>Ga0308165_1000613_pt1 | contig 61116 bp, 47 predicted proteins | sample PhyWR2_FD_201032 | JGI IMG/M metagenome (GOLD analysis project Ga0308165, IMG submission 201032) | Phyllosphere microbial communities from UC Gill Tract Community Farm, Albany, California, United States - DLSLW.R2 | ecosystem: Host-associated > Plants > Phyllosphere > Unclassified | place: USA... | reverse complement strand
CAGCTGCAAGATCCGCCGCCACAATCCCGAAGGCGACATGGTGTTCATCACCGGCAAGGTGGTGCGCAAGTTTGTCGAGGACGGCAAGCACATGGTCGAGATCGAGCAGATCGCGCACAACCAGGACCAGGAGCTGTCGGTGCTCGGCGGCGGCGTCGTGGTCCTGCCCAGCCGCGGAGCCTGAGCCATGGAACGCGCAGGCGCCTTGCAGGGGATCAGGGTCGTCGACCTGACCAGGGTCCTGGCCGGGCCCCTGTGTACGCAAATCCTCGCCGACCATGGGGCCGAGGTGACCAAGGTCGAGCCGCCGGCGGGCGACGAGACGCGCCGCCTGGGCCCGCCGTACACGGCCAGCCAGCAGGCCGCGTATTTCTCGGCGCTCAACCGCGGCAAGCAGTCGATCAGCCTGGACCTGTCCACGCCCGACGGCCAGCAGGTGCTGCATGGCCTGCTGGCCAGCGCCGATGTGCTGGTCGAGAACTTCGTTCCGGGCACGCTGGAGCGCTGGGGTCTGGGCTATGACGACGTGCTGGCCGCGCGCTATCCGCGGCTGGTGCTGTGCAGCATCAGCGGCTTTGGCGCCGACGGGCCGCTGGGCGGGCTGCCGGGCTACGACGCCGTGTTGCAGGCGGCCTGCGGCATCATGAGCATCAACGGCAGCGCGGACCGCGGCGCGACCAAGGTCGGCATTCCCGTGGTCGACCACCTCACGGGCTATGTCGCGCTGACCGGCATCCTGATGGCGCTGCAGGCGCGCGAACGCGACGGCCTGGGCCAGCGCGTCGAGGCCACGCTCTACGACACTGCCATCAGCCTGCTGCTGCCGCATGCGGCCAACTGGCTGTGTTCGGGTGAGGTGCCGGCGCCGCTGGGCAGCGCCCATCCGAATATCGTGCCCTATGACAAGTTCCGTGCGGCCGATGGCGAACTGTTCATAGGCATTCTCAACGACGCGCAGTTCACGCGCTTTTGCGCAGCGATTGGCGAACCCGCGCTGGCCACCGACCCGCGCTTTGCCGGCAATGCGCAGCGCCTGGGCCACCGCGAGGCGCTGTACGCGGCCATCGAAGCGGCAATTGCCGCCCAGCCGGCGCAAGCCTGGGCCCAGGCCTTGATGGCCCAGGGTGTGCCGGCCTCGGCGGTCAACAGCGTGGCCGCCGCGCTCGAGCATCCGCATACCGCGCACCGGCAGCTGCTGGTGCAGCGCGGCGACTACCAGGGCATTCGCTCGCCGGTGCGGCTCATGGGCACGCCCGCGGTGCCGGGCGCGGCGCCGCCGCATCTCGACCAGGACCGCGCGGCCATCCTGGCGCGCAGCTGGCGGGCGCAGGAGTCCGGGCCGGGCCAGGCCCAGGCCCAGGCCCAGGCCCAGGGTTTGGCACAGGCGCCGCCCCCGGCTTCGGCCCGCAAAATGCAGGAGGGCCATGCCATCACCCAGCACTGATCCACAGAAGAAAAGCCGCTGCCCGGGGCCGGACCCCGGGCAGGAAAAAACAGTTGGCATCACCAGGAGACAGACATGAAACGCATCATATTGGGATGGGCCGCCGTCATGGGGCTGGCGGCTTCGGCCGCGCTGCAGGCGCAGACCTATCCATCGAAACCCATCAAGATCATCGTCGCCTACCCCGCAGGCCAGGGCACGGACATCGCCACGCGTTATCTCGCTGACCAGATCTCGCGCGATCTGGGCCAGCCCATCATCATCGACAACCGCCCCGGCGCCGGCGGCAACGTGGGCACCGAGGCCACGGCCAAGGCCCATCCCGACGGCTATACGCTGACCATGGGCACCAACGCCACCCATGTGCTCAACGAGTTTCTCTACGCCAAGATTCCTTTCAATGCGGGCCATGACTTCGAGCCGGTGGTCATGGTCGGCACCTTTCCCATGGTGCTGGCCGTGGCCAGCCATTCACCGCTGAGCACGGCCAGGCAGCTGGTCGATTCGGTCAAGGCCGCGCCGCGCAGCGCCGACATCGCCCTGCCCAGCACCAGCGCACGCCTGGTCGTCGAGCTGCTCAAGGAGCGCTCGGCCGTGCCGCTGTTTGGCGTTCCCTACAAGGGCGCGAGCATGGCCATCACCGATCTGATTGGCGGCCAGCTCACGGCCATTGTCGACACACCCACCAGCCTGCGCCCGCACCTGCAGTCGGGCAAGCTGCGCGCGATTGCCGTGACTTCCCGCCAGCCGAGCTCGCTGGTGCCCGGCGTGTCGTCCATTGCCGAGCAGGGCTTTCCCGACTTCGACGTCATTGCCTGGAATGCGCTTTACGCCCCCCGGGGCACGCCGGCGCAGATCATCCAGACGCTCAACGCCGCGTTCAACAAGGCGCTGCAGCGCCCCGAAACGCGCCAGCGCCTGCTGGAGCTGGGCTTCGAGCCGGCGGGCGGCACGCCAGAATCGCTGCAAGCCTTCGGCCGCACCGAACGCCAGAAGTGGCAGGTGGTGATTTCGGCGGCCGGGTTAAAGGCGGATTGAGGCGCGGGCCGTTGTCCAAGGACTCCGATGGACCCCCTTTCCCAAGGCTGGAAACCCCATGAGCTCCCCGGCTTCATGGGCCTGGCCGGCCCGTTGTGGAGCCGGCGTGAAGACCAGGGCTGGGCCTACGGCCTGCAGGTGCAGTCCCAGCACCTCAATCCGGCCCGCATGCTGCATGGCGGCGCGCTGCTCACGCTGATGGACCATGCGCTGAGCACCATTGCCTGGCAGGCCGCGGGCCGCTTGCCCTGCCTGACCTTGCAGCTTGACAGCCACTTCCTGGCCAGCGTGGCCGAGGGCGGCTTTGTCGAAGTGCGCGCCCACATCACGCAGCGCACGCGCAGCCTGATGTTCCTGCAGGGCCTGGCCAGCGTCGAGGGCGCGCCGGTGCTGCAGGCCCAGGCCATCATGAAGGCCGTCGAACTCAGGGAAACGCCATGATTTCGCTGGACATGGCCTGGGCGCCTGCGGCGCGCGCGGCATCGGGTAAGCTGGACAGCCCGACATTGCGTCGCAGCCACCAGAAAACCCGCAGCATGGTCAGTGAACCGAGTCAACCCAAGCCCCAGCGCGTGCGGCCCGTGCCCGCCGTCAGCCGCTCGATAGCGATCCTGCGGCTGCTGGGTGAAAGCCAGCCCGGCTTGGGCGTCAAGGCGATTGCCGACCAGCTGGGCCTGGTGCCCAGCACCTGCCTGCACATACTGCGCGTGCTGGTCAGCGAGGATCTGGTGCAGATGGACAGCGCGACCAAGCGCTACACGCTGGCCGGCGGAATGATCAGCCTGGCGCGCAGCGTGCTGGAAGGCGGCAGCTTTGCCCAGCGCGTGCAGCCCGGCCTGGACCGGCTCGCGGCCCGGCATGGCGTCACGGCCATGGGCGTGGAAGTCACGCAGCACCAAAGCGTGGTGGTGCTGGCGCTGTCCAAGTCCAATCAGCCGTTTCGCCTGCACACCGATGTCGGCAGCCAGTTTTCCAGCCTGGTCAGCGCCACCGGTCGGCTGATTGCCGCCGAACTCGATGCCACCCCGACGCAGCTCAAGAAGATCTATGCGGCCATTGCCTGGGACGATGCGCCCGGCTTCACCATCTGGCGCAACGAAGTCGATCTCGCCAAGCGCCAGGGCTGGGCGCTGGACCGCGACCATTTCGTGCGCGGCCTGACGGTGGTGGCGCTGCCGGTGTTCAATGCGCGCCGACAACTCTCGCACACCGTCGTTGCCGTGGGCATGAGCAGCCTGCTGGACGGCGCCGCGGTGCAGCGCCTGGTGCAGGACATGCGCAGCGAAGTCGACGCGCTGGCCGGCAGGCCCTGAGTCAGCAAGCCGCCGCAATGGCCTCGCCCCGGGAGCGCAGCAGCTCGACAATGCGCTGCGCCGCGGGCGAAAGCTCGCCCGCGCGGCGCACCGTCACGCCCAGCTTGCGCCGCAGCGTCGTGGCTTCCAGCCGTACTTCCTTGAGGTGCTCGCCGCCGGGAAGATCCAGCGTATGCCGCGAGACAAAGCTCAGCAGGTGGGTGCGCGCGATCATGCGCGGCAGCAGGGCAATGGAGCTGGCTTCGATCTGCACGCTCGGCGGTGCCAGGCCTTTTGTCGAGAACGCCATGTCCAGCCACTGGCGGCTGGGAATGACGGGGGCGGGCAGGGCCCAGGGGTAGGCCAGCAGCGCTGCCATCGTGATCTTCGGTGTGTCGAACACCGGGTGGCTGCGGCTGGCGGCGACCACCACCACATCTTCGACAATCGGGTAGCAGACCGTGGTCGGGTCGCCGTCTATGGTCAGGCCTATCAGCAGGTCGATCTTGCCCTCGCGCAGCTGTTCGCGCAGCTCCCAGCTCGGGCCGACAACGATGCTGATGGTGGTCTTGTGGCCATTGGCCAGCGCCAGGCTGCAAACTTCGGGCAGCAGGTGGTCGGCCGCGACCGGGCCGCTGCCTATGCGCACATGGCCGGCCAAGCCCTGGGCAAACTCCTGCACCTGGCGCACCACTTCCTCGGCGGTGTTGCGCAGCATGCGCGCGCGCCCCAGCAGCATCTCGCCCACGGGCGTGAGCCGTATGCCGCGGCCTTCGCGCTCGAACAGCGGGCTGCCAAATGCCTCTTCGAGCCGCTGAATGCATTTGGTCAGCGCCGGCTGGCTGCGCGCGAGCTGTTCGGCCGCATGGCCGAAGTGGCCCATTTCAGCGGCGGCTTCAAAGTAGCGCAAATCGCGCAGATGCAGGTCCATGGGCGCTTTCATCAATTACCAAAAGAAATGGGTCCATCACCATTATTCAATGGACCGAATGAATGCCGCTGCGCAGAATCCATTTCCAACAGGATCCATTGGCGATCCCGCAACAAGACACCATGGCCTTCACGATTTTCATCACCGCTCCCAGCTTGGCCCCCGCAGGTCTGCGCATTCTGGAGGACGCGGGCTGCCGCCTGCTGTTCATGCGCGACGGCAACGACGCCGGCGAAGTCGCGCAGATCCTGGCCAGCGAGCCGGTCGACGCCATCATCTCGCGCACCGTCACGCTGTCGGGCGCTGCCCTTCGTTCCTGCCCCACGCTCAAGGTGATCTCCAAGCATGGCGTGGGCGTGCCCAATATCGACGTTGCCGCCGCCACCGAACGCGGCATTCCCGTGTATGTGACACCCGGGGCCAACGCGCAGTCGGTGGCCGAACTCACGCTCGGTCTGATGCTGGCCGCGGCGCGCAAGGTGGCGCTGCTGGACGCCGAGCTGCGCGCCGGCCGCTGGACGCGTGCCCAGGACGGCGTGCAGCTCGCGGGCAGGCGCCTGGGCCTGGTCGGCTTTGGCCAGGTGGGCCAGCGCGTGGCCAAGGTGGCGCTGGCGCTGGGCATGGACGTCGAAGCCTTCGATCCCGGCCTGCGCGGCGCCAGCCCGGTCGAGGGGGTGGCGCTGCACGCAACGCTCGACAGCCTGCTGCCGCGCGCCGATGTGCTGAGCCTGCACATTCCGCTCAACGCCCATACGCGCGGACTGTTTGATGCCGCGCGCCTGGCCCTGCTGCCGCGCGCGGCGATCCTGGTGAACACCGCGCGCGGCGAAGTGATTGACGAGAGCGCGCTGGTCGCCGCGCTGCGCTCGGGTGCGTTGTTTGCCGCCGGCCTGGACACCATGGCCGTCGAGCCCTTGCCTGCCGACAGCGCGCTGGCCGCGCTGCCCAACGTCGTGCTCACGCCCCATGTGGGCGGCTCGACCGCGGCCGCGCTCGAAGCCATGGCCACGGGCGCGGCGCGCAACGTGCTGGGCTTTCTCACGGGCCGGGCGCCCGAAGCTTGCGCCTGCGTGAACCCGCAGGTGTTTTCCCCCAACAACCAGAGCATCCGATGAGCACTACCCTTTCGTGGCCCGCAGGCTACCGCATCAACCCCCGCATCGCCGGCCCCGACGCCGAGACCGTCGCAGCCTTTCGCGAGATGCCGGTCGCCGCCATTGGCGACTCCATGAGCCGCAACGTCGGCACCCTGGGACTGCGCCAATACCACCGCCGGCTCGAGAGCGTGCTGTGCGGCCCGGCCGTGACGGTGCGCGTGCGCCCCGGCGACAACCTGATGATCCACAAGGCGCTGATGATGGTCCTGCCCGGCGACGTGCTGGTCATTGACGGCGGCGGCGATATCTCGCAGGCCCTGGTCGGCGGCCTGATGCGCACCACCTGCGTGGCCAAGCAGCTCGGCGGCCTGGTGATAGACGGCGCGGTGCGCGATCTGTGCGAATGGGCCGAAGACGGCATGCCCATCTTTGCCAAGGGCCATACCCACCGCGGCCCGAGCAAGGACGGCCCGGGCGAAGTCAATGTGCCCGTGTCCTGCGCAGGCCTGGTGGTGATGCCCGGCGATCTGATCATCGGCGACGCCGACGGCGTGATTGCCGTGCCGGCCGCCGAAGCCGCCAGCGTGCTGGCCAGGACGCGCGCCCACCTGGCCAAGGAAGCCGTGATCCGCGAGACCAACCGCACAGGCACGGCCGATCCCGAACGCTTTGACGCGGTGTTGCGCGAAAAGGGGCTGCCGATCTAAAGGGGCTTGCGGTCAATTTATGAGGATGGGGCGTTCATGGTTCGACAAGCGCACCACTAACGGGGAGGCGTCGCCGCAGCTTCTCTTGAAAGGCATGACCCCCTGCGTTCGTCCCGAGCATGCCTTGCCGGCCGCGTCGAAGGATGAACGGCCCTTGAACAAGCTCAGGGCAAACGGTTCTATCGGGCGTTGAAGTCCGCTTCTGGCCTGCGCATAGAAACAAGAAATAAACCAAGGAGACAAACCATGCAACGACGTACTTTTCTTCACACCGGCGCGCTGGCGCTGTCCGCGGCGACCACCGGTGCCTTTGCCCAGAGCAGCTGGCCGGCCAAGCCCATCAAGCTGATCGTGCCGTTTCCCCCGGGAGGCGGCACCGATGCGACTTCGCGCCTGATTGCCGAGAAGTTCACCGTGCTCAACCAATGGACGGTGATTGTCGAGAACCGCCCCGGCGCGGCCGGCAACATCGGCCTGGACGCGGTGGCCAAGGCCCAGCCCGACGGCTACACCATAGGCATGGGCCAGGCATCGAATCTGTCGATCAATCCCGCGCTTTACGCGAAGATGCCTTTCGATCCGCTCAAGGACTTCACGCCCATCGTCGAGATCGCCGTGCAGCCCGTGGTGCTGGTGGTGCGCGCCGACTCGCCGTTTCGCACGCTGGCCGATTTCATCAAGGCCGCCAAGGCCAAGCCCGGCGAGTACAGCATTGCCCATGCGGGCAACGGCACGGTGGGCCATCTCGCCGGTGAAATGCTCACGCGCCGCGCGGGGATCCAGGTGCTGCAGGTGCCCTACAAGGGCGCAGGCCCGGCAATGAACGAACTGCTTGGCGGCCAGGTGCAGCTGTACTTCGGCAACAGCGTCTCGGTGATGTCGCAGATGACGGGCGGCAAGGTGCGCGCGCTGGCCGTGAGCTCGGCCCAGCGCCTGCCGGTGATAGGCCATGTGCCCACGGTGGCCGAGCAGGGCTATCCCGGTTTCGACGCCACCACCTGGCTGGGTCTGGTCGGCCCCGCCGGCCTGCCGCCCGACGTGGTGGCGCGCGTCAACAAGGAAGTCGGCGCCATGCTGGCGCGCAAGGACGTGCAGGACAAGCTGGCCTTCGAAGGCAATATCCCGGTGACCGGCACGCCCCAGCAGTTTGCCGCCTTCATCAAGGCCGAGCACACGAAATGGGGCCAACTGATTCGCGAGGCAAACATCAAGCTTGAGTGAAACTTCGGGTCTGGAACGGCAAACGCCGGCATCGCAAAGATGCCGGCGTTTTTCACTCCGGCGTTCAGTGCCTGGCAAACAGATGTTCGCGCCCCAGTTCGGCCGGGCTGTTGACGCCTATCAGCGCCATGTTGCGCAGGATTTCCGACGCCAGTATGCCGATTGCATGGCGCACGCCGGCTTCGCCCGCCACCGCGCCCGCGTAGTTGAAGGGTCGGCCGACAAACACGAACTTCGCGCCCAGAGCCAGCGCCAGCAGCACGTCGTTGCCGCGGCGAAAGCCGCTATCGATCATCACCGGATAATCGCTGCCCAGCGCCTGCACCACGCCGGGCAGCACCTGCAGCGGCGAGACCGCGCCGTCGAGTTGGCGCCCGCCGTGGTTGGACAAGATGATGCCGTCGGCGCCATGCTCGCGCGCCAGCAGCGCATCGCCCTGGTGCAGAACTCCCTTGAGCACCAGCTTGCCTTTCCAGCGCCGGCGAATCAGATTGAAATGCTCCCAGTTCAGATGGTCGCGCGCCCCGAAGTCGCGCGTCACGGTGGACGAAAGAATCGGTGCGCCGCGCTGCGCCTGCGAGTTCTCGAAATGCGGCATGCCGTGCCGCAGCAAGGTGCGCAGCGCCGTGCCCCAGAGCCAGCCCGGGTGCGTGATGCCTTCCCAGGCCAGGCGCAGGCTGGGGCGCAGCGGCGTCGAAAAGCCGGCGCGCAGATTGTTCTCGCGGTTGCCCGAGACCGGCGTGTCGGCAGTCACCACCAGCGTGCCAAAGCCGGCGCGCTCGACGCGCTCGAGCAGCAGGGCAATGCGCTCGGGCTCGCCGGGCACATAGGCCTGGAACCAGGCCCTGGGGTTGGCGCGCACCACGTCCTCCATGGCGATCAGCGAGGTGCCGCTGAGGATCATGGGAATGTTGGCCGCGGCCGCGGCCTGCGCCTGGACCAGATCGCCGCGATAGGCCGACAGCGCGCTGATGCCCATGGGCGCGATGCCGAACGGCGCGGCCCAGGCCTGGCCCAGCAGCGTCGTGGCCAGCGTGCGCGCCGCGGTGTTCTTCAGCACGCGCGTCTGCCAGCCGTAATCGGCAAAGGCGCTGCGGTTGCCCTGCAGCGAGCGGTTGGTCTCGCTGCCGCCCGAGACATAGGCAAAGATGGGCTGGGGCAGGAAGGCGCGCGCCGCCTGCTCGAAGTCGTCCAGCGACAGCATCTTGCGCAGGCGGCGCGGCGGCGCCGGGGCGCCGGCACGGGTGGGCGAAGCCGAATTCGGCGCGGCAAAGTCTTCGAGGCGAAAAGTGGAGGTCATGGCCTGGCGAAATCCATTGAACAAGCCCGCATGCTAGAAGACAATGCGCAATTGTTGCTTGATCATTCGTCGTTCGATACACGAGAAAAACTCATGAAAATGCAGTTGCTTGCCACCTTGTCCGCGGTCGTTCGGCAGGGCAGCTTTGCCCTGGCCGCCGAGCAGGTGAACCTGACGCCCAGCGCCGTGAGCCTGCAGATGAAGCAGCTCGAGCAGTACTTCGGCCAGCCGCTGTTCGATCGTTCGGCGCGCAATGCGCGGCCCACGCCGTTTGCGCGGCAGCTCGCCGCGGTGGTCGAGCGCAGCCTGGCCGAGCTCGAGTCGCTGCGCCACACCGCCGACACCGCGCCCGCGGGCAATGTGCGCCTGGGAATCACCGAGTCGGCCCTGACGACCTTGCTGCCCCAGGCCTTTGCGGCGTTGCAGCGCCAGGCGCCGAAAATCGCGCTGCAGATCGATCGCGGCACCACGCCCGATCTGCTGCAAAGCCTCAAGGCCGGGCGTGTCGACGCCGCGGTGGTGGTGCGGCCTGTATCCGGGGGATCGAGCCGGCTGCTGTGGACTCCTTTGCTGCGCGAGCCCTTCGTGCTGGTCGTTCCCCAGAGCCTGGCGCCCGGCACCGTCAAGCAGATCCTGAGCCAATCGCCCTGGATTCGCCTGGACCGCGCCGTCGTTGCCGGCCAGATGGCCGCGCGTTTCGTCAACCAGCTGGTGCCGCAGCGCCAGCCGCTGCTCGATGTGCCGGGCATGGACGCGATTGTCGCCATGGTGGCCGCGGGCATAGGCGTATCGGTGCTGCCCAAGATCCGCTACCAGCTGCGCGATGCCTATGGCGTGCGCGAGATGTCGCTGGGACGCAGCGCGCCCGTGCGCCAGATCTGCCTGGTGCGGCGCAGCGCGGACGCGGGCCTGCAGCGCCTGGACGCGGTGCAGCAGGCTTTCGTGCAGGCCGCGGCAATGCCTTGATGTACGGCGCCCGCTGGCATGAACTGCCGGCCGGCGCGGGCATCACCCCGAAAGTGAACTGGTGGTGTTTTCTGACATCGTTGTGGGCGCGCGCGGCGCATACTGACCGCAGCGCGTGGGTCCTTCGGCAAGCCAGCATGCGTGGCGCAAAGAGGGGCATTCGCTGGCGCGGGAATTCTCCTTGTCATTCTGGCGACCCAAGACATCCATGATCAGACTTCAGCTGCAAATCGAGTTGTCCTATACGGTGTTTGCACCGGGTGCGGACTTCTTCTTCTATATCCATGCCGCGCACACCGCCCATCAGGCGGTGTCGGGTGAAAATCTGGTGATCAGCCAGGCGGACGCTTATCGGGAGCTTCAGCAAAGCCCCGATCGGGGTCAGCGCTGCCTGCGACTGAGCGCGCTGCCCGGCCCGCTCACCGTGCAGTACAGCGCCACGGTGGACATTTCCCACCACACGGCGGATCCGGCGCAGATCGGCGAGGTGCCGGTGCGTCAGCTGCCGCTGGAGGTCCTGCCCTATATCTATCCCAGCCGCTATTGCCAGTCGGACCGGCTGTCGAATTTCGCCATGGGCCAGTTCGGCTATCTGCCGCAAGGCTATGCGCGCGTGCAGGCGATTTGCGACTGGGTGAGGCAGCATGTGACGTTTCGCTCGAACAGCTCCAGCGGCACGACATCGGCGGTCGATACGCTGATCGAGCGCGTGGGCGTGTGCCGCGACTTCGCGCATCTGATGATTGCGCTGTGCCGCGCGCTCAATCTGCCGGCGCGCTTTGTCACGGGCACCGACTACGGCGCCGACCCGGCCCTGGGGCCACCGGACTTCCATGCCTATGTCGAGGTCTATCTGGGCAATCGCTGGTACCAGTTCGATCCCTCGGGAACGGCCATTCCCATGGGCATGATGCGCCTGGCGACCGGACGCGACGCGGCCGACGTGGCCTTTGCGACGATATTCGGCGGCGTGATGAGCGAGCAGCCGCATATCCATGTCGTCGCCCTGGAAGACGCGGCGGCAGGTCTGCAAATGCCGGTCCACACTTCACTTGCGCTGTCGACGGCCTAAGCGTTGCAGCGCCTGCGGCGCCCAGGTAGCCCAGCCCACGACGGCAAACGCACAGGCGCTGAGCAGCGCCAGCCACAGCAGGCTGCCCATTGCCGGCCCGTGGGCGAGGCTGCAGCTGGCCCATGCGGCCAGCGCGAGCAGCAGCGCCGCGCTGCACACCAGGGCGGTCCGCGGCCCGGCCTGGCCCGGTGCGCCGCGCGCGCGTTCGCTGGCCAGATACAGCAGCGTCCAGCCCGCCAGTAGGCACAGCGCAGCCAGCAGCGTGTTCATGCTGCCCGGCTGCCTGCCGGCAGCCGGCGCGCCGCACAGGCCGCAGCCGCCGCGCACAGCAGCAGTACCGCGTCCACCCCCCATACCGCCCAGGGCGTGGTGAGACGGGCATAGGCATCGGTGGTGATGGCGTTGAGCAGCGCTGCGGCCAGGGCCAGCGCGGCCATGGCCCAGGCCTGCTCGCGCCAGGCGGCAACGCCGCGGCCCAGGGCATGTCCCAGGCTGATACTCCACAGGGCAAAAAAGACCAGCATCTCGAGCCCGGCGCGATCGCTTGCGCCCCAGTGAATGCCCTGGGGCAGCAGGCGGTTGGCGCACAGGAATCCCAGGCTTGCAGCCATCAGTCCGGTGGTGCTGGCCACGGCAAGCGCTTCGACCAGGCGCCAGCGCGGGCCGGGGGCCTTGGCCTTGCGCCGCGCCGCCAGCCAGAACACCTGGCCGGTGGCAATCATCACGCAGCCCGACAGACCCAGGGCAAAGTACAGCCAGCGCAGCAGCGGGTGCTCGAACTGGATGAAGTGCAGGCCGGAGAAAAAACGCTGTACGGCCATGGCGGGCGCGGCCTGGAACTGGTGCAGCAACTGCCCCGTCGCGGCGTCGAAGTACAGCTGGTCCAGGTTCATCGAGACTTCGCTGGCGTAGGAGCGGCGCAGCTCGACATAACTGTCCGCCTGGCCGGGCTTCCAGACCCGCACGAAGTAGGGTTCGGCGCCATTGCCCCAGCGCGCGCGCGCCTGGTCGGCCATGGCATCCAGCGAGGCCAGCGGCAAGGGTGCCGCACCCGGCACGGCCTTCGGGCGATATCGCCCATAGCCTTCGGCCTGCACCGCGGCCTTGGCCTTGGCACCGCCGCCGTAGACGCCTTCGTGCGCCTGGGGAAAGTAGATTGCCCAGAAGATCACCAGCCCCGACAGCGTGATGAGGAAATGAAAGGGCAGGCCCAGCACGCCCGTGACATTGTGCAGATCGAGGCTGCTGCGTGGCAGGCGCTTGCGCGGGCGGAAGGTGAAGAAGTCGGCCAGCAGCTTGCGGTGAATGATCACGCCGCTGACCAGCAGCACCAGCATCGCCATGCCGGCCAGGCCCACCAGCCATTTGCCCAGGTCTTTCCAGGAGAGCAGCAGACCGTAGTGGAAGGGAAAGAAAAAGCCGCTGGCACCCAGCGTTCCCGGATCGGCAATGGCTGCCAGTGTCGCGGGGTCGAGATAGCGCAGCTCGCGCTGGCTGTCCTTGGTCTGCCAGGTCAGGCGCAGCACCGGCGTGCGCGGCGTGGCCCAGTCGAGGCGCCACTGGCGCGCGCCTTCGGGCAGCAGGCTTTGCGCCAGCGGCGCGATGGCGTCCAGGCGCGGCGCGCCCGCGGGCGCGGCCAGCCGGGTGGCAGGCATCATCCAGCGGTCGATCTCGCGATCGAAGACGCTGAGCGTTCCCATCCAGAAAATGGCAAACAGCAAGGCGCCCAGCACGATGCCCACCCAGGTGTGCACCGGCCCCAGGCGCTGGCGATAGGGCTTGACGGGCGGCTTCATGCCGCAGCCCCGGGGCGCGCCAGCCAGGCCAGCAGCGCAAACAGCAGCGTCCAGCGGCCCAGCCCCCAGGCCAGGCGCCAGACGCTGGGGCAGGCCAGACCCCACAGCAGCACGCCCAGGTAGGCGGGAAAGCCCAGCATGGCCGCGCTCACCACGGCGTCCGAAGGCGCGAGCCCGGCGCGCGCCAGCAGCGCCGCCAGGCCGTTGACGGCCAGCGCGATCAGCGCATAGCCGCCCGTGACGGCCAGGCCGACACGCCATGCCGCAGCGAAAGCCGGGTGCGGCATCAGAAGTCCAGCGAATAGCCCACGGTCAGCGTGCGACCGCGTCCCGCGAAGTAGCGCAGCGGCTCGACCAGGGCGCTTTGCGAGTAGTAGGTGATGTAGTCGCGGTTGAATACATTGGCCAGCGCCAGGCGCAACGCGCCCCGGGGCAACTTGTAGTTCAGGCTGGCGTCCACCAGCGTATAGCCCTTGAAGCGCTTGGCCGGATCGTCGAAGTGACGGCTGACCGCATGCTGCACCTGCACGAACGACGACAGGCGCTGGTTCCACTGCGCGTTCCAGGCGGCAATCACGCGGTCGGGCGCGACATTGAGCCCGTCCAGGCGCGCGTCGAGGCTGCCGTCGCCGTTGCTGTCGTAGCGGCCCTTGGTGCGCGCATAGGACAGCTTGGCCTTGTGCGCACGGCTCAGGCGGTAGCCCAGACTGGCCTCCACGCCTTCGATGCGGTTCTTCTCGCGCGCCAGCATGAACGCGTCATTGACGCGCACCACGCGCGTGCCGTAGTCCGAACTGGAGCGGAACCAGCTGGCTTCGGCGTCCCAGTCGGCGCGCTTGTAGCGCGTGCCCAGTTCCATGCTGCGGGTGACGATGGGGCTCAGGCTGCGCATCTCGTCGACGTTCTGACCCGGCGTGTTGATCGCACGCAGCACCCGGCCCACGTCGGGCATGCCCAGGCCTTCGGAGTAGCTGGTGTAGATGTTCCAATTCTCGTTGGGCGAGAACACCAGGCCGGCGTTGTAGAGTGTCTCGTCGAACTTGAGCGTGCCGCCCGCGACCGCGACGCGGTTGTAGCGCGCAAGGGTCCGGTAGCTGTCGATTTCCAGCTCGGCATGTTCCTTGCGCACGCCCGCATGCAGCGCGAGCTTGTCGTGCAGCTGGTACTCGCCTTGCAGGAACAGCGACAGATTGCGGTAGCTGGACTCGGGCACGTAGGTGCGGCCCGTGCCGTAGAGGTCCTGCTTGCCCTGGTCGACCAGGGTGTCGAAGCCGCCTGTCAGCTTGAGTTTGCTGTCAAGCAGGTCCGACTTGGTCAGCGTGACCTTGCTGCCGAGCTTGGACGAGGTGGCGCGCGACTGGTCATACAGCCGGCCGACGGGCGCGATGGCCGCGTCCTGGAACGTCGCGGAATTGTCGGCGCCGAACAGCGCCTCGAAATCCTGGTGGAAGACCATGGCCGAAAGCTCCATGCCGGCGAGGTCGTAGTGGTTGTAGCGGACGCTGGAAGTCCAGACATCGTTCCACGGCGCCGTGCCTTCGGGCTGGCCGCGCACCGAGGTGGTCGGCTGGCCCGTGGCCCGGTTGCCGGCCACGGCCAGGTAGTTGGCCTCGCCCTTGATGCGGTAGCGGTTGAGCGAAAACTGCAGGCGCTGTTCGTCGTCAAGCCAGTAGCCTATCTTGCCCAGCATGTCGTAGCTGCGCGAATCCATCAGGTCGCCCTGGGTGGTGTCGGTTCCTATGGAGCGGCCGCGCGCGTCGCGGTGCAGGCCCTGGTCTTCGGCGGCGACGGCAAACAGGTAGTCCAGCTTGTCCTTGCGGCCGCTCACGCGGTAACTGGTCTTGTAGCCCATGGTCTCGCTGCCAGGGCTGGACGTGGGCATGGTCGCCTGCACATCCAGATGCTGGTTGAAGCTGCCGTTTTCCGCGCGCTTGGTGATGATGTTGATCGTGCCGCCGGTCGCGCCCAGGCCGTTGATCGCGTTGGCGCCATGTACGACTTCAATGCGCTCGACCATGGCGAAGTCTATGGTGTGCGATTCGCGGCCCGTGGGGCGTATCGGGTTGGACTGGGGCACGCCGTCGATCAGGATCAGCGGAGTGCGCCCGCGCAGTGTCTCGCCGCTGCCGTTCATCTTGCCGCGGCTCGGGGTGTACGAAGGAATCAGATTGCTCAGCACATCCGAGGAATTGGTCGACAGCGCCAGCTGGCGCTCGATGTCGGCCTGGCCGATGATTTGCACGCTTTGCGGGGCCTTTTGCGCTTCCATGTTGGAGCGCGAGGCCTGGACGACGACGGTTTCCAGCGCTTCGCCCGGGCCGGGCGCAACAGCCACGGCCGCGGCGGCCGTTGCCGCGCCGGCCGATGCCGCAGCGGCCGTTGCCGCGCCGGCCGATGCCGCAGCGGCCGATGCCGCGCCGGCCGCAGGGGCCGCGGCCAGCGCTGTGGGTTGCCGGGCCGGTGTCTGTGCGCTGGGCGCGGCCGGCGCGAGCAGGTAGCCGGCGTCGGTTTTCTCCATGGCGTGGCCCGTGCCCTGGAGCAGCTGCGCAAAGCCTTCGGCCACGCCGTAGCGTCCATTCAGTCCCCGGGTGCGCAGGCCGGCCACACGGCTGGCGTCCACGACCAGGGCCACACCGGCTTGCTGGGCAAAGCGGTTGAGCGCCGTCGCCAGCGGGCCTGCGGCAATGTGAAATGGCTGGGTGCTGACCGTTGCGCCGCTGTGGGCCTGTGCGCCCGGGGCGAGGGTTGCCAGGGCCAGTGACAGGCAAACCGCCAGCGGCGAAAGGCAGCCGTGCGGGCTGAAACGCTTTCCGTCACGCATGTGAAGGTCCTTTTTCGTTGAGTTCATAGGCATTGACGGGCCAGAACCGAAAACAGGAACCCTGCAGCGAATTTTTTTCCATCATTTTGCAGCCGGCCTGGCCAGGCCGCGGCCTGGGTCGCAATCCGGCGGCCAGAGGGCAGCGGCTCCACGGCGCGCGGCTTAATGCAGTCGCAGGTCGATGCGCTCCTGCGCCAACCCCAGCGCCAGCAACAGCTCAAAGCGCTGGCCTGAGTCCGGGGACTGTCTACTGGTGGTGGGAACCCTTGCAGGCAAAATAATCCAGGCGCTTGATTTCGGCGCTGCCTTGGGCGTCGATCGCGATATCAATGCTTACTTCCAGCGATTGATAAAAATTTGTGGTTGTCTCGATGAGTTGCTTCAAGTCAGCGAGCATCTCCTCATCTTTCTCGTAAGCAATGTCTTTGGCGCAAATCGCTCTGAGGTGGATAACCCCGTCTTCGCGCGTCACGTGGTACTCGGTGCGCTGACCCTCTCGGGTTGGGCACTGCGGCGAGAGATCGCCCGCTTTGTCCGTGGGATCCGTCGGCTGCGCAAGGGTCATGATGACGGCAAAAGTCCCCTGGTTGGCAAGCGCCAAGATGGCCTTTTTCTCATCGGGAGTGCACTCGAGTGCATCCAGCTCGACGTTGAGCATGTGCAGCCGGACCTCCGTTCTCAATGCGTCGTCGAGCGTGGGGTCATCGGCCAAGAAGTAGCCATCGATGTGGTAGGCGCCGCGCGTAACATCCTTTGCCATTTGTCGGGGCAGATTTTCCGTCCCACGGTCCGAGCGAAACACTGCGGCGACGGCGTCCCAGTCGCAGTCGATTATTTTCCGCGACAACACCAGGCCTTCCCCATGTTCATCGCCATCGAGCAGCAGGGTGTAGGTCTCCTTGCCGTTCTCAATCGAATGCTGGAACCGGTCCTTGTAGCCATCGCCCGCAAGGCTTTGCAAGGAAAAAAAATTCTTGATTTTCTGGCTGTCCGGCGTGCTTGGAGAATACAGATCAAACAGGTATTTTTTTGCCTCCTCGCGATCGGTGCCGCAGAACATGTCCGATATCTTGTCCCAGATACGGCTGCCGAGACCGCCGATGTTCTCGCGGTCGCTGGCGCTCTTGACGGTGGCGAGATCGCCGGCGGTGATCGAAGAGAGATTCAACGGGCGTGCGGCCGTCGGATTGACTGTGCTCATGCAGGCTCCTTGCGTGGGATGGTCTGGCAGTGACTTTCGTAACCCGGTGCGTGGAGAAGTTCCAGCCCCGGCGCCGCGGCGGCAATGGGGCCAGAGCATGGCCGGTGGCGCTGCTGCGGCGCATTGCCGAAGGCGACGGCCGGGGCCCTAGGCCGGCTGCAGGTCGATCCAGACCCAGCGCGAAGCCAGAAAGCGCATGCGCAGCTGGGGAAAGCTGCGCTGCAGCAGTTGCAGCGCCTGCGCCGTATCCTGCAGCGGCAGCACGGCCGAGACGCGTATGCCAGCCAGCGCTGCGCGGTCGAAGCGAATGGGCCCCGGGTGGTGGCGCGCGATCTGCTCGAGCACTTCAGGCAGGGGGCGGTCGTGCACCACCAGCTGGTGGTGGCGCCAGCCTTGCTCCACGCCCTGGGGGTCCAAGTCTTCAACGGCGGCAATGCCTTTGCTGCCCAGGCGCAGGCGCTGGCCGGCCTGCACCACCAGGGCTTCTTCGCTGCCGCTTTGCCATTGCCGGGGCGTTTGCACCGCTACGCGCGACTCGAGCATTTCCAGCGTCACCTGGCCGTTGTCGTAGCTCACGGCAAAACGCGTGCCCAGCGCGCGTATGCGGCCCAGCGGGGTCTGCACATAGAACGGCCGCGCCGCGTCCTTGGCGACTTCCACCAGGATGCTGCCGCGCAGCAGCTGCAGCACGCGCCGCTCGGCGCTCGGCTGCCAGTTGATCGCGCTCACGCCGCTGAGCGTGAGCTGCGAGCCGTCGCTGAGCCTGTGCTCGCGCCACTGGCCGCTGCTCGCGTGCATGTCGCTCCACAGCAGCGCGGGCGGGTGGTTGTGCACCGTGAGCCAGGCGGGCAGGGCCAGCAGCACGACCAGCGCCAGCGCACCGCCGGCGCGCGCCGTGAGCCGGCGCCGGCGGGTGGCGCGCTGCTGCTCGCGCACGGCATCGAGCGCGGCCTGCGCGGCGCGCGCCTCGGTCGGGCTGCTGCCCAGCTGCTGCACCTGGCCCACAAAGGCCTGCAGCCGCGCCGCGGCCTGGGCGTGGCGTGGGTCCTGCGCCTGCCAGGCCGCAAAACCCGCGCGCGCCTGCGCCTGCTCGGTGGGGCCTTCGCTGTCGAGTTGCACCATCCAGGCCGCGGCCTGGCGCGCGATCTCGGCGCTGCTGGGCGAATGCGACGACATCTCAGCCTTCAAGCGCCAGATGGCAATGGGTCAGCGCCTGAATCAGATATTTCTGGATCATCTTGGTCGACACGTCCAACTGGACAGCGATCTGCGCCTGGGTCTGTCCTTCGAGATAGCAGAGCAAAAAGGCTTGGCGCGCCTTGGCCGACAGCCCGGCGAGCGCGGCTTCGATCTGCAGCAGCGCCTGCACGGCTTCCAGCAGCTGCTGCGCCGAAGGCGCGCCCTGGCTGGCCGACATCGCCAGCGCCAGCTCCTGCAGATAGGCCTTTTCGATCAGCGCGCGCCGCGCCTGGTCGATCATCAGCCGCTTGGCCGTGGTGACCAGATAGGCGCGCGGCTCGCGCACGCCCAGCAAGCCGTCGCGCGAGCCGAGGATGCGCACAAAGGTGTCCTGGGCGACATCGGCTGCATGGTGACCGCAGCCCAGCTTGCGGCGCAGCCAGGCAAACAGCCAGCCATGGTGCTCGCTGTAAAGCACATGCATCTGCTGCTGAAAGGCCGTTTCCACGGCGGCGGGCGGACCTTCCTGTAGGCAATGCACGTTGGGTGGTTTCAATATATGAGAATGGTTCCCATTCTAATGCGGGCTGCGCCCGCCGCAGACGCCCGCCGCAGGCACACAAGGGCTTTGTGCTCAGGCGCGCTGCAGCAGCGGATCCTGTGCAAACAGCTCAGCGGCCCAGTCGACAAAGGCGCGCACCTTGGCGCTCAGGTGGCGGTTGGGTGGATAGACCACATAGACCGGCAGCGCAGGCTGGGGCCAGTCGTCCAGCAGCCGGGTCAGTTCGCCGCGCTGCAGATGCTGCTGGGCCTGGAAGCTGGTGATCTGCCCCACGCCCTGGCCGGCAACGATGGCAAACACATAGGCATTGCTTTCGTTCACCGTGAGATGCGGGTTGTTGGCGATTTCCACGACTTCGCCGTCGCGGTGGAACTCCAGCGGATAGCGCCGCTGCGAGACCGGCGAGAAATAAGTCACGATGCGGTGGCCCGACTCCAGGTCCAGCGGATGGGCGGGCGTGCCGTGGCGCGCGAGATAGCCGGGCGTGGCAACGGTGATGAACTCCAGGTTGCCTATGCGCCGCGCGACCAGCGACTGGTCGCTGAGTTCGCCGCCACGTATCACGCAGTCGACGTTGTCGCTGATCAGATCAATGGTGCGGTCGCTCACGCCCAGGTCGATCTGGATGTCGGGATAGCGCTGCTGGAATTCGGCCAGCCGCGGAATGATCAGCAGCCGCGCCACCGATGTGCCGACATCGACGCGCAGCCGCCCGCGCGGGCTGGCGCGAGCGTGGGTCATGCTCGCTTCCATGTCGTCGAAATCGGCAAGCAGGCGCACGGCGCGGTCGTAATAGGCCGCGCCGTCGGTGGTCACCGTGACGCGGCGCGTCGTGCGGTTGAGCAGTTTCACGCGCAGACGCTCTTCCAGCGCCTGCACATGCTTGGTGACGGTGGCCTTGGGCAGCTGCAGCGAATCGGCGGCGTGGGTGAAGGTGCCGGCCTCGACCACGCGCGCAAACGTGCGCATGGCTTGAATCTGATCCATGGGCTCTCCTTGGGGCGTGGGTGGTCGGTCAGTGGGGTGGCGAATTCTGACACGCGGCCCCCCTGCTCATTGTTCAGGATTTGGAAACAGTGCGGCAACGTTTATCGGGTTTATGCGCAGACCGCAAGCGTTTACATTTGTGTCTCCACGGTTCCGCCCGGATCACACCATGTCTTTACCTTTGCCTGACCGCCGATTGCCTGCTCCCCATGCCGACAACGCCATTGCCCTGGCGTCCGGTCAGGAGGTGGTCGTGCGCACCTATGGCAGCAAGAAAGCCGGCGAAACCTTGCCGCTGGTCGTGCATTTCCATGGCGGGGCCTTTATCTCCGGCACGCTGGACAACGGCTGCACCGTGGCCCATCTGCTCGAGGCAGCCGGTGCGCGCGTGGTGTCGGTGGCCTATCCGCTGTCGCCCGAGCATCCGTTTCCGCTGCCGCTGGAAATCGGCTATGGCGTGCTGCAGTGGGCCTTCAAGCACCGCACCCGGCTGGCGGGCAAGGGCGCCCAGGTCTATCTGGCGGGCGAGGAGGCCGGCGGCAATCTCGCGGCCGGCGTATGCATGATGGCGCGCGATCAGCGCCATCCGCCGCTGGCCGGCCAGATCCTGCTGTCTCCCATGCTCGACCCCTGCGTGGGCACGGCCTCGCTGCGCGCCGCCACCGGCGAGGCCACGGACTGCAAGTGGGCCCAGGGCTGGTGCCAGTTCCTGGGTTCGGCTTACGCCGCCGAGCATCCCTATGCCGTGCCCAGCGCCGCCCAGCGGCTTGCGGGTCTGCCGCCCACCTTGATGCTGGTCGGCCAGGACGACCCGATGCGCGACGAAGCCCTGGCCTATGCGGCCCGGCTCGAAGCCGCGGGCCTGAGCGTGGCGCGCCATGTGTTTGACAAGGCGCAGCAGTGGCCCGATGCCTTGCTCATTCCCGATCCCAGGCCATGCCCTTGCGCGCAGGAAGTGCAGGACCAGTTCCAGCGTTTCTTCGCGACCACGCGATGTCCGCCATCTCCTTGATCTGCTGATATCCGCTGATTGACAGCTGCGTGCCCTGGCCTGTGCCAGGACGCGCTGGCGCAGCCTTTGCCGCGCGGCCGCCCCCGACTTTCCGTTTGCTTTCGATTCTCCGACCTTTGCGCCGGAAGGCAGCGTTGCGCCCGCAAAACGCCGACTTCCTGCTTTTACCCCTTTTCAAGTCCAAGACCAACCATGAAACAGCTCTTCACCTCCTTGCCCCAGCGCTGGCGCACCGCCGTCATTGCCGCCGCCGCCATTGCCGTCGTTGGCGGCGCGGCTTTCGGCCTGCAGGCATCCGCACAGGGCCCGGCCGATGCCGCGCCCGCCGCGCCCGCCGCGCCGCCGGCAATTGCCGTTGCCGTGGCCCAGGTCACGCAGCAGGATGTCGCGCTGTGGGACGAGTTCTCGGGCCGGCTCGAAGCCGTGCAGCGCGTCGATATCCGCCCGCGTGTGGCCGGCGCCGTGCAGGCCGTGCATTTCCGTGAAGGTGCGCTGATCAAGCAGGGCGATCTGCTGTTCACGCTGGACGCCGCGCCGTTCAACGCCGAGGTCGATCGTGCCCAGGCCCAGGTGGTCGCGGCCCAGGCCCGGCTGTCGTATACGCACAGCGAAATGGAGCGTTCGACCCGCCTGTGGGAAGAGCGCGCGATTGCCCAGCGCGAGCACGACGAGCGCGTGAACGCCCAGCGCGAAGCCGATGCCAATTTGCGCGCCGCCCAGGCCGCGCTGCAGACCGCGCGCCTCAATCTCGGCTATACCCAGGTGCGCGCACCGATTGCCGGGCGCGTGGGGCGCGTTGAAGTCACCGTCGGCAACCTCGTGGCCTCGGGCGCGGGAGCGCCGGTGCTGACCACGATGGTGTCGGTCAGCCCGATCTACGCGAGCTTTGACAGCGACGAGCAGGTGGTGGTGCGGGCGCTCGACGGCCTGGAAGCTGGCCAGGGCGGGCGCGCGCGCATAGAGCGCATTCCTGTGCAGATGGGCACGGGCACGGCCGGCGGCACGCCGCATGCGGGCCATCTGCAGCTGATCGACAACCAGGTCGACGCGCAAAGCGGCACCGTGCGCGTGCGCGCGGTGTTCGAGAACCAGGACGGCGCGCTGATGCCCGGCCAGTTCGCGCGCATCCGCATGGGCCAGGCGCGCTCCACCTCCGCCGTGCTGGTCAACGAGCGCGCGGTCGGCACCGACCAGAGCAAGAAATATGTGATGGTCGTCGCTGCGGGTGCGAATGGGGACGCCGTGGCCGAGTACCGCGAAGTGCAGCTGGGCGCACCGGTCAACGGCCTGCGCATTGTCACTTCGGGCCTCAAGGCCGGCGAGCGCATTGTCGTCAACGGCCTGCAGCGCGTACGCCCCGGCGCGCGCATCGATGCCCAGGACGTGCCGATGGCGAACAAGCCGGAAATCGCGGCGAAGAACGCCAAACAGCCCGCCGCCTGAACGCGGTGACTGAAAAGAACAATATATGAACCTCTCCCGCTTTTTCATTGACCGCCCGATCTTTGCCGGGGTGCTGTCGGTGCTGATCTTCCTGGCCGGCCTGATCGCCTTGCGCGCGTTGCCGATCTCGGAGTATCCCGACGTCGCTCCGCCCTCGGTCGTGGTGCGTGCCCAGTACCCGGGCGCCAACCCCAAGGTGATTGCCGAAACCGTGGCCACGCCGCTGGAGGAATCGATCAACGGCGTCGAAGGCATGCTCTACATGGGCAGCCAGGCAACGACCGACGGCGTGATGACGCTGACGGTGACCTTTGCGCTTGGCACCGACCCCGACAAGGCGCAGCAGCTGGTGCAAAACCGCGTCTCGCAGGCTGAGCCGCGCCTGCCCGAGGAAGTGCGCCGCTTGGGGCTGACCACCATCAAGAGCGCGCCCGACCTGACCATGGTCGTGCACATGGTCTCGCCCAATGATCGCTACGACATCGACTACCTGCGCAACTACGCGGTGCTCAATGTCAAGGACCGGCTGGCGCGCATCCAGGGCGTGGGTCAGGTGCAGATCTTTGGCGGCGGCGACTACGCCATGCGCGCCTGGCTCGACCCGCAGAAAGTCGCGCAGCGCGGCCTGTCTGCCGCCGACGTCGTTGCCGCGATCCGCGGCCAGAACGTGCAGGCCGCAGCTGGCGTGGTCGGTGCATCGCCCGGCCTGCCCGGCGTCGACATGCAGTTGTCGATCAACGCCCAGGGCCGTCTGCAGACCGAGGAAGAGTTTGGCGACATCATTGTCAAGTCGGGCGCCGACGGCGCGGTGACACGCCTGCGCGATGTCGCGCGCCTGGAACTGGGTGCGGCCGACTACGCGCTGCGCTCGCTGCTCAACAACGAGCCGGCCGTGGGCATGGGCGTGTTCCAGGCCCCGGGCTCGAACGCGCTCGACATCTCGGCCAATGTGCGCGCCACCATGGCCGAGCTGCAAAAGAACATGCCCGAAGGCGTGGAGTTCCGCATTGCCTATGACCCGACGCAGTTCGTGCGCGCCTCCATCAGGTCCGTGATCACCACGCTGCTGGAAGCCGTGGCGCTGGTGGTGCTGGTCGTGGTGCTGTTCCTGCAGACCTGGCGCGCGTCCATCATTCCCCTGCTGGCCGTGCCGGTGTCGGTGGTCGGCACCTTTGCCGTGCTGCACCTGCTGGGCTTCTCGATCAACGCGCTGAGCCTGTTCGGGCTGGTGCTGGCCATCGGCATCGTCGTCGATGACGCCATCGTGGTGGTGGAGAACGTCGAGCGCAACATCGAGATGGGTCTGACGCCGCGCGAAGCCACCTATCGCGCGATGCGCGAAGTCTCGGGCCCCATCATCGCCATTGCGCTGGTGCTGGTCGCGGTGTTCGTGCCGCTGGCCTTCATCAGTGGGCTCACAGGCCAGTTCTACCGCCAGTTCGCGGTGACCATCGCCATCTCCACCGTGATCTCGGCGATCAACTCGCTGACGCTGGCGCCCGCGCTCAGCGCGCTGCTGCTCAAGGGCCATGACGCGCCCAAGGATGCGCTGACGCGCGGCATGGACCGCGTGCTTGGCGGGTTCTTCCGCCGCTTCAATCGCCTGTTCCAGCGCGGCTCCGACGCCTACAGCGGCGGCGTGCAGCGCGTGATCGGCCGCAAGGCGCTGATGCTGGTGATCTACCTGGCGCTGGTGGGTGCAACCTGGGGCCTGTTCAAGATCGTTCCCGGCGGCTTCGTGCCGGCGCAGGACAAGCAGTACCTCGTGGGCTTTGCGCAACTGCCCGACGGCGCGACGCTGGACCGTACCGACGAAGTGATTCGCCGCATGGGCGAGCTGGTCAAGCAGAACCCCAACGTCGAGGACGCGCTGGCCTTCACGGGCCTGTCGATCAACGGCTTCACCAACAGCTCGAACTCGGGCGTGGTGTTTGTCACGCTCAAGCCCTTTGCCGAGCGCACCCAGGCCGACCAGAGCGGCGCGGCCGTGGCCGGCCAGCTGAACCAGGCGTTTGGCAGCATCCAGGAAGCCTTCATCGCCATGTTCCCGCCGCCACCGGTGGCGGGCCTGGGCACGACCGGCGGCTTCAAGCTGCAAATCGAGGACCGCGCTTCGCTGGGCTATGACGCCATGGACGCGGCCGTCAAGGCCTTCATGGCCAAGGCCTACCAGACGCCCGAACTCGCGGGCCTGTTCACCAGCTGGCAGGTCAACGTGCCGCAGCTGTACGCGAATATCGACCGCACGAAGGCGCGCCAGCTGGGCGTTCCCGTGACCGATATCTTCGAGACGCTGCAGATCTACCTGGGCAGTCTGTACGCCAACGACTTCAACCAGTTCGGCCGTACCTACAGCGTGCGCGTGCAAGCCGATGCGGCCTACCGCGCGCGTGCCGAGGACGTGGGCCTGCTGCAGGTGCGCTCGACCACGGGTCAGATGGTGCCTTTGTCCGCATTGATGAAGCTCGAGCCCAGCTTCGGCCCCGAGCGGGCGATGCGCTACAACGGCTTTCTGGCCGCCGACGTCAGCGGTGGCCCTGCGCCCGGCTTCTCGTCGGGCCAGGCCCAGGCCGCGATCGAACGCGTGGCCGCCGAAACGCTGCCCCAGGGCATTGGCTATGAGTGGACCGAGCTGACCTACCAGGAAATCCTGGCCGGCAATTCCGCGCTGCTGGTGTTCCCGCTGGCCATCCTGCTGGTGTTCCTGGTGCTGGCCGCGCAATATGAAAGCCTGACGCTGCCCATCGCCATCATCTTGATCGTTCCCATGGGCTTGCTCGCGGCAATGACCGGGGTCTGGCTCAGCGGCGGCGACAACAATGTGTTCACGCAGATCGGGCTGATCGTGCTGGTCGGCTTGTCGGCGAAAAACGCGATTCTGATCGTGGAGTTCGCGCGCGAGCTGGAGTTTGCCGGACGCACGCCCATCCAGGCCGCGATCGAGGCCAGTCGCCTGCGGCTGCGCCCGATCCTGATGACCTCACTGGCTTTCGTCATGGGCGTTCTGCCCCTGGTGCTGGCCACGGGCGCGGGCGCCGAGATGCGCAGCGCCATGGGCGTGGCGGTGTTCTTCGGGATGATAGGCGTCACGGCCTTTGGCCTGTTCCTCACGCCGGTGTTTTATGTGGTGCTGCGCCGCATGGCGGGCAACCGGCCGCTGCTGCAGCACCCGAGCCCGGACGCTGCTGCGGCGCCAATGGCCCTGGGAACCCCGGGCCAGGGCTCGGGCGCGGCAGCCCACCCCGTGCTGGCCGCAGCACGTGGCCACGATGAATAAGAAGAGGATCCATTCCATGAAAGCCATCACTTTGTTGGCCCGGCCCCGGCTGGCGCTGCTGACCCCGCTGTTTGCCGCGCTGGTGCTTGCCGGTTGCGCCAGCGCCCTGCCGGCCCCGGCCGAGCATGCAGGCGTTGACCTGCCCACCGCGTTCAGCAGTGCCGAAGGCAGCATCTCGAGCGGCAAGGCGCCGCTCGGCACCGCCGAAGCCCAGCCGCGCGGCGCCTGGTGGCTGGCGTTTGCCGACCCCCAGTTGAGCGCCTTGGTCGAGCGCGCGGGCGACGCGAACACCGACATCCAGGCCGCGGCCGCGCGGCTGGCCGAAGCGCGTTCGCTGCTGCGTTCGGCCGACGCCCAGCGCCTGCCGCAGATCGGGGCCTCGGCGGGCGTGGCGCGCCAGGCCGGCCTGCAGTCCACGGGCAGCAGCACGCCGGCAACGGTGGGCACGGCCGGTCTGAACCTGTCGTATGAAGTCGATCTGTTCGGCAAGCTGTCGCAGACCGGCGCCGCGGCGCTGCAGGACGCGCAGGCGCGCGCCGCGCTGCTGCAAAGCACGCGGCTGATGGTCCAGGCCGATGTCGCCCAGACCTATCTGCAGTTGCGTTCGGTGCAAACCGAGCGCGCGCTGGTGGTGCAAAGCCTGGACATCTACCGCGACAGCCTGCGCCTGACGACGCGGCGCTTTCAGGCCGGCGATGCGGCCGAGCTCGACGTGGCGCGCATGCAGACCGAAGTCTCGGCCACCGAGTTCGAAGTGCTGGCGCTGGAACGCCAGCAGGCGCTGCTGGTGCATGCGCTGGCGGTGCTGACGGGGGAAGTCGCAGGCCGCTTTGCGCTGGCCGATGACCCGGGCCAGGCCCAGGCGAGGCTGCCGGTGATTCCGGCCGGCGTTCCGGCCGCGGTGCTTGCGCGCCGCCCCGATGTCTCGGCCGCCCAGGCCAATGTGCAGGCCGCGCTGGCGCGCGTGGGCGTGGCCCAGACCGCGTGGTTTCCCTCCATCGTGCTCACGGCCAACGGCGGCTATGCCTCGCCCGAGCTCGGCGATCTGCTGCGCTGGTCGGCGCGCTCCTGGGGCCTGAACGCCTTGCTGTCGCTGCCGATCTTCGACGGCGGCCAGCGCGCGGCGCAGGAAGAGGGCGCCAAGGCCCGACTCGAAGCGGCTGTCGCCGCGCAGCGCGGCCAGGTGCTCACGGCGTTTCGCGATGTCGAGGACCAGTTGAGCACGCTGCGCCTGCTGGCGGGCCAGTCCGAAGTGCTGGCCCAGGCCGTGCAGTCGGCCGAGCGCGCCAGCCATCTGTCGGATGTGCGCTACCGCAACGGCTATGTGAGCCAGCTCGAACTGCTGGACGCGCGGCGCAACGCGCTGCGCCAGCGGCGCAATGCGCTGCAGGTCAGCACCGCGCAGTACACCACCACGGTGATGCTGATTCGTGCCATTGGAGGCAGTTGGGAGCAGGGGGCGGGAGCGGTGTAACGCCCCATGCGCCCCGCGCTTGCGGCCGGCGGTGAACGGGCTGTGCTCAGTCCACGAGGGCAGGCCGTGCATGCTTCGACAGGCTCACCACGAACGGCCATCCGTTGATTGTGCTGAGCAGCCTAGCAACGGGGCGAACGCCCCTGTTCTCCTCAATTCACCGTTGCTCCCGAAGTCGCGACGATCTTCTTCCACTTCTGCGCTTCCTCGTCCATGAAGCTGCGGAACTCGGCCGGGCTGTTGCCCACGATCTCCGCGCCCAGGTCGATCAGCCTGGCCTGCATGTCGGGCTGGGCAATGATGGCCACGATGTCCTGGCTGATGCGCTCGCTCAGCGGCGTGGCAATGCGCGCCGGGGCAAGCACGCCAAACCAGGTCGCGGCCTCGAACTTGTCGAGGCCGGCTTCGGCAAACGTCGGGATGTTGGGCACCTTCTGCACGCGCTTGTCATTGGCCAAAGCGATGGCGCGCAGCTTGCCCGAAGCGATATACGGCAGCACCACGGTGAGCGTGGCATACATCGCATCGACGCTGCCGCCCAGCAGATCGGTGATCGCGGGCGCGTCGCCGCGATAGGGCACATGCGTGGTCCTGGCCTGCACGGCGGTGTTGAACATCTCGCCCGCCAGATGCTGGGCCGTGCCGTTGCCCGGCGAGGCAAACGACAGCGCGCTTTGCTCCTTTTTCGCCAGCGCGATGAACTCCCTGAGGTTGGTGGCGGCCAGGCCGGGGCGCACCACCAGCACCAGCGGCACCTTGGCGACCAGCGAGATCGGCGAGAAGTCCTTGACCGGGTCGAAGTCGAGCTTGCTGTAGATGCTGCCCGCGATGGTGTGGGCCGAGGTGGTCATGTAGAGCGTCTGGCCATCGGCGGCCATGCGCGCGAGCTGGCTTGCGGCCAGCGTGGTGCCTGCGCCGGGCTTGTTCTCTATCACCACGGGCTGACCCCACCTGGCGGTCAGCTTGTCGCCCAGCGTGCGCGCGATGATGTCGGTCGCGCCGCCCGCGGCATAGGGCACGACCATCTTCACCGGGCCCTTGGGGTAGCCGGCCTGGGCCCAGGCCAGTGCGGGCGCAAGGGCGCCGGCCACGCATGCGGCCGTGAAATTTCTGCGGGATGTCATGCTGATGTCTCCTGGGTTTCTGGGTAAATTCAGTGCTTGCCCGCGATCAGCTCGCTGATCACCGGGTGGTATTGGTCGCCCACCCCGGCCTCTATGGCCTGGTCGAACCATTGGCCGACCAGCTGCGCGCCCCTGGCCGGCACGCCGTGCTCCTCGGCGAGCTGCAGCGCGTACAGCAGGTCCTTGCGCGCATAGCGCACCGAGAAGGTGCGCTCGGGAAACGACCCGGGCAGCACCGCCTTCATGCCGTGGTTGCGCAGCGCGAAGCTGTCGGCCGAGCCCTTGGACAATGTCTCGAACAGCACGCCGGCATCGACCCCCGCGCGCACGCCAATGGCCTTGGCTTCGCTGATGGCGACCACGGTCTCGAACAGCACCATGTTGTTGAGTATCTTGAGCACCTGGCCGCAGCCCACGGGGCCGCACAGCGCGATGTCGGAGGCAAAGGTGGCGATCAGCGGCTGCACGCGCGCAAAGTCCTCGGGCGTGCCGCCGACCATCACCGCCAGCGTGCCGGCTTCGGCCGCGGCGCGCGTGCGTGCCACGGGAGCGTCCATGAAGGTCACGCCCATGGCTGCAAAGTCACGCGCGAGCTCGCGCGTGGTCGCCACCGGCGAGGTGCTCAGGTCGATGATGGTCTGGCCGCGGCGCGCCTGTGCCAGCAGGCCCTGGGGCTGGCGGCTGAGCCCCTCGACAATCTCGCCCGAAGGCAGCGACAGAAAAATCGTCGCGCACTCGCGCAGTATTTCTGCCAGCGTCGCGGACTGCACGCCCTCGGCGTGCAGGCGCGCCAGCGGCCCCGGGTCCAGGTCCGACGCCAGGATCTGCTGGCCCGACTTGCGCGCCAGGTTGCGGCACATGGGCTCGCCCATCACGCCCAGTCCGATGAAACCCAATTTTTGTTCGCTGTTCATGGTCATTTCCCTTCTCCCATGCCAAAAAAGATGCCCTTGGCCTGCTGGTACAGGCGCACGCCCTGTATGCCTTTTTCGCGGCCGATTCCGCTGTCCTTGAAGCCGCCAAACGGCGTGGCAATCGACAGCTGCTTGTAGGTGTTGATCCAGACCGTGCCGGCTTCAAGCGCGCGCGCCACGCGCCAGGCGCGCTGGTAGCTGCCGGTCCAGATGCCCGCGGCCAGACCGAACACCGAGGCGTTTGCCTGTTCGACCAGATCGGCTTCGTCGTCAAACGGCATCAGGCACAGCACCGGCCCGAAGATCTCCTGCTGGGCAATCGCGTCGGCATTGCGCATTCCGGTCAGAATCGTCGGCAGATAAAACGCGCCCGCGGCCAGCGCCTTGTCTTCAGGCGCGCGCGCGCCGCATTCGGCTTTGGCGCCGTCGGCAATCGCTTGCGCCACCATGGACGCGACCTTGTCGCGGTGGGCAAAGCTGGCCATCGGCCCCATCTGGGCATGGTCCTGGTCGGGCAGGTGCACGGTGATGGCGCGTGCACGCTCCACCAGCTTGCGCAGCAGCTGGTCGTAGACGCCGCGCTGCACGAAGGCACGCGAGCCCGCGACACATGACTGGCCGCTGCCTTCGAAGATGCCGCCCGCAATGCTGTCGACGGCCAGATCGAGATCGGCGTCGTCAAACACGATGTGCGGCGACTTGCCGCCCAGCTCCAGCGCCACCGGCATCAGCTTGGCCGCGGCCACCTGGGCAATGCGCCGCCCGCTTTCGGTGCCGCCCGTGAACGACACCAGCCGCACCTGCGGATGGGCGACCAGCGCCGCGCCGACTTCATGGCCCCAGCCGGGCAGCACGTTCAAGATGCCTGGCGGCAGGCCGGCGTCAAGCGCAATCCTGCCCAGCAGCAGTCCGGTCGACGGTGTGACTTCCGAAGGCTTGAGAATCACCGCATTGCCCGCGGCCAGCGCGGGCGCGATCTTCTGCGCTTCCATGGTCATGGGCGAATTCCAGGGCGTGATCGCCACCACCACACCGTAGGCTTCATAGACCGACAGCGACAGGTAGTTGCCGCGCGCCGGGGTGACCTCCGAGCCCAGCGTCTCGCAGACCCCCGCGTAGTAGCGGAACGTCGCCGCCGCGCTCTTGACCTGGGCCTGGCATTCCTTCCAGACCTTGCCGTTTTCCAGCATCTGCAGGCGCGACATCTCTTCGCTGTGCGCTTGTATGCCTTCGGCAATGCGGTACAGGATGAGGGCGCGCTCCGCGGGCAGCATGTCGCGCCAGCCAGGCTGCCTGCAGGCCCGGTGCGCCGCTGTGACGGCCGCGGCAGCGAACTGCGTGCCCGCGGCGGCAATTTCATGGTTGACCGCGCCGGTCGCGGGATTGGTCGAGAACAGGCGCTGCACGCCGGGCTCGCCATCCATCCAGACGCCGTCTATCAGTAGTTTCTTGATTTCCCGCATTGTTCCACTCCACAGAATTTGATGCGGATTCTATGGCTGGAAAGTTCTATAAAATCACGTGTTTAGGGTATGCACTTAGGCTATTCGTTCTGCTGTGCAGAATTAGAGGTATGAAAATATGGAACTTCACAGAGGCTGATGCCGAATCCGTCACAATCGCGGCATGAACGACAAGGCAACGAATTACGCGGCAAACATGGCGGGTGTCGCCGCCGTCGACAAGGCGATGCGGGTGGTGATCGCGCTCGAGGCGGCGCGCGCTCCGCTGCGCCTGTCGGAGATCGCCGCCGCCACCGGCCTGTACAAGAGCGCGGTGCTCAGGCTGCTGGCCAGCCTGGAGAAATGCGGTCTGGTGGTGCGGCGCTCCGACAGCGCCTACTGCCTGGGCCATCTCGCGTTCCGGCTGGGGCGGGCTTTCGATTCAAGCTTTCGCTTTCGCGAGCATCTGCTGCCGCTGATGCAAAAACTGGTCGATGCAGGCATGCCCAGCCCTTCATTTCACATCGTTCACGACGAGCACACGCGCCTGTGCGTGCTGCGACTGGACTCCAATCACTCGACGCTGGACCGCGTGCGCGAAGGCGACTTGCTGGCGCTGTCCGCGGGAGCGGCCGGCAAGGTGCTGCGCAAGCTGCCATCGGATTGGCGCGCCGACCAATGGCCCTGGGTGCACCAGTCGCGCGGCGAGCGTGACCCCAGCTGCGGCGCGGTGTCGGCGCCCATCATCGGGCCGGGCGACACCTTGCTGGGCGCGCTGTCGCTGTCGGGGCCGCTGGCGCAGTTCACCGATGCGTCGGTGGAGTCCATGGTGCCGCTGCTGATTGAAACCTGCCAGCTGGGATCGCTGGCGCTGGGCGGTCGCGCGCGGCATGCGCTGTCGCCGCCCCAGGCGCTCTGAGGGCCGGCTGGGGCGTTATTCCAGGGCCTGGCCGTCCAGCGAAGTGCTATCGAGCCGACACCCAGTTGCTTGCACCGGGGTGTGCGCGTCCACAGGCCCGGGGGCATCGTCGGGGCGCTGGTCAGCGGTGCCATGGCTGTCGCTCATCGGGTCGAGAAAATCCGTCACCGCGCTGGCTACAGCCTGTTGCGTGGAGGCGGACGCGGGCGGGAGGTGCGCCTGCGGGCCTTTCTTGGCCGGGCTCCAGGCCTGATGCGGGGCCGGGGACTGGAACGGCGCGCGTTCTTCGTTTGATTGCGCCCTGGTGCCGTTGGCAGAGTTGGGGGAAGCTTTGAACATGGGTCTTGGGGTATGGGTAGGGGTAGCTCGTGGGAGAGGGTCACTGAGTCGCCAATCCAGCTCTCGCAAGTGCGGGATGGATGCGAACGCAGCCTGTGCCGCGCATTTCATGGCTTGGCATGATTGATTTTAAATAGTATTTAACTATTAAGTCCACGACATCATTGTAGAAATGCTTGCGCTGCGGGCCAGCGTCGCGACAGCGCGCGGCTGCGCGTCATCCGCGCGATCGCGCTGGCGCCCGTGGGTGCATGAACCGCGCCCCAGACCGTGCCCGAGGTCGGTCTCTCCTACGCCGCTGTCGGTCAGGTGACTACCCGGAACTTGCGGCTGCGGCGTTAGCCTTGGGCTTGAAGTCATCCTGCTTCGGCACATTGAGGAATCCGCATGAATACACCCAATACCGCATCCAGCGTCATTTCTTCCGACAAGGTCAACGGAACCAATGTCTACAACCCCGCGGGCGAGAAGCTGGGCTCCATCGACTCGCTGATGATCGACAAGATTTCCGGTCGCGTGCGCTACGCGGTCATGGAGTTTGGCGGCTTCCTGGGAATGGGCACCGATCGCTATCCCCTGCCCTGGGATACCCTCAAATACGAGCCTGAGATGGGCGGCTATGTGGTGGCGGTGGAGAAATCGCAACTCGAAGGCGCGCCGCGCTATGCGCGCGAAACCACGCCTGACTACACCGATGAGTATGGTCGCCGCGTCAACGACTACTACGGCATGCCTTACATCTAGGCCAGGGCCTGCACGCCTGGCGCCGAGGTGGCGCGGGGCATGAAAAAAGGGGAGCCATGCTCCCCTTTTGTGTTTTCAGTGCGCTGCGCTCGCATCGGCCGCAGGCCCGCCGCGCGCCGGGCGCCTGGTCAGCCAGATCATGGCAATCAGCAGCAGGAACAGCAGCGACGAGCCCAGGAAGATGTCGTCGGCGGCGCGCGTGAACGCCTGCTGATTGATCAGCTGGTTGATCTGCGCCAGCGCCTGCGCCTGGCTCATGCCCGCGGCCTCGAGGTTTTGCAGCGTCTGGGCAAACACCCCCTGGCCCTGGATCAGGCCTTCGGTCAGATGGGCGTGGTGCATGGTCGCGCGGTTGTCCCACAGCGTGGTCGCGATCGAGGTGCCCATGGCGCCCGCCGTGATGCGCACGAAGTTGCTCAGCCCGGCAGCTGCGGGAATGCGTTCTGGCGGCAGACCGGCCAGCGTCAGCGTGGTCAGTGGAATGAAGAAGAACGCCATGGCGCCTCCCTGCAGCAGGGTCGGAATCAGGATGTGAATGAAATCGGTCTGCGTCGTGAAGTGCGAGCGCAGCCACAGCACCAGCGCGAAGACGATGAACGCGCCGGTGGCCATCTTGCGCGGATCCCACTGCCCGACTTTCTTGCCGACCAGCGGAGTCAGCAGGATGGCGAAAATCCCCACGGGTGCCAGCGCCATGCCGGCCGACGTTGCCGTATAGCCCATCCACTGCTGCAGCCACAGCGGCAGCAGCACCACGTTGCCGAAGAACAGCCCATAGGCAATCGACAGCGCTAGAGAACCGGCAGCGAAATTTCGCCGCGCGAACAGCCGCAGGTCAACCACCGGATGGGCGTCGGTCAGCTCCCAGACGATGAATACCGCCAGGCCGATGACGGCCGCGACGGCCAGCACGATGATCTCGCCGGAGGCAAACCAGTCCAGCTCCTTGCCCTTGTCGAGCATCAGCTGCAGCGCGCCCACCCACAGCACCAGCAGCGTCAGCCCTATGGTGTCTATGGGCAGCTTGCGCGTAGGCGTTTCGCGCTGGCGGTAAATGCCCCAGGTCAGCGCCGCGGCAAACAATCCCACGGGCACGTTGATGTAGAAGATCCAGGGCCAGGAGATGTTGTCGGTGATCCAGCCCCCGAGCAGCGGCCCGACCACGGGCGCGACCAGCGTCGTCACCCCCCATAGCGCCAGTGCCGTTCCGGCCATGGCCGTGGGGTAGCTCGACAGCAGCAGTGTCTGCGACAGCGGAATCATCGGTCCGGCCACGAGGCCTTGCAGCACGCGGAAGAACACCAGCATTTCCAGCGAAGTCGCGAAGCCGCACAGCCAGGAGGTCAGCACGAACAGCAGCACGCTGATGCTGAACAGCCGCACGGCGCCAAAGCGCTGCGTGAGCCAGCCGGTCAGCGGCACGGAAATCGCATTGGCCACGCCAAAGCTGGTGATCACCCAGGTGCCCTGGGTCGGGCTCACGCCCAGATCGCCGGAGATCGCCGGAATCGCCACATTGGCAATCGACGAGTCGAGCACGTTCATGAACGTCGCCAGCGACAGTGCCATCGTGCCCAGCAGCAGGGCCGGGCCATGCAGGGGCGACAGCCGCAAGGGCTGGACAGGAGCGCCGGGCACGCGCGGGGCAGCGCCGGCGGCGGTGGAGGAGGTACTCATGCGTAAGCTTCTCTGACGCGCTTACAGGCGGGGCGCCGGCGCTGCGGCAGCCGATGCTGCGGCAGCCGGCGCTGCGGCGACTGCCGGCAAGGCCTTGAGCGCGGGCAGCACTTCGCCGGCGACAATGCGTGCAATGCGCTCGTCGGCATCGGCCAGGCTGGTGTCGTAGACCGTGGTCGAAGCGACCGGCGTGCTGCGCGGCACGCTGGAGAGCATCGCGCCGGGAGCGCCCTCCTGGGTGCTCACATCGACCTTGGCTTCCATCGACAGGCCCACGCGCAGCGGATGGGTGGCGAGATCGGCCGGGTCCAGCGCAATGCGCACCGGCACGCGCTGCACCACCTTGATCCAGTTGCCGGTGGCGTTTTGCGCTGGCAGCAGCGCGAATGCCGCGCCCGTGCCCGCGCCCAGGCCCAGGACCTTGCCGTGGTAGGTCACCTTGTCGCCATAGACGTCGGCCGTGAGTTCCGCGCTCTGGCCTATGCGCAGTTCGGCCAGCTGGCTTTCCTTGAAGTTGGCGTCCACCCAGAGGTCGTTCAAGGCAACCACGGTCATCACCGGGGCGCCCGCGGCAATGCGCTGGCCCAGCTGCACGCCGCGCTTGGCGACATGGCCTTCGACGGGCGACAGCAGTCGCGTGCGCTGCAGCGCCAGATACGACTCGCGCACCTTGGCCGCGGCGCGCACCACGTTGGGGTGGTCCCGCTGGGCGCTGCCTTCGGTCTGGGCCTGCGCGGCCGTGAGCTGGGCGCGCGCGGCGCGCACCGCGGCCTGGGCGGCGCTCACGGCGTTGCGGCTGGAGGTGAACTGGGTCTGTGCGTGGTCGAATTCCTCCTTGCCGACGGCGCCGCTGGCCAGCAGCGGACGGCGGCGTTCCACGTCCTGCCTGGAGCGCGCGGCATCGGCTTCGAGGCGTTGCAGCTCGGCTTCGCGCAGCGCCACCTGGGCCTGCAGCGGCACGTTGTTGGCGTAGAGCGCGCGCACTTCACGCACGGTCTGCGCGAGCTGGGCTTCGGCCTGGGCCAGGGCGACCAGCGCATCGGCGGCGTCGAGCTGGACCAGCAGCTGGCCGGGGCGCACGAAGTCGGTGTCGTCGGCGCCTATGCTGACCACGGTGCCGCCGAGCTGGGGCGTGATCTGCACCACGTTGCCCGCGGCATAGGCGTTGTCGGTGGTCTGGAAATTGCGGCCATGGGCCCAGTGCCAGCCGCCCCAGGCAATGGCGGCAATGGCCGCAGCGGCGGCAATCACCGTCAGGCCCTTGCGGCGGGCAGGAGGATTGCCGGCGGCAGTGGTGCTGGCCGGTGCGGAAGCTTGTTTTGTATCGGTCATGAGAATCGGCGCTTTGTTATACAGATGAGTTTTTGCGTCCGGGGCAGCTGGATGCCCGCTGGGATGAAAGAGGGTTTAGCGTTGGCTGAGCTGCAGCTTCGCGGTGTCGTCGCTCCAGCCGCCGCCCAGGGCCTTCATCAGCGCAATGCGCGTGTCGAGCTGGCGCGCCTGCAGGTCCACGCCCAGGCGGCGCTGGGTGATGACCTGGCTTTCGGCGTTAAGCATGGTGATCTGGTTGCTCAGACCCGCGCGGTAGCGCTGCAGCGCGAAGTCATAGGCCTGCTCGGCCTTGGCCGCGGATTCGCTTTGCAGCGCCTGCTGGCGGCCCAGCGACTGCACCGAGGCCATCGCGTCGCCGGCTTCCTTCACAGCGTCCAGCACCGCGCCGTTGTACTGGGCTATCGCTGTGTCGCGCTCGGCCTGGCGCCCGCGCAGCTGGGCGCGCAGGCGCGTGCCTTCGAAGATCGGCAGGCGCAGCGCCGGTGTAACGCCCATCTGGCGCGAACTGCCTTGCAGCAGTTGGTCAAGGCCTATGGAGTTCAGGCCGACAAAGGCGCTGAGGCTGATGTCGGGGTAGAAATCGGCGCGCGCGCGGGCGATGTCCTGGCCTGCGGCCTCGACGCGCCAGCGCGCGGCAACGATGTCGGGACGTCGGCCCAGCAAGTCCAGGCCCAGCGTTTGCGGCACCTCCTGCAGCGCGAGCTGGGCGAGCTGCGGGGCCAGCGTCGGCTGGGCTTCGGGCGCCTGGCCGCTGAGCACGGCCAGCGTGCGTCGCGCCAGCGTGATCTGTTCGTCGAGCATTTCAATTTGCGTGCGCGCATCGGGCAGACCGGCCTGGGCCTGGGTCAGCTCGACCTGGCTGTCCAGCCCGGCCTGGGTGCGCTGATGGCTCAGGTCCAGCAGCTGCTGGCGCTGGTCCAAGGTGCGCTGCGCGACATCGCGCTGGGCCAGCAGCCGGGCCAGCGCGACATAGCTGCGCGCCACCTGGGCTGCAAGCTGGTTGGCGGCCGCGGCGCTGTCGGCCTGGGCGGCACGCGCCTGGCCCAGCGCCGATTCAAGTTCCGCCGCGTGCCGGCCAAAGAAATCGGGCGCCCAGCTCAGACCCACCTGGGCGTTGCCGCTGTTGTAGGTGTTGCCCGCGATGGGCGCGGGCACCAGGCCATTGGCGCTGTAGTGCTGGCGCGTGGCATCGATGCCCAGCGTGGCATGCGGCCCGCTGGAGGTGCTGCTGGCCGTGGCCAGCGCGGCCGCGCGTTCGAAGCGCGCGCGGCTGGCCGCGAGGCTGGGGTTGCCTTGCAAGGCCTGGTCAATCAGCGCGTTCAGGCGCGTATCGCCCAGGGCGGTCCACCAGGACGCGCTGGGCAATTCCTGGGCGGGCGCCTGCGCGCTCAGTCCGCTGGCTTCGGGCGTGAGCTGCGTGAGCGGCGCCCGGTCGGGCCCGGGCAGGGCGCAGCCCGCCAGGGACAGCGCGGCACTCAGGGCCAGCAGACGCGTGCCCGGCAATGAAGAAAGGAGATGCATGGTTGGAAGGAGAGTGGAAATGGGAGAGTGCCGGGTTTCAGCCGGCCTTGGACGGCGCCTGCGCGGCGCGCAGCGCCTCGCCGTTGTGCAGCATGCGTTGCAGCATGTCGATCAGCAGGCGACATTCCTCATGGTTGAAACCGCTCAGATGGGCGTTGAGCACGCTGCTGAGCGCTTGCGGCACCTTTGCGGCAATCGCGTCGCCGGCCTCGGTCAGCACCAGATGCACCACGCGCCGGTCGGCGGTCGAGCGTTCGCGGCGCAGCATGCCCTTGGCTTCGAGCCGGTCCAAGGCGCGCGTCACCGCCGCCGGATCTATGCCCAGGTCGCGCGCCAGATTGGCGCTGGTAGTGTCACTGCAGACCCGCAGCTTGTACAGCGGCAGCCATTGCACATAGGTCAGGCCATGGGCCGCCAGTTCGGCATCGGCCTGCTGCAATATGGAGCTGAGCACCCGCCGCATCAGGAAACCCACGCTTTCCTGGGGCTGGTAGGCACCTGCCTGGTAGAAATCGGACGGTAGCGGCGGAATGGAAGTCATTGACGGCGATTTAATTGACTAGGCAACTATTGTCGTCAAAATCATTCGCACCTGCAGCCAGCCCGAGGTCCCCAGGAGCTCAAAAGGGTTTTTCAGCGCTGACCCTACAATCAGGCCTTAGAACCCTACCGACCGTTAGGAAGGTTTGCGTTTCCACCTGCTCATCTGCCGCGTTGCGCACCTGCTTTCATGACTGTGAATTCTTCGACCCCACCCAGCCGCTTCGGCTGGCCGTTTTTGTTTCTGCTGGCGATGATCACCGCGCTGGACGCCATGGCCATCGACATGTACCTGCCCGCGTTTCCCTCGGTCGCACGGGAGTTGGGCGCCTCGGCCGGCCAGATCCAGCAGACGCTGTCGGTGTTTCTAATTGGTCTGGCGCTGGGCCAGGGCGCCTACGGCCCGCTGCTGGACCGCTTCGGGCGGCGCTGGCCGCTGCTGATCGGCGTGGGCATCTTTGTGCTTGGCTCGGTGCTGGCGGCGCTCGCGCCCAGCGTCGAGTGGCTGCTGATCGCGCGCTTTATGCAGGCGCTGGGCGCGGCCGCGGGACTGGTCGCGCCGCGCGCCATCGTGTCGGATGTGTGCACGGTGCAGGAGTCGGCGCGCGTGTTCTCGGTGCTGATGCAGGTGATGATGATTGCGCCGATTCTTGCGCCCGTGGTCGGCAGCTACCTGCTGAGCCATGGTGGCTGGCGCATGGTGTTCTGGACCTTGGCCGTGGTTGGCACGCTGGGCGCGGCCTGGGGGCTGCGCGCGATTCCCGAAACCCTGCCGCGCGACAAGCGCGCGCCGCTGCATGCGCGCGCCATACTGCGCGCGTATGCGCTGCAGTGCCGCAATGCCGGCTTCATGGCCTATACGCTGGCCGGCGGCTTCATTCTGGGCGCGCTGTTTGTCTATATCAGCGTCTCGCCCTTTGTGCTGATCGAGCATTTCGGCATGACACCCCAGCACTTCAGCTATTTCTTTGCGGCCAATGCCGTGGGCATTGTGGCCGCCGGGCAGCTGAGCCTGTGGCTGACCCGGCACTGGGGCGAGCAGCGGGTGCTGCTGGCCGGCATCGCGGTGCATGCGCTCGCGGGCCTGGCCTTGCTGCTTGCAGTGCAGATGGGATGGGCCAGCCTTGGCGTCTATCTGGCGCTGTTGGGCCTGTCCGTCTGGACGCTGGGCCTGGTGTTTGGCAACCTCACCGCGCTGACCATGGCGCAGGCCGGCGAACAGGCGGGTGTGGCTTCGGCGCTGATGGGCCTGCTGCAATACCTGATGGGCGCGGTGGTCGGCGGGCTGGTCACGCTGGCCGCGCCCGGGCTGGTGCCCTTGCCGGCGGCCATCCTGGTCTGCGGCGTGCTCGCCTGGCTGTGCTGCTGGCGGGCCGCGCGCCCGGGATGGGCTAGCGTGCCGACCGCAGGGCTGTAGCGGCGGTGGCGGCCTCGAACACCGCCCATACCGCCTCAAGGCGGCGCGCGAACTTTGCCGCACCGGCATAGGTCAGCTCGACTTGCAGGCAGTCGATCAGGCCCATATAGGTCCTGGTTAGCACGTCGGCGCTGAGCCCCTGGGCATTGCGCACCAGGTCGGAAGGCGCGATTGCGGCCAGCACGATGGCTTCGAGCGCATCCATGAAGCCATGCATGGGCGCCATGACCTGCGCATGCAGATGGCCGGGCGGCGTATACAGCGCCCGCATCCAGAACTGCACGCGAAAGGAATCCTCGAAACGCAACAGGATGCTTTGCAGATAGCCGTGGAGCTGATGGCGAATCTCGACTCCGCCCGGCAATACGCTTTTCGCGTAGTCCAGCTCGGCCGTGACCATCAGCGGAATCAGGCTCAGATAAAGCGCATCCTTGTTGCGGAAGTGCGCGTAGATCGAAGGCTTCTTGATGCCCACATCGCCGGCAATCTCGGCCATCGAGGTGGCGTCGAAACCCTGGCGCGCAAAACGCGCAAGGGCTGCATCCTGCAGGCGGGAGGCGGTCAAGGCAATGGGTTCCATGGCCGCGATTTTACGGCGCTGCGACCGTCCGGTCGTTCGGGTCATGGCGCTTTGCTGCGTCAATGCGTGGGTCAGCAGCCTTAGAAGTGCTTTTGCGCCTTGACCCAAAGCCGTGGCCGCTTGTCCGGCGCACTCGTGGCCGCGGAACTCGCCACGCGCCAGGCCAGCGATGTTTCCATGGACCAGTCCGCGCCATTGCGCTGCAGTCCGATGCCGGCGCCATGGAGACTGCGGTGGTTGCTGGCCGCATTCCAGGGGCGATGCTGGAACTTGACCTTGCCGGCGTCGACAAAGCCGCTGAGCTGCCAGTTGCCGTCCAGCGCGTAGCGCAGCTCCAGCGTGCCCAGCAGGCCCTGGTCGCCCGAAGCTTCGCCTTGCGGATAGGCGCGCACGCCATTGGCGCCGCCCAGGCTCATTTTTTCGGAGGAATCGAGGTTGCTGCGGCTCCATTGGCCATTGATGCGGCCATGCAGGCTCCAGGGGCCGCTGCCTGCCTGCCAGCGCGCGAGGCTGGCCGTGAGCAGCTGGAAGCTGCCGGCGCTGCGCGCCGTCTGGGCATCGCGCTGCTGCTGCGCCGGACTGCCCAGACGCAGCTGGCCATGCACCCAGGCCAGGCTCCATTGGCTGACGGCGCGCCCGCCCATGCTGTCCTGCCAGTTGCCGTCAAGCGCCAGCGTGGCGAGGTGCGAACGCTTGTGCTCATTGGTGGCATACAGCCCGAGGTGGTCGATCAGGCGCTTGTGGTCATATTGCAGCCGCGCATTGAGGTTCATGCCGCGGCTGCGCAGCAGCGGCTGGGTGACATGGACGCTGGCCACCTTGGCGCTGCCATAGGCATCGAGTGCGCCAAACTCCTCGTCCAGCGCATAGTCCAGATGCGACAGGCTGGCGCCGATGCGCGTGCTCCACGGCGCCAGCGGCATCTGGTAGCCCAGCCGGTAGTTGTACAGGTCTTCATGGGTCACCAGGGTCTGCAGCTGGATCTGCTCGCCCAGGCCCAGCGCGCCGTTGAGCTGCAGGCTGCCCGTGGCCCGCCAGGCGCCGGTATAGCGGTTGCCAAAATTGTCCGCGCCCAGCGCGCCGCTGAACAGGGGCACATCCTCGACCTTGACCACCAGATCGGAGGTGCCCAGCGCGGCACCGGGTTGCAGCGTGGCCTCGGCGCGCAAGCCGCTGGCGTCGCCCAGCAGCAGCAGGCTGCGCTCCAGCGTGTCGGCGCGCAGCAGCTCGCCTGGGGTCAGGCGCGCCAATGGCGCGGCGATCACCGCGCCGCGTTGGCGCGAGGCGTTTTCCACCCGCACCGCGCCGAGTCGGCCTTCAATCACCGCCACCCGCAGCGTGCCCGCGTCCACGGTCTGGGCTGGCAGATAGGCATAGGCAAAGGGGTAGCCGAGTTCGCGGTAACGCTGGGTAATGCGCGCCACGCCGGCCTCGAGTTCGGACAGCGGCAGCGACTGGCCTGCCAGCGGCGCGAGCAGGGTCAGCAGTTCTGGCGTGGCAATGGCGGTGTTGCCGTCAAGTGCGAAGCGCTGCACCTCGATCCGTGTGCCGCCGTCCGCGCTGCTGGCGGCCGGGCCATCGGGCACGCGCAAGTCGATGGGCGCCGGCGCGGGCGGGGCGGGGCGCCTTTGCTCCAGGCTCTCCAGCGCCCGCCCGGCATCGGGCAGCGCCTGGGCACTGGCCACCAACGGCAGCCCCAGCGCGGCGCCGGCAAAGGCGCTGCACAGCGGAGTGCGGAAAAACAAACGCAGTGAGGTTTGGTTCATGGCTGATCCAGGTCAGAGCGGGACAGGTCAGGAAAGGGGCGCAGTGATAGGCGCAGTGGGGCAGGCACGCGAATGCGCCGGCCCGCCGACCACGGCAAAGGCGCGGCGCGGCGCGCCGGCCAAAGCCTGGCGGTCCACCGGGATGCCGGAGGCATTGAGGTTGACGCTGCGGTGCGTCAGCTCCTCGGCCTCACTGAAGCAGCCCTGAGCCGAGGGCGGCGTGCCGCGTGAGCGGCCGGCAAGGCCCAGTCCCTTGTCGTCGAGGCTGGCATGGACCTCGATGGGCACCCCCATGACCGGCGCGGTGCCGGGATCGACATTCACCGCCTGGATGGCTGCGGTGGCCGTGGCGTTGCGGACCAGGCGGTAGTTGCCCGCATCCACGCCTGCGAGCACGCCGCTGACAAGCACGGTCTTGCTGTCGCCCACGGCTGCATCGCTGAAGCTGCCGCTGGCTTGCAGCGTCACGCGGTCGCCGCCCAGCACGCCGGCCAGCGTGCCTTGGGTGGTGGCGCGGGTGCTGCCGTCATAGGGCTTGTCATGGGCGGTGATGCTGGCGTTGATGGTCAGCGGATCGATATTGGCGGTGGTGGTGGCGTTGTGCACCAGGCGGTAGTTGCCGGCATCGGCGCCTTGCAGCGTGCCGCTGACCGTCACGGTCTTGCCGCTGCCCGCGTTCCTGTCCGCGAAGCTGCCGTTGGTGGCCAGCGTGACAAGGTCACTGCCCAGCACGGCGTCCAGCGTGCCTTGGGTGGTGGCGCCGGCATGGCCATCGTAGGTCTTGTGTTGGGCCGTAACGCTGGCGGCAATGTCGAGGCGGGCGATGTTGGCGCGGGTCTGGGCCGTGGCCTTGGCCAGGGTGTAGTTGCCGGCATCCGCACCCGCCAGCGTGATGCCGGTGATATCCACGGCCTTGCCGTCACCGGCGTTCTTGTTGCTGAAGCGGCCCGTGGCGCCGGCCACGCTCAGCACATCGTCACCGAAGCGTCCTTGGAAGGTGGCGCCGCTGGGGTCCAGGGTGACGCTGCGCGTGCCGTCATAGGTTTTATTGCCGGCGCGTATGCCGGCCACGGCCGTCAGATCCGCCTTGGCGATATGGGCGCTGGTCTGGGCCCTGGCGTTGGCCATGGTGTAGTTGCCGGCATCCGCACCCGCCAGCGTGATGCCGGTGATGTCCACGCGCTTGCCGTCACCGGCGTTCTTGTCGCTGAAGCGGCCCGTGGCGCCGGCCACGCTCAGCACATCGTCACCGATGCGTCCTTGAAAGGTGGCGCCGCTGGGGTCCAGGGTGACGCTGCGCGTGCCGTCATAGGTTTTATTGCCGGCGCGTATGCCGGCCACGGCTGTCAGATCCGCCTTGGCGATATTGGCCCTGGTCTGGGCCGTGGCGTTGACCAGGATGTAATTGCCGGCATCCGCACCCGCCAGCGCGATGCCGGTGATGTCCACGGCCTTGCCGTCACCGGCGTTCTTGTCGCTGAAGCGGCCCGTGGCGCCGGCCACGCTCAGCACATCGTCACCGATGCGTCCTTGAAAGGTGGCGCCGCTGGGGTCCAGGGTGACGCTGCGCGTGCCGTCATAGGTTTTATTGCCGGCGCGTATGCCGCCCACGGCCGTCAGGTCCGCCTTGGCGATATTGGCCCTGGTCTGGGCCGTGGCCTTGACCAGGGTGTAATTGCCGGCATCCGCACCCGCCAGCGCGATGCCGGTGATGTCCACGCGCTTGCCGTCACCGGCGTTCTTGTCGCTGAAGCGGCCCGCGGCGCCGGCCACGCTCAGCACATCGTCACCGATGCGTCCTTGAAAGGTGGCGCCGCTGGGGTCCAGCGTGGCGCTGCGCGTGCCGTCATAGGTTTTATTGTCGGCGGTAATGCCGCCGACGCTCTCAATGCTGGCCTTGGCAATATTGGCCGTGGTGGTCGCACTCGTACTGGCCAGCGTGTAATTGCCGGCATCGGCGCCGACCAGCGTGATGCCGGTGATATCCACGGTCTTGCCGACGCCGGCGTTCTTGTCGCTGAAGCTGCCGCTGGTTTGCAGCGTCACGCGGTCGCCGCCCAGCACGCCGGCCAGCGTGCCTTGGGTGGTGGCGCGGGTGCTGCCGTCATAGGGCTTGTCATGGGCGGTGATGCTGGCGTTGATGGCCCGCGGATCGATATTGGCGGTGGTGGTGGCGTTGTGCACCAGGCGGTAGTTGCCGGCATCGGCGCCTTGCAGCGTGCCCCTGACCGTCACGGTCTTGCCGCTGCCCGCGTTCCTGTCCGCGAAGCTGCCGTTGGTGGCCAGCGTGACAAGGTCACTGCCCAGCACGGCGTCCAGCGTGCCTTGGGTGGTGGCGCCGGCATGGCCATCGTAGGTCTTGTGTTGGGCCGTAACGCTGGCGGCAATGTCGAGGCGGGCGATGTTGGCGCGGGTCTGGGCCGTGGCCTTGGCCAGGGTGTAGTTGCCGGCATCCGCACCCGCCAGCGTGATGCCGGTGATATCCACGGCCTTGCCGTCACCGGCGTTCTTGTCGCTGAAGCGGCCCGTGGCGCCGGCCACGCTCAGCACATCGTCACCGATGCGTCCTTGAAAGGTGGCGCCGCTGGGGTCCAGGGTGACGCTGCGCGTGCCGTCATAGGGTTTATTGTTGGCGCGAATGCCGACACTGGTAATTTGCGCCTTGGTAACAACCAATGTGCCTGCAGCTTCCATGTAGCTGATGTCATAGCCCTGCTGGCTCGAATACAGACCGCTGAGGCTTAGCGCCGCGCCGCTGTAGGTCCCCACATTCTTTTCCGCTGCCTTGTAGTTCAGCGTTCCCAGCAATTGGCTGGTGTTGCCGACCGTTGGCTTCTTGTAATCCACATGGTCGTGCATGGTGGAGCCGTTGTATTCGCGCGTAAGCTGCGTGCCGGTATCGATGGTCACAGCCGTCAGAAAACTGCGCAGCAGTGGCGTCGTCTGGCCTTCGTAGATGCGCCAGACGGCATTGCTGCCGCCCTGGTCTGTGATACTCCAGCCCGCGAAGCTGGCCATCCGTTGCATCTGCGCCGAGGTCAGGCCGGTGCCGCCCGCGCTGGTGGATTGGCCGGTTGTTTCGATATTCCAGTAAGAACTGTGGGTGCTGCCGATTTGCCGAAATCCCACCAGGCCACCGGCATTGCTGGCTGCCGTTACGCGGCCAGTGGCGTAGGTATTATCGATGCTGCCGCCAGCTCGATTGCCGACCAGGCCACCAACGCGATCGGCTCCTGTAACGCTGGCCGTCGTGTAGGCGTTGCTGATGCTGCCGCCATTTTGAAGGCCGACCAGGCCCCCAACGTCCAGGTACCCCGTGACGCTGCCCGTCGTGTAGGCGTTGCTGATGCTGCCGTTATATTGTTCGCTGACCAAGCCGCCAACGTGCTGAAAGCCCTTGACGGTGCCCGTCGTGAAGGCGTTGCTGATGCTGCCGCTAAGTTGATAGCCGACCAGGCCGCCAATTCTATTGGTCCCCTCAACGCTGCCCGTCGTGTAGGCGTTGCTGATGGTGCCGCTGGCTTGATAGCCGACCAGGCCACCAACGTGTTGGGTCCCCTCAACACTGCCCGTCGTGTAGGCGTTGCTGATGCTGCCGCCAGCTTGCACTCCGACCAGGCCGCCAACGCCCCAGAAGCCCTTAACGCTGCCACCGACCAGGCCTATATTGCGCAAGGTGGCGCCGCTGGCATAGCCAAACAAACCGATATTGGTTTCATCAGGCCGAACGATCGCCAGATTGCTGACGGTATGGCCCAGTCCATCGAAAATGCCGGTGAAAGCGGCGGCATTGCTGCCAATGGGCTCAAGTCCCCGAGTACCATTCCAGCCCGCCGTCGCGCTGGCATCAATGTCCTTGCCCAGCAAGTAACGCCCGGCCAGATTGCTCTGCGCGGCCTGAAGTTGCTGGGCATCGAGCACTGCGGTGTAGAGTCCGGGGCGAATGGTCGCGGTGATCGGGTTGGTCGGCAAATCGTTTTTGTTGAATACCTGATTGCCGGCCAGATTCAGCAGATAGGGCGTGGTCTGTCCCTTGGCATTGCCCCATTCCGCGCCAAAGTCAAAGTTGCCCCATAGACTGGTATCGAACATCTCGGCGGTGGTCAGGCCAATGCCGCCGGCACTGGTGGATTGACCGGTTGTTTCGATGTTCCAGTAAGAGTTGTGGGTGCTGCCGCTTGGCCCAAATCCCACCAGGCCCCCAGCGAAATACGTCCCTGTCACGCTGCCCGTCGCGTAGGCGTTGCTGATGCTGCCACTTTGAGAGCCGACCAGACCACCCACGCGATTGGCCCCTGTAACGCTGCCCGTCGTGTAGGCATCGCGGATGTTGCTGATGCCTTGATAGCCGACCAGGCCACCAACGTAATTGGTCCCTCCAACGTTGCCCGTCGTGAAGATGTTGCTGATGCTGCCGCCAGCTTGATAGCCGACCATGCCACCAACGTTATCGCTCCCCGTGACGCTGCCCGCCGTGTAGGCGTTGCTGATGCTGCCGCCAGCTTGATAGCCGGCCAGGCCACCAACGTTATCCCTGCCTGTAACGCTGCCCGTCGTGTAGGCGTTGCTGATGCTGCCGCTGACTTGATAGCCGACCAGGCCCCCAACGTCATTGCTCCCCTTAACGCTGCCCGTCGTGTAGGCGTTGCTGATGCTGCCGCCAGCTTGATAGCCGATCAAGCCACCAACGCGATCGTCGCCCGTAACATTGCCCGTCGTGAAGGTATTGCTGATGTTGATGCTGATGTTGCTGCTGCTGCCTGTTCGATAGCCGACCAGGCCACCCACGGAATGGGCCCCGTCAACGTTGCCAGTCGTGGAGGCGTTGCTGATGCTGCCGCTATTTTGCAAGCCGACCAGGCCACCAACGAAATCGGTCCCCTCAACGTTGCCCGTCGTGTAGGCATTGCTGATGCTGCCGCCAAATTGATAGCCGACCAAGCCGCCAGAGTGGACGCTGCCTGAGTGGATGTCCTTGGTAACGCTGCCCGTCGTGTAGGCGTAGCTGATGGTGCTGCGACTTTGAAGGCCGACCAGGCCGCCAACGCGATCCCTCCCCATAACGTTGCCCGCCGTGTAAGCGTTGCTGATGCCGGCGCCCTCTTGAGAGCCTACAAGGCCGCCAATGGAATAGACCCCCTCAACGCTGCCCGTCGTATAGGCGTTGGTGATGCTGCCGTTAAGTTGATAGCCGACCAGGCCGCCAACGTAAGTGCTCCCCTCAACGCTGCCCGTCGTGTAGGCGTTGCTGATGCTGCTGGCAACTTGATAGCCGGCCAGACCACCAGAGTAGTTTTGCCCTGTAGCGCTGCCACCGACCAGGCCTATATTGCGCAACGTGGCGCCCTTGGCAGCGCCAAACAAACCCACATAGTCTTGAACAGATCGCTTGATATGCAGATTGCCGATGGTATGGCCGAGCCCATCAAAAACCCCGGTGAAGGAAGCTTCTGAGCCGCCGATCGGCGCAAAGCCCAGTCCGCCATGGGCCTCTTTCGTGGCGCTGGCGTCAATGGAGCCGCCCAGCGCAAATTTGCCGCCGAGCTGGGCGGCGTTACCCATGTCTTGCAGCTCGGCCAGGGTATTGATCACCGCATAGCCATGGCCATTCACGGAAAGCAATCCCGCTCCCTTGTCCGCAAAATCCACGCGGCCGCCGGCGTTGACATTCAAATTGCTCAGTGCGACAGGGACGGTGGCTGCATTACCTTGGGTATTGCCGTAATTCAAAGCCAGGGTGCCGCTGCCATTGACCGACATCGGGGCATTGACGTTGATGCTGCCATGGGCGTTGAGCGTCAACTGGTTCCGATTCCAGGACACGGGTGCGTTGACATGAATATCGCCGGCTTGAATACCTTCGCCAAGGGTCTGCAACACCACATTGTTGGCGCCCAGACCATCCTGCAGCGTGTTCGCTCCGATGCCACTGCTGCTTTGGGGCGCGTCGCCGGCGCTGATCGTCATATCCGTGGGATCGATCAGCCAGGTGCCGGTCTTGCCCTGCGCGGCCTGGGTGGTGACTCGGGTGCCGGCCGTGATTTGCACATGGGCGCCACTGGTTTCAATAAAGCCGCCATGGCCGGTGTCCGGCGCGCTGGCATCCAGCATGCCCGCAATCCGGGCCGTGCCGCCGTTGAAGCCGCCCAGCAGCACAATCCGGCCCGCGCGGTTTTCCACCGTCCGCGCCCGCACCGTGCCGGTGTTGTTGACCACGGTCTGCAACAGCGCGTCGGTGGCCTTGGCGGTCATCAGTACGCTGCCGCCATCGGCCTGGATCAGCTGGTGGTTTTCAACCAGGGCGTTGAGCGACGATTGCTGGACCTGGACATTGAGCAGGCCGTCGCCGGCGAAGTCCAGCTTGACCTGGTTGCCCGCGGCCAGCGCCACCGAGCCCAGGCGCGCGGCAATCGTGCCCTGGTTGCTCACGCTGCCCCCCAGCAGCGCCACGGCGCCGCCATCGGCGGCGGTGATGCGGCCCTGTTGGGCAATGGCCGCGCCCTGCACGCCGCTGCCCTGGCCGTTGAATTGGTAGTTGCCCTGGAGAAAGTCGTGGTCGGCAATGTTCAGCGTCGAGGCCACGAGGCCGCCGACGTTGATATTCGCTCCGGCGCCAAACAGCATGCCATTCGGGTTGACCAGAAACACCTGGCCATTGGCCTGCAGCCTGCCGTGAATGGCCGAAGCCTCGCCGCCCACCACGCGGTTCAGGGCCACCGAAGCGCTGCCCGGCTGCTGGAAAGTGACCTGGTGGTTGGCGCCGATATTGAAGCTTTGCCAATCCACAATGGCTTTGGGGCTGCCTTGGAGCACGGTCATCTGCGAGCCGGCCTGGGTCACCGCCACGCTGCCACTGAGCACATGGGGGCCGTGGGGCAGGGCCTGGGGCCCGGCCGGTGATGCGCCCCAGGCTGATGCGCCCCAGGCTGATGCGCCCCAGGCCAGCGCCACGCTGGCGGTCAACGCGGCCAGGCCGGGCCGGCTGTGCCCGCGCGCGCCGGCGCTGCGCCGCGTGGTGGGGCGGCTGCGGCTGCGGCCGAGCTCGCTGGTGACACAAAAACGCCCGAGCGCCTTGTTCCAGAGCACGCGATAGATGTGGTTCATGACGAGAGTGGCGTGGGCGGCCCCGGGCCACCCGCAGACCATCCAGGTTGTTGCGTGCCATGTAGGTAACCTCCCACGCGACTTTGTTGCATTTTTATGCAGCAAAGGCGCCAGCGCCGGGTCGCCGCGCTAGGCCGCGTCGGCGGGCCGGGCGCGGCCCAGCAGATAATCAATGCAGGTGCGCACCGCGCGCGTCTGGTGGCGCTGGGGCATGTAGAGCATGTACATCTGCGTGCCGAAGATGCTCAGACGCCAGTCGCCCAGCGTGGTCAGCACCTCGCCGCTGGCGATGGCATCCTGGACCACGTAATCAGGCACCAGCCCCACGCCCAGGCCCGCGAGAATGCCTTGGCGCAGGAATGGAAAGTGCTCGGAGATCAGCGTGGGCTCGAGCATCACTTCCTCGCGCTGCGTGCCCTGGTAGGCGCTCAGGCGCAGTTGGCGGCCGACGACGCCGGCGGTGATCAGCGGTGCATTGCGCAGTTCCTGGGGCGTGCTCGGCAGGCCATGCGCGTCGGCATAGGCGCGCGATGCGCAGGCCAGGTAGCGCACCTGGCCCAGGTCGCGCGCGACCAGCGTCGGCGGCGGCTCGGGCATCACGCGGATGGCGATGTCGATGTCCTCGCGTATCAGGTCGTCGACGCGGTTCTCGAAGCGCACGTCAAGCACGATGAAAGGGTAAAGCCGCTTGAAGTCGATCAGCCAGTCCGACATCACCAGCTGGCCATAGCCGCTGGGCACGCTCAGGCCGACGCGGCCTTGCAGCCCCTGGCCCAGCGTGGTGATGGTTTCGCGCGCGGCGCGCATTTCGTTCTGGATCGCCAGGCCATGCGCATAAAGGCGCAGGCCGACCTCGGTGGGCTCGACCCGGCGCGTGGTGCGGCGCACCAGCTGCGCGCCTACGGATTTTTCCAGCTGGTTCAGGTGGTAGCTCACGTTGGCGCGCGTCATCTTGAGGTTGCGCGCCGCCTGGCTCAGGTTGCCAGCGTCAAGTATGTCGACCAGCAGGGTCAGGGAGTGGAGTTCCATGCGAGCGTTGTCAAAACCGTTGTCAAATATTGTTTGACAGTCTGTCAACCATCCATGTGATTGTCAAGATTGTTTGGCGTATCCACAATGGAGGTATTACTGTCAATCCCGGAGAACGTCCATGGGCGCTGCCCCTCACGCTTTAGCTGTCAACACGGCCCTTCACGGCGCCATTCTGGTGGTGACCATCGACAATCCTCCCGTCAACGCGCTCGGTCAGGTCGTGCGCCAGGGGCTGGTGACTGCCATCCAGCAGGCCGAGGCCGATGCCGCCGTGCAGGCCGTACTGCTGGTTGGCGCGGGCAAGGCCTTCATTGCCGGTGCCGATATCCGTGAATTCGGCAAGCCGCCGGTGCCTCCCTCGCTGCCCGAAGTCTGCGCGGCTATTGAAAACTGCAGCAAGCCGGTGATTGCCGCCATTCATGGCGCGGCGCTGGGCGGCGGCCTGGAAGTGGCGATGTCGGCGCATTACCGCCTGGCCCTGCCGGCCGCGAGCCTGGGATTGCCCGAAGTGCTGCTGGGCCTGCTGCCCGGCTCGGGCGGCACGCAGCGCGCGCCGCGCCTGATGGGCGTCAAGCCCGCGACCGAGCTGATGCTTGGCGGCAAGCCCTTGAACGCCAAGGCCGCGTTGACAGCCGGCCTGGTGGACCGCCTTGTCGAAGGCACGGACCCCGTAGCCGCAGGCCTGGCCTATGCCAATGAATTGCTGGCGCAAAGCACGCCCGTGCGCCGCACACGCGATATCGCGATTGCCGATCCCGAAGCCGCGCTGGCGGAACTCGAAGTGCTCAAGGCCGAGACCGCGAAGAAAAGCCGCGGCCTGTTCTCGCCGCTGAAGATCATCGAATGCGTGCAGGCCGCCGTGCAGCAGCCGTTTGACGAGGCAATGGCCTTCGAGCGCGCGCAGTTCCTGGCCTGCGTTGCCAGCCCGCAGCGCGCCGGTCTGGTGCATGCGTTTTTCGCCGAGCGCGAAGTCGCCAAGGTGCCCGAGGCCAAGCTGGCCGCGCCGCGCGCGTTCTCCACCATTGCCATCATTGGCGGCGGCACCATGGGCGCGGGCATCACCGTGTCGGCGCTGGACGCGGGTTATGCCGTGACCATGATAGAACGCGACGCCGAATCGATCGCGCGCGGCCAGGCGAATGTCGAGAAGGTCTATGACGGCCTGATCGCCAAGGGCCGGCTCACCCCGCAGGCCAAGGCCTCCATCATGGCGCGCTACACCCCGTCGACCAGCTATGACGACCTCGCCCAGGTCGATCTGGTGATCGAAGCGGTGTTCGAGGACCTCGAAGTCAAGAAAGCCGTGTTCCGCGAACTCGACCGTGTCTGCAAGAGCGGCGCCGTGCTGGCCACCAACACCTCGTATCTGGACATCGAGGCGATTGCCGATGCCACCAGCCGTCCGCAGGACGTGATCGGCCTGCACTTCTTCAGCCCGGCCAACATCATGAAGCTGCTGGAGATCGTCGTGCCGTCCAAGGTCAGCCCCGACGTGGTGGCCACGGCCTTCGAGCTCGCCAAGAAGCTCAAGAAGGTGCCGGTGCGCGCCGGCGTCTGCGACGGCTTTATCGGCAACCGCATCCTGGCCGTTTACAAGCAGGCCGCCGACTACCTGATGGAAGACGGCGCCAGCCCCTACGAGATCGACGCCGCCGTGCGTTCCTTCGGCTACCCCATGGGCCCGTTCCAGGTGACCGACCTGGCCGGCGGCGACATCGGCTGGGCGACGCGCAAGCGCCGCGCGGCAACGCGCAACCCCGCGGCGCGCTATGTCGAAATCGCCGACCGCATCTGCGAGCGCGGCTGGTTCGGCCAGAAGACCGGCCGCGGCTTCTACCTCTACCCGCAAGGCGCGCGTGTCGGCCAGCCCGACCCCGAAGTGCTGGCGATTGTCGATGCCGAGCGCCAGAAGAAGGGCGTGACCCCGCGTACGTTCACCGAAGCGGAAATCCTGCGCCGCTATATGGCGGCCATGGTCAACGAAGGCGCCAAGGTTGTCGAAGAAGGCATTGCGCTGCGTCCGCTGGATGTCGATGTGACCTTCATGTCGGGCTATGGTTTCCCGCGCCACCGCGGCGGTCCGATGAAATGGGCCGACATGGAGGGCCTGCCCAAGATCCTGGCCGACATCGAGTCCTTTGCCAAGGAAGACCCGCTGTTCTGGCAGCCCGCGCCGTTGCTGGTGCGGTTGGTCAAGGAAGGCAAGGGGTTTGATAGTTTGAACAAGGCGCAGTAAAGGCCACCCAACCGTTCGCCCTGAGCCTGTCGAAGGGCCTTTCCAGACTGAGCTCGGCGCCCCTTCGATCCTTCGACAAGCTCAGGATCAGGATCAGGACGAACGGGTTTTGATTCCACACCAGAGCCAGCGCTGCGAGCCCCCCCATCCGGGACCGCGCAGACGCACAGCCACCCAACCTAACAGAGACAACACCATGCGTGAAGCAGTCATCGTATCCACCGCCCGCACTCCGCTGGCCAAGTCGCATCGCGGCGAGTTCAATGTCACGCCGGGCGCCCAGCTGGCCGCGTTTTCCGTCCAGGCCGCCGTGGAGCGCTCGGGCGTCGATCCCGAGCGATTCGAGGACCTGGTGCTGGGCTGCGGCAATCCCGATGGTTTCCAGGGCCGCAACCTGGGCCGCCAGACCGCACTGCGCGCCGGCCTGCCGCTGTCGGTGGCCGGCATGACCGTGGCGCGCTATTGCGCTTCGGGCCTGCAGTCGATTGCCATTGCCGCGGGCCGCATCGTGGCCGAAGGCGTTCCGGCCATGATTGCCGGCGGCGTCGAGACCATCTCGGGCCTGCGCCCGGGCAACAACCTGGCCAGCGACATCGATCCCTGGCTGCTGGAGCACAAGCCCGATCTCTACATGGCGATGATCGATACCGCCGATATCGTTGCCCGGCGCTACGGCATCAGTCGCGAAGACCAGGACCGGTTTTCGCTGCAAAGCCAGCAGCGCACGGCCGCGGCCCAGGAAAAGGGCCTGTTTGCCGACGAAATCATTGCCTGCGCCACGCGCATGGCCGAGAAAAACAAGGACACGGGCGAGGTCACGCTGCGCGATGTGATCGCGACGAAAGACAACTGCAATCGCCCGGGCACCACGCTTGAAGGCCTGGCCAAGCTCGAGCCCGTCAAGGGCCCTGGCCAGTTCGTCACCGCGGGCAATGCCTCGCAGCTGTCGGACGGCTCGTCGGCCAGCGTGCTGATGGAAGCCAAGGAAGCCGAGCGCCTGGGCCTGCAGCCACTGGGCGCGTTCCGCGGCTTTGCGGTCGCGGGCTGCGAGCCCGATGAAATGGGCATAGGCCCGGTGTATGCCGTGCCCAAGCTGCTGGCGCGCCACGGCCTGAGCGTCAAGGACATCGGCCTGTGGGAAATGAACGAGGCCTTTGCCTCGCAGGCGCTGTACTGCCAGCGCACCCTGGGCATTCCCTCCGAACTGCTGAATGTCAACGGCGGCGCCATCTCCATTGGCCATCCGTTTGGCATGACGGGCGCGCGCCTGGTCGGTCATCTGCTGCTTGAAGGGCGCCGGCGCAAGGCCAAGTACGGTGTCGTGACCATGTGCATTGCCGGCGGCATGGGTGCAGCGGGCCTGTTCGAAATTTACTGAGAAAACCAATGGATCTGAATTTCACTCCCGAAGAGCTGGCGTTTCGCAGCGAAGTGCAGGAATTCCTGCGCGAGAAGCTGCCCGCCGAACTGGCCGCCAAGGTCAAGGCCGGCCAGCGCCTGAGCCGCGATGACCAGTCGCAGTGGCATGCGATCCTCAACGAGCGCGGCTGGTTCGCCAACCACTGGCCCGAGGAACACGGCGGCCCCGGCTGGACGCCCGTGCAGAAGTTCATCTTCGACCACGAGTGCGCGCTGGCAGGTGGCCCGCGCATCGTGCCGTTCGGCGTCAACATGCTGGGCCCGGTGCTGATCAAGTACGGCAACGAGGCGCAAAAGAACTACTGGCTGCCGCGCATCCTGAGCGGCGAGGACTGGTGGTGCCAGGGCTACTCCGAGCCCGGCGCGGGCTCCGACCTGGCCTCGGTCAAGACCACGGCCGAGGCCGGTGTCGATGCCCAGGGCGCGCACTACATCGTCAACGGCCAGAAGACCTGGACCACCCAGGGCCAGCACGCCAACATGATCTTCTGCCTGGTGCGTACCGACAAGCAGGCGCGTCCCCAGTCGGGCATCAGCTTCCTGCTGGTCGACATGAACACCCCCGGCGTCGAGATCCGCCCCATCCGCACGCTGGACGGCGACCGTGAAGTCAACGAAGTGTTCTTCACCAACGTGCGCGTGCCCGCCGAGAATCTCGTGGGCGAGGAGAACAAGGGCTGGACCTATGCCAAGTACCTGCTGACCTATGAGCGCACCGGCATTGCCGGCGTGGGCTTCTCGGTTGCCGGGCTGGAAAAGCTCAAGGCCATCGCCAGCCGCGTGCAGCGCAACGGCAAGCCACTCGATCAGGACCCGCAGTTTGCGCAGCGCATGGCCAAGGTCGAGATCGATCTGGAAAACATGAAGACCACCAACCTGCGCGTGATCGCGGCCGTGGCCGGCGGCGGTGTTCCGGGTGCGGAAAGCTCGATGCTCAAGATCCGCGGCACCGAGATCCGCCAGGAAATCCTGTCGCTGATCCGCCGTGCCATGGGCCCGTACGCGCTGCCGTTCACCGAGCAGGCGCAGTACTCGGACTACGCGGGCGAGAGCGTGGGGCCCAAGGAAGCGGCCACGGCCGCGGCCAACTACTTCAACTACCGCAAGCTGTCGATTTTCGGCGGCTCCAACGAAATCCAGAAGAACATCATCTCCAAGATGATCCTGGGCCTGTGAGGCTGGCGCGATGAATTTTGAACATACCGAAGACCGCCGCATGCTGGCGGATACGCTCAATCGCTTTGTTTCCGAGCAATACGGCTTCGAGACGCGCAACGCGATTGCCTATGGCGACGTGGGCATGGCGCCCACGCTGTGGAGCCAGTTTGCCGAACTCGGCGCGATAGGCGCGCTGTTCACCGAGGCCGATGGCGGCTTTGGCGGCGAAGGTTTCGACATCGCCGTGGTGTTCGAGGCCCTGGGCCGGGGCCTGGTGGTCGAGCCTTTCCTGGGCGCGCTGATGGTGGGCCGCGCGCTGGCCGCCGCGGGTACCGCGGCGCAAAAGGCGCTGATCGCCAATCTGGTCGACGCCAGCAGCATTGCCGCGCTGGCGCACGACGAGCCGGGCAGCCATTACGAATTGAACCGCGTGGCCACGCGCGCCGAGCGCGCCGGCGACGGCTGGGCGCTGACCGGCGCCAAGGCCGTGGTGGTGCAGGGCGACCATGCGAATTTGTTGCTGGTGTCGGCACGTACTGGCGGCGCAGTCGACGCCGAAGACGGCATTTCGCTGTTTCTCGTTTCCGCCGACGCGCCAGGCGTGACGCGCCGCGGCATGGGCCGCATGGACGGCGGCCGCGTTGCCGAGATCACCCTTGACAAGGTGCAAGTGGGCGCCGACGCGCTGCTGGGCGCCGAAGGCCAGGGCCTGGCGACGCTGGAGATCGCCGTGGGCGCGGGCGTGCTGGCGCTGTGCGCCGAAGCCGTGGGCGCGATGGAAGTCGCCAAGCGCGACACGCTTGAATACCTGCAGACGCGCAAGCAGTTCGGCGTGGCGATCGGCAGCTTCCAGGCCTTGCAGCACCGCATGGCCGACTTGCTGCTGGAAATCGAGCAGTCGCGCTCGGCGGTGATCAATGCCGCCGCGGCGCTCGACGGCGATCGCCTGACGCGCGAACGCGCGCTGTCGGCTGCCAAGGTGACGATTGGCCGCATAGGCGCGCTGGTGTCCGAGGAAAGCATTCAAATGCATGGCGGCATAGGCATGACCTGGGAATTGCCACTGTCGCACTATGCCAAGCGCCTGGTCATGATAGACCATGAGCTGGGCGACGAAGACCACCATCTGGCGCGCTTCATCGCGCTGGGCCGGGAGACCGCATGATGAGCAACGAACAAGACACCGCCCTGATCAGCCGCCGCGAGGGCGCGGTGCTGGTGCTGAGCAACAACAACCCGGCCGCGCGCAATGCGCTGTCGCCGGCGTTCTATCTGGCGCTGACCGAAGCGCTGCGGGACGCGAAAAACGATCCCTCCGTGGGCGCCATCGTGCTCACGGGCGAAGGCGGCCATTTCTGCGCGGGTGGCGATCTGCGCCAACTGGTCAAGCGCCGCGAACTGACGGTGGGCGAGCGCCGCGAAAAGCTCGAAGGCCTGCATGACCTGATACGCGCGGTGCGCGACTGCCCCAAGCCGGTGATTGCCGCCGTCGAAGGCGCGGCCGCGGGCGCGGGGGTGTCGCTGGCCCTGGCCTGCGACATGCTGGTGGCGGCGCGCAACGCCGCGTTCTCGGTGGCCTACGTGAAGATCGGTCTGACGCCCGATGGTGGCGCCACGGCCTTTCTCGCGCAGTTCGTCTCGCGCCAGGTGCTGACCGAGCTGTGCCTCACGGGCGAGCGCGTTTCGGGCGAGCGCCTGCACGCGCTTGGCCCCGTCAATCGCCTGGCTGAACCGGGGGAGGCGCTCAACGAAGCGCTGACCCTGGCCAAGCAACTGGCCTCGGGGCCGGATGAAGCCATGGGCAATATCAAGGCGCTGTGCCACGGCGCCTATGACAATACACTGGAGCAGCAGCTCGAGCAGGAAGCGCAGTTCATGGTCCATGCCCAGGCCAGCGAGGAATCGCGCGAAGGCATGGCGGCATTCCTGGAAAAACGACCCGCCGACTACACGCAGCTGCGCCAGCCGCGCCAGCCACGCGTTTAGCGTCGGGGCAAGGAGACCATAGTGAGCGATAACAACACCACCCGCGCCGCAGACGACGCTACCGACTTCCCATTGGCCGGCATTCGCGTGCTTGACCTGTCGCGCGTGTTTGCCGGGCCGATGTGCGGCATGGTGCTGGCCGACTTCGGCGCCGAAGTCATCAAGGTCGAACACCCCGAGCGCGGCGACGACACGCGCGATTGGGGCATTCGCATCGGTAAGACCGAGACCACCTATTACAGCGCGATGAACCGCAACAAGCGGTCCGTCACCGTCGATCTGCAAAGCCCTGAAGGTCTCAAGATCATCCATGATCTGCTGCCGCAGTGCGACGTGGTGCTGCACAACTTCAAGACCGGCGGCGCCGAGAAGCTGGGCCTGGGCTACGAGCAGCTCAAGGCACTCAAGCCCGGCCTGGTCTACTGCGCGATTGCCGGCTACGACACCTCGGGTCCCGAAGCCAAGCGACCCGGCTACGACCTGGTGATCCAGGGCGAGGCCGGGTTGATGGCGCTCAATGGCGAAGCCCAGCAGCCGCCGCTCAAGTTCGGCGTGGCCGTGGTCGATCTGATGACCGGCATGTATGCGGCCCAGGCCGTGCTTGCCGCGCTGTTCCGGCGCGAGCGCACGGGCCGTGGCCGGCTGATCGAGATGGCGCTTTACGACTGCGGCCTGTCCGTCACGGGCTACTACGGCCTGGACGCCATGCAGCTGGGCCGCGACCCGGCGCGCTACGGCAATTCGCACCCATCGATCGTGCCTTACGGCATGTTCGAGGCCGCCGACGGCCCGCTGATCATTGCTGTCGGCAACAACCAGCAGTTCGAGCGCTTTTGCCGCGACGTGGTGCAGCGCCCCGACATCCTGGCAGACGCGAAGTTCGCGACCAATGTCGAGCGTTCCAAAAACCGTCCGGCGCTGCTGCCCTTGCTCACGGAATTGATACGCGCCGAGCCGCGCGATGTGCTGATAGAGCGCATGACGGCGTTCGGCATTCCCTGCGGCAAGGTCTCGGGCCTGCACGAGGCACTGACCAGCGAGCGCACGCGCCGCGGCGGCCTGCTGCAGGAAATGCCGCATCCCGTGGCCGGCACCACGCATGTGTTTGCGCCGCCGTACCGCCTCGACGGCAAGCGCCTGCCGATTCGCAATGCCCCGCCCACGCTGGGTGAAGGCACAAAGGACGTGCTGCAGCAGCTGCTGCAATTGTCCGAGCAGGAACTGCAGGCCTTGCAGGCCAAGGGCGTGCTGACGCTGCCCACGGCCTGAATTCCGGCCCATGGCGCGCGCGCGGCCCGGTGCTGCGCGGCGCGCTCCCCTATCCATAAAGAGACAAAGACATCATGAAAACCTTCGCCACCACCCGGCGCGCGCTGCTGGCCCTGGCCGCCGCACCGCTGCTCGTCGGCAACGCCTTTGCCCAGCAGCCCGCCTGGCCCCACAAGATGGTCAAGCTGATCGTGCCGTTTCCCGCGGGCGGCCCCACCGACACCGCTTCGCGCATCCTGGGCCAGAAGCTGTCCGAACGCCTCAAGCAGACCGTGCTGGTGGAAAACCGTCCCGGCGCTTCGGGCTCGATTGCCGCGGCCCAGGTTTCCAAGAGCCCGGCCGACGGTTACACCCTGGTGATGCTGGCCACGCCCACGCTGCTTGCGCCGCACCTGTACAAGACCGCGGGCTACGACACCGTCAAGGACTTCGCGCCCGTGGCCACGGTCTATGACCTGCCCATCGTGATCGTGGTCAATCCCAAGCTGCTGCCCGAAGTCACCGACATCAAGAGTCTGATTGCCCACGCCAAGGCGCAAAAGACTGCGCTCAACTACACCAGCTCGGGCGCGGGCAGCTTCGGCCACCTGAGCATGGAGCTGCTCAAGCAGATGGCCGGCTTCGAGATGCAGCATGTGCCCTACAAGGGCGGCACGCCGGCGATCACCGACACCATAGGCGGCCAGGTACCCATCATGTATGCCGACCTGGTCGCGGCGCTGCCGCATATCCAGGCGGGCAAGCTGCGCGCCATTGCCGTGGGCTCGCCCCAGCGCGTGACCATGCTGCCCGAGGTCAAGACCATTGCCGAGCAGGGCATCAAGGGTTACGACGCCGTGTCCTGGGGCGGCCTGCTTGCGCCCAAGGGCACGCCCGCCGCCGTGGTCGAGCGCATCGCCGGCGAAGTCAAGCAGATCCTGGCCGAGCCCGAGACGCAAAGCCGTCTGCTCAACGCCGGCGCGATTGCGTTCTACCAATCGCCCGCCGAGATGGCCGGACGCATCCAGCAGGATTACACGCGCTGGGGCCAGCTGATCCGCGACAAGCGCATTGCCTCGGAATGAGCATTCCATGAAGACGCGCATCACCGAGCTGTTTGGCATCAAGCACCCCATCATCCAGGGCGGCATGCACCATGTCGGCCTGGCCGAACTCGCGGCGGCCGTATCGAATGCCGGCGGACTGGGCATCATCACCGGTCTCACGCAGCGCACGCCCGAACTGCTGGCCGCCGAGATCGCGCGCTGCCGCGCGATGACGGACCAGCCTTTTGGCGTGAACCTCACCTTCCTGCCCTCGGTCAACCCGCCCGACTACCCGGGCTATGTCCAGGCCATCATTGACGGCGGCGTGAAGATCGTCGAGACCGCGGGCAACAACCCGCAGAAGTGGATGGCAGCGCTCAAGGGCGCCGACATCAAGGTGATCCACAAATGCACCTCGGTGCGCCATGCGCTCAAGGCCGAGGCCATTGGCTGCGATGCGATCAGCGTCGACGGCTTCGAGTGCGGCGGCCACCCGGGTGAAGACGATGTGCCCAATTTCATCCTGCTGCCGCGCGCCGCCCAGGAATTGAAGATTCCGTTTGTCGCCTCCGGCGGCATGGCCGACGGTCGCTCGCTGGTGGCCGCTTTGGCCCTGGGCGCCGAAGGCATCAACATGGGAACGCGCTTCATTGCCACCCAGGAAGCGCCGGTGCACGACAACGTCAAGCAGGCCATCGTCGCCGCCAGCGAACTCGACACCCGGTTGGTGATGCGCCCGCTGCGCAACACCGAGCGCGTGCTGACCAATGCCGGCGTGGAGCGCCTGCTGGCCAAGGAACGCGAGCTGGGCGCGGCCATCACCTTTGCCGACATCGCGCCCGAAGTCGCGGGCATCTACCCGCGCATCATGCAGCAAGGCGACATGCAGGCCGGTGCCTGGTCCTGCGGCATGGTCGCGGGTCTGATAGATGACGTTCCCACGGTACAGCAATTGATAGACAGCATCATGGACCAGGCACGGGCGCTGATCAGCGCCCGCCTGGCCGCAATGCTGCAGCCATCGGCCTAGTCCGCCTTTTTTTTCAAAACCTCTTGGAGACTCTCTCCCATGAAAATCATTGTTCCCGTCAAGCGCGTCGTCGACTACAACGTCAAGGTGCGTGTCAAGTCCGACGGCACGGGCGTCGATATCGCCAACGTCAAGATGAGCATGAACCCGTTTGACGAAATCGCCGTCGAGGAAGCCGTGCGTCTGAAGGAAAAGGGTCAGGTCACCGAAGTCATCGCCGTCTCCTGCGGCGTGGCCCAGTGCCAGGAGACCCTGCGCACCGCCATGGCGATTGGCGCCGACCGCGCCATCCATGTGCTGACCGATGTCGAACTCCAGCCCCTGGCCGTGGCCAAGCTGCTCAAGGCCCTGGTCGACAAGGAACAACCCGGCCTGATCATCCTGGGCAAGCAGGCCATCGATGACGACGCCAACCAGACCGGCCAGATGCTGGCGGCGCTGGCGAATCTGCCGCAGGCGACGTTTGCCTCCAAGGTCGAGGTTGCGGGCGACAAGGTGTCGGTCACGCGTGAGATTGACGGCGGCCTGGAAACCCTGTCGCTGTCGATTCCCGCGGTGATCACCACCGATCTGCGCCTGAACGAGCCGCGCTACGTGACGCTGCCCAACATCATGAAGGCCAAGAAAAAGCAGCTGGACTCCGTGACGCCTGAAGAGCTGGGTGTGGACGTGACGCCGCGCCTGAAGACCCTCAAGGTCTCCGAGCCCGCCAAGCGCGGCGCCGGCGTCAAGGTCGCCGATGTGGCGGCGCTGGTGGACAAGCTCAAGAACGAAGCCAAAGTGATCTAAGGAGATCCGAAAAATGACCAATCTCGTAATTGCAGAACACGACAACGCCTCGATCAAGCCCGCCACCCTGAATACCGTCACGGCCGCCGTGGCCTGCGGTGGTGAGGTGCATGTGCTGGTCGCCGGTGAAGGCGCGGCCGCTGCGGCGGCTGCCGCGGCGCAGATCGCCGGCGTTTCCAAAGTCATTCACGCCGATGGCGCAGCGCTCAAAAACGGCCTGGCCGAGAACCTTGCTGCCCAGGTGCTGGCCCTTGCGGGTAACTACAGCCACATCCTGTTCCCGGCCACGGCCGGCGGCAAGAACGTGGCGCCGCGCGTCGCGGCCACGCTGGATGTCGCGCAGATCAGCGACATCACCAAGGTGATCTCGCCCGACACCTTCGAGCGCCCCATCTATGCGGGCAATGCCATTGCCACCGTGCAATCGGGCGATGCAACCAAGGTCATCACCGTGCGCACCACGGGCTTTGACGCGGCGCCCGCCAGCGGTGGCTCGGCGGCTGTCGAAACCATTGCGGCGGCGGCCGACCACGGCAAGAGCAGCTTTGTGGGCAGCGAGATCGCCAGGAACGACCGCCCCGAACTGACGGCCGCGAAGATCATTGTCTCGGGCGGCCGGGCGCTGGGCTCGGCCGAGAAGTTCAACGAAGTCATCACGCCCCTGGCCGACAAGCTGGGCGCGGCCATAGGCGCTTCGCGCGCGGCGGTGGATGCGGGCTACGCCGCCAACGATCTGCAGGTCGGCCAGACCGGCAAGATCGTGGCTCCGCAGCTGTACATCGCCGCCGGCATCTCCGGTGCCATCCAGCATCTGGCCGGCATGAAGGACTCCAAGGTGATCGTGGCAATCAACAAGGACCCGGAAGCGCCGATCTTCAGCGTGGCCGACTACGGCCTGGAAGCCGATCTGTTCACGGCCGTGCCCGAGCTGGT
>Ga0308165_1000612_pt1 | contig 61223 bp, 58 predicted proteins | sample PhyWR2_FD_201032 | JGI IMG/M metagenome (GOLD analysis project Ga0308165, IMG submission 201032) | Phyllosphere microbial communities from UC Gill Tract Community Farm, Albany, California, United States - DLSLW.R2 | ecosystem: Host-associated > Plants > Phyllosphere > Unclassified | place: USA... | reverse complement strand
GCGACTGGGGCATTTCCTGCGCGCTGATCCTGAGCTTTCTGCGCCACCTCAGCGAGGACGATGCGTTCAGGACGCTGGCCCAGGCCATGCCGCTGCGCGACCGCTTCATCGGCGTGGGCCTGGACAGTAGCGAGCTGGGCCACCCGCCCGAGAAATTCGCGCGCGTGTTCGCGCAGTGCCGCGAGCTGGGCCTGCATCTTGTGGCCCACGCGGGCGAAGAGGGGCCGCCGGCCTATATCTGGGGCGCGCTCGACACCTTGCAGGTCGAACGCATAGACCATGGCGTGCAGGCGCAGCACGACGGCGCGCTGATGGATCGGCTGGCGCGCGAGCGCATTGCGCTCACCGTGTGTCCGCTGTCCAACCAGAAGCTGCAGGTGTTTCCCGATCTCGCCAAGCACAACCTGCCGCAGATGCTGGACGCCGGTCTGATGGTCACGGTCAACTCCGACGATCCGGCTTATTTCGGCGGCTACATCAACGAGAACTTTGCCCAGCTGTTTGCCGCCACCGGCATGGGCGCGGCCCAGGCCTACCAGCTGGCGCGCAACAGCCTGCAGGCCAGCTTTGTCGGCGAGGCGCGCAAGCGCGCCTGGATCGAGCAGCTTGACGAGTGCTTTGTGCGCCATGGCGCAGAGGATGCGATTGCCGCGGGGTGAGCGAGACGAAACCTCGCAATGCGGCCTCAACCCCCGTTCGTGCTGAGCCTGCCTCGCCGGTCGCGTCGAAGGATGAACGGCCTGCGCTCAAGGCATGAGGACAGGCCGTTCGCTCAGCCCAGCGCCTCACGCAGCTGCGCCGCATAGCCCGCAATCACCTCGGCGCCAGGCTCCTTGCGCGGCCAGGCAAAGCTCACGCCGTCGCCTGCATGGCGCGCCACCACATGCAGATGGAAGTGCCCCACGGTCTGGCCGCCGGCCGCGCCATTGGCCTGCAGCAAGGTGATGCCTTCGGGCGCAAACGCCGCCTGCTGCGCACGCGCCAGGCGCTGCGCGGTCTGCATCACGGCCGCGGCCTCGGCTTCGGTCAGGTCCAGCAGCGTGGCCGCATGGCGCCGGGTGGCGACCAGCACATGGCCGGGCGTGACCTGGCCGATGTCCATGAAGGCCAGGGTCAGCGCATCTTCATGCACCCGCGCCGCGGGCAGCTCGTGGTTGACGATGCGGCAGAAAATGCACTCGCCCTCGGGCGAACGGTCGACAAACTCAGGCATGGCGCAAGTCTCCTGTGTGAGTGATTCTTATGGCCATTGTGGCAGCGTGGGCCATCCACCCCGAGGCCACCCGCAGGTGCGGGCCGCGCTAGAATCCGCCCCGCCTGTCGCAGTGCCCGCTGCGGCAGGCGTTTTTGATTCCGGGCCATGTAGAGGACCACCATGTACAAAAACCTCGCAGCCGCGCTCGCGGCCGCCTGTTTTTTTGCTCCCGTTTTTTCCCAGACCTCGGCCAAGGCCGACGCCGACAGGCCTTTGTCGGCGGCCTTCGTCTATGTCACCCCGGTATTCGACGCCGGCTGGACGCACCAGCACGACGCCGGCCGCAAGGCCGCGCAAGCCGCGCTGGGCAAGCAGCTCAAGACCACGGTGGTGGCCGATGTCGCCGAAGGCCCGGATGCCGAGCGCGTGCTGCGCGATCTCGCGCGCAATGGCCACCAGCTGATCTTCACCACCAGCTTTGGCTATATGGAGCCCGCGCTGCGCGTGGCGCGCGACTTTCCCGATGTGAAGTTCGAATCGATCACGGGCTACAAGCGCGCGGCCAATGTCGCCACGGCCAACGCGCGCTACTACGAGGGCCGCTATCTGTCGGGCATTGCCGCGGCGCGCATGAGCAAGAGCGGCATTGCCGGCTATGTCGCGGGTTTTCCGATTCCCGAAGTGCTGCAGGGCATCAACGCCTTCACGCTGGGCATGCGTTCGGTCAACCCCGGCGCCCGGGTCAAGGTGGTGTGGCTTGACACCTGGTTCGATCCCGTCAAGGAACGCGACGCCGCGATGACGCTGATGAACCAGGGCGCGGACGTGCTTGCGTTTCATTCGGCAAGCAATGCGGTCATGGTCGCGGCGCAGGAGCGCGGCAAGTTCGCCATTGCCTACCACTCGGACATGCGCCAGGTCGCGCCCGACGCGCAGATCCTGGCCGTGACCCATCAGTGGGGCGACTACTACACGCGCCGCGTGCGCGCCGTGCGCGATGGCAGCTGGGCCAGCGGCGATGTCTGGGGGGGGGTGCGCGAAGGCATGATCCGCCTCGAGGCCTTTGGCCGCAAGGTGCCCGCTGCCGTGCAAGAGGAAGTGCTGGCGCAGCAGCAGTTGATGGCCCAGGGCCGGCTGCAACCGTTCGCCGCGATCAAGGCCGATGTGCGCGACAACGCCGGCCATGTGGTGATCCCCAAGGGGGCTGCGCTGACCGATGCCCAGATACTCGACATGAAATGGCTGGTGGAAGGCGTGCAAAAGGGCAGCACCCCCTGAGCCGCTTCGCGCTGGGCGCGCCCCGGCTTCCCCCTCTCAACCTTAGCTTACGGGGGACGGCAGCCTCGGTGCGGGGCGGCCCTTCCTCGCTGCCTCCTTGCTGGGGCCTGCCAGTTTCATAGGCCACGGATAATGCAAATGCTGCCGAAATCAGGTGATGCTCGTTAACGCTATTCTTGACATCATGCATATCTACCGCGGCGCCTTGTTGCGCTTCACCCCCGAAGGCCGGCCCCTGTACGAGGAGGACGGCCTGCTGGCCGTGGCGCGCACGCCCGATGGCCGCGCCCGCGTGCAGGCCTCTGGCAGCTGGTCGGCGCTGTCGCCAGCCCATGCCGGCCTGCCCGTGCAGCACTTTCCCGGGCGGCTGATCGCGCCGGGTTTCGTCGACCTGCATATCCACTATCCGCAGACCGATGTCATTGGCGCGCCCGCCGATGGCCTGCTGCCCTGGCTGGAGAACTACACCTTCCCGCACGAGCAGCGTTTTGTCGACCCCGCCTACAGCGCCGAAGTCGCCGACTTCTTCCTTGCCGAGCTGCTGCGCAACGGCGTGACCACGGCGCTGGCGTTTGCCACCAGCCACCCGGCCTCGGTCGACGCCCTGATGGGCGCGGCGCAAAAAGCGCAGATGCGCCTGGTCACGGGCAAGGTGCTGCAGGACCGGAATTCGCCCGACGGCGTGCGCGATGCCACCGAGCAAAGCCTGCTGGACACCGAGGCGCTGATACAGCGCTGGCATGGCGTGGACCGGCTTGGCTATGCGATCACGCCGCGCTTTGCGCCCACGAGCTCCGAGGCCCAGCTGCGTGGCGCGGGAGAACTCGCGGCACGCCATCCCGATGTCTGGATACAGTCGCATGTTGCCGAGAACCTCGACGAGATACGCTGGGTGCGGGAGTTGTTTCCGCAGGCGCGCAGCTATCTGTCGGTCTACGACGACTTCGGCCTGCTGCGCGAACGCGCGGTCTATGCGCACTGCATTCACCTTGATGACGCCGACCGCGCGTTGATGCTCGCGCGCGGCGCGGCCGCAGCCGTAAGCCCGACCAGCAACCTGTTTCTGGGCAGCGGTTTCTTCGACTATGCCAGCGCGCGGGAGGCGGGCTTTGCCTATGGCCTGGCCAGCGATGTCGGCGCGGGCACGAGCTTTTCGCCGTTCCAGACCATGCTTGCGGCCTATGCCGTGGGGCGTGAAGGCCAGACCAAGCGCGGGCTGAGTCTCGCGCCGGCCGAGCTGTGGTGGCAGCACACGGGCGGCGCCGCCGCGGCCATGGGGCTGGGCGGCGTGGTGGGCAATCTGCTGCCCGGCTGCGAAGCCGACTTCCTGGTGCTCAATCCGCAAGCCACGCCGCTGCTGGCGCGCAAGACGCAGGCGGCGCGCAATCTCGATGAATTGCTGTTTGCGATGATCGTGCTGGGCGATGACCGGCTGGTCGAGCAAACCATTATTTCTCAAGCAAAATAGCCTGTTACGCTTGGTTTTCAGGCGTCCGACGCAGTATTGGCAGGAATTCCCATGAGTATCAAGAGCGACAAATGGATCCGTCGCATGGCGGAAAGCACCGGCATGATCGAGCCCTTCGAGCCCGGTCAGGTGCGCGAGGCCGACGGCCGCAAGATCATCAGCTACGGCACCAGCAGCTATGGCTATGACATACGCTGCGCACCCGAATTCAAGGTCTTCACCAACATCCACAGCACCGTGGTCGACCCGAAGAATTTCGACGAGAAGAGCTTTGTCGACTTCGAAGGCGACAGCTGCATCATTCCGCCCAACAGCTTTGCGCTGGCGCGCACCGTCGAATACTTCCGCATTCCACGCAATGTGCTGACCATCTGCCTGGGCAAGAGCACCTACGCACGCTGCGGCATCATCGTCAACGTGACGCCTTTCGAGCCCGAGTGGGAAGGCTATGTGACGCTGGAGTTCTCCAACACCACGCCGCTGCCGGCGCGCATCTATGCGGGCGAAGGCTGCGCCCAGGTGCTGTTCTTCGAGAGCGATGAAGTCTGCGAAGTCAGCTACAAGGACCGCGGCGGCAAATACCAGGGCCAAAGCGGCGTGACCTTGCCACGCGCATGAACTTTGGGCGCGGGACTTGCCCGGTTATCGGCAATCTCCGACAGGCGCCAGCGCGTTTGTCCTTAAGTTTCTGTCACACACCACTATTACCATCCATTGACGTTACGGTAGACATGGGGTGTGCCGAGATGATCAGGAGGTCTTATGTTGGCGATGTTGAAGTTTGCATGGCGCGCGCCGCTGCAACGCGCAACGCCGGCGCCCGTCATGCTCGCGCAGTCCGAGGGCGGGATGCCCGGCGAAAGTGAAAATCCCTGGCGTGCCCAGCGCTGCCACAGCGCCTATTGGCCCCAGCACGAGCTCGATTCGTTCATTTTGAAGATGGCCGGCCACGGCCGTGCCGTGCATGCGGCAATGATGCTGGGCGATCCCGGCTATGCGCGTCAGCAGCTCGCGGCCGCGGCGGCCATGGGCTGCCCCCAGTTGCACGCGCTGAGCGTGCGGCTGTCGGCCTACTTCGAACACCCGCCTTGCGCGTCTGCCCTGGAAACCCATTGAGGTCGGGCCGGCGCATTCACTTTTGCATCACGGCGCGGTTGCGCCCTGCCGTCTTGGCCGCGTAGAGCGCGGCGTCGCTGCGACGCAACATCGCGCTGCCATTTTCGTCCTCGGGTCGCAATGCCGACACACCGGCACTGATGGTGACATTGCCGACGTCATCGCGCGCCGGAGCAGCCACCATCGCCAGCAGTTCCCAGGCCATTGCAAGCGCGGCCTCGGCCGTGGTGGCGGGAAGCAGCACGACAAATTCCTCGCCCCCCAGCCGCGCCACGGCGTCCGATACGCGCAGCCTGGCCTTGAGTTGCTGCGCCAGGGTGCGCAGCACGTTGTCGCCGACTTCATGGCCATGGGTGTCGTTGACGCGCTTGAAGTGGTCCACATCGATGGTGATGATGCTCAGCGCCCGGCCGCTGCGCTGTGCCAGCGCGACCGCGGTCACCAGCCGGGCGTCGAAGCCGCGGCGGTTGAGCAGTCCGGTCAGCGGGTCGCTGCTGGCCTGGCGCTCGAGTTCCTCGTTGGCGCGCTGCAGTTCCAGCGTGCGCTGGCGCACGAGTTCCTCCATGGCCTCGTTCATGTTCAGCAGCCGGCGTGTCATGTTGTCCAGCGTGCGTGACAGGCGTTGCACTTCGCGCGTGCTGTGCGTCTGCGGCACCACGGCGCCGGGCGTTCCGGCCTCGATGTGCAGCGCCGCGCGCGACAGGCTGTTGAGGTCCTCGCTGAGCCGGCGCGCGGCCAGCGAGGCAATCAGCGCGGCCAGCAGGGCGGCCACGATGCCGCCGGCAAGCGCCTGAAGCAAGGCGCTGTCGGCGCCGACAAAAGCCGTGGCCGCAGGCTGGCGAACGACCACGTTCCAGCCCAGGTCGCTGGCCAGATTGCGCGCCGGCAGCCGCGTGGCAGCCGTGAGGAACGGGGTCTTGGCGTCCTCCCAATGCGCCAGGCCCGCGAGCCCCGGCATGGTCATGCTGTCGCGCCCGCTGGCCGATGTCTGTTCGGTGCGTGGCAGCTTTTGCTGGCGCGCGACATAGGGTGCGATGCGGCCATCGGGGGCATAGATGATCTCGCCCGCGCGATCAAAGACAAACAGTTCGATCTGCGCATGGTCGGCATAGGTCGGGCGCAGTTCTTCCAGCGTATCGCGGGCCCAGTCCCAGCTCAGATGCAGGCCCAGAACGCCCAGGACTTCGCCATTGCGGTAGATGGGGGCGGAAAAATCCAGGAAGCGCTGGGGCTCGCCGCTGCTGCTGGGCGGCAGCCTGCCGGCAAGTGCCGGATAGGCATGGACATCGCCAACGTGAACGTCCTTGAGCCCGGCCTGGAACCAGGGCTGGTCGGCGACGCTCTTGCCATGCAGGATGTGGTTGGAGTCCGTGCCGACCTTGCCGTGGGCATCGGCCACGCCTATCCAGCGGCTGTAGGGCCGGCTCGAATGCATGCGCTGCAAAAGCGGCAGGACTTCCGGCGCGTTGATGCCTTTTTTCCATAGATCCTGGGATGTGCCCAGCACCTGCACCAGCCGGCTGCGCTCGAACAGTCCTTCGGCCAGCACCTTGGCCGCATTGTGCGCAACCATGTGCAGCGATGCCGCGGCCTCCTGCTGTATGCGCCATTTGAGCAGCTCCCCAAAGGCCAGTGAAAGCAGCACGGCGACCAGCGCCACCAGGCTGGCGAAGACCACGGCAATCTGCGAGCGCAGGCTCCAGGGGCGGCGTTGGGGCGGTGGATGGGAGTGCGGCGGCAAGGGCTGCGTCATGTGTGCACCCCGATCGCGGCAGCCTGGGCCGCGCGGGCGACGGCCCCATGGTATCGACGCTGGAAAATCCGCAGCGGCGCTGGGCGGCGGGCATTGAGGAGATGCATTGCCTCGAATGTACACAGGTCAAGTCCGCAGCGCTTGTAGGAACGTGGGCTTGCGTGGCGCAATTTGCGTGGCGAACGCTGCGTCCGGGCGCGCGCCGACGTAATATGCCGGTGATCGCGCTGCGCATGCCGGCGCAAAAGGAGTTTTTATGCGCTGGGACGGCAACCGGGAATCGGAAAATATCGAAGACAGGCGCGGCCAGGGAGGCGGCTCGCCGATCTTCGGCGGTCGCAGCATAGGCATAGGCACGATCGTCATTGCGCTGGTCGGCGGCTGGGTTTTGGGAATCAACCCGTTGACGCTGCTGGGAATGCTTAGTGGCGCAGGCAGTCCGGTGGCGGTGCAGCAGCCCGCCCCGGCCGGCAAGCCCGCGGCCGACGACACCATGGCGCGCTTTGTGTCGACGGTGCTGGCCGATACGGAGGATGTCTGGGGCGATCTGTTTCGCAAGAACGGCGGCAGCTACCAGCAGCCCCGCCTGGTGCTGTTTCGCGGCGCAACGCCCACCGCCTGCGGCACCGGACAATCGGCCATGGGGCCGTTCTATTGCCCTGCAGATCAAAAGGTCTATATTGATCTGGGCTTCTACCAGACGCTCAAGAACCAACTGGGAGCGCCCGGAGACTTCGCCCAGGCCTATGTGATTGCGCATGAAGTCGGCCACCATGTGCAGCATCTGCTGGGCATCACCGACAAGGTCGACAGCATGCGCGGGCGGGTCAGCAAGGCCGAGCAGAACCAGCTGTCGGTGCGGCTTGAACTGCAGGCCGATTGCCTGGCCGGCGTCTGGGCCCACCATGCGCAAAATGCGCGCCAGATCCTCGAGCAGGGCGATGTGGAGGAAGCCATGAACGCCGCGGCCAGGATCGGTGACGACGCATTGCAGCGCTCCGCAGGCGGCGCCGTGGTGCCCGACAGCTTCACCCATGGCACCAGCGCCCAGCGTCAGCGCTGGTTCCAGAGCGGTCTGCAACGCGGTGAACTCAAGGGCTGCGACACGTTCAGCGCCCGGCAACTGTGAGGCCGCGCGCCGTTGGCGCCGGCAGTTTGTCGCACTTAAGCCGCGCATGAAGCCCTTGAATCGTCGGGGCAAATACGTGGGTTCGCCGCTAGGTGCGACAATAGTAGGCTAAATGACAAGTTCTTTTTCCAATTTATCCCTGTCGGAACCCCTGGCCCGTGCTGTTGCCGAGATGGGCTATGAGTCCATGACGCCCATTCAGGCGCAGGCCATTCCCGTTGTCTTGACCGGCAAGGACGTGATGGGCGCAGCCCAAACGGGAACTGGCAAGACGGCGGCGTTCTCGCTGCCGCTGCTGCAGCGTTTGCTCAAGCACGAAAACAGCTCCACCTCGCCCGCGCGCCATCCGGTGCGGGCGCTGGTGCTGCTGCCGACGCGAGAGCTCGCTGACCAGGTCGCCCAGCAAATCGCCCTGTACGCCAAATACACCAAGCTGCGCAGCATGGTGGTGTTTGGCGGCATGGACATGAAGCCCCAGACCGCCGAGCTCAAAAAGGGTGTCGAAGTGCTGGTGGCCACGCCGGGTCGTCTGCTGGACCACATCGAGGCCAAGACCGCTATCCTCAACCAGGTTGAATATGTGGTGCTTGACGAGGCCGACCGCATGCTTGACATCGGCTTCCTGCCCGATCTGCAGCGCATCCTGTCCTACCTGCCCAAGACCCGGACAACCTTGCTGTTCAGTGCGACCTTCTCGCCTGAAATCAAACGCCTGGCCGGCAGCTACCTGCAGGACCCGGTGACCATTGAAGTGGCACGGCCCAACGAGACCGCCTCGACCGTGGAGCAGCGCTTCTTCAGCGCCGCCGACGAAGACGAAAAGCGTCTGGCCATCCACAAGATTCTCAAGGAACGCGGCATCCGCCAGGCCTTCATCTTCTCGAACAGCAAGCTGGGCTGCGCGCGGCTCACGCGCACGCTCGAGCGTGATGGCCTGCGCGCCACGGCGCTGCACGGCGACAAGAGCCAGGACGAACGCCTCAAGGCGCTGGAAGCCTTCAAGGCCGGCAATGTCGACCTGCTGGTCTGCACCGATGTCGCCGCGCGCGGTCTGGACATCAAGGACGTGCCCGCCGTGTTCAACTACGACGTGCCGTTCAACGCCGAAGACTATGTGCACCGTATCGGCCGTACCGGCCGTGCGGGCGCCTCGGGCCTGGCGGTCACGCTGGTGTCCTCGCGCGACGCCCGCCAGGTCGGCGAGATCGAGAAACTGATCAAGAAGAAGATCGACGTCGAGGCGCTGCAGCTCGAGCAGCCGCGCCAGCAGGGACGCATGAACGACGGCCGCCGCGCCTGGCGCGGTGAAGGCGAAGACACGGCGCGTGGCGTCGTCGGCCGCCCCGCACCGGCCCCGCGTTCCTCGCGCCCGGCCTCGCGCCCTGCGGCCGATCCGTTCTTCGACCGGCCTTATGTGGCGTCGGCCGCGGCTCCCGCGGCCACCTGGGACGACACGCGCCAGCCCGCGGCGCGTCCGTCGATCAAGTCCAAGCGCAAGGTGGCGGCCTTGTTCCGCGCACCGGAGCTCGCGCAGTCCTGAGCGAGCAGCCCATAAAAAAAAGCGCCGTGAGGCGCTTTTTTTGCTTGTGTGCAAGGCAGGTTTGGCATTCAGCCATCCACTTTCACGTTTGCTTCCTTGATCACCGTGGCCCACTTGGAGACTTCGGCCTTCTGGAAAGCCGCGACCTGGGTCGTCGACAGCGTCGATGGCTCCATGCCCATGGTCTTGAGGCGGCTTTGCATGTCGGGCGTGGCGAGAATCTTGGCGATTTCCTGGTGCAGGCGCTGGACGATGGCGTCAGGCGTATTGGTGGGCGCGAAAATCGCCTGCCACGATGTGACCTCGAAGTCGCCCAGGCCCTTGAGGCCCGATTCCGCGACCGTGGGTACGTCCTTGAGCGATTCGATGCGCTGCCTGGACGTCACCGCCAGCGCGCGCAGCTTGCCGCTTTGGATGTGCGGCGCCGCGACCACGGTGGTGTCGAACATCATGTCGACCTGACCGCCCATCACGTCCTGGATGGCCGGGCCGCTGCCCTTGTAAGGCACATGGGTGAACTTCACGCCCGATTTCCAGGCCAGCATTTCCAGCGCCAGATGCTGCGACGTGCCCGCGCCGGCCGATGCCGACGACAGTCCGCCCGACTTCTTTTGCGAAGCTTCAAGCACGTCCTTGAGGCTCTTGTACGGGCTGTTGGCCGGCACGACCAGCACCAGGGGATTGGTGCCTATCAGCGTGATGGGCGTGAACGATTTGATCGGGTCGTAGCCCAGCTTGGGGTACAGGCTCACATTGATGGCATGCGAGCTGATCGTGCCGCCCAGGATGGTGAAGCCGTCGGGCGCGGTGCGCGACGCGAGTTCGGAGCCCACGCTGCCGCCTGCACCGGCCTTGTTGTCTACGACCACCGTGGTGCCCAGCGCCGGGCCCAGTTGCTGGGCAATCAGGCGTCCGAGCTGATCGGTGGTGCCGCCAGCGGCAAAGGGCACCATGTAGGTGATGACCTTGGCCTTGGGCCAGTTGCTCTGTGCCATCACGGCGGCAGGCATGCAGGCCAGGGCCAGCGGAGCGGCCGCGGCCTTGAGTAGTTGTCGACGTTGCATGAAATTTGTCTCCTGGTTGAAATGAAATGCCGCCTGTTGTTTCAGGCGTGCGAGGGGTCTTGCTATCAGGTCACCGGTGCGGGGTTGAAGAGCACCAGCGAGTTGTGCAGCTTCCAGTGTTCGGCCCAGGTCTTCTTGCGGCCGCTGGCGATTTCAATCATCAGATGGAACAGCTCCCAACCCATGTCCTCGATGGTCGCGTCGCCGTCGGCAATGCGCCCGGCGTTGACGTCCATCAGGTCATGCCAGCGGCGTGCCAGATCGCTGCGCGTCGCGACCTTGATCACCGGGCAGGCGGCCAGTCCGTAGGGCGTGCCCCGGCCGGTGGTGAAGATGTGCAGGTTCATGCCGGCCGCCAGCTGCAGCGTGCCGCAGATGAAGTCCGAGGCCGGAGTGGCTGCGTAGGTCAGGCCTTTTTCCTTGAGCTTCTCGCCCGGGGCAAGCACGCCCGTGATCGGCGTCGAGCCCGACTTGACGATGGAGCCCATGGCCTTCTCGACAATGTTGGAAAGCCCGCCTTTCTTGTTTCCCGGCGTGGTGTTGGCGCTGCGATCGGCCAGGCCGCGCGCGAGATAGGCGTCGTACCAGGCCATCTGATCGATCATTGCCTGGGCGACTTCGGGTGTGCTGGCACGCGACGTCAGCTGGTCTATGCCGTCGCGCACTTCGGTGACTTCCGAGAACATCACGCTGGCGCCGGCGCGCACCAGCAGGTCGGTGGCAAAGCCCACGGCCGGGTTGGCGGTGACGCCGCTGAACGCATCGCTGCCGCCGCACTGCACGCCCACCACCAGCTCGCTGACCGGCACGGTCTCGCGCCGGCGCTGGTTCAGGCGCTGCAGGTGCACATCGGCCTGGCGCACGATGGAGTCGATCATGCTCATGAAGCCCACATGTTCCTCGGCCTGCAGGCAGACCACATCCAGCGCGGCGTCGGCTGCGGGCAGGGCAGGGGCCGTGCCCAGGCGCTGCATGGGCAGCAGCGGGGCCTCCGCTGGCAGCTGGGGCAGCAGGCGCTCGGGCTGGAGCTTTTCGCAGCCCAGGCTCACGACCATCACTTCGCCGCCGAAATTGGGATTGCGGCTGATGTTGCGCAGCGTGCGGATGGGAATGATGGCGTCGGGCGCATCGATGGCCACGCCGCAGCCGTAGCTGTGTTCCAGGCCGACGACATCGTCGACATTCGGGTAGCGCGCCAGCAGCTCGCTCTTGATGCGCTGCACCGCGGTATCGACCACGCCGGCCACGCATTGCACGGTGGTGGTGATTGCCAGGATGTTGCGCGTGCCCACCGAGCCGTCGGCATTGCGGTAGCCTTCAAACGTATAGCCCGTGAGCGGCGCCAGCGCGGGCGGCTTCACGGTGGCGATGGGCAGGCCGACAAGCTCCGGGGCCGCAGGCATGCGCAGCGTGCGCTCGTTGATCCAGCTGCCGCGCGGCAGGGCCTTGAGTGCATAGCCAATGACCACGTTGTAGCGCCGCACCACGTCGCCCTCGGCCAGGTCTTCAAGCGCCACCTTGTGGCCTTGCGGGATGTTGTCCACCAGGCGCATTCCATCGGGAAATACCGTGCCCGCAGGAAGGCCGCCATCGTTGGCCACAATGGCCACGTTGTCGGCAGCATGCATACGGATATAAAGAGGGCTGCTCATCGACTACTTTCAGTTTTTGAATGCATCACGACGGTGCCTGGCCTGCCGTGCGTCCACGGCAGTTGCTCCAGGCCGCGCCATGGCGGGTTTGGCGCCTGCGGTCAAGGGCGAAAAGGTGACTGCTCACTTTGAAAAGCCGCGTGAAACGGCGCCAGCGTGTCGCCCTGGTACTGCAATCAGTCATTATCAGTGATATGTTGTCGTACAACTAAAACCAATTATCATCAGACCCATGAGCATCCCGACATCGGAATTACCCCAATCTGCCGCTTTTTTATTGCCTGCGGAGGGTTCTGCGTTGCGCAGCAAGACCAGCCGCGGCAGCCGCAGCCTGGCCAATCTGCTGTCGGAGGAGTTCGACCACAAGATCCGCCAGGGCCTGCTGCACGAAGGCGACAAGCTGCCCACCGAGTCGGAACTGGTGCGCAGCTACGACGTGAGCCGCACCGTGGTGCGCGAAGCGCTTTCCAAGCTGCAGGCCGCGGGACTGGTGGAAACGCGCCACGGCATTGGCACTTTCGTGCTGCCGACGCGGCAAAGCCCGGGCATGCAGCTCAATGCGCATGAGCTCAGCGAGTCGGTCGATGTGCTGGCCGTGCTGGAGCTGCGCATCAGCCTGGAAACCGAAGCCGCCGGCCTGGCCGCGCAGCGGCGCGATGCCGCCCACCTGCGCGCCATGCGCGAAGCCTTGCAGGCGTTCGAGCACAACTTCGCGCTGGGTCACGAGACCGTGAGCCACGACCTGAGCTTTCACCTGAGCATTGCCCAGGCCACGGGCAACCGCTATTTCCAGGACATCCTGCAGCATTTCGGCAGCATGCTGATTCCGCGCAACCGCATTGCATCCATTCATACGCCGGCGCGCGATCCCGACTACCTGCGCCGCGTCAACCGCGAGCATGAGGAGATCTATGCCGCGATCGAGCGCCAGGATGCGGATTCGGCGCGCGCGGCGATGCGCATCCACCTGACCAATTCACGTGAGCGCCTGCGCCTGGCCCAGCGGCTGAGCCAACTGCCCGAGACCTCCGCGCCGGCCTGACGGCCGCGGGCAGCGGCAGTGCCTTGCCGGCGACGGGCGACGGGCGGCCGGCGTGCATGGGCAGGCGCCCGTGTTTACCCCTAGAATTTTTTGCGTGAGTTTTCAGCCGTCTAGTTGTATGATGACTGACCACTATACGGAGACACTTCAAATGCTTTCCCGCTCACGTTTTCTGTGCTCAGCCCTGGCTCTTGCCGGTGTCAGCCTGCTTTCCGCTACCGCTTTCGCGGCGGATGTCTGGCCCAGCAAACCTATCCGTCTGGTGGTTCCCTATCCTCCGGGCGGCAGCTCCGACATCATTGCCCGCTCCATCGGTCAGATCATGTCGCAGGAGCTCAAGCAGACGGTCGTGATCGAGAACAAGCCCGGTGCCAACGGCAATCTGGGAGCGGAGTTCGTCAGCCGTGCAGCAGCCGATGGCTACACCTGGCTGCTGGCCGATCTCGGCGCGCTGGCGATTTCGCCTTCCGTCTACACCAAGCTCAGCTTTGACCCCTCCAAGGATCTGCGCGGCGCGGCCATGCTGGCCTACTCGCCCCACATGCTGGTGGTCCATCCTTCGGTGCAGGCCACCAATCTGAAGGAACTGGTCGAGCTGTCGAAGAAGCAGGATCTGAACTTCGCGGTCACCGCCACGGGCAGCGCGCCGCATCTGGCCGGCGTGGAACTGGCCCGCCTCACGGGCGCCAAGTGGGTCTACGTGCCTTACAAGGGCGGCGTGCAGGCGGTGCAGGACACCGTTGCCGGCCAGACACAGGTGCTGATGAACGGCATGCTGGCCACCTACCCCCATGTGCAAAGCGGCAAGCTCAAGCTGCTGGGAATTTCCAAGACCACGCGCATGCCGCTGATCTCCGACGTGCCCACGCTGGCCGAACAGGGCGCGAAGGACTTCGCCTCGGGCACCTGGCAGGGCGTGGTGCTGCCTGCCAAGACGCCGGACGCGATTGTCCAGCGTGTGAACCAGATCCTGCTGACCGCCATCCGCACGCCGGATGTGCGTGCCCGCCTGACCGGCCAGGGCGCCGAAGTCGTGACCATGACGCCCGCCGAAACCGACAAGTTCTTCAATGCCGAGCGAGCCCGCTGGCGCACCGTGGTGCAGACCTCCAATCTGCAGCTGGACTGAGGTCCGACCTTTTTTTCATTCTGTTCCCCAAGGATTGCCATGAGCCCCCAAGAAGTCAAAAGCGTGATGAGTTCCGGTCTGTTGTCGTTCCCCGTGACCGATTTCGACAGCCAAGGTAACTTCAATGCCAAGAGCTATGCCGAGCGCCTCGAGTGGCTGGCGCCGTTCGGCGCCAGCGCGCTGTTCGCCGCCGGCGGCACGGGCGAGTTCTTCTCGCTGACGGCCGAAGAGTATCCAGCGATCATCAAGACCGCTGTCGATACCTGCAAGGGCAAAGTGCCAATCATTGCCGGCGCCGGCGGCCCGACCCGTTTCGCCATCCAGTGCGCCCAGGAAGCGGAACGCGCCGGTGCCCACGGCATCTTGCTGATGCCGCACTACATGACCGAAGCCAGCCAGGAAGGCCTGGCCGCGCACGTCGAAGCCGTCTGCAAGAGCGTCAAGTTCGGCGTGATCATCTACAACCGCGGCGTGAGCCGTTTCACGCCAGAAACCGTTGCCAAGCTGTGCGAGCGCAACTCCAATCTGGTCGGTTTCAAGGACGGCGTGGGCGATATCGAAGCCATGTCGGCCATGTTCCTCACCATGGGTGATCGCCTGGCCTATCTGGGCGGCCTGCCCACGGCCGAAGTCTATGCCGCCGCCTACAAGGCGCTGGGCACGCCGGTGTACTCGTCGGCAGTCTTCAACTTCATCCCCAAGACGGCCATCCGTTTCTATGAAGCGGTGAAGAACGACGACCACGCGACGCAGCACCACCTGCTCAAGACCTTCTTCATGCCCTACCTCGAGATCCGCAACCGCAGCGCCGGTTACGCCGTCTCCATCGTCAAGGCCGGCGCCAAGATCGTGGGTCATGACGCCGGTCCCGTGCGCGCACCGCTGGCCGACCTCAAGGCCGACGAAGTCGCCGAACTCGCAGCGCTGATCAAGCTGGTCGAGCAATAAGCCAGGGCCCCGGATTGCAGGACCCGTCTTGCGATCCGGGGCGTATCGCACAGGAGCAGGCGCTGCCCCTTTGCAATGCGCCCCGCTGCAGCGCAGCGCCAGCCCCTGTGGCCGCAGGCGCCGCGCGGTTTGCGCTCCTTCCCACCGAATGACCCAAGGACTTCCCGGCATGGCGCTTTCCCGACCCCGCGTTCTCCAATACGGCAAGATGCCGCTGCCCCAGCTTGATGCCGAACTGGCGCAGGCCTACGAGGTACATATCCTCTCGGAGCAAAGCGATCCCGATCGCTTCCTGGCGCAGCAGGGCGCGCAGTTTTCCTATGCAGTCACATCGGCCGCCATGGGCCTGCCGGCGCGTGTCGTGGACGCACTGCCCGAGCTGAAGTTCGTCAGCAGTTTTGGTGTCGGCTATGACGCGCTTGACAAGGACGCGCTGCTGCGCCGCGGCGCGCGCGTGGGCTATACGCCGGGCGTGCTCGACGATTGCGTGGCCGACATGGCCTGGGCGCTGCTGCTCGACAGCGCGCGCGGCTTGAGCGCTTCCGACCGCTTCGTGCGCCGCGGCGACTGGAGCCGTCAGCGCTTCGGCCTGTCCACGCGGGTGTCGGGCAAGCGCCTGGGCATCTTCGGCATGGGCCGCATAGGCAGCGCGGTGGCGCGCCGCGCCGCGGGTTTCGACATGGAGGTGGGCTATCACAACCGCCGGCCCATCGACGGCTCGCCGCACCAGTACCTCGCATCGCTGCTGGAGCTGGCGCGCTGGGCCGACTTTCTGGTCATCACTGCCGCGGGCGGCCAGCATACGCGCCACCTGGTCGGCACCGAGGTGCTCGATGCGCTGGGCCCGCAGGGATTTCTGGTCAACGTGGCGCGCGGCAGCGTGGTCGATGAGGCGGCGCTGGTGGCAGCGCTGCGCAGCGGCCGCATCGCGGGCGCGGGCCTGGATGTGTTCGAGGACGAACCCCGTCCCCGGGCCGATCTGCTGACGCTGGAGAACGCCGTGCTGGCACCGCATATCGCCAGCGGCACGCACGACACGCGCCGGGCCATGGCCGATCTGGTGCTGCAGAACCTGCAGCAGTTCATCGCCACCGGCGAGCCCGTAGCCGAAGTGCCCTGGTCCGCCGCACGCTGATTCCCAATCCTTTTGCGCACCCGATTGCCGGCTCTGGCCTGGTGTGCAAGCGCTTGTGGTCTGCTGCGCCGGCCCGTCCGTCGTCCCCCGTCCGTCATTTCATAGGAGATCGCTCATGAACCGTCGCAAGCTGTTGAAGACTGTCAGCGCCACCACTTTGGGCGCCTGGGCTGCGGGCGCGGGCGCCCAGTCGTTTGGATTTGTCGCCCAGCAGCGCTACCCCGATCCTTCGGTCTACATCCTGGACCCGAGTTTTGCCAAGTACCGCATCTACAGCAGCACCGTCGAGCAGCTGGGCACGGGCATGCGCTGGGCCGAAGGCCCGGCCTATTTTCCGGAAACGGGCACGCTGATCCTCAGCGACATCCCGAACAACCGGCTGATGAAGTATGAGGAAAAGACCGGCAAGTTTTCCGTGCACAAGGAAAACGCCAACTACGCCAACGGCAATGCGCGCGACCGCCAGGGCCGCTTGATCACCTGCGAGCATTCGGTCACGCGCCGCGTGGTGCGCACCGAGCGTGACGGCAGCACCACGGTGCTAGCCGACCGCTACCAGGGCAAGCGCCTGAACGCGCCCAACGATGTGGTGGTGAAGTCGGACGACAGCATCTGGTTCACCGATCCGCTGTTCGGCATCAACGGCGAATGGGAAGGTTCGCGCGCCACGCCCGAGCAGGCCGGCACCTATGTGTACCGCATCGGCAAGGACGGGCAGATCAGCGCCGTGGTGACCGACCTGGTCAACCCCAACGGCCTGGCGTTCTCGCCTGACGAGAAGAAGCTGTATGTGATCGAGTGGAAAGGCAATCCCAACCGCGGCGTCTGGAGCTTCGATGTCTCGGCCGATGGCGCCAGCCTGTCAAACAAGACCCGGCTGATCGATGCCGACGGCCCGGGCGCATTTGACGGCCTGCGCGTCGATCGCGACGGCAATCTGTGGTGCGGCTGGGGCTTCAGCGGCGCGTTCAGCCCCCAGGCCAGCGACATCGGCGGCGGCATGCGCGCCCACCTGCCGCTGGGCAAATCCGAGGAGATGGACGGCGTCAAGGTCTTCAACCCCCAGGGCAAGCCTATCGGCTTCATCCGCCTGCCCGAACGCTGCGCCAACCTCGAATTCGGTGGCCCCAAGCGCAACCGCCTGTACATGGCCAGCAGCCATTCTCTTTACGCCCTCTATGTCGAAGCCCATGGCGCGGCATGAATCCCTTTTTCTTCAGGAACCGAGTAAATGACCCAATTTGACAATCTCATCAACGGCCAGTGGACTGCCGGCAAGAGCTACAGCGCTAACGCCAACCCCAGCGACCTGGCCGATGTGATCGGCGAGTACGCGCAGGGCGACGCTTCGGACGTCAATGCCGCTGTCGCCGCGGCTGCCGCCGCCTTTCCCGCCTGGAGCACCTCGGGCATACAGGCGCGCCACGATGCGCTGGACAAGATCGGCAGCGAAATCCTCGCGCGCAAGGAAGAGCTGGGCGACCTGCTGGCGCGCGAGGAAGGCAAGACCCGTCCCGAGGCCATAGGCGAAGTCGGCCGCGCAGGCCAGATCTTCAAGTTCTTTGCGGGCGAATGCCTGCGCCTGGCCGGCGAGACCCTGCCTTCGGTGCGTCCCGGCATAGGCGTGGAGATCACCCGCGAGCCCGTTGGCGTGGTCGGCCTGATCACGCCCTGGAACTTCCCGATCGCCATTCCCGCCTGGAAGATCGCGCCCGCGCTGGCCTTCGGCAACTGCGTCGTGCTCAAGCCCGCCGATCTGGTGCCGGGCAGCGCCTGGGCGCTGGCCGACATCATTCATCGCAGCGGCATTCCCGCAGGCGTTTTCAACCTGGTGATGGGCCCTGGCCGCGTGATCGGCGAAGCGCTGGTGCAGCATGCCGATGTGGCGGCCATCAGCTTCACGGGCTCGGTGGGCGTGGGACGCGGCATTGCCGCGGCCTGCGTGGCCAGCGGCAAGAAGGTCCAGCTGGAAATGGGCGGCAAGAATCCGCAGCTGGTGCTTGACGACGCCGATCTGAACCAGGCGGTCGAGCTGTCGGCGCAAAGCTGCTTTTATTCGACGGGCCAGCGCTGCACGGCGTCCAGCCGCCTGATCGTCACCGACAAGATCTACCCGGCCTTCATCGAGGCGCTGCAGTCGCGCATGGCCAAGATCAAGGTCGGCGATGCGCGTGCCGCGGGCACCGACATCGGCCCTGTGGTCAGCCAGGCCCAGCTCGAGCAGGATCTGAGCTATGTGGAAATCGCCAAGGCCGAAGGCGGCGTGCTGGCCGCCGGCGGCGCGCGCGTCGCCTGCCACACCGGCAGCGACAAGAATGGCTTCTTCATGCAGCCCGCGCTGTTTGTCGACACCACGGCCGGCATGCGCATCAACCGCGAGGAAGTGTTCGGCCCCGTGGCCAGCGTGATCCGCGTGCGCGACTATGAAGAGGCGCTGGCTGTGGCCAACGACACGCCGTTTGGCCTGGCCGCGGGCATTGCCACCACCAGCCTCAAGTACGCCACCCACTTCAAGCGCCACAGCCAAGCCGGCATGGTGATGGTCAACCTGCCCACGGCAGGCGTGGACTACCACGTGCCGTTTGGCGGCCGCAAGGGCTCGAGCTACGGTCCGCGCGAGCAGGGCCGTTACGCCCAGGAGTTCTACACCACCGTCAAGACCGCATACACGCTGGCCTGAACGCAGGCGCTGCGGCTTTCTCCTTGCACCGGGCCCTGGCCCGGTTTTTTCATGCCCGCTTACTTGGGTGCCTGGGCCTGCTTGCAATGCACTTGCAGCAGCTCGCGTTCGGCCAGTGTGTCGCCAAAACGCATGGCGCTCAGGCACCCGCCCCAGACGCAGCCGGTATCCAGGCCTATGAGGTCATGGCGGGCCACCAGCCCCTGCTGCGACCAGTGGCCAAAGGCAATCGGTGTGTCGGCGCTGCGCCGTGCGGGCGCATCAAACCAGGCCACCAGGCCGGCAGGCGCCTCGCTGGCGTTTTCGGTGCTGTCGAAGTCCATGCGGCCTTCGGGCGTGCAAAAGCGCAACCGCGTGAGCGCGTTGACAATCACGCGCAGGCGATCCGCGCCTTGGAGAGCGTCGCTCCAGGCCGCGGGCTGGTTGCCGTACATGGTGGCCAGGAAGGCGGGCAGGGCGTTGCCGCGCAGCACGGCTTCGACCTCGCCGGCCAGCGCCATGGTCTGGTCTGCATCCCAGGAGGGCAGCACGCCGGCATGCACCATCAGCAGCCGCTCGCCGCGCGCCGTGGTGTGCACACGGGCCAGGGGCTGGCGGCGCAGCCAGTCCAGCAGCGCGGCGCGGTCCGGGGCCTGCAAAATGGGCTGCAGCGTGTCGCGCTTGCCCGGGCCGCGCAGGCCATGGGCGGCGGTGAGCAGATGCAGGTCATGGTTGCCCAGCAGCGGCCGCACGGCGTCGCCCAGCGCCATGCAGCGGCGCAGCACTTCCAGCGAGCTGGGGCCGCGGTTCACCAGATCGCCAAGCAGATACAGCGTATCGCGGCTGGGCGAGAAATCGATCACATCGAGCAGTTCTCCAAGGGCTTCATCGCATCCCTGGATATCGCCGATACAGTACATTGACATGGTGTTCTTTCTACTTATTGATTCATGGATTTTCTGCTGATTGCACTTTTGACCCTGCTCAATGGTGTTTTTGCCATGTCGGAATTGGCATTGGCGTCGAGTCGCAAGGCGCGCCTTGCGGGCATGGCCGAAGACGGCGACAAGGGGGCTGCGGCCGCTTTGGTCTTGCTGGAAAATCCAACCCAGTTCCTGTCCTCGGTACAGGTGGGCATCACTTCCATTGGCATGCTCAACGGCATCATTGGCGAGGCCGCATTCAGCGACGGCCTGGCCCATTGGCTGCGCGGTGTCGGCGTTCCCGAAAGCGCTTCGGGCGTGTCGGCCACGGCCATCGTGGTGGCGGTGATCACCTTCATCACCATTGTTTTTGGCGAACTCGTTCCCAAGCGCATTGGTCAGCTGTATCCGGAAACCGTGTCGCGGCTGATTGCGCGCCCCATGACCTGGGTTGCCTCTGCGGCCAAGCCTTTCGTGCGTCTGCTGTCGGCGTCGACCCAGGCGGTGCTCACGCTGCTGCGGGTCAACGATTCCGCCAGCCGTCTGGTCACGGAAGAGGAAATTGTCGCCAGCCTGGAAGAAGGCCGCGATGCCGGCGTGATTGAATTCCACGAGCACCAGATGGTGCAGAACGTGTTTCGTCTCGACGAGCGTTCGCTGACTTCGCTGATGGTTCCGCGCTCCGACGTGCAGTGGCTCGATGCCGATCTTTCATTGGCCGAGGGCCTGCGGCTGTCGGCCGACGGCCAGGAAAAAGGCAGCCACTCGTGGTATCCGGTATGCCGTGGATCGCTCGATGACGTCGTGGGCGTGATCAGCGTGGCGCGCATGCTGGCCCTGGGTGCGGATGCCGAAGGCAAGTTGGGCGAGCATGCGCTGCCTGCGGCCTTCCTGCCGGAAACCCTCAGCGGCATGGAGCTGCTTGACCAGTTGCGCGCGCGTTCGGGCCGCATGGTGTTTGTGGTCGATGAATACGGCGTGGTGCAAGGCATCATGACGCCGCGCGATTTACTTGAAGCCATTACCGGCGAACTCAAGCCCGGCGCCCATACCGATGCATGGGCCACGCCGCGCGAAGACGGGTCCTGGCTGCTGGACGGACTGATGCCGGTTTCGGAACTCAAGGCCCGGCTTGATATCCGCGATCTGCCCGAAGAAGATCGCGGTCGATATAACACCATAGCCGGTCTTTTGATGGCGGAAACGGGGCGTTTGCCTGCAGTTGGCGAGCGAATTGCTTGTGCTGGATGGATCTTTGAAATCGTTGATCTGGATGGGAAACGCATTGACAAGGTGCTTGCCGAAAAACCCGTGCATGTGGCTTGACCGGGGGTTTAAAATCGGACAGCCTAAATGTTGTGGTAATTACGTATAGTTTTTATGCTGGCGTGGTTTTTTATTTTTCTATAATATCCAATCACTTTTTCCACTCATCTACAAGATACGGACACCATGAATTCATACAAAGAATTGCTCAAGCAAAAAGAAGCCTTGGAACAGCAGATTCATGAAGCTCGCAGCCGCGAGTTGTCGGATGCCGTCGCTCGCGTGCGTTCCCTGGTTGCCGAGTATGAAATGACGCCCGAGGATGTGTTTCCTCCTGCACGCGCAGCGCGCAGCTCGGGCACTGGTGCCAAGGTGGCTCCCAAGTACCGTGACCCCAACACCGGCCAGACCTGGACCGGCCGCGGCAAGGCGCCAAAGTGGATTCAGAACGAAGAGCGTGAAAAGTTTGCAATCTAATTGCGCTTTGCTTTACCCAAAGGCCTGCTCTGCAGGCCTTTTTTGTTGCTGCCATTCCAGTCCCATATGGCGTATGCACAAACGCCGGGGAAATGCAGCCAAGGCGCTGGCCGGTGATTGAAGCCAGGCACGCTGGCTGGCTTGTTCGATATTATTGAACTCGCGCTGCATCGTAATGGTTCATTTGAAGGGACGGTGATGAAGCTGTTTCAAATCCAGTAACACCGATTCCACGGAGTGGATATGGAAGTTGCAAATAAGCATGCCGGCGAAACCTATTGCCTGGAGGATAAGCCGTATGCGTATGATTTTTACGCACTAAAGAACCCAGGCACAATGTGCGCATGAAAAAGCAGGTGTTGATTGCCGGCGGCGGGATCGGAGGATTGGCCGCAGGTATTGGAGCCGCGAGAGCAGGCTGCGATGTGCGGCTGTTTGAACGCGCGGAGAATTTCGGCGAAGTGGGGGCGGGCATACAGCTGGGGCCCAACGTGGTGCGCCGGCTGCAGGCTTGGGGCCTGCAGCAGCAGTTGCAGTCGGTGGTTGCCGTGCCCCAGGCCTTGCAGGTGCGCAGCGCCTTGACCGGTCAGGCGCTGGCGCGCATGCCCTTGGGGCAGGCGGTGGTGGAGCGCTATGGCGCGGCCTATGTGACCATCCACCGCGCCGATCTGCACCAGCTGCTGCTGGGGGGATTGCGCGACTACGCCGAAGTGCATCTGAACCTGGCCCAGACCATTGCCCATTACCGCGAGGCCGACGGCGTGGTGACGGTGCGCACCCAGGCCAACAAGCTGATCGAGGGCGACGCGCTCATCTGCGCCGATGGCGTGCACAGCCGCCTGCGCATGCAGATGCTGGGCGACCAGCCGCCGCGCCCCACCGGGCACCTTGCCTACCGGGCGATGGTGCGCCAGGCCGAAATGCCCCAGCGTTTGCGCACCGGCGAGGTGACCGCCTGGCTGGGCCCGCGGCTGCATGTGATCCAGTACCCGGTACGCTGCGGCGAACTGCAGAATCTGGTGGTCATTGTCCAGGGCCCCGCGCCCCAGGACATGGAGCGCTGGGACCATGCGGCCAATGCCCAGGATCTGGAATCGGTGCTTGCCGGCACGTGCAGCGGGCTGCAGGATCTGGTGCGCAGCGTGCCGCGCGCGGGCTGGCGCCTGTGGCCGCTGGTTGACCGCCCGCCGCTGCGCTGTGCGACCGAGATGGCCCGCGGCCTGGTGGCCCTGCTGGGCGATGCCAGCCACCCGATGCGGCCTTATCTGGCCCAGGGCGCGGGCATGGCCATCGAGGACGCGGCCGAACTGCAGCGCGCGCTGTCCATGCACGACCTCGATGTGGCGTTGCGGCTGCGGCGCTATGCGCTCAACCGCTGGCAGCGCAACGCGCGGGTGCAGGCACGCTCGCAGCGCAACGGCCGCATCTTCCACGCCACCGGTCCGGTGCGCTGGGGGCGCGATGCCGCGCTCAAGCTGCTGGGCGCGCGCGTGATGGACTTGCCCTGGCTCTACCGGGGCGATGGCTCAAGCGCCAGTTCGTTATGACCCCCGCCGCGTTTTCCCGTGGGGCGGGCCGGCGGCAAAACTGACCCGCTAGGCCTGCTGGCGCAGTCTCGGCGAAACCGGCAGCATCTGGAAGGCCGTGGCGCCCAGGCACAGCAGGATGGCAATGCCCAGCATCACCGCGGCAAACGGATCGAAGCCGTAGCGAGTTGCCCACGAGGCCATCAGCCCGGTAAGCCATTGCATCAGCGCGGCGCCCAGAAACATGGCCATGGTGAGCAGCGCCATCGCCCGACCCGTGGCTTCGGGCGGATAGGAGGAGCGCACATGCGCATACTGCAGCGCCGAGCCGCCGGAGACGATGACAATCACGATGATCAGCGCCACATTGAGCCAGCCGGTGTGCAGCAGACCCAGCGCCGCGTACAGCAGGGCCATGCTCATGGTGGTTGTGACCAGCAGGCGGCGCCGGCGCAGCGGGCCCGGATCCATGCGACCGAACAGGCCGGGGCTGACCAGCGAGATCAGCGACACCACCAGGGCCAGGTGGCCGCTGGCGACCAGCGACCAGCCCTGGCGTTCCATCAGCAGGGGGCCCAGCCACAGGCCACGCAGCGTCAGGAACGACGCGTAGGTCACCAGCGCCATGGCCAGGATGCCCCAGCTGTAGGGGTGGGTCATCAGCATGCCGAATTCGCGCGTGGCCGCAAGCCAGCTCTGGCGCGGTGCGGCGCTGGCGCTGCGCGCGGGCTCATGGACCTTCCAGGCAATCAGCAGCCACGACAGCACCGACAGCAGGCCCAGCGTGGCAAACCCGCTGCGCCAGCCGTAGTGCTCGACCAGCCAGGCCAGGGGGGAGCCGGTGAACAGCATGCCTACGCCGCCCAGCCCCAGGCTCATGCCCGAGACCGCGGCAAATTTCGACGCCGCGAAATGGCGTGCGATGAACACCGTGCAGGCCAGAAAGGCCGGCGCGCAGCCCAGTCCTATCAGTGCCTGGCCGACAAGCAGCCAGCCGTAGCTGGGCGACCAGGCCGAGAGGCCCGCCCCCAGAATGCTCAGCGGCGCGGCCACCAGCACCGTGCGGCGCACGCCGTAGAGGTCTATGCCCACGCCCATGAACAACTGCACCGCGCCGAACGTCAAGGCGAACAGGCCGGCAAACAGCCCCAGCGACGAGGCAGACAGTCCGAAGTCGGTCTGCAGCGCCACGGCAATGATGGCGGTGACCGTGCGATAGGCCTGGCTCAGGGAAAAGCCGCTGATCAGTGCCAGCAGCATGACCCAGGCCGAGTGCGAGGACATGGGGCAAGTGGCGTCGACATCGGGCGCGCCAGCGGCTGGGGTCGGGGTCTGGGGCTGGTTCACGGCGCAGTTTTCCTCATGGCCTAGCCTAGCTTGCGCGGGCAGCTGCACATGTCGCCAGAGGCGCTGCAGGCCCTAGGTATAACCCGGGGTCTGGATTCAGAGCGCGGTGCGCAGCGTCCAGATTTCGGGGAACAGCACCACATCAAGCATCTTGCGCAGATAGCTCACGCCACCCGTGCCGCCCGTGCCGCGCTTGAAACCGATTACGCGCTCGACCGTGGTCACATGGCGGAAACGCCAGAGCCGGAAGGCGTCCTCGAGGTCGGTGAGTTCCTCGCCCAGCTGGTACAGGTCCCAGTAGGTGGTGGGATCGCGGTAGACCGTGAGCCAGGCCTGCTCGACGCCGTCATCGGCGGCGTAGGCCCCGGTCCAGTCGCGTTCCAGATGGCTGGCCGGCACGGCAATGCCGCGGCGCGCCAACAGGCGCAGGGCTTCGTCATAAAGCGAGGGCGCGCGGTAGGCGGCTTCGACTTCGGCCAGCAGCTCGGGCCGGTGGGCGTGCGGCTTGAGCATGGCGGCGTTCTTGTTGCCCAGCGAGAATTCAATGCAGCGGTACTGGTAGCTCTGGAAGCCGCTGGACTGCGCGAGGTAGGGGCGGATGGCGCTGTACTCGGGCGGCGTCATGGTTGCAAGCACGTCCCAGGCATGGACCAGCTGCTCCATGATGCGCGACACGCGCGCCAGCATCTTGAAGGCCTTGGGCAGTTCATCGCTGGCGACATGGGCGATCGCCGCATGCAGTTCATGCAGCATCAGCTTCATCCACAGCTCGCTGGTCTGGTGCTGGATGATGAACAGCATCTCGTTGTGGTCGGGCGACAGCGGCTTTTGCGCCGTGAGGATCTGATCGAGCTGCAGATAGTCGCCATAGCTCATGCTCTGGCTGAAGTCGAGTTGGGCGCGCTCTTGCTGCACGATGGCTTCGGGAGCGGGGGGAGGGGTGTGTGCGGTCATGGAAGCTGGACAATAAACAGTCGGTCACATCATAGGCCGCGCGCGCCGCAGGCGGCCCCATGGCTTTCCCCGCCGGACCTCTTTTTCTGAAAGCAATGCATGGACTTTGTTTCCCCACCCGCACAGCTGGCGCTGCCGCCGGATTTCCGCGCCAACGACATCCTGGCCTTCCATGCGCGCGATCGCGAGGCGCTGGCCGAGCAGGTCGGGCCGGGCCGGCTGCGCAAGGGCCTGTGGTGGCGCGGCCAGCCGGTCTGCCTGCAGATAGATTTCGCGCCTGGCCTGGCCCGGGTGCAGTGGCAAATGGCGGCCGGCAACCAGGCCCTGGCGGCGCAGGAGACGCTGCCGCTGGTGCGGCGCATGCTGGGGCTGACGCAGGACATCGCGGCGTTCGAGGCGCAGTTTGCCGGCCATCCGGGGCTGGGCCCGGTGCTGCTGCGGCAGTCGGGTCTGCGCGTGCCGCTGGCGGGAACGCCGTTCGAGGCGCTGGCCTGGGCCATCATGGGCCAGCAGATCAGCGTGGCCGCTGCCGTGTCGCTGCGCCGGCGGCTGATTGCCGCGGCCGATCTGCGGCATGCAAGCGGACTGTATTGCCATCCCCATGCGGATCAGGTGCTGGCGCTGGGCATGGAGCGTCTGCGCGCGGCAGGGCTGTCACAGGCCAAGGCCCAGAGTCTTCTTGCGGTCTGCGCAGCCGTGCAGGCCGGCGACTTGCCGCTCGATGAATGGGCGGCGGCGCCGCAACTGCCGGCCGCGCGGATCTCCCAGGCCCTGCTGGCCATCAAGGGCATCGGCCCGTGGACGGTCAGCTATGCGCTGCTGCGCGGCTTTGGCTGGCTCGATGGCTCGCTGCACGGCGATGTGGTCGTGCGCCGCGGCATTGCGCAGCTGCTGCAGGCCGAGGTCGACCAGGCACGGGCCCAGGCCTGGCTGGCGCCGTTCGCACCCTGGCGCGCGCTGGTGGGCGCGCATCTGTGGGCCATGCAGGCGATCAATGCCTGAATCAGGTCACGGCGTTACGCTGGTGGAATTCTGGACTTTTCCATTCCCCGGTTTCCAGCACCTGGCGCAATTGCTCGACCGCGTTCCAGACATCCTCGAAACCCACATACAGCGGCGTGAAGCCAAAGCGCAGGATGTCCTTGTGCACGCCGACGCCGCCGTCGCCCTGGCGGAAGTCGCCGATCACGCCGCGCGCGATCAGCGCCTGGACGATGGCGTAGGCACCGCTGCCCTTGCCTTCGACTCCCTGATCCACGCCCAGGCCTTCGGCGCGTGCCAGGCAGACCTGCGAGCCGCGCTTGGCATGGTCGCGCGGCGTCGCCAGCTCCAGCCCGTGGCCCTGGCAGCGCGACTCGACCAGCGCAATGAACAGGTCGGTCAGCGCCAGCGACTTGGCGCGCAGCGCCTGCATGCCGCCCAGCGCCTCGCTGGCGCTGAACACGTCCAGCCCGCATTGCAGCGCCGACAGGCTGATGATGGGCTGGGTGCCGCACAGGTAGCGGCGAATGCCTTCGGCGGGGGTGTAGTGGGGCGTGAACTGGAACGGTGCGGTGTGGCCGAACCAGCCCGCAAGCGGCTGGGCGCTGCGGTTGACAACGCGTGGATGGGCCCAGACAAAGGCCGGCGCGCCCGGTCCGCCGTTGAGGTACTTGTAGCCGCAGCCCACGGCGAAGTCGGCATTGGCCGCGTGCAGGTCTATGGGCACGGCGCCCGCGCTGTGGCACAGGTCCCAGACGCAGAGAATGCGATGTGCATGGGCCGCGGCCGTGATGGCCGCCATGTCGTGCATCGCGCCCGTGCGGTAGTTCACATGGGTCAGCAGCAAGATGGCCGCGTCGTCGTCGAGCGCGCCGAGGATTTCCTCGGGCTCGAGCAGCACCAGCTGCAGTCCGTGCTGCGCGCAGATGGACTCGGCAATGTAAAGATCGGTGGGAAAGTTGCTGCGCTCGGTCAGCAGCTTCCTGCGCGCCGGGCCGTCCTCGGCCGCGATGCGCGCCGCGGCCGTCAGCACCTTGAACAGGTTGATCGAGGTGGTGTCGGTGAACACCACTTCATCGGCGCCTGCGCCCAGCCAGGGCGCGAACTGGTTGCCCAGGCGCATGGGCAGGTCGACCCAGCCGGCCTTGTTCCAGGAGGTGATCAGGTCCTGCGCCCATTCCTGCTGCACGACCTGCGCGACGCGCGCGGCCGCCGCCCTGGGCGCCACGCCCAGCGAATTGCCATCGAGATAGATCTGGCCCGCGGGCAGGGTGAAATGCGCGCGCAGCGCGCGCAGCGGATCCTGGGCGTCGCGTTCGCGGCAGTCTTGCAAGGTGATTGTCATTGGTGTCCTCATCAGTTAATCAATCGCTTTACCCACAGCTCGTGGAGCTGGCGTGTCCCCGCGCAGGGGCACCGAGCAAGGGCCGCCCCGCAGCGAGGGTGCCGTCCCCCTCCACCGAAGGATGAGAGGGGGAAGCGGCGTAAGCCGCTCAGGGGGGGGCTCGAAGAACCGCGCGCACCGGCGAGGCATCGGCTTGCGTCAACTTGAGCGGCAGCGCGATCAATTCGTAGTCGCCTTCGGGCACGGCGTCGAGCACCAGGTTTTCCAGCACGCGCAGGCCGCGTCGGCGTATCACCTGGTGACTCTCCAGCGTCTTGCTGCTGGCTGGATCTATGCTTGCGGTGTCTATGCCTATCAGCCGCACGCCCAGGTCGGCCAGGCGCTCCACGGTCTCGGGCGCATAGGCTGCGAGCTCGGCGTCCCAGCCCGCGGGCGCCTGGGCATAGGTGCGCACCAGCACGCGCGCCGGCAGATCAGCCGTGATCGCATGTTCCAGGTGCTGCCACAGCAGCAGCGGACCCCGGGCAATCGCGTGGATCACGCGGCACGGGCCCAGAAAGGTGTCGAGGTCGACTGCGCCTATGGCTGCGCCGCCGGGCGCGTAATGCAGCGGCGCATCGGCATGCGCGCCGACATGCGGCGACAGCGTGATGGCGCTGACATTGACCGGGCATTGGGGCGAGATCGTCGCGCACCATTGCTGGCTGTAGGGCGTGTCGCCCGGGAACACCGGGCTGGCGTCGTGGATAGGAGGGGAAATGTCCCAGAGTTGCTGTGGCATGGTCACTGCACTGTAAACCGCATGCGGGCCGCCTGGACGCTCAGCGGCGTCGCAACCACAGCGCGTAGACCAGCAGCAGCACGCCCAGGAAAGGCACGCCGGTCAGCAGCGTCAGGTGGAATTCCTCGGTGAAGTAGGTGGTGACCAGCACCCCCAGCATCAGTGCCGCGCCCAGCAGCGTCAGCACCGGAAAGCCCCACATGCGAAACACCAGCGGCCGGCTGCCTTCTGCCTTCCAGCGCGCGCGAAAAAACAGGTGGGTGACAAACACCATGAACCAGGTGAACATCGCGCCAAACATGGCAATGGACATCATCCAGACCAGGGACTTGTCGGGCTGCCAGACGTTGAGCACCATTGCCACGGCAATGCCCGCGCAGGACACCGCAATCGCGCGCGTGGGCACGCCACGCGCGTTGAGCCGGCCCAGCGCCGCGGGCGCATAGCCGCCGCGTGACAGGCTGAACATCATGCGCGAGGTCACATACAGCTGGCTGTTCATTGCCGACAGCGCAGCCACCAGCACCACGAAGTTCAGCACATGGGCGGCGCCGGGAAGGCCGATGATTTCCATCACCTGCACGAAGGGGCTCCTGTCGGTGCCGGCTGCATGCCAAGGCACGATGGCCAGCATCAGGGCCAGCGTCAGCAGGTAAAACAGCACCAGCCGCAGCACCGTGGTGCGAAACGCGCTGGTGATGGCGTTTTGCGGATCCTGGGCTTCGCCTGCGGCAACCGCGATTGCTTCCAGGCTCAGATAGCTGAAGATCGCGACAATCACGCCGACCCAGGTGCCCCACAGGCCGTTGGGAAAGAAGCCGCCTTGCTCGGTGTAATGGTGAAAGCCGATGTCGGGGCGCTGGGCGCCAAACACCACATAGGCGCCGATCAGGATGAAGGCCACGATGGCGACGATCTTGATCATCGAGAAAACGTACTCGACCTGTCCGAAGGCCTTGACGCTGGAGGCGTTCACGGCCACCAGCGCGGCCGAGAAGACCGCGACCCAGAGCCAGCGCGGCGACTCGGGAAACCAGTAGCCCATGTACAGCCCCACGGCCGTGACTTCCATGCCCACGGCCAGCACCACGGCGGCCCAATAGGCATAGCGCACGAGAAAGCCGGCCCAGGGCGCGATGTAGTGTTCGGCATAGGCGCCAAACGAGCCCGAGGTGGGGTGGGCAACGGTCATTTCGGCCAGGCAACCCATGAGCAGCAGCGCGATCAGCGCGCCTATCGCATAGCTCAGCAGCACGCTGGGGCCGGCAAAGCCAATGGCAAACGCGCTGCCCATGAACAGACCCGTGCCAATGGCGCCGCCAATCGCGATCATCACCATCTGCGCGCCGCTCAGGTGCTGCTGCAGGCCGGTCTCGCGTTGCTGTATTTCTTTGAAGGAGGCCATGGCCGGAAACTTTCTGCGCGCGCGAGGACGGTGAGGGGAACGGTAAGTAGGCCCGCAAAACGCACTTCGACAGGCTCAGTGCGAACGGTTTTATCCGTTCGTCCTGAGCCTGTCGAAGGATGGACGCTCGGCGCAGTGCTAGTTCAATTGCTTGCCCAGCAGCAGGTATTCCATCAACGCCTTCTGCACATGCATGCGGTTCTCGGCTTCTTCCCAGACCACGGACTGCGGGCCGTCGATGATCTCGGCTTCGACTTCCTCGCCGCGGTGCGCGGGCAGGCAGTGCATGAACAGCGCGTCGGAGCGCGCCGCGGCCATCATTTCTGCGTCCACGCACCAGTCGGCAAAGGCCTTCTTGCGCGCTTCGTTCTCGGCTTCATAGCCCATGCTGGTCCAGACATCGGTGGTGACCAGGTCGGCGCCGGCGCAGGCTTCAAGGGGGTCCTTGAAGACCGCGTAGCTGCCGGGGTTCGCGGCCTTGCCGTTGAACGCCAGCTGCTCGTCGACTTCATAGCCGCCGGGCGTGCTCAGGTGCACCTTGAAGCCCAGCAGGTCGGCGGCCTGCAGCCAGGTATTGGCCATGTTGTTGCCGTCACCCACCCAGGCCACGGTCTTGCCCTGGATCGAGCCACGGTGCTCGATGAAGGTGAAGATGTCGGCCAGGATCTGGCAGGGATGGAACTCGTTGGTCAGGCCGTTGATGACCGGTACGCGCGAGAATTCGGCAAAGCGCGCGATGCGCTCCTGGCCGAAGGTGCGAATCATCACCAGGTCGGTCATGCGGCTGATGACGCGCGCGCTGTCCTCGATGGGCTCGGAGCGGCCCAGCTGGCTGTCGCCCGAAGTCAGGTGCACGACCGAGCCGCCCAGCTGGTACATGCCGGCCTCGAAGCTCACGCGCGTGCGCGTGCTGGCCTTCTCGAAGATCATGGCCAGCGTGCGGTCGCCCAGCGTATGGTGCTTTTCGTAGTTCTTGAATTTCTTCTTGATCAGCGCGGCACGTTCAAACAGATAAGCGTATTCCTCGGCGGTGAAGTCACTGAATTGGAGGTAATGCTTCATACGTCTTCATTCCTTGCAGTTTAGGCAGCCAGCACAGCTTGCACCAAAGGCAGCAGTTTGGCCACGATTTCATCGGCTTCGGCCTCGGTCAGGATCAGCGGCGGCACCAGACGGATCACGGTGTCGGCGGTGACGCTCAGCAGCAGGCCGGCCGCGGCCGCCTGGCCAATCAGCTGGCCGCAGGGCTTGGACAGCTCGATGCCAATCATCAGCCCCTGGCCGCGGATGTCGACCACGCCTTCGAGCGTGCCCAGCTGGGTACGCAGCGCGGCGCGCAGGTATTCGCCCACGCTGGCGGCATGCGCGAGCAGGCCGTCCTCCTCCATGATGCGTATGGTCTCTATGCCGGCGCACATGGCCAGCGGGTTGCCGCCGAACGTCGAGCCGTGATTGCCGGGCTGCAGCACGGTCGCGGCCTTGCCGTGGGCGACGACGGCGCCAATCGGCACGCCCGAGCCCAGGCCCTTGGCCAGCGTCATCACGTCGGGCACGATGCCGGCCCACTGGTGGGCAAACCACTTGCCGGTGCGGCCCATGCCGGCCTGCACTTCGTCAAGAATCAGCAGCCAGCCGCGCGCGTCGCACAGCGCGCGCACCTGCTTCAGATACTCGGCGCGCATGGGATGCAGGCCGCCTTCGCCCTGGATGGGCTCCATCAGCACGGCCGTGATGTTGGCATTACCTTCGGTCGCGGCCAGCAGGCCCTGGTAGTCGTTGGGCGCGACGCGGATGAAGCCTTCGAGCAGCGGGCCAAAGCCTTCGCGCACCTTGGGGTTGCCGGTGGCGGTCATGGTGGCGATGGAGCGGCCATGGAAGGCATGGTCATAGACCACGATCTCAGGCCGGGCAATGCCCTGGTCGACGCCGAACTTGCGCGCGATCTTGATGGCGGCCTCGTTGGCCTCCAGTCCGGTGTTGCAAAAGAACACGTTGGTCATTGCCGAACGCTCGACCAGCAGCTTGGCCAGCGTTTCCTGGCCTGGCACATGGTAGTAGTTCGATGTGTGGATCAGCCGGGTCAGCTGCTGCTGCAGCGCCGGCACCAGGCGCGGATGGTTGTGGCCCAGCGTGTTCACGGCAATACCGCCGAGCGCATCGAGGTACTCCTTGCCGTTGACGTCCCAGACGCGGCAGCCTTGGCCTCGTTCCAGAGCGATCGGGACGCGGCCATAGGTGTTCATCACGTGGGGCGAGGCTGCCTCAATGAAAGCGGTCATTGCAAAAATCTCCCAAGAATGCGGGGGTGGCATGGTCATTGCATCCATGCCCGGGTTGAGCGAACTACAATTTTAGATGGCCCAGGCAGGATGAACATTGAGGAATACGCATTACAGCCGTGCAATGAGCCCATGGTCCGCTCGGTTGCTCAGCCTAACTCTTGTATAAGAGTTAGAATCTTTCATTGACCTGCCGGCGGTGATCCCGCTGTGGTCACATCACTTTGCACAACGATATCGATGGTCTCCCCCAACTCACAAGAACTGTTCATCCAGGGCACGACCCGGGATGGAAAAACCTTCAGGCCCAGCGACTGGGCAGAGCGCCTGGCCGGCGTCATGAGCCAGTTCCGCCCTGGGGGGGCCTATTCCGGCAGCCATCTGAGCTACTCGCCCTGGTGCATTCCCACGACGCTCAACGGCACGAAGTGCGTGGTGCTGCACGCCGACCTGCGTGAACATGAGCCCATGGCCTGGGATTTCGTGATCAACTTCGCCAAGGACAACAATCTGCAGATCGCCGAAGCCTGCCTCTTACCAGACACCCCCTGAGCGGCTTCGCCGCTTCCCCCTCTCATCCTGCGGTGGAGGGGGACGGCAGCCTCGGTGCGGGGCGGCCCTTCCTCGCTGCCCCTTGTTGGGCCGCGCCAGTTTCATGCGACGTGGGTAGCGCGAACGCAAATAGATAACTGGGATTTTGCACACCCCTGCATGCCGGCCTTGGAGTCGGCTTTTTTGTGGCCGTGGCGCGAGAGGTGGGCGCCGGTAACCGCAGCAGGGCGTTTAAAAAACCACATCCGCCGCCGCCGGGCCGCCCCAAGGCGGCGGACGGCCCCCATGGGGGGCAGCGGGCCACACGCAGTGGGCGAGCGTGGGGGCGATTTCCCAACGCAAAAACCGCCCATAAGGCGGTTTTGCGTTCGCTGACAGCGCACCCGTTACAAACGGCAGATGGCTTGCGCCATCCGTGCGATTGCCTAAATGTGGATTAGGCGGCCAGTGCCAGGGCCTTGACCTTGGCGGACAGGCGGCTCTTATCGCGAGCAGCCTTGTTCTTGTGGAAGATACCCTTGTCGGCAATGGTATCCAGCACGGATTGTGCCTTGGCAAACAGTTCGGATGCCTTGGTCTTGTCGCCAGCCAGAACAGCCTTTTCGACGTTCTTGACAGCGGTACGGTACTTCGAGCGCAGCGAGGTGTTCGCGGCGTTCAGGACGACGTTCTGGCGGGCGCGCTTGCGGCCGGATGCCAGGCGGGGGTTCTTTTTCTTGGGTTTAGCAGATGCCATGATTCAAATTCCTTGTGTCTGAGGATGATGTCAGCGAAGCCGGCGATTGTATCACTTGTTGCGGGCCGGGGTGAATATGCACGCCGCAAGCCCGCGCAAGGCATACACTGCGCGGGTGTCACTGCTCAAAGCCGCCTCCACTGTCTCGCTGCTCACGCTTGCCTCCCGGGTCACCGGGCTGCTGCGCGATCTGCTCATGGCCTCCATGTTCGGCGCCAACGCGCTGACCGACGCTTTCAACGTCGCCTTTCGCATACCCAACCTGTTTCGGCGCCTGTTTGCCGAAGGGGCGTTCAGCCAGGCCTTTGTGCCGGTGCTGGCCGCGACCAAGGCGAAGGAGGGCGACGAAGCGACGCGCGTGCTGATTGCCAATGTGGCGACGGTGCTGACCTGGGCGCTGGTGCTGACCTGCGTGCTGGGTGTGCTGGGCGCGCCGCTGCTGGTCTGGCTGCTGGCCAGCGGGCTGCAGCAAAACGGTGCGAGCTACGACGCCGCCGTGCTGATGACGCGCTGGATGTTCCCGTACATCGGTTTCATGTCGCTGGTCGCGCTGTCGGCCGGCGTGCTCAACACCTGGAAGCGTTTCGTCGTGCCCGCGGCCACGCCGGTGCTGCTCAATGTGACCATGATTGGCGCGGCGCTGATTGGCGCGCCGCGCTTTGCCGCGCATGGCATCGAGCCCATCTATGCAATGGCCGCCGGCGTGATGCTCGGCGGCGTGCTGCAGCTTGCAGTGCAGCTGCCCGCGTTGCGCCGCCTGGGCCTGCTGCCGCGCATAGGCCTGCGCTGGAGCGCGCTGCGCGCTGCCTGGCAGGACGCGGGCGTGCGCCGCATCCTGTCGCTGATGGCGCCGGCCCTACTGGGCGTGGGCGTGGCGCAGATATCGCTGATGATCAACACGCAGATCGCGTCCTATCTCGCGCCGGGCAGCGTGTCCTGGCTGTTCTATGCCGACCGCTTGATGGAATTTCCCACGGCCTTGCTGGGCGTGGCGCTGGGTGTGGTGCTGACCCCGCAGCTGGCCGCCGCCAAGGCCGCGGCCGACGCCGAGCGCTATTCGGCCATGCTTGACTGGGGCCTGCGCCTGGTGGTCGTGCTGTCCGTGCCCTGCGCCGTGGCGCTGCTGGTGTTTGCCGAGCCGCTGGTGGCCACGCTGTTTCACCGCGGCGCGCTGACCGAGCGCGATGTCGGCAAGATCGCCCTGGCGCTGGCCGGCTATGGGGCCGGACTCGTGGGACTGGTGGCCATCAAGGTGCTGGCGCCGGCGTATTACGCCAGCCAGGACATACGCACGCCGGTGAAGATCGCGGTCGTGGTGCTGGTCATCACCCAGTTGCTCAACCTCGCCTTCGTGCCCTGGCTGGCGCACACCGGGCTGGCGCTGTCCATCGGTCTGGCGGCGCTGGTCAATGCGGCCTGGCTGCTGGTGATACTGCTGCGCCGCGGCACCTATGTGCCCCGTCCCGGCTGGGGCAAGCTGGTGCTGCAGGTGCTTGCGGCCAGCGTGCTGCTGGCCGTGCTGCTGGCCTGGAGCGGCCAGGCGCTGGACTGGATCGCACTCAAGGACCAGCAGTGGCAGCGCATGGGCTGGCTGGCATTGATCATGTCGGCGGCGGCCGTGCTGTATTTCGGTGCGCTGTGGGCCGCGGGCCTGAAGCTGCGGCAGTTGCTGCACAGATAGGACATGTATCGGTTTTTGGTTATAAGCTAGGCAGGCCGTGGCCGTTGGCAAATTGAAAGCCGGTGGCCTTCCCTCTTGCGCTCGTCGGCGCCTGGTCGTACAAGGACAGCATGTCACTGCGTTTTGATGCGCCTTCTTCCCTGCAATACTTTGCTACCCTGGTGCAAAGCGACGAGCATTTGCCTCTGATGGAGGCAGCAGTCTGCATTGCGCAGGATGAATTCCCCGAACTCGATATCCAGGCCGTTCTTGCGGACATCGACCAGATGCAGGTGCGGCTGGCGCGCCATCTGGTCGGTGTGCATACCCCGCTGCAGCGGCTCAAGGTGCTCAACCATTTCTTTTTTGGCGAAATGGGTTTTGGCGGCAATGTCAACAATTACTACGCGCCCGAGAACAGCTATATCCCGGTGGTGCTGGCCACGCGCCGCGGCATTCCCGTCAGCCTGGCACTGGTCTGGCTGGAGCTGGCCCAGGCTGCGGGGCTGCAGGCCGCAGGCATTGCGTTTCCCGGTCATTTCCTGCTCAAGGTGGGGCTGCCCGAAGGCCAGGTGGTCATGGACCCGCTCACGGGCACCTCGTTTTCCGCGCAGGAACTGGCCCAGCGGCTGGAGCCCTTCGGTCTGGGGCGCGGGCGGCGCGAAGACACCATTCCTCTGGGGCTGCACCTGCAGGCCGCGACGGCACGCGACATTCTCGAGCGGCTGCTGCGCAATCTCAAGGAAATCTATTTTGCCCAAAGCCAGTGGGCGCTGCTCACGGCAACCCTCGATCGCCTGATCGTGCTGCTGCCCGACGACTGGGCCGAGTACCGCGACCGGGGCGCGGTGCTGGCCGAGCAGGGCCGCACGCGCGAAGCGGTTGCCGACTGGGAGACTTATCTATTGCATGCCGGCGACCGGCCCGATGCGGGCCTGATCGCCAACCGCCTGTCAGCGCTCAAGGGCTGAGCCATTCAGTTCCCGGCTAGACCAGCTTGCGCGCTTCCAGCTCTTTCTTGAGATAGGCGTAAAACAGCGGTGCGGCCACCAGGCCCGCGGGGCCAAACACCGACTCGGCGACAAACATCACCGACAGCAGCTCCCACACGCCCATGTGCGTGCGCCGGCCCACGACCTTGGCGTTGATCACATACTCGGCCTTGTGGATCAGTATCAGAAAGCCCAGGCAGGCGGCTGCGGCCACGGGCGACACCGACAGCCCGACCAGCGCGATCACCGCATTGCACAGCAGGTTGCCGACAATGGGAATCAGGCCGGCAACAAAGGTCAGCGTGATCAGCGCCGGCGTATAGGGCAGGGCGAGGTCCCAATAGGGCAGGATCAGCAGCAGGAAGAAGGCGGTGAGCAGCGTGTTGAACGCGGCAATCCAGAATTGCGCGGCGACAATCTGGCCAAAGGCTTCGCCAAACAGCGTGATGCGGCTGTAGAGCGCGTCGACCAGCGGCGGGCGTTGCAGGGGAATGTGGCGCACGGCGGCAAGCGCGCCGATCAGCAGGCCTACATAGGCATGCAGCAGGCCCGAAAGCCAGGCCCGTCCGGCAATCGCCAGCACGCCGGCCTTGGCTCCCAGGTAGGAGGCAATCATGGTCTGGATCTCGCGCGCGCCGTCGGGCAGCTGGCTGGCGATGTCGGCCGGCAGCTTGTGGCGCAGCTCAAGCACGGTGCGGGCAAGGTAGTCGAGCAGCTCCTTGTATTGCTGAGGCGCTTCGACAATGTAGCCGCGGGTGTGGGGCAGGGCCGAGGTCAGCAGGGCCAGCGGCGCGAGCATGATGATCGCGGCGGCCACCACCTGGGCCCAATGGGGCAGATAGCCGGGAATCCGGCGGCGCTGCAGCCGGGAAAGCAGCCTGGCAAGCGCGCGCGTGAGCATGAAGCCCACGCAGACGCTCAGCAGGCCCGGCAGCAGGCCTTGCCACATGACCAGCAGCAAGGTGCCGGCCATCAGCAGATAGCTGGCGTTTACCACGCTGCGCGAAGGTGTCTTGGGAAATTCTTCTCGGGAAACAGGAAGGTAATCTGACATCTGGGCGCGTGGTGGTACAGGCTGGGTCAGCGCACTTCGACGGGCTGGCCGTCACCGCGCGCGGCGATGCGTCCAATGGTATAGACAGTTTCGCCCAGGCCCTGCAAGGCTGCGGCAATCGTTTCGGCCTGCTCGGCGGGCACCACCACCACCATGCCGATGCCGTTGTTGAAGGTGCGGTTCATTTCCACGGCGTCTATGCCTGCCGTGGCCTGCAGCCAGGCAAACAGCTCGGTCTGCGGCCAGCTGCCGGCATCCAGGTGCGCGGCCAGGCCGTCGGGCAGCACGCGGGGAATGTTTTCCAGCAGGCCGCCGCCGGTGATGTGGGCCAGGGCCTTGATCGGGTGCTCGGCCAGCACGGCCAGCACATTCTTCACATACAGGCGCGTGGGTTCCATGATGGCTTGCTTGAACGGCTTGCCGTCGAGCGTTGCGGGCACAGTGCCGTTGGCTTCGGCGCGCTCGATGCACTTGCGCACCAGGCTGAAACCATTGGAGTGCACGCCGGCCGAAGCCAGGCCCAGCACCACGTCGCCGGCCTGGACGTTCTGGCCGGTGAGAATCTTGGATTTTTCGACGGCGCCGACAGCAAAGCCCGCGAGGTCGTATTCGCCTTCGGGGTACATGCCGGGCATTTCAGCGGTTTCGCCGCCGATCAGCGCGCAGCCCGACAGCTCGCAGCCGCGGGCAATGCCGCCGACCACGGCCGCAGCGGTGTCCACGTCGAGCTTGCCGCAGGCAAAATAGTCGAGGAAGAACAGCGGCTCGGCGCCTTGTACCAGCACGTCGTTGACGCTCATGGCAACCAGGTCGATGCCGACGGTGTCATGCATGTTCCACTCGAATGCCAGACGCAGCTTGGTGCCCACGCCGTCGGTGCCCGAGACCAGCACGGGTTCCTTGTAGCGCTTGGGCACTTCGAACAGCGCGCCAAAACCGCCAATGCCGGCCATCACGCCTTCCCGCATGGTTTTCTTGGCGAGCGGCTTGATGCGCTCGACCAGAGCATCGCCGGCAACAATGTCGACGCCAGCGTCTTTGTAGGAAATAGGAGTGGATGGAGTGGCAGAGGAGCTCATGGGATGGTCAGTGCAGGTGTGCCCGGCAGGGGCGGAACTCGGGGATTTTACGACCCTGGCCCGCATCCCGGGGTGCATGCGGCAGCTTTCAAGGGCTTTTCCCCGGGTCTGTGCAGGCAAGCTGTGTGCTTTGCATGCGCGCGCAGACTAAAATCAGCGAGGTGCCACCATGGTTGCACCTTTCGAGCCCCGTCGCGGAAACCTGTGCCGGGGGCCTTTTGCTCTGTCCTTTGTAATGTTGCCGAAACTCCTTTTGCCAGCCTGTCGCGCACGGCTCCTCCTGTATTCAGGTGGGAGGGCGTGGTCCGTATGCCGTCCATGAAGCAAATGGCGCTGGATATCGGTTTGGCAACGAGTCCCTCGCTGTCGCGCTTCTTCGCGGGCCCGAACATCGCGGTGCTGCAACACCTGCGGCTCTGGGTAGGCGAAGGCCGCAGCCAGATGCCGCGCTCGCCCGTGCCCACCTATCTGTGGGGCGAATCGGGCTCGGGCAAGACCCATTTGCTCAAGTCGGTGCGCGAAGCGCTGCGCGATCAAGGGGCCATTGTGGGCTGGATGGATGCGTCCATCGGCTATCCTCCGGAGTTCGACGAACGCTGGTCGGCGGTGCTGATGGATGACGTGCATCTGTACACACCCATGCAGCAGGCCCGGGCCTTCAACTGGTTTGTCAATGCAACCAGTCCGGCCACGGGCATTCCCCGCTGGGTGCTCGCGGCTGGAGAATTGCCTCCTGCCGACCTGAAGCTGCGCGAGGATTTGCGCAGCCGTCTGGGCTGGGGCCATGTGTTCCAACTGCGGCTTCTCGACGAGCCCGCGCGCCGCGCGGTGTTGCGCCAGGAAGCCGATGCCCGTGGCGTGTTTCTCGGCGACGACGTGATGGACTACATGCTCAAGCGCTTTTCGCGCGACCTGGGCAGCCTCATGCAGTTGCTCGACATGCTCGATGGCTTTGCCTTGCGCAACAAGCGGGCCATCACCATTCCACTGCTCAAGACCATGTTGGAGACCGAGTAGCCCGTCAGCTGCCAGGCCTCTTTTTCTGGAACTCCATGCCATCATCTTCTGCGCCCAACGTCCGCCCGCGGCTCGCGCTGTTCGATCTCGACCATACCTTGCTGCCCCTGGACTCGGACTACGAGTGGGGGGTGTTCACGACCCGCATCGGCTGGACGGACCCGGAGGAATTCGGGCGCCGCAACGATGCGTTCTTCGCCCACTACCAAGCAGGTACGCTCAATGTGCATGACTACGTGCGCTTTGCAACCGAGGCCGTGCGCGAACGCGGCGCCCAGGCCGCCGACCAGGCCCATGCGCGCTTCATGCGCGAAGTCATCACGCCGGCGATCCGCCCGGCCGCACGCGCGCTGCTGCAGGCGCACCGTGAGGCCGGCGACGAGATCGTGATCGTCACCGCCACCAATGAGTTCATCACCCGCCCCATCGCCCAGGCGCTGGGCGTCGATGAACTGCTGGCGGTGCAATTGGCGCGCGATGCTTCGGGCTGGATCACGGGCGAGATCGATGGTCATCCGACCATGCGCGAAGGCAAGGTGCTGCGCATGCAGCAGTGGCTGGACCAGCGCGGACTCGACTGGAGCGGGGTGGAAAGCACGTTTTACAGCGATTCCATGAACGACGTGCCCTTGCTTGAGAAAGTGGACCATCCGGTCGCGACCAATCCTGACGCGCGCTTGCGCGCCCTGGCCCAGCAGCGCGGTTGGCGCATACTGGACCTGTTTACTGAACACCCATGATCAAAAACTTCATCGATAAACTGCTGGGCAAGCCCAGCGCCAGCGCGCGTGCGCACAAGCTGCGTTTTGGCAAGCGCGAGGAAGTGCCGGCCTCGGTGCATGGCATCAACCTCGAACTCGTCGACCGGCGTGCCATCGACGTGGTCGAGACGCTGCAGGATGCGGGCTTTGAAGCCTATATCGTCGGCGGCGCGGTGCGCGATCTGCTGCTGGGCCTGCGGCCCAAGGACTTCGACGTCGCCACCAATGCCACGCCCGAGCAGGTCAAGAGCCTGTTCCGCCGCGCCTTCATCATTGGCAAGCGCTTTCGCATCGTGCACGTGGTCTATGGCCGCGGACGCGAAAACGAAGTGATCGAGGTCTCGACCTTCCGCGCCTTTCTCGACAACAGCCTGGCTGAAAGCGTATCGGGCAACGAGCGCACCAGCAAGGCGGCGCTGGCCGGCATGAAGCATGCCGTGGACGCCAGCGGCCGCGTGTTGCGCGACAACGTCTGGGGTCCGCAGGACCAGGACGCGACGCGCCGCGACTTCACCATCAATGCCATGTACTACGATCCTGCGACGCAGATCGTGGTCGATTACCACAAGGGCATCCAGGACGCGAAAAAGCGCGTGCTGCGCATGATCGGCGACCCGGCAACGCGCTACCGCGAAGATCCGGTGCGCATCATCCGCGCCGTGCGCTTTGCCGCCAAGCTGCATGATGTGGGCTTCAAGCTCGAGCCCAAGACCGCCGCGCCGCTGATCGCCAGCCAGCACCTGCTGGCCGAGGTGCCGCAAAGCCGGCTGTTTGACGAAATGCTCAAGCTGCTGCAGACCGGTCATGCACTGGCTTCGGTGTCGCGCCTGCGCGACCTGGGGCTGGACCGCGGCATCTATCCGCTGCTTGACGTCGTGGTCGAGCGCGCCGACCACCCGTTTGTCACGGCAGCACTGGCCGACACCGACCGCCGCGTGGGCGAAGGCAAGCCGGTCGCGCCCAGCTTCCTGCTGGCCTGCGTGCTGTGGCAGGACGTCAAGCTGGGCTGGGAGCAGCGCCTGCAGCAGCGCCAGCATTCGTTCCCTGCGCTGCAGGACGCGATCGACGACGTGTTCAACCAGCGCATTGGCGATGTGTCCGGCCGCGGCAAGCTTGCCGCCGACATGCGCGAAATCTGGATCATGCAGCCGCGCTTTGAAAAGCGCTCGGGCGTCACCCCGCTGGGCCTGGTCGAACAGGCGCGCTTTCGCGCGGGCTTCGACTTCCTGCGACTGCGCGCCGACGTCGGCGAAGTCGACGAGTCGCTGGCCAGTTGGTGGCAGGAATTCCAGCAGGCCGATGACGACCGCCGCGACGACCTGATTGCCCAGGCGCGCGAGGAACTGCGCCAGCGCCCCAAGACTGCGGCGCCCGCACCTGCGCCCACGGCAGGCAAGGCTGCCGCGCCTGCGGCTGGCAAGGCTGCCGCTCCTGCGGCTGGCAAGGCTGCTGCTCCTGCGGCGCGGCGCGCGCCCAAGGCCGCGGCGCCCGCATCGGCGGAGCCGGCGCCTGGCGCTGAAGCCGAGTTTGCCGAAACCGAAGACGGCGCCGCGCCCAAGAAGCGCCGCCGCCGCCGCCGCAAGCCCACCGAAGGCGCAGGCGGCGGTGAGCAGGGCGATTCGGCCCCGGCCGACAAGGGCGCGGCACGCGACACCACCGACGAGGCCTCTCCTTATTGAGGCCAGGCCTTGATGTCCGAAGCGCACCGCCAGACGGCTGAAGTCCGCGCCTGGATAGGCCTGGGTGCCAATCTCGGCGACCGCGGCGCGGCGCTGGCCCGCGCCGTGCAGGCGCTGGCTGCCATGCCCGCGACGCGCGTGGCCAAGGTCTCGGGGCTGTATGCAAGTGCGCCCATTGATGCCGGCGGCCCCGACTATCTCAATGCCGTGGTCGAGCTGATCACCACGCTCGCACCACTGGCTCTGCTGGATGCGCTGCAGGCCATCGAACAGGCAGCTGGGCGCGAACGCCCCTACCGCAACGCGCCGCGCACGCTCGATATGGATCTGCTGCTGCATGGCGATCAGCGTATTGCCTGCGAACGTCTTGTCGTGCCGCATCCGCGCATGGGCGAGCGCGCATTCGTGCTGCTGCCGTTGGCGGAGCTGGCGCCGGAACGCGTCACGGCCGCGCAGCTCAAGGCCGTTGAGGATCAGCGCATCGAGCGGGTCGAAGGGCCGCAGTGGGTGGGGACGGCTGGCTGATCTGATGAAATCCTGAAGCAAAAAAACCCCGCCGCAGTCAGCTGCAGCGGGGTTTTTTCCTGGAGCGCCGGATCAATCGACCTTGGCGCCCGAAGCCTTGACGACCTGCTGGTACTTCTTGCGCTCGGCGGCCATGAACTGGTCGAAGGCCGCGGGGCTCGAGGCCACGGGTTCGGCCATCAGCATTTCAAAGCGGGTCTTGGTCTCGGGAGCCTTGAGCGCGTCGGTGAACGCCTTGTTGAGCTTGTCAAGCACCGCTTGCGGTGTGCCTGCGGGAGCGACCAGGCCCCACCATGTGTCGATGGCAAAGCCCGGGAACGTCCTGGACAGCGCGGGCACCCCGGGCAGCAGCGCGGAGGGGGCAAGCGAAGTCACGGCCAGGGCCTTGAGCTTGCCCGAACGGATATTGGGGGCAGCAGCGGCCAGGTTGTCGATGTTGAAGTCGACTTCGCCGGACAGCAGCGCGAGCTGGGCCGGGTTGGCGCCGCGGTAGGGCACGTGCAGCGCGAAGATGCCGGCCTTTTGCTTGAGCATCTCGCCGGCCAGGTGGCCGGCGCTGCCGTTGCCGCCGCTGCCGTAGTTGAGCTTGCCTGGATGGCTCTTGGCGTAGGCCAGCAGGTCGGCAATGCTGGCAATCTTGTTGCGTTCGGCGAAATCGGCATTCACCACCAGCACATTGGGCACGCGCACCATCTGGGTGATGCCGGCAAAGTCCTTGCCGGCGTCATAGGGCATGCGCGAGTAGAGCCAGGGGTTGACGGCGTGCGTGGCAGTGGCCGCCAGGCCAATGGTCAGGCCATCGGGGGAGGCCTTGGCAATGGCATCGGCTCCTATGTTGCCGCCGGCGCCGGCCTTGTTTTCAATGATCACCACGCCCAGCGTATCGCGCACGCGTTCGGCGAGCGCGCGCGACGTGATGTCGAGCGGTCCACCCGGTGCATAGGGCACGATCAGGCGTATGGGTTCTTGGGCTTGGGCGAGGGGGGCTGCCAGGGCCGCGGTGGCGGCGAGGAGCGAGAGGAGGCTGTTGCGACGATTCATTACCTATCCATTCTTGCAAAAAAACTGCTTGCCGTCGTCAGTGGAAACCAGACAATGCAGCTTTCTTGCGCCGAAGCGGCAATTTCGGCCCGCTCTCGCGGCGCAAGCGTGGCTTGGCTCAGGCTTCGTGCGCACGGCCGGCGAGGCGCGGCCGGCGAGGCGCGGCCGGCGAGGCCTCACATAGGGCCGTGCTTGTCGGCTTCCGACGTGAATGCATCCGCAAAGAACTCGTCCTCGGGCAGGCCGCCCTGGCGCGTATAGGCGGTGCGCGCTGAGTCGACAACGATGGGCGCACCGCAGGCATAGACCTGGTGGCCGCTGAGGTCGGCGTGGTCGTCAAGCACGGCCTGGTGCACATAGCCGGTGCGGCCGGTCCAGGCATCCTCGGGCTGGGCATCGGAGACCACGGGCACATAGCTCAGGAACGGCAGGTTTGCAGACTGTTCACGGATCCAGCCGTCAAGGTACAGGTCCTGCGGCCGGCGTCCGCCCCAGTAGAGCGTGACTGGGCGCTTGAAGCCAATGTGCTGCATGTGCAGGATCAGCGCCTTGATGGGCGCAAAGCCCGTGCCCGATGCCAGCAGGATCACCGGCTTGTCGCTGTCCTCGTGCAGATGGAAGCTGCCAAACGGGCCTTCGATGCGCAGGATTTCCTTTTCCTTCATGGACGCGAACACATGGTCGGTGAACAGGCCGCCAGGCATGTGGCGGATATGCAGTTCCATGCCTGGCGCGGTGTCCTGCAGATGGGGCGGGGTGGCCATCGAGTAGGCGCGGCGCGCGCCGTCGCGCATGATGAATTCGACGTACTGGCCCGCGTGGTAGCGGAATTTCTCCATGGCCGGCAACTGCAGGCGCACCTGCATCACATCGTGCGCCATCTTCTGCAGCGCCGCGACGCGCACCGGCATCTTCCTGACGGGGTAGGCGCTTTCGTCGGTGACCTGGCGCGACTCGAGCACGACATCGCTTTGCGGCGTTGCGCAGCAGGTCAGCACATAGCCCGCGGCTTCGTCTTCGGGCGTCAAGGCCTTGGCCTGGTGGGCGCCATGCACCACGCTGCCACTGAGCTTCTTGCACTTGCACGAACCGCAGGCACCGTCCTTGCAGCCATAGGGCATGCCCACGCCGGCGCGGATGGCGGCGGACAGAATGGTTTCCTCGCCCTGGCTTGCAAAGGCGCGGCCACTGGGCTGCACGGTGATCTGGTGGGAGGGGGCAATCAAGGTCATGTTCTCGTTATCCTAGGAGCTTTTCTGGGCTGGGATGGCCAGCCCGCACAACAAGGTGAATTTTGCCTTCAAACCAAAACCCTCTTGGGGCGCGGCCGGCGCGCTTTCGCCGCCAGCGCCTGCTGATCATCGGCTGCGGCGACGTGGGCCAGCGCGTGGCCAAGGCCCAGCGCGGTGTGCGGCTGCTGGCGCTGACCTCGTCGCCCGAGCGCTGCGCCGAGCTGCGCGCCCAGGGCATCACGCCGCTGCTGGGCAATCTCGATGATCCGCGCAGCCTGCGCCGCCTCGCGGGCCTGGGCACGCGTGTGCTGCACCTCGCGCCGCCGCCGGCCGCATCCGAGGAAACCCCGCGCTGGTGGCTGGACCCGCGTACCACGGCGCTGATGCAGGCGCTGCGCCGGCGCAGCCTGCCCCAGGGCCTGGTCTATGCCTCGACCAGCGGGGTCTACGGCGATTGCGGCGGTGCCTGGGTCGATGAAAGTCGCCCGCCCGCAGCGCATACCGGTCGCGCCATGCGCCGCGTCAACGCCGAGCGCATGCTGCGCTGGATGGGGCGCCAGGGCCTGCGCGCCAGCATTTTGCGCATTCCCGGCATCTATGCCCCCGACCGTGTCGGCGGCACGCCGCGCGCGCGCCTGCTGCGCGGCACACCGGTGCTGCGGCGCGAAGATGATGTCTATACCAATCACATTCATGCCGATGACCTGGCGCGTGCCTGCCAGGCGGCGCTGTGGCGCGGCAGCGCGCAGCGCGTCTACAACGTTGCCGACGCCAGCGTCATGCACATGGGAGATTACTTCGATTTTGCCGCCGACCTCTATGGCCTTCCCCGCCCGCCGCGCGTCTCGCGCAGCCAGGCCCAGGGCGAGCTGCCGTTGACGCTGCTGAGCTTCATGGGCGAATCGCGTCGGCTGCGCACCACGCGCATGGAGCGCGAGCTGCGCGTGGCGCTGCGCTATCCGACAGTGGCGCAGGGGCTGCAGGGCAGGCCGGTGCGTTAACGAGGGTAGATGTTGCCGTTGCGGTCGTAGCAGCGGAACACGTTGCAATGCGTGATCTGCGGGCGCGGCGGCTGTACCGGAGGTGGCAGGGGGCGCGGCGGGCGCAGCGGCGGGACCACGATCACCGGGGCCGAAGACGGGGCGGATTGCAAGCGCGCCTGTTCGAGTTCGCCGTAGGCCTGCGCGCCCAGGCAGTCGAGTTCCATTTGCTGGCGTGCGGCAGCCAGTTGCTCGCCATAGGACCGCGAAGAGGAGTCAGGGCGGCTGAGCAGTTGCTGCAACTGCCGCCGTGATTGCGCGCAGCGCGCGGATTCGGTGGCTGCGACCGGGGCCGGGGGCGCCGCGGGCGCGGGGTTCAGTGCCGCGGTGGCCGCTTCCTCGCGCAGGCGCTGCTCCTTGCGCGCAATGGCCTGCGCGGCCTCTTCACGCTCGCGTGCAATGGCTTCGGGGCTGCGCGCCGGCAACACCAGCTCGGCCTGACGGCCGTTGTCGCAGCTGCCGTCGGTATAGGTGATTGCGCCGGTGCGCGCATCGGTGCAGCGCAGCACCTGAGCATGGGCGCCAGCTGCGCAAAGACAGAGCGCGGCCAGCGCCAGGCCCCAGGCATGGCGTCGGTGGTCAGGCGTGCGCCGGGTCATGGCGTGCCGGCCTCAGCTGCCGCGGTCACCACGTGGAACGCCCGGGCGGTCGCCGTCTCGCGGGCCGCGGCGGTCGTCATCGCGATCGCGTTGCGGCGGGCGCTCGCGCTGCTGCTGCTGCTGCTGCTGCTGCTGGGCACGTTGACGCTCGGCCTGGGCGCGCTGTTGATCGCGCTGTTGATCGCGCTGGCGCTCGGCTTGCTGGCGTTCGTTCTGCTGGCGGTCGCGCTCGGCCTGGGCGCGCTGCTGATCGCGCTGATGGTCGCGCTGGCGTTCTGCCTGATCGCGCTGGCGTTCTGCGTGATCGCGCTGGCGCTCGCGCTGCATGCGGTCGCGATCGCGTTCCCTCTCGCGGTCCATGCGCATGCGTTCCATCTCGCGGCGCTCATGCTCGCGCCAGGCGCGTTCGTCGCGCCGGTCCGGTACGACATACACCGGAGCGCTGCGATAGATGGTCGTGGGCTGGTCATAAACAATCGTGCCCGGAGCGCCGTAAACGCGGCCTGGACTTTGGTAGACCGGGCCCGGGCCGTCGTAGTAAGGCTCGGGAGGCAACACGCAGCCAGTGACCAGAACGGCCAGGGTGCTTGCGGCCAGCAGGCGTAGGGGAATATGGCGCATAGGTCTCCGTCAGGTGGTGCATCCCCGGTGGCGCAGCAAAGCTTTGCGTGCCGCGGATACGGTGGGCGCCCTGCTGGGTTGGCCCGGGGCGCAATGCGGTGGGGCCGCGATGCTTTCCTGTTATACGCGCGGCCTGGGCTTTTGGTTGACGCAATCGATGCCGGCACGGCAAGCTTTGCCTAGGCGCCATGGTTGTAGCCAGATGTAGCGGCAGCATTCACCGTGCGCAGAACAGTTTTGCGCCCAGCTCGCGAACCGGCGCTCCATGTGCCGATAGAATCAACAACGGCCCCCGCGTGGGGCCAGCGTTCTCAGGGCGGGGTGCAATTCCCCACCGGCGGTATCTGTGGCCTGCCTCAGGCAGTGACCACAGCAGCCCGCGAGCGCCTGAGGCCAGCGGGCAGCAATGCGCGCCGGCTTCAGGGTCAGCAGACCTGGTGAGACTCCAGGGCCGACGGTCATAGTCCGGATGATAGAGATCGCGCATTCCCTCGCAGCCGCAGTGCGCCTGAATTTCGGCCCTGTGGCCGCGCAGCTTCGCGCGCGCCCTGATTCATGTTGTCAACGTTTATCTACTTGTCATGAATCAGACTTCCACTGCTGTCGTTTCCTCCATTTCTTCCGCCGTTGCCACCGCCCCTGCCTGGGGCGGCGTGGCGCGCAACAGCCGCGTCGCGGTGATCTGCGCGAGCTGGCATACCGACGTCGTGCACCAGGCGCGCGATGCGCTGGTCGGCGAGCTGACCCAGCAAGGCATGCCCGCCACGCAGATTGCGCATTTCGATGTGCCCGGCGCGTTTGAAATCCCGTTGATGGCCAAGCGCCTGGCGCTCAGCGGCCGCTTCGACGCGATCATCGGCTGCGCGCTGGTGGTCAACGGCGGCATCTACCGCCATGAGTTTGTCTCCAGCGCCGTGATCGACGGGCTGATGCGCGTGCAGCTCGACACCGATGTTCCCGTGCTGTCGGCGGTTCTCACGCCGCGCGACTTTCACGAACATGCCGACCACCTCGAGTTCTTCCGCGCCCACTTCGTCAAGAAGGGCGTGGAAGTGGCGCAGTCCTGCCTGAGCGCCATGGCCCAGCTGCAGCGCGTGGAGTAACAAGACCCCCACGCTTGCTCGCTTCGCGTAGCCGCTGCGCCTGTGCGGCCCACCCCCAAGGGGGCGCTCGCGGCTTGGGGCGGCCCTGCGCCGCTCGGGCTTTTCGCAAAGTTAAGACGCCGGCCTGCTGGCCGTCTGCACGCCAGGCAGCTGCGCCAGATAGTCCTGCAGCGCGGCGATGGCCTGGCGCACCTTGGCGGGCTGGGCGTCGCGCTGCGGCGTCATGGCCCAGATGTCCAGGCTGCCCAGCGTCCACTGCGGCAGCAGGCGCTGCAGCCGGCCCTGCTGCACCACTTCGCTGACATCCATGGCCGACAACAGCGCCGGCCCCAGGCCGGCTTCGCACATCTGCTGCAGCGACCAGTGGTTGTTGCTGGCAATGAGCGGCTGCAGTCGCCACTGGTAGGCGTCTTCGCTCGGGTGGCGGCATTCCCATTCGAGGCGGCCGCTCATGCCCAGCCAGCGCGCGCCCGCAAGCTGCGCGGGATGCTCGGGTGTGCCATTTTCTGCAACCCATTGGGGGGCGGCGCACAGCCACCAGGGCATATGGCCCAGGCGGCGCGCGGCCCAGCCCGAGTCACGCAAGGCGCCAAAACGTATGGCCAGGTCGACACGGCCCTGCACCAGATCGATGGGTGCGTCGTCGACCAGCAGCAGCAGTCGCAGCGACGCATGGCTGGCCAGCCAGCTGCCAAGCGCCGGCGCGATATGGCGCGCGAAACCCACGGGCGCGGCAACGCGCAATTCTCCGCTGGGCGCGTCGCGCTCGGCCGCGAGTTCGGCGCGCGCCTGGGCGGCGGCGGCGCACATGGCCGCGCATTGGGCGTAGAAGCGACTGCCGGCATCGGTCAGCGTCAGTTGGCGCGTGGTGCGGTGCAACAGCGTGACGCCGCCGGCGCGCTCGAGCTGGCGCAGCTGCTGGCTCACGGCGGACGGGCTCATGCCAAGCGCTCGCGCCGCGCCGCTCATGGAGCCATGCTCCACCACCTGGGCGAAGATCGCCATGCGTTTGAAATCGTCCATTGCAGCCTTTGATTGTGAAGTCCAGCTTCAAGGTGATTGTCGTTCTTCCAGGCTACCGTGGTTTGATGCCGCGACTTAAGCTAAAGCCTTCTTCACAGTCTTGTTGGGAACGGATATGAAAGTCGCATTGATTGGGGGCACGGGCTTTGTCGGCTCGGCCCTGCTGGACGAGTTGCTGGGCCGCGGCCATGCCGTCGTGGCGCTGGCGCGCGATCCGCAGAAATACGCGCCGCGCAACGGCCTGACCGTGGTGCGCGCCGATGTCCAGGACGCGCAGCAGGTGCGGCAGGCCGTGGCCGGCAGCGACGCGGTGGTCAGCGGCTTCAACGCCGGCTGGAGCAACCCCGACATCTACGCCGACTTCATGCGCGGCTCGCATGCCATCCAGGAAGGCACGAGGGCGGCGGGCATCAAGCGCTATATCGTTGTCGGCGGCGCGGGCAGCCTGTATGCGGCGCCCGGACTGCAGATCGTCGATACGCCGGAGTTCCCGGCCGCGATCCGCGACGGCGCGCGCGCGGCGCGCGACCTGCTCGAGCAATTGCAGCAGCAGGAGCAGCAGCTCGAGTGGACTTTTCTCAGCCCGCCCATAGGCTTTCATCCGGGCGTCAGCACCGAGCGTACCGGCAAGTACCGCGTGGGCCGGGACCAGCCGCTGATGAATGGCGACCAGCCCGGCAGCATTTCTGCGGCCGATCTGGCGGTGGCCGTGGTCGATGAACTGGAGCGCCCGGCCCATGTGCGTGAACGCTTCACGATCGCCTATTGAAGCGCTGGGGGCAGGCCGCCCCGGGGCGGCATAAGGGCACTCGCGGCGTGGGGGCGCAAGTGCCGGCGCACGGCTATGCTCCGGGCCGTGGCTAAAAGCCCCCGGCGCAAGGGGGCGCCCACGGTCCCTTGCGTTTCTACTGCGTGCTGCGCGCGCCCCCCATGTCCACTCCTTCTTCCCAACAATCCACCCCCTGGCTGGCGGTGGTCGCTTTGGCCATCGCGGCCTTTGTCTTCAATACCAGTGAATTCGTTCCGGTCGGCCTGCTCAGCGGCATTGGCGCGAGCTTCGATCTGCCTGCCGAACAGGTCGGGCTGATGCTGACCCTTTATGCCTGGATCGTCGCCCTGGCGTCGCTGCCGTGCATGCTGCTGACGCGCAACATCGAGCGGCGCCGCCTGCTGACGGGCGTGCTGCTGGTGTTCATTGCCAGTCATCTGCTGTCGGGCATTGCCACCAGCTACGCCATGCTGCTGGTCAGCCGCGTGGGCGTGGCCTTGTCGCACGCGATTTTCTGGTCCATCACCGCTTCGCTGGCGGTGCGTCTTGCGCCCGCGGGCAAGAAGGCGCAGGCGCTGAGTCTGCTGGCGGTCGGCACCTCGGTTGCCATGGTGCTGGGCGTTCCGCTGGGCCGAGTGGTCGGCGAACTGCTGGGCTGGCGCACCACCTTCATGGCCATAGCCGCGGTTGCTGCCCTGGCCATGCTCTGCTTGTTGCGGCTGCTGCCGCTGCTGCCCAGCGAGAACGCGGGGTCGCTGCGCAGCGTGCCCATGCTGCTGCGGCGCAAGTCGCTGGTCTGGCTGTATGTGCTGCTGGCGGTGGTGGTCACGGCGCAGTTCACGGCCTACAGCTACATAGAGCCTTTCGTGCAGCATGTCGCCGGGCTGGGCAGTGAGAGCATCACGCTGGCGCTGCTGTTGTTTGGCGCCATGGGGCTGGTCGGCAGCCTGCTGTTCAGCCGCTGGGGCATGCGCCATCCGCGCCGCTTTCTGCTGGGCGCCTGCGCGGGACTGGTGCTGTGCCTGTGGCTGCTGCTGCCCGCCGCGCCCCATGCAGCGAGCCTGTATGCCGTGGTGTCGGCCTGGGGCATAGGCATGATCTGCTTCGGCCTGGCCATGCAGTCCCAGGTGCTGCGCCAGGCGTCGGATGCAACCGATGTCGGCATGGCGATGTTCTCGGGCATCTACAACATCGGCATCGGCGGTGGCGCGCTGCTGGGCAACCAGGTCATACAGCATGCATCGCTGGTGCATATCGGCTGGGCCGGCGGCATGCTTGCCCTTGCCGGGCTGCTGTGGTGCGCCTGGGCCGGCGCGCGCTGGAAAAGCTGAGGCAGCGCCTGCAGTCGCTGCTTAAAAAATAGGCGACCATCAACTTTTCCTTTTGGGACAGCCACTTAGCTGGCTTATCCTCTGCAAGAGGTGCAGTTGTCCACATGCTTGGGGGCCTGGCGCTGGGATAACTTGTGGCGGCTGCTCAACGCCCCAGCAGCGCCAGGCACAAGGGCATCAGCAGCGCGGTGGCGACACCGTTCAGCCCCATGGCCAGGGCCGCGAACGCGCCCATGGTCGGATGGATCTGCAGCGCCCGCGCCGTGCCTATCGCGTGGGCAGTCAGGCCCAGTGCAAAGCCTTGCTCGGCCGGATCGCTGGAGCGCAGCAGGCGCAGCAGCAGCGGTGCGAGCATCGCTCCGGCAATGCCGGTGATGGCCACGGCCACGGCGGCCAGCGAGGCCGTGCCGCCATAGCGCTCGGCCATGGGCAGGGCAATCGGGATGGTCGCCGACTTGGGCGCCAGCGCCATCAGCGTTGCATCGCTGGCGCCAAACACCCACCCCAGCCCCAGGGCCGAGAGCAGGGCCACGACGCAGCCCACGACCAGGGCCACGGTCAGCGGCAGCCACAGCGTCCGGATGCGCGCGCGCTGCGCATACAGCGGCAGCGCGAGCGCCACGGTGGCCGGGCCTATCAGCAGGCCCAGCGCTGCGACACCGCTGCGGTAGGTCGCATAGGGCGTGCCGGTGAGCAGCAGCACGCCGACCACGACCACGACGGCCGTGAACACCGGAATCAGCAGTGGATGGCAGCCGCTGCGCCGGTACAGCGCCATTGCCGCAAGATAGCAGCCCAGCGTCAGCACCAGCCAGGGCAGGGGCGAAACGGCAAGCCAGGATCCCAGCGTGATGCTCATGACTGCTCCTTCTTCGCCTGCCAGCGCAGCATCCAGCGAAAGCTCAGCAGCGTCGCGATGAAGGTGAGGGCGGCGCCGAGAATGCAGGCCAGCACAAACGGCTGCCATTGGCTGGCGAGGTTGTCGAATTCAAGCATGACGCCGGCAATCACGGGAATGAACAGCAGCATCATGTTCTGCAGCAGCACCGCGCCCACGCGTTCAAGCGCTTGCGGCGTGCGCCCGTGAACGATCAGTGCCGCGAGCAGCAGCAGTGTTCCAACCAGCGCCCCGGGCAGCGGCAGGTGGGTCAGTTGAACAATGGCTTCTCCCAGCAGTTGAAGCGCGAACAGGGCAGTGATGGCGTAAAGCATGGACAAGGAAAAATGAACAGGCGGAGGGCGCCGGTGCGGCGCGACCAGGCCGATCATCGCAGGCCCGCGCACAAAGCGCTTGCGGCCGCTTGCGCATCCGCGCTCAAGAGAATACGCTGGGCATGCGTTACAGATTCCCGATCAACCGGCTGCCCGCTTGCAGCCAGGAGACAGCCATGACCACCAGTGACCACCTGCTGCATTTCGAGCCCACCGTGGACGAACTGGCCGCGCTCAAGAAGCTTGAAATGGGCGAATCGATTTCGCTGGAGTCCGCAGCGCGCGAACATATTTCCAAGCGCTTGCTGGAATTCGGCCTCGCCCACCAGGATACGGCGAAAAAGTGGTCCATCACTGCGTTGGGGCGCGACCTGATACGCCGGCAGGAAGATTGATGCGCTGCGGCGCCTGACCTGCCATTTGTCTGCAGGCCTTCCCTGCGGGTGCACGAACTACGGGTTGTCCCTTATGCCTCAAATTGCGGCAAGATAGCCAGCGCGCAGGCCAGGCAAGGACTTGGCGCGCTTTTTCACATGCTGGTCACAGCTTATCCACAGCTTTGTTCTTGGCATCTGTGGAAAAAAAGCATCAGCCGCGCAGGCTGCCCTCCCCGCGGCCGCTATTCAACGTGCCTGCACAATGCGCTCGCGCATGCCCTGCGGATAGCGCAGCAGGGGCAGGGCGCCGGCCTGGGTCAATGAGGTGTAGCGCTGCGCTGCGGCCGGATCCATCGGCGCAGGACAGGTCTGCGTGGCCATGTATGCCAGCGCTGCGCCCAGGCGTGCCTCGCGCGCATCGCCCAGAGCATGCTCGAAGTCATCGGGCACGCTGCAGGTGGGGGCAATACCGTCGGCGTAGTCCCCGAAGCCCTTGGCGTTCTCGCTTTTCAGCTGGATGCTGAAGTAGGTGTTGCCGCAGTTTTCCTCGGGAAAGAAGCCGTAGGGTTTGCCGCAGGTGGTGGCGCCTATCTTCACCACTTCGATGTCTATGCCTTGCAGGCCGTTGATCAGCGATTCGCTGGCCGAGCAGGTGTCGGCGCCAGTCAGCAAATACACACGGCGCAGGTCCAGGCTCGGCAGAGGCACGCCTGTGGGCAGGGCATTCCCGCTGCCGGTGGCAAGAAACGGCAGCGGCGGGAAGCCCCGGCCGCTGGCCTCTATCTTGTCGTTGAAGATGGCCCGCTCGAACACCTTGCCGCGGCTGTTCTTTTCGCCGGCGATCATGTAGGCAAGCTGACTGGCAAGGTAGACGTAGCCGCCGCCGTTGTAGCGCAGATCCACGACCAGTTCGGTGGCGCCTTCCTGGCGCAGTGTTTCCATGGCCTGGGCGAGTTGCGGCTCGGCCGTGCGGATATGGTCGTTGAACTGCAGGTAGCCGACCCGGCGTCCGTTCGGGCCTTCCAGGGTCTTGACGTTGTGCACCGGCGAGGTCATCACCTGCGCTGACTCCAGGATGACGGTCCGCGGCACGCTGGCGCCGGTGTCAAGCACGGTGAATTCTGTGCGGGTGCCTGCCTTGCTGGGCTGCAGCGCCCTGGCAAGCTCGGCCAGGCGCTCGGGCTGGGTTTCGTTCACCAGATCGATGGAGTTGACCGCCAGTATGCGTGCGCCACGCGCCATCAAGGCCCCGGGTGCGGACGCCGGCGAGTCCGCTTCGGTATAGGCGACCCGCAGTTCCCGGGGCGGGCTCGCTTGCCGCATCACCCAGCGCACTCCATAGCCCGGGTGTTCTCCGGCCAGCGACAGCCCGTTCCACTCGGCGCTGGGCAGGAAAAAGTGAAACTGGTCCTTGGGCGCCCCCGAAGGTGTGAGTTTCTTGGTCTTGAGCAGTGCGAAGTACTCGGGGGTGGCATGGTTTTCGGGATTGAGGTCCTCGACTTCGTCATACCAGAGGTAGTTGTCGTGGGTCCAGGAGCGCAGCCAGTGATTCTCGTCCAGCGTGCGGCCCATTTTGTCGGGGTAGGGCTTGCCCGAGTGGGGGTCTGTGCCGCTGCGCGGCGCAGCGCAGAGGTTGGCATGCAAGGCATTCGGTTGGAACAGTCCAGAGATCCATTTGACAATGCGCGACGGAATGCCGGGTTCTGCCGGTATTCCAAGCGCACTGCGCTGGATGTCGGGCCGGGCCTCGCCGGAGCTGCTGTCGCCGCCGCCGCAGGCCACGAGAGCGGCGACCGCAGCGCCAAGACACAGGCGGGCCAGCCAGAAGGCGTGGGTGAGGCAGGGGTAGGCATTTGGCACGGCAAAGTCCTTCAAAGGTCAATGGGAGCCACGGTCCGCGGCAGGCCGCCGCGCTCCGTTGCACAGCCAATTTAGCGCGCGGCAGCAGGGTTTCTTGCCAGTGAGCGCGCTTTGCCGCAGCCGGCTTCCGACCTGATGGAGTTGCTGCCGGCCCGGCCCCGGCCTTGGCTTGCTGGCTGCGCGCAAGGCTTTGGCTGACAGCCTCGCGGCCATCCTGACGGCGAGCGCAGGCCGCCGTGCGAGGTACAACCGGGTGACAGCGAGCACAAAGCCCGCCGTCACCTGTCAAGGAGCGCCCAATGCAAGTACCGACCACTCCACGCCCGTCCGAAACCCCTGTCGATCCCGATCTCGCGCAACAGGCTGTGCCTGGCCATGGCGTTCCGTCGCAGGACCCCGATCCCGCCGCCCAGGTGCGGTTGTCGCCCGAGGACGCCAAACGCGAAGCCGGCTCGGTGCTGATGGGCGGCGGCCTGGTGGCCGGGGCGGCCACAGGCGCTGCCGTGGGTGCGGCCATTGCCGGCCCTGCCGGCGTGCTCGTGGGCGGCATGGTGGGCAGCGTTGCTGGCGCGCTGGGCGGCGCGGCCGCGGGCTCGACAGCGCAATCCGCCTCATCCGCCGATGCGGCTGCCACGCCGGTCAAGAAACAGCCCTGAGCCTGCAGTTTTCAGATGTCTCCGTGCCGGCCTCGAGTCAGCACCTGCCCACCGGGGTTCGCTTCGGTGGGTTTTTTTATGGGGCATTGACGCGGCCGGGTCTCGTGCCGCAACGCGTTTTTTCCCAGGGGCCCGCGGCAAAGGTCGAAGCGCAGGGCTGCTGCGCGCTTAGGCGCCCGGGCGTGACGCGCTTGCACAGCTGGTGTCGGGCCTGCGCAGCAAAACGCGGCCTTGGACGAGGACATGGCGGCCGCGGCCTAGGCCTAGAGCTTGAACGATGCGGTGAGGTGCGACAGCTTTTGCGACTCGTCCTGCAGGACCTGGGTTGCGGCCGAAGACTGCTCGACCAGGGCGGCGTTCTGCTGGGTCACCCGATCCATGTCGGTCACGGCCTGACCGACCTGCTGGATGCCGCTGCTCTGTTCGCGGCTGGCCGCGGCGATTTCGGAGACGATCTCCGTGATGTTGCGCACCGTGGAGACCACTTCGCGCATGGTCTCGCCGGCCTGGTTGACCAGCGTCGCGCCGGCGTCCGCGCGTTCTACCGATGCCTGGATCAGTGTCTTGATCTCGCGTGCCGCCGAGGCGCTGCGTTGCGCCAGCGTGCGCACTTCTCCCGCCACCACGGCGAAACCGCGACCGTTTTCACCGGCACGCGCCGCTTCCACCGCCGCATTGAGGGCGAGGATGTTGGTCTGAAAGGCAATGCCGTCAATCACGCCGATGATGTCCACCACGCGACGCGAAGAGGTGTTGATCTCGCCCATGGTGGTCACGACCTGCTCCACCACCGCACCGCCGCGCTCGGCGACCGAGCAGGCGCCGGTGGCGATCTGGCTGGCGCGCTGGGCGTTTTCTGCGTTTTGCTGCACGGTGGCCGTCAATTCCTCCATGGATGCCGCGGTTTCCTCCAGCGAGCTGGCCTGTTGCTCCGTGCGCTGCGACAGATCCAGTCCGCCCGTGGCAATCTCGCCGGCCGAGTGATGGATGACGCCTGCGGTCTCGTGGATGCGTGTGACCAGTTGACGCAGCTGCCCGCTCATGCGCTCGACCGCGGCAATCACGCTGCCCTCCGGCGCGCGCGCCGTGCCCTCGAGGCCGGCGTGCGACAGGTCGCCACCCGCAATGCGGTTGGCAATCTCGGCCGCCACGGCGGGCTCGCCGCCAATCGCGTTGAGCACGCTGCGCATGGTCAGCCAGGCAATCACCGCCAGCAGGGCCGCGAGCACCGCCAGCACCAGCAGCGACTTGACGATGGTGGCGACAAAGGCCTGCTGGATGTCGTCGACATAGTCACCCCCGACCAGATCCCAGTTCCACGACTTCGAGCGCTTGACATAGGCCAGCTTCTCGCTGGGCTCCTTCGCGCCGGGGCGGGGCCACCAGTAGGAGATGTAGCCGCTGCCCTGGGCGGAGCCGCCCAGCGCAACGATGTTGCGGTAAAGGTAGCCGCCCTTGGCATCCTGGAAGTTAAGCATGTTCTTGCCGTTGAAGCTCGGGCTGGCCGGATTGTTCAGCACCACCGAATCCGTGGTGATGTTGGTGATGTAGCCCGCGCCGCCGGCATAGCGCAGCTGTCCCACGCGGGCAATGGCCGTGGCCTTGGCGTCTTCCTCGGACATCTTGCCTGCCTTGGCCTCGGCGGCAATCGCGGCAATCAGGCTGTCGGCGGTGTCGACAAAATCGCGCAGCGCCTGCTGGCGCGCCTCATAGGCCTTGTCGCGTGCCTGGTAGGCATTGAACAGCGTGAGGGTGAGCAGGGCCAGCAGACAGAAAGCCAGTGGGGCCAGGAGTTTCTGGCGTAGAGACAGGGAAGACATGTATGGGTTTTCAACGGGGCTGAGACGGTCGCAATGCTACAGAAGCTTGCTTCGTAGTTGCACCTATTTACAATTGCTTTTGTTGCATTTGCGTCGTAAATCTGACATTTATTTGCAACCCGCCTTTGCGAGAAATCAATGCGCGGCATCCGGTCCCTGCCAGCGATGGGGCCCGGGGCCAAGACCAGATCGCCCTGTTGCCGACCAGCCTTTTGCCGATGCTTTGCTGCCCCATGTCTGCTCCGCCGGGCTGCGCAGCGCAAACGGAAAAAGCCGCTAAGTCATTGAAACTTAACGGCTTTTTAACGTTGGTGCCCGGGGCCGGAATCGAACCGGCACACCTTTCGGTGGGGGATTTTGAGTCCCCTGCGTCTACCAATTTCACCACCCGGGCTTGAATTTGTGCAGACGCGAATTATGGCACATTTGAGGCTTATGAAAACGTATTTGACCATCGAAGACGCAATCGGCCAGACGCCCCTGGTTGCGCTGCAACGTATTGGCGCCGAGGACAACAAGGAACGCGGCAACGTGGTTCTTGGCAAGCTGGAGGGCAACAATCCGGCGGGGTCGGTCAAGGACAGGCCTGCGGTCTCCATGATACGGCGCGCCGAGGAGCGCGGTGAAATCAAGCCCGGCGACACGCTGATCGAGGCGACTTCGGGCAACACCGGCATTGCGCTGGCCATGGCCGCGGCCATCAAGGGCTACCGCATGGTGCTGGTCATGCCCGAAGACCTGTCGGTCGAGCGCGCCCAGACCATGAAGGCCTATGGCGCCGAGCTGATCCTCACGCCCAAGAGCGGCGGCATGGAATACGCGCGCGATCTGGCCGACCAGATGGTGGTGCAGGGCAAGGGCCGCATCCTGGACCAGTTTGCCAACCCCGACAACCCGCGTTCGCACTACGAGACCACGGGCCCCGAGCTGTGGGAGCAGACCGGCGGCGAAATCACCCACTTTGTGAGCGCCATGGGCACGACCGGCACCATCACCGGCGTGGCCCGGTACCTCAAGGAAAAGAACCCGGCAATCCGCATCATTGGCGCCCAGCCCCAGGAAGGCTCGCGCATTCCCGGCATCCGCAAGTGGCCCGAGGAATACATGCCCAAGATCTACGACGCCTCGCTGGTCGATGAAACGGTGTCGGTGAGCCAGGACGATGCCGAGGACCTGTGCCGCCGTCTGGCGCGCGAGGAAGGCATTTTCGCGGGCATCTCGGCGGCCGGCGCCTGCTGGGTCGCGCAGGAGATTGCCAAGCGCGAGAAAAACGCGACCATTGTGTTCGTGGTCTGCGATCGCGGCGATCGCTACCTGTCCACCGGCGTCTTCCCGGCCTGATCCGGCGGCTTGCCGGACTTTGCTGCGCTGGCAGCGTTTCGCATTCTGTACAAGGATCTGCGCATGCAGTATGAAACCCGGTTTTGCAGCCATTGCGCCACCCCGCTGCAATGGCTCACGGTCGCCGAAGATGGCGGTGACGTGCAGCGCCTGCGCTGCGCGGCCTGCGGCTGGACGCACTGGAACAACCCCACGCCGGTGCTTGCGGCCATTGTCGAGCACGAAGGCCGGGTGCTGCTGGCGCGCAATGCCGCCTGGCCCGAGAAGGTCTTCGGGCTGATCACCGGTTTCATGGAGGCCGGCGAGTCGCCCGAGCAGGGCATTGCGCGCGAGGTGCTGGAGGAAACCGGGCTGGTGGTGCAGTCGCACCAGTTGATCGGCGCCTATGAGTTCCTGCGCATGAACCAGGTGATCATTGCCTACCATGTGGAGGCCACGGGCCAGGTGCAGCTGTCACCCGAGCTGCTTGAATACCGGCTGGTCGCGCCCGAGAAGGTGCAGTGCTGGCCCGCGGGCACGGGGCAGGCGCTTGCCACCTGGCTGCGCAGCCGCGGCCATGAGCCGGAGTTCATTGATTTCTGGCGCCGCGACGAGAATGCAGCGACGGCTTAAAATGCAGCGCTATGGACATCCACAAAGAAATCGACACCCGCGGCCTTAACTGCCCGCTGCCCATCCTCAAGGCCAAGAAGGCCCTGGCGGAAATGGTGACCGGTCAGCTGCTCAAGGTGGTCGCGACGGACACCGGTTCGATGCGCGACTTCCAGGCATTTGCCAAGCAGACCGGCAATGAACTGGTCGAGCAGCAGACCCAGGGCAACGAGTTCATTCATATCCTGCGCCGGCGCTGAGCCAAGGTCGGCGGGTTGATGCCCACTGGTGATCCATGGTGCAACTTAGCGCAGCCTATGCAACTGGCGCGCCCCAGCTCAGGGGCAGCGAGGAAGGGCCGCCCCGCACCGAGGCTGCCGTCCCCCTCCACCGGAGGATGAGAGGGGGAAGCGGGAGCGGCGCCTGCCGCGCAGCCGCTCAGGGGGTGCTTCTTTTTACAGCGCCAGTGTCTTGAGATACGCGCGGAAATCGTCGCCTACCTGTGGATGCTGCAGCGCGAGCTCGACCGTGGCCCGCAGAAAGCCTTCCTTGCTGCCGCAGTCGTAGCGCTTGCCCTGGTACTGGAACGCATAGACGGCTTCGTGCGCCATCAGGCGTTCGATGGCGTCGGTCAACTGGATCTCGCCGCCCACGCCCTGGGGCTGGTTGCGGATTTCGTGGAAGATGCGCGGCGTGAGCACATAGCGGCCGGCCACGCCCATGCGCGAGGGCGCGTTGTCGGGCGAAGGCTTTTCCACAATGCGGTCCACGCGCATCAGGGCACCGCCGGCGGCTTCGCCGGCAACAATGCCATAGCGCTTGACCTGGTCCAGCGGCACCTCCTGCACGGCCAGCAGCGAGCGGCCCTGCTTCTGGAAGGCTTCGGTCATCTGCGCGAGCACCGGCTTGCCGCCTTCGGGGCCGACCATCAGGTCGTCGGCCAGCAGCACCGCAAACGGCTCGTGGCCCACCAGCGGCTCGGCGCACAGCACGGCATGGCCCAGGCCCAGCGAACGGTGTTGGCGCACGAAGGCGCAGTTCATGTCGGCGGGCTGGATGGAGCGCACCAGTTCCAGCAGCTCCTGCTTGCCGGCCGCTTCCAGTTCGTTCTCGAGCTCGTAGGCGGTATCGAAATGGTCCTCGATCGCGCGCTTGCTGCGACCGGTGACGAAGATCATGTGGCGTATGCCCGCGGCGTAGGCCTCTTCCACGGCGTACTGGATCAGCGGCTTGTCGACCACGGGCAGCATTTCCTTGGGCGACGCCTTGGTGGCTGGCAGGAAACGCGTGCCCAGGCCGGCAACGGGAAATACGGCTTTGCGCACGATGGTGTTGATGGTGGGCATGGAGTCTCTCTACGGGAAGGTGGGAGGGTGTGCGCTGCGCGCCGGGGGCGGCCCCGGCGGCTCGGGCATCAGCCCAGACGGGCAAGCTGGTCGCGCAGGCGGTTGAGGGTGGCGCCGAACTCGGCAACGCGCTTTTTTTCCTGCTCGATCACGGCGGGCGGCGCCTTGGCGACAAAAGCTTCGTTGCCAAGCTTCACGTTGGCACGCGCGATCTCGCCTTCGATGCGCGCGGCTTCCTTGGCCAGGCGGATCTTTTCGGCGGCGATGTCGATCTCGATGAACAGGCACAGGCGGATATCGCCGACCACGGCCACGGGCGCGGCCTGGGCGGCGGCGGCCCAGGCGGCCTCGTCATCGAACACCTTGACTTCGCTGAGCTTGGCCAGGGCCTGCAGCACCGGCGCCACCGTGCGCAGGAAGGCGCTTTCCTCGGCGCTGCCGGCCACGGCAAACAGCGGCACGCGCTGGGCGGGCGAGACGTTCATCTCGCCGCGCAGCGTGCGGCAGGCGTCGACCATGGACTTGATGCGCGCCACATGGGCAATCGCGGCTTCGTCGATCTTCTCGGGCTGGGCCTCGGGGTAGCGCGCAATGCTTACCGACTCGCCGGGCAGGCCGGCAACCGGTGCGACCTTCTGCCACAGCTCTTCCGTGACAAACGGAATGATGGGGTGGGCCAGGCGCAGGATGGCTTCGAGCGTGCGGATCAGCGTGCGGCGCGTGGCGCGCTGCTGGGCGGCATTGCCGTGCTGGATCTGCGTCTTGGCGATTTCCAGGTACCAGTCGCAGAACTCGTTCCAGACGAAGTCATAGA
>Ga0308165_1000611_pt1 | contig 61225 bp, 42 predicted proteins | sample PhyWR2_FD_201032 | JGI IMG/M metagenome (GOLD analysis project Ga0308165, IMG submission 201032) | Phyllosphere microbial communities from UC Gill Tract Community Farm, Albany, California, United States - DLSLW.R2 | ecosystem: Host-associated > Plants > Phyllosphere > Unclassified | place: USA... | reverse complement strand
CCATGGGAGAATTCGACAACAAGGAAAGAGAAGAAGTTTTTTCAAAGAAAGTAAGAGCAGGTAAGAGAACTTATTTCTTCGACGTGAAGGCTACTAGATCGGGTGATTATTATTTAACAGTTACCGAAAGCAAGAAAAGATTAGAAGACGGCGTATTCGTAAAACATAAAATCTTTTTATACAAAGAAGATTTCGAGAAATTTGCAGAAGGCTTAAACGAAACTGTTGATTACATCAAAACTCACCAGGATGTGGTTGAAAAACGTTATGAATATTCTGAAAACGGAGAACATAGCACTAAAGCAAGCGACGATTTTACTTTTTAATTAAATAATTTCAAAATAAAAAAGCCTCCCGATTTTAAAAATCATCAGGAGGCTTTTTCGTATGTCTAACATTTTATTTTATACCTCCACTAGTGAGTACTGCCAAGAGCAAAAGAAAATAACTGGCAATCAATACAATCGTAATTACACCCCAAAACTTAAAAAGCGATTTTAAGTGGTAAATAGCATCATTCAAACTCTCCTGATCGCCAAACAAAATTCCTTGTTTACCTTTTGTAGAAAAACGGAAAAGTAATAAACTTGGGTAAAAAAAGAACAAAGCCAACAGCAGGTAAAAAATAGTAGCTCCTGTTGCCCCAATAGGCGCCAAAGGCCCTAGTTGATTGAGCATGCCGGGGTTGGCTTTTATTGCTGCGCCAATGCCAAATGAGCCTAAAGTTAAAAAAGCTGCAATCACAAAACCAATCACCGATAAAAATCTGGCCCACTTACTCATATCATAAAAGTAACTCCTCATTTCTTCTGTAACCACTAATTTTACTTCCTGAGGCACTTCCTGTTCAAAATCTTCCATTTATTTCTATGTATTTTGGGCTAAACTTAGATAAAATATAGATTTGATACAATAGCGAGGGTTTAAATAAAGGTTTTAAAAGCTTATCTTTGCGCGGAATTTGAGGCGGAAGGCGGGATGGTCGATGATTGATAGATCAGTGACTAAAGGCCCAAAGTAAGCTCAAGAATGAAACACCAGGCTATTGACCATAATACTATGAACCAATAGCCATAAAAATAAGAACTAAAGACTATAATATAAATGGCATTACAATGTGGTATAGTTGGTTTACCAAACGTTGGGAAATCGACTCTTTTTAACTGTTTATCAAACGCAAAGGCGCAAGCAGCAAACTTTCCCTTTTGTACTATTGAGCCGAATGTTGGCGTAATTACTGTACCTGATGATCGATTGACCAAACTTGCTGAGTTGGTTAAGCCGCATAAGGTTCAGCCGAATACAATTGAGATTGTAGATATTGCAGGCTTGGTAAAAGGTGCATCGAAAGGTGAAGGATTGGGAAATCAGTTTTTAGGAAACATCCGTGCCACTAATGCAATTATTCACGTTTTACGTTGTTTTGATGATGGCAATGTAATCCACGTTGATGGTTCTGTTGATCCGATCCGTGATAGAGAAATTATCGATACTGAGTTACAGCTTAAAGATTTGGATACGGTTGAAAAACGTATCCAAAAGGTAGAGAAAATGGCTAAAACAGGCGGAGATAAAGATGCCAAACGTACTTATGAAATTTTAACGGTAGTTAAAGCGCATTTAGAAGCTGGCAAATCGATCCGCACAGCGACTTTGGCTCAGGATGATTTTGATTTTATCGAAGATTTAGGCCTGCTTACCCAAAAACCGGTAATGTATGTATGTAATGTTGATGAGGCATCGGTAATTAACGGCAATAAGTATGTTGATTTGGTGAAAGCAAATGTTGCTGATGAAAATGCCGAGGTTTTAGTGATTTCTGCCAAAATTGAATCAGAAATTGCCGAATTGGATAGTTACGAAGAGCGTCAGGAGTTTTTAGCTGATTTAGGTTTAACTGAATCTGGTGTAAACAAACTGATCCGCGCGGCTTATAAATTATTAAACCTTTATACATATTTCACTGCAGGTGTTCAAGAAGTTCGTGCCTGGACAATTACCAAAGGTTTTACTGCACCACAAGCTGCAGGGGTAATCCATACTGATTTTGAGAAAGGATTTATCCGTGCGGAGGTAATTAAATACAACGATTTCGTAACCTTGGGTTCTGAGAATGCTTGTAAAGATGCTGGTAAACTGGGCGTTGAAGGTAAAACTTATGTAGTGGAGGATGGCGACATCATGCACTTCAGATTTAATGTTTAACCCCCCTAAGGGGAATTGAATAATAGAGAGCCACTTGAAAGAGTGGCTTTTTTGTTGGCTATTTTTGCCACGGAAACTCGGAATGTTTATTCAGAGTTGACAACTTTTATAGCACAGTTGCACACAAAGTTGTCAACTTTTTAAGTACAATTAGTGATCTTTCATCTGGAAGCACGGAATTTTTATGCGGTTGTAACGCTGAGCGGAATCGAAGCGCATTCGTAAAGGCTAATTTTAGCCACAGATGACACAGATTAACACAGATAATTATTTATTTGCACTCTTTTAAATTTTCTGCCACACTGGCCTCGGTATTCAGTCAGGCCTGCCAAGCTATTCAGGCGGGGAAACGGGAAAGCACTGGATTTTAACATTACGTCGCATCCAACCATTTAATAGTAACAGCCACATTGCCACTTAAACCCGATTGAAATGGAAAGCCCGCATCCCGATTTTTCATCGGGGAGGACTTGTAATGAAAAGCGGGAACAAGCTTTAAAAAGAGCTACTGTAATTGCTTTTCAAAAAAATACTATTGGCATGCAGAATTTCATTAATAGAGTTGACAACTTAATAACACAGTTGCCCAAAAAGTTGTCAACTCAAAATACTGTTGATTAAACCTCCAATCCGTAAGCCGCTAACTGCATTTTAGTATCTTCGTAATCGGTATGATGGATGCCCTTTAAGCCCAAACCTTCTGCAACTTGTACAAAAAGCATTCTGTCGTCAATATATAGGCTTGTTTCTACGTCGCTTTGTGAAATATCGATGGCTACTTTAAAAATATCGGCATCTGGTTTACGGAAATGCACAAAACTTGATGATACAAAGAAATCAACAAATTCGTTCAGTTTGAAGGTATTGATGCGGTATTGGTTCAATTCCCTACCCTCGTTGCTGATTACAGCTACTTTTAGGTTATATTTCTTTTTTAACCCGCAGATTAGCTCAATCATTTCTGGATAAGGAAGTGATTTTTTGAACATAAATTCCTTAAAATCATCGTAACTAAAACTGCGTTCTTCGAAGAAAACAATACGCTCTAAATATTCGTCGAGGGTTAGTTTACCCACTTCATAAGTATCGAAAGTAAGGTGATGGCGTTCTTCCAGATCAACAGAATCGAGGTTAAAAAGAACGGAAGCTTCACCCCTTGCATGCCTGTCCCAGCCATTGGTTAATAAAACGCCACCGATATCGGTAAAAAGTGTGGTAATTTTCTGTTGCATGGTTTAAGTTTAGAGTAAAACGCCTTTTAAAAACAGCACGGCAAAGCTGAAATAAATAATCAATCCGGTAACATCAACAAGGGTTGCCACAAAGGGTGCAGATGATGTTGCCGGATCGGCACCTAGTTTTTTAAGTAAAATGGGCAGCATAGAGCCACTTAGGGAGCCCCAAAGTACCACAAAAACCAACGAAACGCTAATGGTAGCAGCTATTAAGATCCAATGTTCGCCGTAAACATTTGGTACGGCCACATGCCACACAAAAATGCGTAAAAAGCCGATCAGGCCTAAACACACTCCTAAAAGAAAACCTGAAGTAATTTCTCTATTCATTACGCGCCACCAATCTTTGATGGTTACTTCGCCCAGCGCCATTGCCTGGATGATTAATGTAGAGGCTTGAGAGCCGCTATTACCTCCACAGGAGATAATCAATGGAATAAATAAGGCAAGCACAGTAGCTTTATGGATCTGGCCTTCAAAAAAGCCCATTGCGGTGGCAGTAAGCATTTCGCCAACCATTAAAATGGCCAGCCATCCTACCCGTTTTCTAACCAGATTAAAAATAGAAGTATCGAGATAAGGCTCATCTAAAGCCGCGGTACCCCCGATTTTATGCATATCTTCGGTATATTCTTCGTTCGCAATCCACAAAATATCATCAACGGTAACAATACCCAAAAGGATGTTATTTTCATCCACTACCGGTAAGGCTACGCGGTTGTTCATCCTGAAGATACTGATTGCATCTTCCTGAGGGTCGTTTGCTTTTAGTGCGATGAAACGTTTATCGGTTAATTCGCCGATGATAGCTTCCGGATCTGCCAGTAAAACCTCGCGAATCCTGATATCATCCAACAACACGCCTTCTTTATCAATCACATAAACGACATCAATGGTTTCAGAATTTTTTCCGTAACGCCTGATGTGCGCCAAGACCCTGGTAATAGACCATTCGGGTTTAACCGCGATATAATCGGGGGTCATTAACCGGCCGATACTGTCTTCTTTGTAACCTAAAAGGGCAAGTGATTCTTTACGTTCTTCGGGTGGTAAAAGCGTAATCATTTTTTTTACCACATCGCCTTTCAATTCGCTAAAAAGTGCAGTACGATCATCAGGAGGTAGATCTTTGATGATCTGATTGAGTTTATTGCCAGAAAGTTTTTTAATGATACGCTCCTGAGTTGGAAAGTCAAGGATACGAAAAACGTTTACTGCCCTGTTGAGTGATAAAGTTTCGATAAATTTAGCTGCATATTGTGGAAGTTCATCTATCAGTTCTTCAACATCCGATATATTCAGTTGATCGAGATATTGCTTTAAAGCCTTATCATTTTCTTTTTCAAGCAGTTCCTGAATCTCTTCCACAACCAATTCTTCCATAAACAACTAATTAATTTATTACATGCCTAAACCTCAATTAACGGTTCGCAAAGGTGCATTTTTATTTCTTAAAAGCCAACTGCCCCTCCCTTTTAAATTCGGTTGAGAAGCCCTTTAATCAAAAATAAACAGGCTTACCCCTTATACAGCGATGCTTTGTTTTATGACTTAACCATTTTTTAATATAAAAGATACTTAAACCTTAAAGAGTTAATTTACTGCTTAAAAATAGCCGTGATTTTTTAATGAAATGATTTTGATTTTTCTATATTTGCAGCCTTGCTCCCGTAGTTCAATGGATAGAATTATGGTTTCCGGTACCATCGATATGAGTTCGAATCTCGTCGGGAGCACTTAAGGAGATAACAAATTTTTGTTACCTCCTTTTTTATGCTTATAAAAACCTGTTGCACAACAATTTAACACCCCAGCAATTGGGGTTCGATTTTTAGCTTAAAATTTAGAATCAATTAGTCTAAATAGTTGATATCAATCTTATTTTTCACTTTTTTAAATGGCATAAAACGACAGTCAGCATTCCATTTATTGCCGACATACACAAAACCAGCTGTTTGCATAATCTCCATTACAATTGCCATTTGCCAGCTACGGGCAATAAAAGGTTTTTCATGGTAAGCAATTTGCTCATAAGTAGAGGTTATAGTAAGCTCATCATCATTTGTGAGCGCCACCAAATCATGGTAATAATGCAATTGCTTTTCCACATCATATTTCACCACACTAAACCAATGGGCATACAAGCCATTAAAACCTGACTCTGAGGAGTTGTTTATCGCTTTTACCGAATAATCTATTATAAAATTAGAAACCGCGTCATGTTCTTCAAAGTAGGCGAGCACAGCTAATCCATCCAACTGAACGTTATTTTGAAGAAAAATGCCAAGTTTCATGATTTCTCTTAACTCGGTGAGCATGCACATGGAAGCATTTGCGCTGCCGATAAAAATTAGATCTTGTTTCTGCGTATGCTTATAATGGATGTCTGTACAATTAGCCCTTAAATAATTTAATCCTGGAAAAGGAGAAAAATAATTGGCATTGTCTAAACAACTATAATGGTTATTGGGAAAAATTTTGGCAATTTCATTGCTTTCATAACCATTTCCAGCCATGATTTCCATAATATGGTGATCCTTAGTCAAACCATATTCATTCATCAGATCAACCAGGTCATCCGTTTTTGGATCTGCCTGATTATAAGTTAGGTTATAAACTAAATCATAATGTGGTTTCGGGATAGCCTGGTTGCAAACTGTGTTCACAATTTCAGGCGCTATTTTCACCTCGGCTAACATCAGCTGTCTGATGAGTTCAATCATATTTGTTTGATATTATTGAGGTTTTTCCTGAGCTAAACGGTTGGCAAGCCTGATCTTTTCCTGCGTAAGCTGCATTAAATCCTGCTCCATGGCCGAAATATTGAAACCTAAAGGAGTTTTGTCGTCCTTCATAAAATCCTGGGTAATGATGGCATAAGCTTCATCATTGTAAGCTTCCCAAAAATCCCATGTCATTTTTTGTTCCCGTCCAAAAGTAATGCAAGTAAGGTGTTTTTCATCGTAAGCGAGTATGGCTACTGCATGTCCGCCCCAAGACCAAGGTTCATTATCTCCTGTCAATCCACCAGGTTTAACTTCCCAGATCTCCTGATGTTTAATACTTTTGGGAAGCTGAAGACCAACATAAATTCCACCAAAAAGATAAATTGAGGCTTTTACAATTTCACGGCGTTCGTGCGGAACCGTAGCAAATACCCGGATCCGATGCTGATCGATTCCATTTTTACGCCAGTATTTTAAAGCGTCAAGCATATACACACCGTCATCGTTCTCCTGTGTGATAGGATTATATTTAGAGAGTATGATGTAAGCGTTTAAAATCGCTTCATCCGAAATTTCAAACTCCGTATTTGAATTGGCTGTCCAGCATTTAATCATGTGACCAGCGGCTGCACAGGTACAATTGTTGATACTGTCATTCTGGAATACACCCCATTCACTCTTCTTTATTGTAGTCCAGTCATACGCATCAGGAATCTGAAGTTGACGAATAGCCAGGTAATCGGTTACATTAAAACTTCTTGGATCTTTAATGGCCTTGGGTTTTCCTCCTTTGCCCTTAATCTGCCCAGTGGTATTTTCCATATCAAACGAGTACTTATCCTCCGGTTTTACCACTCTTACCCATTTTTTTCTGCTTACGTGGCAAACGTTTGTGCACAACTGCCACTTTTTCTTGTTCTTTAGTTTCTGCTTTTTTAGCCATAATTGTGATTGTCAAGTTTGATAAAAATTGTTAAATAAAGAAATAGGCTAGCCTGATTTACCACCACTGTTGCCCATCTTTTTCTTTTTTCTTGGTAATCTCTTTTGAACTGTCTTTGTTTCTGGAGCTACTTCTTTAATTGCGTCTTTTTTCTTTTCCATATGATTAAAAATTTCGATTTCGTAGAATATCACCGCACCGTTAGCAAAATGATTTTACAATGTAACTATTTTTCGGGATGTTTGAAGTTCGGATTTGAACAAGTGTTACAATAAAAACAAATAAGCCACAGCATCCGCCGTGGCTTATTTTAACCTAACCAAAACTTATAGACATAACCAATATCTATGGCACAAACCTAAAAACTAAACATGAACAAAAAATGAAGTTTAGATCCAGTTCAAGCCTGAGTAATTAAATAATAACAGTAAGGGTTTATTGAAGTTGTAGAGGAAGGAATCGAACCTTCGGCATGCTACCAAAAAGCGCTCTACATCGATCGTTTTCAACTGATAGCCGCAAAAGTAGCGAGTTGGATGACATTTAAAAGTGAAAAGCAAAAGCTTAACAGTTTAATAACGTAACACTATACCTGCGCCCTTTCTAACCTGTTTAACTTAAACAAACGATAAATGGCATAAATCCCAGGTATCATAGGCAATATTGCTGTCCACATACCTGGAAAATAATAGTTTCCGTTAGCGCCGAGGTAATAATTACGCATATTGACAATCAGTTTTCCATGGATACGTACAGTAATCGGATCCATTATTGTTGCGTCCAGTTGTGGCTTGATCAGCGGAAAGATAAAATGTGCAAATTCAGCTACACCTGGGCCGATAAAAATAAACCAGGCTACAAAACCAGCAATTGGAACCCTATAATAAAGACCGAGTGCTGTAAGGGTATAAATTGTGGGGCCAACGAGCGCAAAAACCATCAGGAAACTTTTTTCACTCCATGGAATGCTAAAGAGCCTGCTCATTGCAGGAGCAAAACCCGTAAGGTATTCTTCTATAATATGAATCTGAAGGCCAGCAACAGTTAATAGAAAAAGTGGTAAAATAATTTTTGGATCTACCGGTTTTTTAAGATAAGTGATATACCAGCATATCAGGCCGATCAATGCAGATCCACCCACAATAATAACGGGAGGCAATCCGATAGCTAAATAGCCCATTATCGGTGCAACAATTGTAAATACAACCGCAATGACGAGGCTCAACTTTTGCGGGATAGTGAATTTTGTTTTCATAACCTTTAAATTTATATTCAAACCTAGTACATCTTTGGCAGCGGAAATTTATCAAATGATAAAAAACTATGTTCCGGCCCTTATCCTGCTTAAAGAAACCTGCGTAATGCCAAGATAGCTGGCCAGATCGCCAAGACTGATCCGTTGTATGAGGCTGGGATTTTCTTTTAAAAAGTTTTCGTAACGCGCCGAGGCTTGCTCCTCCAATATTTCACCAATCCTCGCCATCATGTTAATCGAAGCCATAGAAACCAGTTTTCTAAAAAAAGTTTCAATAGGGTGAAAACGGACACAGAGTTTATCCATTTCTGTTCGTGATATACGTGTAACTACCGTATTTTCTAAAGCCTCTACCTTGTAAGCTGAAGACTGCTGATTAAGATAACTGTCGAGAACGGTAAACATGTTACCTTCAGCAAAGAAACGCATAATAAAAGTCCTTTCCTTACTTTCAAAACCAGTTTTAACCAATCCACTGTTGATAAAGTATACATATCTGCATATGTTTCCCTGTTCTAATATGGCCTCGCCTTTTTTAAAACGAACGGTTTCTAATTGTTGTGCCAATATAACGGCGGCATCATTTTCTAATGCACAAAAACTGTTTATAAAGTTGATAAAACCTTGTCTGGTTTTATACTGTTCTATATCCATATTTACTTTTTTAGCCTAAAATGCATCTTTTGCATTCGCTATAATATCTTGTCCTAAAACTAGTTTGTCATCAAAAACCACTATAAAGGGCAAACTAATTCTAGCTGAATTAGTTTTTGAAATGGTTAAGATGTAAAACTATTTCGAAATTCTTAAATACGATCTCCGTGTCAAACCCTCAATAAAAAATTCGTTAATCCTTTCATTACGGGCACATCACGAGACAAATCAGTTTTTACGCTGTTTGTCTCGTTTTTTTTTATTTATCCCTATGTTTATATTTAACATTTCATTCCATCAAGTTCCCTCAATAAAACTAACCTGAAAAGGCTTCTTTGATCACTTTGAGATAGGCCGTTTTATTGGATTTTGTAAATATAATGTTGTGGCATTGGTTAAATCCAACAAATTCCTTTAAAGCTTGAATGAACCTTTCGATAACGATTGGATCAATATCAATATCCTCAAAATAAATATTATGCACAATCATAAGTTTTTGCTTGCGATCAGCCTTCGCATCCATCCTGGCAATAAAGGTATCACCAGCCAACACAGGTAATGAAAAATAGCCATACTGTCGCTTGGCAGCAGGCACGAAACATTCTATCTGGTAGTCAAAACCAAAGAAATCTTTTAACCGATGGCGGAAAACATTTAAAATATCGAATGGTGAAAGGATAAAAACATGATCTGATATTTCAACATCAATATCCTGTCCGGTAAGCATATATAGCGGTCCTTTTATCCCCTCTACATTAATCAGCTGCACCAAGCCCTCGAATACCATTTTTTCAAGTTCACTTTTAATCAGGTTCCCTTTTACTCTTCTGGCACGCCAAGCTACTTCTTTAACTGAACAAATGCCCAGGGCACCCAAAGTTCTTTGAATCATAAACCTGGCAAATTCTTCGGCTGAGGGCATCGTGAGATCGATATCCTGTGGAACCAGATTCAGTGGCAAATCATAAGACTTGTGGAATTTCCTATCACGGCTAATCATTAACTCACCTTCTAAATAAAGTCTTTCCAGCGCAACCTTAGCAGGTCGCCAGTCCCACCAACCATTACTCGCCTCTATCCTATCGTTCTCAAAATCACCTACCATTACAGCACCTTCTCTTTCTACCCGATCCATAATCTGGCGCATCAGGTTTTGTTCTGGCCTACTCATTTCTTTGCCCTGTAATTTAAATGCTTCTTTTATAGGTAATGAAAAACGAAAATCGTGCATCGGAAGATAGCCTGCATCAGCAGTCAAATATTCAAAAATCCGACCGTCCCCACAAAGTTCAGCAAGCCAGGTAGTTTCATAATCCGGCACCCTGGCAAACATGACATGATGATGTGCCCGCTCAACCACATAGTTGGTATCCAGCTGTACAAAGCCCAGGTGATTGATGAGTTGATAAACGGCTTCAATGCCTAAACCAAACTGAGCATGGCGGGCAAGTCCTGCGGCATTAAGAATGATTTTTCTGGCTTGTAACTTGGTAAGGAGAATAGGTTGCATTGAACTAATTTATATAATATTTGCCTTACATAGGGTATGCATAACTGTAAATTTAAGGTATTGATACGCACAGAAGGATCAAATTTCACTATAATACCCTGCCGCAATATTGCAGGAGACCAAAAGGCGACCGAATACCCTGCCGCATCATCGCAGGAGACCAAAAGGCGACCGAATACCCTGCCGCAGCATCGCAGGAGACCAAAAGGCGACCGAATACCTGGTGCGCGATTTTAACAAAAAAAGAAAGGTTGATGTCTCAAAATAGACATCAACCTTTCACAGGTATTTATTTTATGAAGATTAATAGTGATTGGGCGATCTCCTTCTTTTAGAAGTGAGCAAAGCGCTTGATCACTATAATCCCTATATACATCCATCTTTCTCTTTCAAATTTATGTCTTAGAAACTACGAATACAATAAAAAATAGCGAAACATTAAAAAAAACACGGCACAAATCTCAAAAACTAATTTTTCAGCTTAAACAATACATATGCAGCTAATAAAAAATGATTACACGAAATATTTTAGTTCAATAACTGGAATATTTATTAAAGCTAAATACCCTTCAATCGGTTTTTTACGAGTATCCTAATACATTAGAAGCTCGTTTTTAAAAAATTGAAACTCATATGTTTTTATCATTCTTACACGGAAAACAATTAATAAAGCACTTATTCTACTTTGATGATCGGCAAGCAAATGGTGGCTATTGTACCTCTTTCATTTTCACCCAAACGGATATCGAAACTTGCTTTAAAACCATTATCTTGTTTGTTGATCATTTCTACCCTTTCCAAAATAGACTTAAGCCCGATTGATTTCTCTTTTATACCTTTTGGAAGCAACGGTTTTGTATTCTTTTGATAACCCACTCCGTTATCTTCAACGCTGATGCAAATATGGTCTGTCTCAATATTTAGGATTACATCCAAATGTGCATCGGGTTGTGGCGATTCGATCAGCCCATGTAAGATTGCATTTTCGATTAATGGTTGTATTAGCATTGGTGGCAGCAAAAATTCTTTAAGCTCCAGCGCTTCATTTACCACAAAGGTATAACTGAAAGCATTGTCATACCGCATGGCCTCTAACTCGGTATAAAGTTTAATGGCTTTCCACTCCCTATCGGCGGTAACCATGCTCTTGGTAGAATTTTCGAGAATTAACCGACTTAAGGCTGCAAACTTCTGAATCAACCGCGAAGCCACTTTTTTATCGTTATCCATAATGTACGATTCGATAGAATTTAATACATTAAAGATAAAATGAGGATTCATTTGAGAACGTATGGCTTTCAGTTCGCTTTCAGACAATTGATTTTGATAGCTCAATTCGCTGTTAAGCTGAGCCGCCTGTTGTTGCTCCAATGTATTTTTAAAACGAAGCTGCCTGATCCGGTATTTGTTGTACAAAAACAATAAAATAGAACTCAATCCCAGCACAATCAATATTGCATAAAGCCAAAGTTGTTTTAGTTCGAGTTTATCCAGTTTCTGTTGTTGAGAGAGCTGTTTCACCTTAACTGATTGTAGTTTCCCGCTATTTATAGAAATCAGCAATAGTTTTTGCTTCTCTTCTTTTTGCAGTTTTTCGTTTTGTAGTTGTACTTGCTGCAAACTCCTTAAACGCAAACTAGCGTTAAGTTGCTCTGCATTTAGCGCCAGCTGCAACCGTTGCTGTTTCATCTGCTCATCAGCCAGTGTTTGTTGTTGCTGATAAGTGGCTTCTTTTTTATCAAACTCATACTGTATCCCTAGCCTGGCTATATCATCTCTTTTTTTACTGTTATCAACACTATCTTTAACCATAGCATATTGCTTGTAATAGAAGAGGGCACTATCAGGAAATTTAAGTTTCTCGTATAACTTACTTAATCCTTCACTGGCATCTCTTTGTATCTCAGGTATTTTTAAATCTTGCCCTATCCTCAATGAGCCCAATCCGTAAAATTTTGCCTGTTCCAAATCACCTATTTTCAGGTAAGCCGCAGCTGCATTCTGCATATTATAACCCATACTTTTGGTATTGCCCAATACCTTATTTAAGGCAATTGCTTTGAGGCTATAGTTTAAGCCAAGGTCATATTGCCCCATCCGGCTATAATATGATGCCATATTACCTGTTTCACGGGCATAACTTACTTTATCACCTAATGAATCGGCTAATTTCGCAGATTTTGCAGCATAAAAAATAGCTTTTTTATAGTTTTTTTGACGGTTATATACATTTCCAATATTACCTAACGAGGGTATTGTTGCTATTTTATTTTTCAATTTTTCTTGCAGTGAAATTGCTTTTTCGAAATGTTCTATTGCCTTTGTATACTCTCCTGTTTCGATATAAACCAATCCGATGTTACTATAAATAGCCGCCTCGTCGCGTTTTCTATCTTTATAACTCTTGGGGTCGCTTTCAGGGATCCGTTCCAGGATTTTAGTTGCCTGTTGATAATAATTCAATGCCTGCGGAAAATTGGATTGATATATATAAATAGTAGCTAAATTGGAAAGATCACCTGCTATACCATACGCATTTCCCATGGCCCGGTCATTAATCAACGCCGTATTTAAAGCATTTATCGCTTCTGGAAAACGGGCAAGAATATTCAGAATAGCACCTTTTACCCTGTAACAGCTCGCTACAATACCTCTTTCCTTGATGCTATTCTCAAAAGAAAGTGCCTGATCGATATAAATCAAACTCTTCTGGGGATTTGAGCTGATAAAGCTTGCGGCAAGAAAAAACAAATCTTTTGCTTTTTGATCATTGTTATAAGGATTTGAGCGCACGGCTTTTTCCAATGAATCCACTTTAGTTTGCTGGGCATAAAGCGTTGTTCTTCCTTCCCCAATAACAATCAGGATAAGGCCAATGATCCATAAAAAGCGGAAAAAAAATTTCATTCTTTTTAATTATTAAACTGTTAACGAAGCGATTACCCAAATTAACAGAAAATTAATTGCATAGTTCTCCCTCTTCCCTAAATGAAACTAGGCATCCACTCATTGAAACAAGAGTTTGGTATAAGATAATATTTCTCCAATGTCTTTTCAACTGATGTTTCGAGCAAATCTATTTGGTTTCTGATGTTTTTTTGGCTTCCACCTTCCCTCATCCTACCCACCCCTTCGCTCATCTATTCCGCTTCTCCAATCATTGTGAAAAAATAGCATCTCCAGGCAAGCTAAACTTGTATCAGCAAAAGGGAATAAATAGTACACCAGCCTAAAAATACAAGTATGAAAAAATTAACCACCGCGATCGCCTGTTGCATTTTACTCGCCATCGCCTGCAAAAAAAACAATGATCAAACTCAGGAAGTAATTAAAGGCGACCTAAAAGAAACCATTGAAACGGTAAATGGAATTACTTATAAAATCTTCATGGATAAAGACGCCACTACTTTTAAAGGCATTCTGGTAATGGGCAGTGGCAACGATGAAAATAACCCTACCGAAGGCAGTTTGGATGGCGCAGCAGAATCGGCCATCTGCGAAAAAGCAGCTTCAAATGGTTATGCTGCAGCCATTGTTAAATACCGCAAAACGCCAGGCAACGCAAATGCTGATGCCTGGAATACCAGCGCCAAAATGATTGGCGAAGATTACGATAAATGCATTGTGGCCATAGCTGGCAAGTATAATATTGCCAAAACAAAAGCAGTGGTTGGCGGCTATTCCTTTGCTTCTTATATACTCTTTAGCGACATTTCTGTAAACAATACACTTAGCTATTGTAAAGGCGTGCTGGCCGCATGTGGCGGAAGCGGCGAATGGAATGCACAGAACTTCAAGATTCCAATTTTCGCCATCAATTGCAGCGGCAACAATGAAGGAGAATATTACGGAAAAAGCCTTTTCGACCAGATCCCTCCAAATTCACCAATTAAAGCTAAAAGTGAGGGCATTACCGATAATGGCTGTAGCACACATTGCGGTGGCGACTGGACGGATAGAATGTACAATAAACTGACGGTTTGGGTGAATTAAGATAAGCTAATTAACTCACTAACAAATTGGATATACATGCAATAATTAAATCTCATGTTATGAAAAACCTAATTTATATTACTACCGCAATCTTATTGTTGACTTTCAGTGCCTGCAAAAAGGAAAAAATCACAAAGGATGAAGCTAACGCCACTATAGATATTAAAAAGTATTTTATTTCGGGCACTTACCTCAGAACCATAGGGAACAAAAATTTTGAACATCCTTATGTGGTTACTTTCGAAGAGAACGGTCAGGCCATCATTTACGATTGGGGCGCAGTGAATAACATCACCGTGAGTTATACCTTCGAAAACAACAAAATTACGGTCAATTATGGAGGCGCCACCAACTGGGTTTTTACTGTAGCCGACGAAAACATTAGCAAAGCCGAGGGGCTGCAAAGCTATTATTTAAGCAGCAACCTTTATAAAATACCTGGCAATAATCAATTTACTGGCAATTGGTATAGCGGTATGATGATGAGCAGGGAAAACAGTTCTTCAATGTTTTTTGCCTACAAATTTACCGATACCCAATATCAGGAAACGATACACATTAGCCCCACTACTTACACCTATACCGTGATAAAAAATGTAATGGCCATCTCGAAAGAAAATGGTACGGCCAAGTACTTTTTAGCCCTCAACGGCAAACTGATGGTAAGCAGATACAATTTTGGTGTAGATCCACCTGCAAATTTTTTCTTTGCTGCATTAACCAAAGACCAATAGTAAACCACCTTAATTAACACGATTTAATCAATCCTAAATTTAAAAACCATGAAAACATTAAAACTTATGCTAAGCGTCTTGATGCTAATGGCGATTTTCAGCGCCTGCAAAAAAGACAAGAATGATCCGAACGATCCGAACAACCCTGAAAATGTACAAAAAGTAAGTAAAACAGATCTTTTACCCTATTACATTGTTGCCGAACGTAAAACCGGAGACCAGAAACTGGCCATTATGACCTTTACCCAAGATGGTGATGGCCTTAAAGTAAACCTGCACCGCCAAGGTTATTTAAGAAGTTTAACAGCGGATGTAACCGACAATACCCTAAGCTTCGATTTAGATGGAACCGGCACTTATATTTACCGTTTTGCACTCGAAAAAAATGCCTCAGGACAGATCACGCTGAAATCTTATCAATACACGGATAAAACAAACACAGCGCAAGGTTTTGAAACAGCGGTTTTGGCGAATACGACCAGTGTACAAAATTATGAAAATGCAGATTTCAAAACAGGAAATCTCCTGTTCAGGTTTACAGGCACAAAAACCATCGATTGGGATATCAAAGAGCGCCAGATCGGCACAAAATATTATCCACCTCCAATTAACCAAACGCTACCAATTACTGCAGTTGCTCCAGAAGTATCGATCCCCTATTACGCTTTGGCTACAGGAAGTTTTAAAGCAAACAGTGATTTCATTGGTGCTATGGTACCCAATTGGAAAAATACAAACAGCCCTATTTTGGTGTTAGAACGCAATAACACCATCTATCAAGCCAATAAACAATAACTCATCAACCTTAAAAAAAACGAAAAATGAAAAACTTTAAAAACATCGTGAAAATGCTCATTGTATTGAGCGTTTTCTTAACCCTTGCATCATGTAAAAAAGATAAAGACGAAAGTGACGGAGCAGGTGCAGTAGCGGGCAAATTCGATTACCAGAACAACAGCAACAACATCAACTCTGGAGATTATAGAGGGGGAAACGGTGATGGTGCATGGCTTTATTTCCTTACTCCAGAATTTAACTCAGTGCAGATCCGTTTCAAAAATCTGGGCAATTACGTCATTCCGATTGGCACATTCACCTATAAAAATGGTGCGCCTTATAATACCGCCACAAATTTTGCAGGAGGTGCAGTTACGGTAAACAATGTAACCGATGAGATTAACGGTGGTACTGTTGCAATTGCCAAAGATGGCGATGCCTATACCATTACCATTAACGCCACTACTGCAAAAGGCCCATTGAAAGGCAGTTATACAGGAATACTGAAAAAAATCTAATTAGATCGATCATGAAAATACTAAAAAAATTCGCTCCATTCTTGTTCCTGTTGCTAGCAACAGGAGCAATTATTTCATGCAAAAAGAAGAATAAAGATGAGCCTGCTGACACCTGTGGTATACCAGAATTACAAATGACAGCTTCAGTTGATGTGACAAATCCATGCGGTTTAGCAGTATCTACCAGCGGAAAAGTAGCCATTACAGAATTTAAGCAACCTTATGGCTCTACTGGAACCACAAAAATATGGAACAGTTATAGTGATTTATTGGCAAAAAAAGCACCTGCCCAAACTTTTCAAAGTGTGGGTGCCGAAGCGATCGCTTTCGATAATAATGAAAACCTATATATCACCGAGACTGAACAGAATGCCCGCATTGTGGTGTATAAAAAGAGTAGCGTAAACGGTGCTCCTAATTACATATATCAACGGATTATACAGGAAGGATTTGTTAATCCGAGGGGAATTGCTTTCGACAGTAAAAACCGTTTGTATCTGGCAGATGATGGCAAGGATAGGTTACTCCGTTTTGACGATCCGCTAAACAGCAGCACATTTAGTGTTTTAGCAGCGGTATTTGGCAGCCCGAAGGGATTGGCCATTGCCAGCGATACCCTTTACCTCACTGGTTACAGCTCCGATCGCCTTTATAAATATACTTTAACTGCAGCCGGTGCCCTTGGCAAAAGTGTAATTGTAAGTTTACCAAAATTGGTTGATGTTGCAGCATACGGGAACATTGTGGCGGTTGCTTCGCCAGGCAATAAGCGGATTACCCTGTTAAACAGCAACCAAATTCAGACCACCGAAGCCAACTATAGTGGCTGCACCAAAACGCTAACAGGCACAGGCGATATTTATGGTTTGGCCTTTGTAAAAACGCCATCAGGTTATGGGCTTCTTGCTTCACATTATAATCAGAACAAAATATTATTCTATCAACCCTAACCCTACACCAACCATGAAAAAGATTTTCACCATCATTTTATGTGCTGTTGCCATAAATATTAGCGCACAGACTAAAAAAACGCCTGCAAAAAAACCAGCTACAAAAACGGTTACTAAACCCACTGTAAAACCAACTCCAGTTGTTAAAACGACCGCTAAAAAAGCTGACTATAACACCTCAGAAAATTACAATACCGCAATCGGTGTTAAATTTTTATATGGCATATCGCTCACTGCAAAACATTTTTTAAAGGAAAAACATGCTCTAGAAGGCATATTTACTTACAGGGGTTTTAATGGACTGGGTACCCAGATTGGTGTGAGTGTAGCTTACGAATACCATTTACCTATTAATGGTGTGCAAAACCTAAAATGGTATGTTGGAGGCGGTGCCCACTTCGAATATTTTTCTTTTGATGACGATCTGGTTGATCCTACCACTACTGTAGGCGCATTAGGTGTTTTAGGACTCGAATACAAATTTAAAGGCCTTCCTATAGCCATTAGTGCTGATTGGCAACCTGTATTTACATTTAATAGCGGCGGAGGTTTTAGTGCAGAAAATGGTGGTATTGGTGTAAAATATACGTTCTAAAATATCCAACGATGAAAAAAATCCTCACAATTGCCTTTTTAGGTTTGTTAAGCCTCGGCAGCAAAGCACAGATCCAATCGCAGGTACCATTAAAACTACAAATCGCGACAAGCCAGAGCGATACAGAAAAAATCAAGATCTCCTTTCCCCAGTCAGCCACCTTACATGATGATGGCGGCTGGGAAAAAGGACCCAGCAACTGGCAAACGGCAGTAAAATATCCGGTAATCTATCGAAGTGGATTATTATTTCTAGACCGTAAAAAGAATGGGCTTATTAAATATTTTATGGTTGAGATCCGTTTTGCAAAAGCTGGAACGATAGATTTAACCGCCAACAGCATGGCTATAAGCAAAGCTGGGAAAAACACCTGGAAAACTATATTTGGAAAAGAAAATGAAGTGGTTAAACAAACCCTTATCTGTACGGAAAGCGATTTTGGCACAGAAATGTATCTCTACCTCAAAAATTTCAGGCCATACAAGCGAAGTCAGGTAAACTGAACGATGGCTAAAACACCATTTGCTTTTTTCAATACCGGAGAAAATCTCCTATTAGTTTTGGCTAAGCGGATTTAAAACCCGAATTTTATCAATAACACATTTCCCTATGTTAAAGGCAGTTATTTTAGACGATGAAACCAGAGGAAGTAAATTACTTTCGCAAAAACTTCAATCTTTCGAAGACGAACTTCAGGTGGTGGGCATTTTTAACGAGCCCGCGAAAGCCTTAAGTGCAATTGTTGCGCTTGATCCTGATGTGCTCTTTCTTGATGTAGAAATGCCAGGCATTAACGGCTTTCAATTTTTGGAACGCCTGGGGAGTTTTAGTTTCGAAGTTATTTTTACTACCGCTTACGACAGTTACACACTGGAAGCACTCCGTTTAAGCGCTGTAGATTACCTAATGAAACCTGTAGATGAAGATGATCTAAAAACCGCGATCACCCGCTTACGCAAACGGGTTGCAGGGAAAATGAAACAACGCAGTCAGAAATCCGAAGTGTTAAACGCACGATTGGCACTGCCTACGGCCGAGGGCGTGTATATTATCGATAAAACAACCATTATCAGAGTTGAAGCCATGAGTAATTATAGCGTTTTTTTACTTACTGATAATAAAAAGATCATCGTTTCTAAGACCTTAAAAGAGTATGAGGCACAGTTGAATGATGATTTTTTTATGCGCATTAACCGTTCCGTAATTGTAAATCTAAGCTACGTAGTAAAATATCGCAAAGGCGATGGAGGTACCTTAGAGCTTAGCGATGGTGCGGAAGTTGAGGTTTCGCCGCAGCGTAAAGAAACATTATTACAGAAGTTGTTCTAAAGGCTTTAAACTAAGCGTTTACATAGTTAACATAAAGTTAACATCCTTTATTATCGGATAAACGAATCTCAACTTAAATTTGAAAACCGATACGAAGCCGCTTAAATGAAAAAAATAGTTTTATCAATCCTACTGCTTACTGTATTCATACAGAGCGCACAATCTCAAACCATAAGCTTACCCGATTCGATATCTTCCGGGAAACAGGGCGCCATGCATGTACAGGATGTAGTAGTGGATAAATTAAAAGGATATGTGTATTTTTCTTTTACCGACAAATTGATTAAAACCGATTTTTCTGGCAAATTGATTGGTAGTGTAACTGGTTTTGTGGGGCATTTAGGTGATCTTGATTTTGCTGATGACGGGAAGATTTACGGTTCGTTAGAATATAAAAACGATGCCATTGGTAAGGGTATAAAAAAAGAACTGGGCGTGCAAACTGGCAGCGAAGACGGATTTTATATGGCCATATTTGATGCATCGCGTATTGTTCGGCCAAATATGAATGCAGAAAAAGAAGATCTGCTACGCACAGTGTATATCAAAGAAGCGGTGAATGATTATACCGCAAAGGTTAAAATAGGCGACAAAGAAGTACCACATCGCTTTGCCTGTTCGGGCATAGACGGCGTTGCGTTTGCACCCGCGATTGGAAGTGCAAAAGCAGCTAAAAAGTTTTTGTATGTAGCCTATGGCATTTATGGAGATACCGCAAGAATGGATAACGACCACCAGGTTATTTTGCAATATGATGTAAGCGATTGGGGGAGATATGCACAACCACTATCACAAGAAAACCTGCATCACTCCGGACCTGACAGACCGCTCGAAAAGTATTTTGTAAAAACAGGCAATACGCGTTACGGCATTCAAAACCTGGCTTACGATCCTTATACCGGAAATTTATTTGCGGCTGTATACCGTGGGGCCAAAACGCAATTTCCGAACTACGATTTATTTGTGATAAACGGTAAAAAGAAACCTACAGAAGACCACATATCTTCTGATGGCCGAGAGATAATGGTTAAAACACTTTCTTTGTTGGAGGCTGGCATTAAAGATACCAAATCAGGTATTAGTGGGTGGTTTTTCCCGTGGGGTGCCACTGGTTTATGTCCTTTAGGCAACGGATTGTTTTATATCTCACATCCAGAAAAGACTAAGGATGCGCAACAACAAAGCACGATACATAAATATAAGTGGACAGGCGATGGTCAAAATCCATTTGTGCTTGTGAAATAAAACTATCTACTGCTTCATTTCATCTTCCCTGCTCAGGTATTCACTTGGCATGCAGCCATAATACTGCTTAAATGCAGTAGAAAAATAAGAAGGCGAGTTAAATCCGCACATATAGGTAATCTGTGCAATGGTATAACGCTTGCTCTGCATCAGCTCTACTGCTTTAGTAAACCTGATCCTCTTAATAAAATCGGTGGCCGATTCGCCGGTGATGGCTTTAAATTTCAGGTAAAGGTTCGATCTGCTCATGCCAATCTCCCGGCTAAATTTATCTACAGAGAATTCGGAATCGGCAAGGTATTCTTCTACAATAGCGATGGCATGTTTTAAAAATTCTTCATCAAGCGTATTAAAAGCGATATTTTCAGGTACCATTTCTTTCCCTGTGGAATAGTACTCTTTTAAACGCTTTCGTGAGCGCAGGAGGTTGGCCACTTTAGCAGCCAATAAACTGGTAGAAAAAGGTTTGGTTACATAATCATCGGCACCCATTTCCAGGCCTTTTATCTGCTGACTGGTTTCGTTTCGGGCCGTTAACAACATTACCGGGATATGTGAGGTATTGATATTCTGTTTTACACGTTTGCAAAAATGGAGGCCATCAAGTTCAGGCATCATTACATCACTGATAATGAGGTCGTATTGCTGTACTTCGAGCATATCTAAGGCCACTTGTCCGTTAACAGCCACCGCTACCTGATACATTTTGCTAAAATACTCCTGAAGGTAAGACAAGATTTCTTCGTTATCATCTACGATCAAAAGTCTGGTGGATAATGTATTTCCATCCAATTCATCAGATAATGGCTCTGGTTCTTCCCAGGCATTGGTATTTTCTGTTTGAGTAGCACTATCCGCCACAATAGATAACTCGTACATTTTATGTTCATTATTAAAATGATTGTGGTAAACCTCATCCAATGTCGGTATGGTAACGGCAAATACACTGCCCTGTCCTTTTGCACTCTGCGCCGTAATATGGCCATGGTGCAGCTCTACCAATCTTTTGGTAAAGGCCAAACCAACACCCGAGCCCAGGTTCATTTCGCGGTTATTTACCTGATAAAAACGATCGAATACTTTAGATAAATCCTGTTCTCCGATACCAACACCTGTATCTGCTACCTTGATCTGTATGGTATCTTGTTCCTTAATCAGCTCAATACTTACCTTATGGCTTGCCTCGGTATATTTAAATGCATTAGACAGTAAGTTGAACAAAATCTTCTCCATGGCATCCTTATCGAAATAAAAGGAGAATTTGGCTTCGGTAGAATGGAAGGTATAACTAATGTTATTTTTATCTGAAAGTGGTTTGAACGATTCGTAAACCTCATGCACAAAACTTACAATATCGCTTTTATCTACTTTAAGTTGCCGTGTTCCCATTTCGGTTTTTCTGAACTCGAAAAGCTGATCGACAAGATTGTACAGCCTTTTGGCATTGATCAACATCAGGTCGTATTTCTTTTTCACGATTTTGTCAATCTGCGGCAATCTTAAAAGCTCTTCAAGTGGAGCAAGAATCAGTGTTAAAGGTGTTCTGAGTTCGTGCGATACATTGGTAAAAAAATCCATTTTAACCTGATTGATATCCCTTACCCGTTCTTTTTCAATTCTTTCAAGTTTAAGCTGTTGTAAAGCCTTAATGCGCTCTGCTATTATTTTGTAACCTAGATATGAAGCCGAAACGAGTACAGCAAATAGCAGCATATAAAACCAGAATGTCCTATACCAAGGTGGCAACATGGAAATTTTTAATTCCCTAACCGGACTAACCTCTCCATTAGGACCAACCGCTTTAATAATAAAGGTGTAATTACCGGGTGGCAGGTTGTTGTAACTCACCTTAATGTCGTTCGTTTTCTGCCAGATGTTATCAATGCCCGCTAACTTATAATAATACTGGGTGCGGTTTGCCGATATATAATTAAAGGTATTGAAAAGGATGCTGAACTGCTTAAATTCCGGTCCAAGCTCCAACGCTCCTGCCTGATCGATGTGCCCTTGTAGAATATCTGTTCCATCGCCCGAAGCAACCATTTTATTAAAAACCTCCAGCCCGGTAAAGGTTAGGTTTAAACTCAGCGGCTGCTGGTTTACCATCGATGGATAGAAATAAGAGATGCCCTTTATACCCCCAAAAAGAAGCATTCCATCTTTAGCCTTATAAAAAGAATATTCGTTAAACTGGTTGTTCTGCAAGCCATCGCTTTCATCAAAAGTTTGTACCAGACCTTTATCTGAATTAAATTTAATCAGTCCGCTATTGGTCGATATCCATAAATTCCCATCATCATCGGGCTGAATACCATAAATGGTTCCTTTAACAAAATCTTTCCGTGCTTTAAAGCTGATAAAAGCTTGTTGTGCTTCGTTGTACAGGCTCAATCCTTCGCGGGTGCCCATCCATATCCGGTGTTTTTTATCTTCGGTTATACAGTTTACAATATCTTCGCTCTCTTTTCCGTTTACCGCAGTTCCGAAAAGCATGTTATCAGGGTAAAAAAGTGTTACGCCATTTGTGGTGCCAATCCATATGCGGTGTTGACTATCCTCAAAAAGAAAAGTGATATCATCAGAAGTAAGGCGTTTACCTGCTTTATCTAAGTGAATGTGTGTAAAAGACTGCGTTTCGGGATGGAATTGATCTAAACCTGAACGCGTGCCGATCCATATCCGGCCTTTGTAATCTTTCAGTATACTGTAAACCAAATCTCCTGCAATACTATTTGGGTTATTTTCATCATGCCGATACCGTTTAACCACACCTGTACCAGGGTTAAGTGAGTTAAGCCCGCCGTTATGCGTACCAATCAGTACATTTCCTGCACCATCAAATGCGATTGCCTTTACATTGTTCGAACTTAGGCTATTTACATTATTTTCCTGATTAGAAAAGTAACTAATGGTATTGGTATTCCTGTTCCAATAGTTTAGCCCCTTATCATTTGTACCAATCCAGAAATTACCTTTTTCATCTTGCTTTATCACCCCGATTACCTCATCGTTTAATGAGGTTTTGCCTGTATTCTGACTGAGCAAATTAAATTTGATATCGTTTTTATGGTAATAATTTACGCCACCGTAATAAGTGCCCAGCCACATCGCCTTTTGCTTATCCTGAAAAATGCAACGTACAGAATTCTGACTAATGGTATAGGGCTGAGAAATTTGATGGAAATAATTATCAAAACTGAGGTTAGCTAAATTGAATACCGAAAGTCCTTTAAATGTACCCAACCACATATTACCTTCCACATCTTTATCAATACACCTTACATTATTATCTGCAATGCTGTTTTTACCTGCCTGATGGTTAAAAAAAGTAACTTTCGCACTTGGCGTTTCATATTTGATCAATCCATAACCTTCTGTTGCTACCCAAAGATTTTCGCCATCGATATATACATCATTTACAGCTGGCTTATCTACCCCAAGGTTTAACTTGGTTAAATGCTGGCCCTGTCCGCTGAATTTAAAAAGCCCCACTTCTGTACCAATGAGTATATCCTGATGAACGGAGCTGATGTACGAAATCTTTTTAATACCATGTTCTAGGGCATTAAAATTAACCTGTTTAAACTGATTTGTACCCGTAGCTAACTTAAATACACCACCCGAAATGGTAGTTGCCCAAATGTTGTGCTGTGTATCTTCGGTTATCGATGATACATACCATTCGCCTAAACTGCGGGGAAGTTTGTAGTTAACAAAATTATCGGAGGCATAATTATAACTGCTGATGCCCTGATTTCCACCCACCCACATGGTTCCTTTATGATCGATAAACAAGCTTCGGATATAATGAGAATTGAGTCCGTTTTTATTTCCATCAACCGGACGGTATATCCTAAAGCCTTTGCTATCGTAACGGTTTAACCCATCCTGGGTGGCCATCCAGATAAAGCCGAGGCTATCTTGTTTAATGGCAAAAACAGTACTCTGCGATAATCCTTTGTCAACTGAGATATTGCGAAAATAACGGTCCTGCAATTGTGCATTTGCTTTGCTAAAAGCAAAAAGCAAGCTCATACCGATTAATAGAACAGTTAGCCAATGCCGAACAGTGGCCAAATTCGATATTTTAAAGGTGATGCTTTGAAACATGGTTCTTCAAATTTAATAATTCTAATCGAATGGTTGTTATCCCCCCTCTTCATCGTCCTCGTTTGCAACGAGGATGTACGAGAATGGCGATTTTATCGCCAATAAAAACAATGTTTAAATTATGTAAACCACATTATAAATGTGGGCCTCAATAATCCTCGTTACAAACGAGGACTATATGAAAATTTATGCAACCTATTGTTCCTTATCATAAAGCGCTACATCTGGCAGTTGATCTACAACTTCCTGTTTGTGCAATTTTGTACCAATTAACTCCAATAAGGTTGAGCTACCAGACAAAGTTGGTTGATATTTTTTACCGTTAAAAGTGATGGGCAAATTACCATAATTAAATAAAGCTCCTGCCTGTTTACCAGATACCTGAAGTGTTGCTTTTTTGTTTCCATCTAATTGTGCTTGTATATCCCAATCGCCAACTTGCAAGTGGTAAATTCCATTTGTTGTAGAAATGGTTTTAATTACCTCTGTTTTGCCATCTTTAATCTGAATGAGGGTTAAAAACCTGAATTTTTGTGCGGGTAATGACGTAATGCCTGCATGCCATTGATTGATATATTCAATAAGTTTTCCATCTGCATCAGTTAGGTTGTTCCAGTTTAAAGGTTGCTCGTAAAATTTATCGTGTACATTCATGTTCAAGGTACTGTTGGCAAATACACTAGCTGTAACATTACCGACATCGGTTTTAACTAAAAAATTTTGCTTATTGGCATTATCGGTTTTTTCTGCTTCGATGGTATAATAAGGTACCTGAAACTGCGTAGTCCACTTTATTGGTTTATTGGCCTCCAGCTCATCGTAAAGTACAATGTAGCCCCCATCCAACTGTAACATATGCCTGCGGTACAGGGTAACCCCGCTTTCTCCATATCCATTGGCTTTATTTGGCGTAACATTGATCTGTTTAAACCGATCGAGCCAAAATTCGCTTTTAATTTCGCCGTAAGCATTACTGGCATCACCCAAAGCATATTGAATGTGATTGCCTGAAATAGCACGGGGAATCCATCCGTACCCTTCTTCGCCAAGTTTTTGGTTCAGGCTATCAGCCAAAATGGTATTGTAAGATTTAGTTGAACGGTAATTTAACAGGTTGTGTTTATCGCTAAAATTGCTGTAGTACCCTGTGCCGCCGAAAATAATTTTGCCCTTGTAATTAATGGTAAAAGCATTTTGCGAAGCATGGCCATGACCCGACGAACCAAAAGGATTGCTTAATAAAAAGCTACTCAAACCTTTATCAGGATTTGCCAGATTCTGATACATGGCTACCACGCCTACATCAGCAAATTTTCGCGTTTTTGGCAAATTAGCAGGCGATGTTATTTGCAATTTCCTATCGGGCTTATAATTCAACAATCGATATAAAAGGTATTCGTCAGTTCCTGTAAAATATTTCGGATTGCGTTTTTTAGCTTCATCAACATACCAGTTTAAATAAGGGTTATCCATTCTAAATGTTAACGCATCAGTAAACCAGGCCTGGCCCCTGCCTCCAGTTGGGTATTTCTCCCACATATCGCCCGTGGCCGTATTACCTGCCCCTACAGGGTTGGTGTACAACATATAGTAGGGTAAATTTTGCATCCATGGCAGGTTAAAATAATTTACGCCACTAAAATCGCCAAACATTTGTGATAGGTAAATAATAGATCTAAAGTTTACCATAAAATAGCCATTGGCTTCATGCCAACCGCCATCGCTAGTGCCCAAAACCGGAAATCTGGCCGTCCACACTTCATATAAATAAGTTAACCATTCTTTTGCTTCTGGTACATCGTTTATTACCGCTACGGTAGCAATGGCGAGGTTGGCCATGGTAATTTGCCATACGTGGTTATCACTTACATGCAGTTCGAAACGATTGGGCAAATGGTCGTAAACGAGTTTTGCCCGTATCGTAATTGCCTTTTTAAACATTTCTTTTTCTTCAGGAGATAAAAAATCATAACCAGCATCGTAAAACCAGCCCAAAGCCTCTAACACTACCCCGTTGTTGAAATCGCTACCTGTGGCCGGAGCATTGGGATCCATATTGATGATGTTCAGAGCCCTGCGTTTGGCATCCAAAATAAAACGCTTGTCTTTACTTAATTGATAAGCGATACATAAATTACTAATTGGTTTGCCCACAAAATCGCCAAAGCCATGGTACATGCGCTCAATAATAATTTTCTTTTCTCTATCATTTTTACCCGTGGTATCAATAACTCTTTGTGGTTTTTCAGCTGGTAAAGGTTCCTTCATCAGTTTTTCTGCAAAAACAATAAATTTTTTGGCCTCAGGATTTTGCAGGTTGTTCTGGTAAAATGTTTCACCATTTCGGTTCATCCCCCATAATAATGGATGTGCACCTTCATTACGTTTTAACACTTCACTTATGGCCGGAGCTACCTTTTCGTTTGCATATTTCGCATCCACCACAAAATTGTAAGCTGGCGACCAGGTCCATTTATTTTCGCCCTTTAATAGGTAAGCATATTTCCAAAACCATTTGCCCGGCTTTAGCGCCTGATGCAACGGGTAAACGGCCCAGCGTTGTTCGTCACCAGTAATTAAATTTTGTTTAAAATCTTTGTCGGTAGCCAATATTACTTTATAGCGCACATTGCCAATGTTCGGATCTTCGGGCACTTCGCTTCCACTCTCCATCGGTTTTACCATATTTTTACCATTGGTACCCGGCCAAAGCAAAGCAGGGGCATTGGTGGGCACCGTTACACCATTAACCGGATACGGCCACTCGCGCACCCTCGAATGCAGCTTTTCTGCTGTTAGCTTAATTACGCCTGGTTGCTCCTGGGCGAAGGCGTTGAGTGAGAGTAGTGATAAGGTTAGGATGATTATTTTTTTCATCAGTTATGTGCTGAATTTAATATTTTGTTTATTGGTTGGTTCTTACGTAGTGATTGTGGCATAGGTTTATACATTATTCTTCTTTATTTGGGCGTGCCCCTGCGGGTCGGGCTATTCGCTACAAGTCCTCTCCCGATGAAGAATCGGGATCCGGGCTTTTCGCTGTTATCCCTCACGCAAAATTTATCTCAAACCCTACAAACCCGCAGTAAACTTATCTCCATTTATTTTGCACCATCGTTTTAAATAATTCCTCATGGCAATCAGTTTCTTTTTATATGCGGCATTTACGACAAGGTTATTCATTTCACCTGCATCGTTATTTAAATCGAACAATTGCTCTTTAACATCACCCTTGTTGTAAACAATATATTTAAAATCTTTGGTAATTACAGCCCGTCCGTTAATGCCTAAAAGTGTCTCATTATCGGCAAAATCTGTTTCAATAACCAGGGTATCACGCAAGTTTTTACCAGGATTGCTTAATCTTTTACTGATATCAATCCCTTTCAGGTAATTCGGTTTCTGCACACCAGTTAATCCACAAATGGTGGGGATAATATCTGTTCCGTTACATACCAACATATCGTCGGTACGTCCTTTCCATTCACCAATTTTCGAAATGATAAAGGGCACTTTCGCGGCTTCTTCGTACAAAATCTGTTTCTGGTTCCAGCTGTGGCCAGCATAACCATCGCCATGATCGGCAGTAAAAATAATGATCGTATTTTTTTCTACCCCGTATTTTTTCAGTGAGGCCATCACCATTTCGATGTAACCGTCTACTTTTTCTACCAAACGGTTATAGGCCCAGCGGTACTGCCTCCATTGATCGGCATTCCAGTTTACGCTTGGATAAGTGCGTGCGCTTACCTTTTGCTGCTCACGCACAATTTTCGGTTCGTTTGCAGGTATTTTCCAATTGGCTGGTAACGGTGGGCATTGATCTGCTGGTGGTGCATTGTCCAAAATATCCATCTTTAAAGTTTCGCCCCTGGCCCACTCGCAAATATCGTGTGGGTTTAAAAACGAGGCCACCAATAAAAAAGGCTTGTCTTTATTTTCCTTTATAAAACGGGCGCAGTAGGCTGGCGTACCCGCATCGTTATAATCTAAGAAATTGGTGTTCTGAATATATTCAAAACCATGCTGACTCACTTTTGCTGTTGGCACAGGCAGGTGCCATTTACCCACATACCCGGTTTGATAACCTCCATTCTGAAAAATTTTGCCCATCATGAGTAAGCTATCCGGCCATTGTCCGTCTTTTTCGGGTGCGTTACCTACAAAACCAGTTTCGTAGGGCATTTTCCCACTAAAAATAGCAGTGCGCGAGGGAGTGCATAACGGTTGTGCACAATAAGCTTTGGTAAAACGGATTCCATTTTTAGCCAGCTTATCCATAGCAGGAGTATGCAGGTATTTATTGCCTGCATTGCCCATTGCCTCAGCCGTTTGCTGATCGGTCATAATGATCAGTATATTTGGCTTAGTGGTTTGGGCAAATATTGAGAAAGCGACAGTCATCAACAGTAAAAAGCCAGTCAGTTTTTTTTTCATCTTTTTTAAATCAACAGTTTCAGTACTCAATTTTTTCGCGCTTAAATGTTCTTATTAATTTTATTTAACATAAAATGCGAAGGCCAAAGCTGCTGTCTTTTTTCCAATCAGCTCTGCAGGCACAGTTACCATAACTTCATCTCCCACTTGTTTCCAATTTACATTTTTACCAGTAGCGAGTAGCTTAATTTTAGTTCCTTTACCTGGAAGATTCCCTTTCCATTGAATTGTTGTTGGCACTGTGCTATCTTCCTTTATACAAGCAATAGCATATTTCGTTTTGCCATCTTTAGCTTGCGTAAACCAGGTTAAGCCATCGTTATAGTTATCGGTAATGCGGGTACCATAAATGGCTTCACCATTTATTTTCAACCAATCGCCAATACTAGTTAATGGATTTATGCTGGCTGCTGGAAATTCACCCATACCATCTGGTCCAACACCCAATAACAGGCTACCACCTTTAGCTACCACTTCGGCAAGTGTATGAATAATTTTTTCGGCCGATTTCATTTTATCCCCCTCACGGTAACCCCAGGCTTTACCCAAGGTCATACAAGTTTCCCAGGGTTCTTTTATCTGTTCTTTTGGCACAGCCTGCTCTGGGGTACGGTAGTTTTCGTAAGGGCCATGTACCGTTCGATCTACCACTAAAATACCTGGTTGTGCTGTGCGAGACATTGCTGCAATTTTTGGCATATTTACATCCTGGCTAAAGTCTGGATAGAGCGTAAATCCTTCAGGTCGTTTTTTATTGGGTTCCAGCGGACGGACCCATCCTCCATCTAACCAAAGAATATCAATCTTACCATAATTATGCATCAGTTCGCTAATCTGGTTGTAGGTAAAATCTTTAAATTTTTGCCATCGCCATGGATTCTTGATCCCATCATAGTTTACATTTCGATCAGAAGTAGCGTAACGAGGCCACCAAAAGTATTCCGAATGCCAATCTGGTTTAGAAAAATAAGCACCTATCATCATTCCTTTTTTACGGTATGCGTCGAATACCTCTTTTGTAATATCTGATTTAGGATTTTTACCAAATGGGGTATTAGCTACTTTAAACTCGCTCTGCTTGGTATCGAACATACTAAAACCTTCGTGGTGTTTGGTGGTAAACACTACATATTTCATCCCTGCTTTCTGCGAAATTTCAGCCCACTTATCGGGATCAAATTTTACAGGGTTAAATTTTTCCGATTGCCCCCAGTACCATTTTTTATAATCATCATAAGCAATGGTGCTATCTCTTACAAAACGGGGTTCGTTACATAACAACCAAGATTCTCTTGTACCCGATACACTGTATAATCCAAAGTGAATAATCACACCAAACTTTAAATCCTGCCAGGCATCTAGTTTTTTACGCACCAATGGGTCTGTAGGGTATTCGTAAGTAGTTGAGGCATCATAAATGTCGGCTGCTCGTTTTTCCTGGGCATTTGCCAATAAGGACTTTGCCAATATTGCAATTAAAATTATCTTTTTAAACATGGGCTTAATTTTAATAACCTGGATTTTGACCAATATTTTTATTTACATCTATTTCACTTAAAGGAATTGGAAATAACTCATGTTTACCTGTTACGAAATTTGCAGCAGCAGTATAATTATAATTAGATCGAATGGCTTTTACTTTAGTATTGGTATCATCTATGGTTTGTTTTAATATATTCCAGCGGATTAAATCTGTTTTTCTTAAACCTTCATAACTTAACTCCCAGGCACGCTCTTGCTGTACTGCTTTTAAAAAATTATCCTTACTCAAGCCGGTTGGTAAATCTGCTGTGGTCGCTTTTGGTAAAAGTGTTGCTACAGCTGTTGCACCTGTTCCTTTACCATCGGTTGTAGTAATAGCAATGGTGGGTACGGTAGTATATCCAGTTCCTGCATTCATCATTGCAATGGTACCAATGCCTTTAGTACCTGTAACAATGGCAACTGCTCCTACTGCTGCATCGGTTCCTCCCCCTCCACCATTAACCTGAAATTTTATAGTCAGGTTTGATGTATAACCACTTCCTGGCGTTGTTAGGTTTACAGAAATACCACTGCCCGGTACATCTATACCAAAGGCACGTCTTCTCACTTGATTAATAGCGTCGTAAGCAAGAGCGTTAGGTCCATTATTTAATTCATTTTCTACCTCAGCACGCATTAACAATAAATCCGAATAACGCATCACTACAAAATTGATTCGAGTAGTTCCCCTTTCAATAAGGTCTTGTTTTTGATATTCCCTACTCCACTTTGCGGCCCTCCAGGTTTCATCTGCCCTTGCCAAAACTTGTGGCTGTTTATTACCTGCAGCATCAATTGTATAATTTGCGATAGAAAAATCTCGTCTGGTATCGCCAGCAGCAAAGCTATCATAGAATGGTCTTACCGCCAGAGTTCTACCATTAGCAGCAAAATAAACACCCAAAGCAGTAGATGGGGTACCGAAAATTCCGCCTAATGAATTTCCCGACGTAGTATTATTGTCTGTATTATAAAAGGCGACCTGAAAAATATTTTCTGTTGGTTCTAAAATACTTTGACACTGATTTTTAAAAACCTGCGCATAACTTGGATTGAGTTTATATACATTTTGCGCCATTACTTCATCAATTTGTTGTTTAGCCAAAGTGTAATATTCTTTATAGTTTGCAGGCCGTTCCATCTGTTTAGTTATAGGACTTAATGAGTAGCCGCCAGCATAAAGTGCTATTCTGGCTAACATGGCTTTTGCAGCCCATTTATTAATACGCTCATCAGTTGGAACAGCTGTTGGCAATGCATTAGCTGCTTCTTCCATTTCTTTTAAAATAACTTTATAAATTTCGTACCGATTTGTACGTGGTAATTTAAAATCATCACCTGTTTGCGAAGGTGTTAATTTAAAAGGCACATCTCCCCAGTAATGAATTAATTCAGAATAGTAGAATGCCCTCAAAAATTTGGCTTCTGCTAAATTTCTGTTTAAAGCATCTTTTTGTGCTTGCGTACCGCTGTTATAAATCCCCATTTGAGGAATTCTGCTTAATACTACATTGGCCCTGTCGATCCCGCTGTAAAAAGTACTCCAGGTATTGAGGAAAGCGGCACGTTCTGGCGTACCATTATAGTGTGCAATAACCCTAAAATCGGTAGATAAATCAACTCCTTCAGTTTGCCCTAGATCAGTATCATTATCGTAAATTAAAGGAATGTTAAAACCATATAAAGCTTGACTCGACATCACATCGTACACGCCTAAAGTTGCCGAGTAAGCCTCGGCCTGGTTAGCAAAGAAATTAGAAGAAGTGAAATAGGAATAAGGTTCTGTTTCTACTGCTTTTTTACATGAAACAATCACCAAAGCCCCAAAAACCAAGCTTCCCAACATTATTTTGTGGCTAAAATTTTTAATATTTTTCATCACTATAAATTTAAAATGATAGATTAAGACCTGCTAAAAATGATTTTGCTCTTGGATATGCACTGGCATCGATGCCAGGGGTTAACGGGTTGTTGATCACACTAACCTCTGGGTCGTAACCCGAATACTTAGTAAACACATAGAGGTTATAAGCCGTAAAATAAATGCGCGCATTAGCAATTTTTACAGCACTTAGCCATTTTTTTGGTAGCGTATAACCAAGACTGATATTATTGATCCGCAAGAAAGAACCATCTTCGATAATCTCATCGTATAAACGGGCGCTTCCAAATCCATCATACGATTGGATGGTTTTACCCTGGTTTAATGCAGCTAGCTCTCCCGGGCTGGTAATGCGTGTACCGGATGGATTAATGGTTGTCCAACGATCAGCAAACGAAGCAAATGAATTTACATAATCTAATCCAAGGTTAGAATTGTTTAATTTATTGGCATTGTAGATTTTGTTACCTATAGTAAAATTAAGAAACACACTTAAATCAAATCCTTTATAACTAAAGCTGTTGCTTATACCTCCAGAGAATTTAGGCTTCGCATTACCTAACGGAACACGGTCAAAATTATTGATCAAACCATCGGGCACCCCATCTGGTCCACTAATATCTTTAAATTTGATATAACCGGGCTGCACGGTAATACCATCTTTTACTACACCTGGTTTTAGCGTGTATATGTTTGTTGTTGGGTTATAATTAAAATCGTTTACCTGATATAAGCCCTCTTTAACATAACCGTACATTACACCAACTGGTTGACCAACTTGCAAGATATAATCACTTGGAATATTACCATCGGCAAGTCTACTCGTTTCCCCATCACTTAAACTCAATACCTTTGTATTGGTAAATGCAACATTTACATTGGTAGTCCAGTTAAAATTGCTGGTTCTTATGTTTGTTGTATTCAATGTCAGTTCAAATCCTCTGCTCGAAGTGGTGCCTATATTCTGAAACTGAGTATTAAAACCAGAACTTGCAGGTATTCGGGTATTAAACAATAGATCTTTAGATCGATTATCAAAATACTCGGCTGTTAATGTTATTTTTTGTTTTAAGAGCCCAACATCTAAACCAATGTTCATGGCTTTTAAGGTTTCCCATTTTAAGTTTGGATTTGGTAGATTTTCCTGGTAAGACGCAGAAATGAGCTGATCGTTTAAAGGATATGAGCCAGCATTATAAATGCCTAATGCCGCATAGTTCGCAATGCGGTTATTTCCTGCTAAACCATAACTAAAGCGTAATTTTAAATCAGAAAATATAGGGAGTTGCTTCATAAATTTTTCCTGGATCACTCTCCAGCTTAAAGCAGCAGAAGGGAAATAACCCCAGGTATTATTTGTTCCAAATTTTGAAGAACCATCTGCGCGAAATGTTGCCGTTAATAAATACTTTCCTTTATATGCGTAATTAGCCCTGCTGAAAAAAGACAATAATTTGCTATCCTCTGCATATGTAGTAGGAAAGGCCGTTACAGTTCCGAGCTGAAGTTTGTCCCATCCTAAATTTATAGATGGAAAATTACTTGAAGATGTGATTAAACTTTGTGCATAATTATAGATATATTCTTGTCCTACAGAAATATCCAGCTTATGATCTTTATTAAATACGTTTGCATAAGTTAGTGTATTATTATAGTTTAACTGCTGCGTTGTGATATAAGATACTCCTCCGGATGCACCTCCTGAGCGTAGAGAGACTAACGAATTGGCATCGTTAAATGATCTTGCTGAGTTATTATTATCGGTATAATTAACTAAACCGCGGTAGGTAAAGTTTTTACTGATTATATATTGTCCACTTATATTCATACCCAACGATTTTAACCTCGATTCTCTATGTTGTGTATTTAGTGTAACTACCGGACTCTGGTAATTTACCGAGCTTGGGTTAGGATCTAAGGGATCGATATCAAGGTCTATCAAAGAAAAATCTTCGGGTGCAATGCCAGAAACTGGCCTATATTGTAAAATAGTGTTCAGTAAACTTATTCTGCCTTCGCCAGTGCCCAAACCCGTTATTTTCTGATTAGAATAATTAACAATGGCGTTGATATTAAATTTATCGCTTACATTATGGCTTAGGGTTAGTTTACCAATATCTTTTGAAGATGCTGTATTTAATAGTATCCCATTATCATCATTACGGGAATAAAACACATTAAACTTGGTTTCTCTTCCGCCGCCATTAATGCTAATCTTATGCGCTTGATTGATAACGGCATCACCAAAAGATTCTTTCTGCCAATCAACTCCTGGCCTATCACCATAGCGGATCTGCAGCGAATCAAAACTTCCATAGGTTTTTAAAAAGGAAGCCAGGCGTACAGGATCTGTTAATGCCCGTTCGTAACGGAGCGTAGTGTATTGAAGCGGGTTCATTAAAGGCAAAAAGGTAGTTACTTTTTTTGTTCCAACGTAACCATCATAATTGATGCTTACTTTTCCTTCCTTAATCCTCTTGGTGGTAACCAAAATAACACCGTTTGCACCACGGGCTCCATAAATCGAAGTAGCAGATACATCCTTTAAAACATCAATTGATTCGATATCCATTGGATCGAGAAAAGCCAATCCATCTGTTTGGGGTACCCCATCAACCACATATAATGGCTCGTTACTTTGGGTGATTGACGTACCTCCCCTAATTACAATAGATGGCGCTGCCCCTGGTGTTCCATCTGCCATAGCCACCTGAACGCCAGCCAGCCGGCCTTGTAAAGCCTGACCAACGTTTTGCACAGGTACTTTAGCTAACTCTTCACCCCTTATAGAAGAAATTGCACCTGTTAAATCTTTACGGGCAACAGTTTGGCCATAACCTGTTACTACAACCTCGTTTAAATTATTGGCATCGTCTATCAATTTAGCATTGAGACTGGTTCTATTGTTAACCGCTATCTCTACTGATTTTGTACCCAAATAGGAGAATACTAAACGGGCATTAGATTTTACTTTGATGGTAAAAGCACCATCATTACCAGTTATAGTGGTGTTGGTGGTACCTTTCTCGTTTACAGTTGCACCAGGTAATGGTTGATTTGTTTCGTCCTTTACAACTCCCTTTACTGTAATTACCTCTTGTGCAAAAAGAATTTTACAGGTGCTAAGTAATAAGAATAAGATTATAATTTGTTTCATGTGATTTTCCTTATCGTGAATTGTTTTTTTATTAGGTGAGTTGGAACCCCGTTTTAATAAAAAGGTTCGCTGCCGTTTTAACCGTTGCCGTTAATAGATATTCATCAAAAGCTTCTGATGCTGGCCCTGCCGTTAAATCTATATTTCCAGCTATGCCGAGTAGTTCTATTCCTGCCTGTGCGGTTTTAGTTTCTCTGTTCAGCAATCCAGCATCAATATCATATATAGGATTAAGTACCCCAATCATCGAATCATTTCCCGTTATCGGAATTAAATCTGACCCATCGGCATCGTTTCTTCTGATACTTACCCAAGGGCGCAGGTATTTAAGTGTGGCAATCTGCAATTTATTCACCATTTGGCGCAATTGTGCAGAATGCCTTGCCTCTACCGTTTGGATCCGTGCTGCAGTTGCCAATGCAGACGTGCCCATTAATGATATCAACTGTCCTTTATATGCGCGTTCGCCTAAATCTTCAAGCACTATTGCTGTTCTTAAAAACGTACCATAATTTGTAGTTACATTTGCATTAACCTTGGTATAATCGAAATTGGCATATGGCATTGCTGTTCTTGGCGTACCACCCAAATCGGTAATGGCTTTGGTTATAACATTAATATGTGCCTGTTCCTGATCGCGCAGTGTTGTAATAATCGGTTTATCAGCTACAGGTATTAAATTTGGCGTTGTAGTTAATACATTGTTGTAAAACTGAAACTGCATATAGGCCAGTGCTAAAACCAGATTGAGCGAATCTACGGTTGCATTATTTGGAGTAGTTTGGCTATAGCCTTTTTGAAACACAGTACCCAATGTTAAAGGCAAGGCTGCTAATGACACTTTTTTCCCAATGCTGAAAAACTGCTGCAATGCATTACGCCTAGGGCTCAATCTTTGGTAAACCCCACCTTCTACTTTTTCTATCTCCTCAAGGATATTTAAAACATTCATGTTGATCGTAATTTAAAGATTGATGATATTAAGTTTAGTTTTAATATATTTTGAAGCCTGCTCCAAAACTTTGCCTGGCGCTAAGCTTACATCGAGTGCGCTAGTGGCATCGGCACCCAATGGCGCTAATTCTGTAAGGTCGGCAAAACCTAAGGCATTAACCTGACTGCGAACATATGCTGCGTGGCGGGCCTCTACTGTAGCTATTTGGCTCAAAATTATCAGATTATAATCGTTTTTACTTCTTACAATTGCATCATTATAAGCCGCCACTCCTAAATCTTCAAATGTTTTAGCTGCATTTAATACGGCTGTAGCATCAGCAAAATCGATAGTTGAAAAATCAAACGCTAATGTTCCAATTCCCGTGGCACCCAAAAACCTTTTGAAAAACTCCCGGTGTGCAATTTCATGAAGCCTTACATCATTAAATAGCATTTTTTGCTGAACGGTAAAAGCTGTAGGAAAGTTTGCCACAACCTTGATGTAAAATGCCGCCTCCAATTGCTCTAAAGCGTAGATATAATTTAGCAGTCCGGTATCATCTCTAAAATCGATTGTATTATCGGTGTTGATGTAAGGTGTTGAGGGGGCAGCATCATCTTCTTTTTTACAGCCGATCATTCCGACTGCCAATACAGAAGCCCCAGCATATTGCAAAAATTGCCTCCGCTGTATGAGTTTAACCAAAGGATAATTTCTTTCAGTTGTTGAATTGGTCTTGGTCATTTTGTTAGTTGATTTATAATTTCGGTTATCTGCACTATATATCGACAGCGGGTTTGGTTAAGACCTTTAATCGACAGGTATTATTTGGTCATATATTTAAACCTGTTCAGGTTTGGTTCGTCTGTAAGATTATCAGCAGATTTTTGGAGGAAATGCTCTTTCTTCAGTTTTAATCTGCTTTCATTTACTTAACGAATTTAGCATTAGGCTTATAAAAAGAGTTTCAAATTTGTTTAAAATACTATCAAATTTGGGCAAACACGCCTTAAAGCACTTATTTGAGCCTTTTTTATCCTCTTTTAAAGTAAAATGATGTTAAAAAAATTGAGATAAGAAGCTAAAATAATTACTTAATTTATTTTTTCTTGTAAGCGGTATCCTACGTTATTCTACAATAAAAAAGGATATCCTAAATTTTAGAATATCCTCTGTTTATATTTATATCACGCCAGGCGTTTGTAGCCAGTAATATCTTGTTATAAAAAACTATTTTGCTACGTAATCAAATGCTTTAAACTTTTGAAATACATTAGCTGCACAACCTAACAAACCTGCTTTATTACCCAGGTTAGCGGCAACCACTAAACCACTGGCCAATGAAATTGGTACGGCCAGGGTTTTTATCCTTCTTTCTATTTCCCTTACGTAAAAAGCGCCAGACTCACTGATACCGCCACCAATTACAATTTTTTGCGGGCTGAATATATTTATAAAACTGATAATCCCTGTTGCTAGATAATCGAAATGTGATTCCATTGCTTCTACAGCATACTCTTCTCTGGCAAGATACTTTTCTACCATATATTTACCATCAATCTCTTCTGGTGGATTGGGATGGATGGATTTATAATGGTTAAGAAGGGCGGTTACTGAAGCATAAGCTTCTAAACAGCCACGGCCGCCACAGGCACATGCAACGCCTTTGTGTTCTACCACAATATGGCCAAGCTCTGTACCCCTGTTTCTAAATCCGCCATAAAGTTTATTATCAATCATTACGGCACCACCAATCCCTGTACCCACGGTAAGAAAAACTACATCAGTACTGTCTTTTGCAGCGCCGTAGGTCATTTCGCCAAGGCCCATTAAATTGGCATCGTTATCCATAACAATGTTATAACGTGTTACCTCTTGCAAAATTTCACCTAAAGCCAACTGTTTAAAACCAGGTAGATTATCTGCACCAGCAATAATTTTGTTGTTGTAAATAATCCCCGGGAAGCCGATTCCTACACCTAGAATAGGGTTTTTAAATTTTTTAGCGCAGGTATTAATTGCTTCTACAATAAGCGCAATAATTGCTCCCTGGGTTTTCGCATTTTTTAATGATATGATAATGGAATATAAAATTTCGCCATTTTGGTTTACTACCCCACATTTTAGTGAAGAGCCACCAACATCAATTCCGATAGCATACGATTGTTCCGTGTTGAAATTATTTAAATTAACCATATACCCTAACTAGTTTAACTATTTTTTGCATTGCTTAATGGATGTGTTTTTTATCGCCGTAATTAGAACCTAAATATAGGCCTAAAAATAGAATTTGGTGTATCTATAGACCTTAGATTTCAGCTTAAAACCTTTAAATATTGATTAAAAATTGAAATAAAACGTCAAGGTTATCCATTTTTGCCCTAAGAGGATCAAAACTTCATGCCTGTTAAGCATTAAAGGCAAGCGAAAAACTTAACCACAGATAAAAAGGATAGACACAGATACAATATTATCATCTGTGTTAATCTGTGGCAAAAAGCTAAAACAAACAACACTTCAGTAAAGGATAAACACAGATACGATATTAACATCTGTGTTTATCTGTGTCCGTCTTGGCTAAAGGCTAAAACGAACAACACTCTAGGGCATATGATCTACTATGTTGGCCATTAAAGGCAAACGAAAGATTTAACCACAGATAAAAAGGATAAACACAGATACGATATTAACATCTGTGTTGATCTGTGTCCATCTGTGGCTAAAAGCTAAAACGAACAACACTTTAGGGCATACGATTTACTATGTTAGCCATTGAAGGCAAGCGAAAAACTTAACCACAGATAAAAAGGATAGACACAGATACGATATTAACATCTGTGTTAATCTGTGTCCATCTGTGGCTAAAAGCTAAAACGAACAACACTCTAGGGCATACGATTTACTATGTTAGCCATTAAAGGCAAACGAAAGATTTAATCACAGATAAGATATTAACATCTGTGATTATCTGTGTCCGTCTTGGCTAAAGGCTAAAACGAACAACACTCTAGGGCATATGATCTACTATGTTGGCCATTAAAGGCAAACGAAAGATTTAACCACAGATAAAAAGGATTAACACAGATACGATATTAACATCTGTGTCCATCTGTGGCTAAAAGCTAAAACGAACAACACTCTAGGGCATATGATCTACTATGTTAAACATTAAAGGCAAACGGAAGATTTAACCACAGATAAAAAGGATTAACACAGATACGATATTAACATCTGTGTCCATCTGTGGCTAAAAGCTAAAACGAACAACACTCTAGGGCATATACCCATTAAAATACGCTTTTAACCAAATTCAAAATATTTCTGATAATAATCAAAAGTGTTTCTGTTTATACCCCCATAACTTCACTTTACAAAACAATTATCAAAGAATCAAACCACAACATGATGAAAAAAGCTTTTTGCTTACTATTGCTAACCGCCTCACTTATACTAAATTGTTATGCAAGGCCAATACAACAAAATCCACCACAAAACTGGTTAAAAAAAGCAACCGTTGTAATCTCATTTCAGCTTAATAAAGCTGCAGTTACTTATAAACCAGGGCAAAACCCGCGTTCTATAAACCCTAATGGCACGGTAAGAACTGCAGGGGTAACGGACTGGACAACAGGTTTTTTTCCGGGCAGTTTATGGTACGGGTATGAACTTACAGGCGATAAAAACCTTGCCCAAGAAGCCAAAAAATTCACACTTGCACTCGATACGGTGCGCAAGATCACCAATTCGCACGATTTAGGGTTTATGCTTTATTGTTCTTATGGCAATGCCTTTAGGATAACGGGCGATAAAAACTATTTACCAGTTTTGGCTGAGGGCGCACAGCACTTGTACAATCGTTTTAATCCAAAAGTTGGCGTAATTAAATCATGGGATTTTTCTTGGTGGCACTATCCGGTAATCATCGATAATATGATGAACCTCGAATACTTGTATTGGGCAGGTAAAGAATTTAAAAAACCAGATTTTATTAACGCAGCCAGCACCCACGCTACTACGACCATGAAAAATCATTTCAGAAAAGATTTCAGCTCGTACCATGTGGTAGATTACGATCCTGCAACTGGTAAGGTTTTGGCCAAAAGAACCCACCAGGGGGTTACTGATGAATCGGCCTGGGCCCGTGGCCAGGGATGGGGATTATATGGTTATACGATGTGTTATGCCAACACGAAAAACCCTGCATTTTTAGTGCAGGCAGAGAACATAGCCAAATTTATTATGAACCACCCACGTATGCCGAAAGATAAAATTCCGGTTTGGGATTTCGACGTACATAATGCAATGGATACTGCAGAACGGGCACCAAGAGATGCCTCTGCTGCTGCAGTAATTGCATCAGCCTTGCTTGATTTAAGTACGCAGGTAAAAGATGGCAAAAAATATGTTGATTATGCGGAGGATATCCTTAAATCGCTTTCATCTGACGCTTATTTAGCCAAACCAGGAGAAAACCAATATTTTCTGTTGAAACACAGTGTTGGGGCATTTTTATACAATTCGGAGATTGATACGCCGTTAGATTATGCCGACTATTATTACCTCGAAGCCTTAAAACGTTACGTAGCGATCAAAAATATAGATTTAAAAGATTTAACGAAATCTTAATTTTTAAACCATGAAACTAAAATACGTTATAGCCCTATTTACACTTGGTTTTGCCTGTTTAAACACAAATGCGCAGGAAGCAGTTATTACCAAAGAAAGTTTTAGGTCAATCGACTTGAACTATAAGGGCTTAGAAAAAGTAAACAAACTTTTTAATGCTGGCGAATATAATGGTGCAGCCAAAGAACTGTTAACCTACTACCGTAACCGGAAAACAGTTAAACATCCTGATTTTAATGTAGGAGACGAAGCGCGTTTTAGAGGGAAAGATATCGGTAAGGCCAACCAGGTGAAGGCCGATAATGCCTTGGAACACAAATTTCAGCCACAAAAAGGTTATGGCTACTATGATTATGGCAGCGATATCAACTGGGATTTTTGGCCGGTAAAAGATAATGAAGTGCGTTGGCAGTTACACCGTGTTACCTGGTGGCAACCCATGGGCATGGCTTACCGCAGCAGTGCAGATGAAAAATATGCCAAAGAATGGGTTTTTCAGTTTAGAGATTGGGCCAAGAAAAATCCATTAGGCAAATCGAAAGATAACGACAGCTTTGCATGGCGCCCTTTAGAAGTTTCGGAACGGATTCAAAGTTTACCAGGCACTTTTAATTTATTTGTTGGCTCGCCCAACTTTACACCAGCCTTTTTATTGGAATTTTTAAACCTTTTTAACCAACAGACCGATTATATCCCTAAACATTACAGTGCAGAGGGCAACCATCTATTGTTCGAAGCACAAAGGGTTTTAGGATCAGGCAGTATTTTTCCGGAGCTTAAGCAAGCCGAAACATGGCGTAAAAGTGGTATCGAAGTATTAAACCGTGAAATTAAAAAACAGGTTTATCCGGATGGTATGCAGTGGGAACTTTCGCCAACTTACCACGTGGCTACTATTGATATATTCCTTAAGGCCTATAATTCGGCTAAACTGGCGGGTGCAGAGAAAGAATTTCCTGAAAGTTATATCAAAACGGTAGAAAACATGGTAATAGCCACCGCTAATATGTCGTTTCCTGATTATAATAACCCCATGTTCGGCGATTCGTGGCCTGTAGAAAAAGCATCACGAATAAAAGCATTTGCCGCATGGTCTAAAACCTTTCCTGAAAATGAAGAAATTAAATATTTCGCTTCTGATGGCGCCGCGGGTGCTTTACCGAACTATTTGTCGCATGGATTAACTACAGCAGGGTTTTACACTTTCAGAAACGGCTGGAACGATAAATCTACCGTAATGATTTTAAAAGCAAGTCCTCCGGGAGAGTTTCATGCCCAGCCCGATAATGGTACTTTCGAACTATGGGTAAAAGGCAGAAACTTTACACCTGATGCCGGATGTTATCTCTACAGTGGCGATGCGGAAGTAACTAAAAAGAGAGATTGGTACCGCCAAACCAAGGTGCACAGCACGCTTACCCTTGATAATCAGAATATGGTGATTACCAAAGCACAGCAGAACAAATGGGAAACAGGTAAAAATCTGGACATACTCACCTACTCCAACCCGAGTTATGCTGATTTAAACCACCAGCGCAGCTTATTATTTATCAATCAGCAATATTTTCTGATCATCGATCAGGCTATTGGAAAAGCAACCGGAAACCTAGGTGTACACTTTCAACTTAAAGAAGATAGCAAACCCGTGTTCGATAAGGCTAAAAATAAGGTTTATAGCACTTACAGCGATGGGAACAACTTGCTGATCCAATCATTAAATGCAGATAAAGTTAGCCTTAACGAAGAAGAAGGCAAAGTTTCTTATATCTATAATCAAGAGATGCCACGCCCTGCTTTTGTATTCGAAAAAGCTAAAAGCGATGTAAAAACGCAAAATTTTATATCAATAGTTTATCCCTTTGATGGCAATAATGCTCCAGAAATTACTGTTGCTGAAAATGCTGGTAACAGTTTCGAAAAAGGCGAAATTAACCTTACACTTACCATCGACGGTAAAAAGAGTATAGTGAAAACGACATTGATGAAGTAATAAGAAACCAATCTATTTTTCCTGCAGATCTACACAGATTGATACCGCAGATTTTAGGAGATTTTTGTTGCTCCCATAAGTCAAAATCTGTTTGATCTGCGTTTTTTGATCAGTGATCTGCGGGGAACGAAAGAATGAGAACATGATTGAATAACCCTAAAAAAACGGCATGAATTAAGAAAATACAATCAACCATCAACTAACCAAAAAACCACATGAAAAAAAAGTCAGTTTACCTACAAAAGTATATGGCCATTGCTGTATTATTTTTGGCAAGCTCGTGCAGTAAAGTTCAAAATGGCCTGACCAGCCAAAGCGAAACGGCAAAATTCTCTATTCCGAAAATGGCTACAGGGCCACAAGCAAACCTAAACTACGGTGATACCATTTTAAATGTAACTTACGAAAACGGAGCGCTCAACTCAGGCATTACAGCTATAAATCCTACTAATGCTACCGCCTCGGATGCTGCTTATATTATATCACCAGGGGCCGCAACACCAAACCACGCAATAGCGCATAAAGTGGTATATGGCAATTCGGGTTATAACTCTGACGGGAACTGGCGAAGTGAGAGCGATGCTCAACAGGTTATCCCTGCACGCTATTTCCCGGGCGACGAACGCCGTTATGAATTTAGTGTATTGCTGAAAGACTGGCCGATTTGGAACCAAGGCGATCCAACAAATGAAAGTAACCTTTTCCAGTTAAAAGTATCTGGCGGAGAAAATGTTCCTTTGATGATACGCGCACAAAGAAATGCGGTAAGAATCAGGTACCAGGATGTATCAACAAAGGATATCATCAGCAATTTACAGCCCTATGTAAACCAATGGATTCAATTTAGAATTGATGTGCTCTGGGCCACAACCACCACTGGCTACATGAGAACCTATATGAAACTACCGGGACAAAATGATTTTATTTTGGTAGACGAAAAAACAAACTATGCTACCTTTACCGGAGATGTGAGTGCCGGGAATATCGGTTATATTAAGTGGGGATTATATGTTGTACCACCCAATAGCACGCGCACGGTTTATCATGACGATATCCGCATCATCAACCTTAACCAGGCGCCTACCACAACAGGTTTGATTTGGGGCAACAGCATTGCCGAGGCTAATCCTGCCTATCTGGATGGTCCATATACCATTACCTCTAACATTACCAACCCTACTGCTTATAACAATACCAGCCATGTTTATATTCATCCGAATATAAAATACCAAGACGCACAAAACATTGTGTATGTTAACAGCACCAGCCCTGCGCCTAATGCTACTGATAATGTTGTGGGCACGCCACGATCTGATTTTTCGCGCTCAACACTATCAGCAGCAGGCTTATCGAGCGGTGTACCTGGCCCTGGTGGAAGATACCTGGTAGCTGGCTGGGTAAATGCAGTATCAGCAGGTACACCTTCAGCATTTGATCCGACAGAATATTATGAATTTAATATGGAGCCTAAAAGCGGTTACTATTTTAACTTTAGCGATCTTAAATTTACGGTATTAAGGGGTGGTACTGCACATCCCAATACCTTTGTACTCCGCTCTAGTATCGATAATTTTGCTGCCAATATTTCTGCTCCGGTAACAATTAGCGGCACCACTACCCCAACTGCGATATCATTTAATGCATCGGCACTTAGCAATATCACTACCGCAGTTACTTTTAGGCTTTATGCTTACGGGGCTACTGCTACAAGTGGAACAACAAGTGTTGGTGTTAACGATTTTCAGGTAAATGGCCAAGTTTTACCTACTCCTTAATTAATTTATAAAGAAACGGTCTGCTTAGCTAATAAGTAAGACCGCTTTTCATATCAGGTTTTATGAACAAAAAAATAATCTTTATCCTTTTTATCTACTTTACGATTTTCAGTAGTATCAAAACCAATGCACAAAACAATAAAATGCAATGGTGGCAAGATGCCAAATTTGGACTGTTTCTGCATTGGGGCCTATACTCTATTGGCGAATGGAATGGCAAACCACAAAAAGGCAACGAACATTTTATGTATTACGAGCGCATTCCTTTAAAAGAATATGCCAAAATTGGCGAAACATTTAATCCTATAAATTTCAATGCAGATATATGGGTTAAAAGCGCAAAGGATGCAGGTATGAAATATATCGTAATTACCGCAAAACATCACGATGGCTTTGCCATGTTCAACTCTCCAAGCAATGATTTCAACATTGTTAAAAAAACAGCTTTCGCTAAAGATCCGATGGTTGATTTAGCCAGGGCATGTAAAAAATATGGTCTTAAACTTTGTTTTTATTACTCTTTGGGCAGAGATTGGGAAAGCCCGGATGCCTATTGGTCGCACCCAGGTGGCAAAGCGGGAAACTACTGGGATTTTCCGGATTCGGCAAAAAAAGACAACAACCGTTATATCGAAAATAAGGTAAAACCACAACTAAAAGAGCTATTTACACAATATGGCCCGGTAGGCGTTATATGGTTTGATACACCTGAGGGAACTACAAAAGTACAAAGTGAAGACTTGCGCAAATTCATCTTAAATTTACAACCTGATTGTATCATCAATAGCCGCATTGGAAATAATATGGGTGATTATGGGGTTGCCGAACAAAAAATAGAAGCTAATAAGGTGATCAAACCCTGGGAATCGTGCATTACCATGAGTGGGAAATGGGGCTACAATAAATTTGATAAAAACTGGAAAAGCCCCGAATTATTGGTACGGAATTTAGTAGAAATAGTTTGTAAAGGAGGTAACCTACTTTTAAATGTAGGTCCAACGAATTTGGGCGATTTACCTGAGCAAAGCCTACACAATCTACACGAAATCGGCAAATGGATGAAAGTAAACGGAGAAGCTATTTATGGAACCGTACCGTTTACCATAGTAAATGAATATACTGTTTCTGCAGCAAATGCAAAAGAAACCATGGGCCAATCAAATAACGATAATACCTCAAAAAAAATAAATGCCGATTTATATTTCAATCAAAAAGGCAATAACATTTACCTATTTGCCCGAAGCTGGATAGCAACTAACATTATATGTAAAACTTTAGCACCGATAAAAAATATTAAAAGCATAAGCCTTTTGGGCAGTAAAGAAAAAGTAAAGTGGCAATCTGAGTCAGATAATATCCTGATTACTATGCCTAAAAAAATAAATAGTGCAATCCCGGTTTATGTTTTTAAAGTGGCGCTTAACTAGTTGGCTGATACTAGGTAACTGGATTTACACATAATCCGTTTCAAATCTTCCTTTAATTATAAAGGTGGTGAATTAAACAGTTAGAATCGGGTAATGAAAAAACCCATTACCCGATGATTGAGCGGTTAATAAAAATCAGTTCCCGTTAATTTAATTTGATAGGGCCATTGACCAATTAAATCGGGTTTTCGGGCCAGTTTAACATGTGCTGTTGGCGCAGCACTCACCACCAACCATAAATAAGCTGTTTTTGCAGGGACTTTAAAAGTATATGTTCCATCTTTCGACGCATACATTTTGCCATAAACACGGTCGCCATTTTCTTTAACGGCTAAAAATCCATATCTCCAGCCAGCATTTTCAGCATTTATGATCTGGTAACCTATTGCATCCGCTAATCCTTTAAAATTAAGCGTAACAGCAGAATTTGCTGGTAGTTTAAGTCTTATACCATTATAACCATAATCTTGCGGACAATCCTTTTTGGAGATCATATACCAGCCATTTTGTAAAGGATTAAAGGTTGTTTTATGCTTATTGGCATATTTACCGGTTACATCACGCACACGTTTTAAATCCCAGGTAATAAACTTACGTGAAGCATCAAAAACCTCATCGTTAAACTGATCCTGACTGATATTTGTGATGCGTTTATAGGTCATCACAGGATCTTCGCCAAGATTAAGCTTATTAAGTAATTTTCCGTAAAAATTTAATCCATGTTTTTCTGACCAATACTCCAATAAAAAAGGCGAATGATATTGGTTCTCTGGATGTAGAAAAGCCAGATTGGTCTGTTTTAGAAATGCCATTAAATGGAAGTTTTCAAAATCTACCCAGTTAGGATAAACCTGCCATAACAGATATTGACTTCCCATTTCGTTTATCGCTCCATTAAAGGAAGTACCTCTATCGCAACCGGCCATAAACTGAAACGAGTGACCCAACTCGTGCGCCAGAACACCATAAGGATACTGATGCACACGAACAGCAGGTGTCCATAAAATGGCTACACTATCTTTTCCCCACCCATAAGCTGTGCCTTCGTTTCCACCATAAATAAAAACGAGTGCTTTATATCGATCAGAAACCGAATGACCTTTTTTCAGCACCTTTAATTTATCGATATAATAATTGTAAAACCGTTCGGTTTCTACGAGCGATCTTTTCACATCAAAACGTTTCGCGGTATCTATATTCTGCATTGGATCATCTCCAAGCTCTTTTGACCAAAAAATAACCACATTAGCCGATTCAACCCGTCTTTTGTTGCTGAAAACACTATTATTATCCTCAAAATCATTGTTTTCAGGAACCTTGTTTACGTTTTTAGGGATGAATATTTTTTTAGCCGTTTCTTTTTGCTGAGCTGTTCCAATTAATGGCAGGACAAAGAGCAGAAATGTAATTGTTGGCCTGATTATGTGCTTAAGTTTATTTAACATTTGTAACAAAAAATTACTTAAATACATTTTTCGGTACTGTGCCTGTCCAAGAATCTGGCAATTTCGTTACACCAAAAATTTTGGCCAATACAAAACTGGTGTTTTTGTTGCTGTTAAAACTGGTTATTAAACCACCTTTTTTAATCTGCGGACCTGTAATAGCCCATGGTACCTGCATTTCGTTCATAGATATACCTCCATGGCCTTTGTTTATGCCACCATGATCGGTAATCAATAAAATATGAGTGTCTTTATAAATTCCATCTGCCTTTAATTTTTCTATCAATGCCCCTATTGCTACGTCTGCCTGCTCAATGGCGGTAATATATTCTGGTGTCATCCAGCCAAAACCATGACCAGCATGATCGGTATGTACGCTATATAAGAAGGTAAGTGTAGGGTTTTGTTTGTTTTTTACCATAAAATCAAATGCTTTCTGGTAATTGTCTTTATACTGATCTTTTTCTTCAAATGATACCTCATCCAGGTATTTTTTGTTGATGGGATTGATCAGCTCCTTCCAGTTATAATAATAGGCTGTTTTAACTGCAGGGATAGCTTCTTTTAACACTTTGAAGATAGATGGATAGTAGCCGTCCTGATCTGTTTCTAAAGGCTGTAAGGTGTGTTTTTCCAATGTCCAGTCGTTGGCGGTGATGCCATGCTCCTCCGGTCCCGAACCCGTCATGTGGCTGGTCCAGTTGGGCAGCGTAACCGATGGCATTACCGGGCGGGTGCTTAACGAAAGTACCCCATCGGCAAAAAGTTTATCGAGGTTAGGGTGTTTCGCGGTTTTATAGCCCTCTGCACTAAAACCATCAAGACCTAAAATTAACACATGTGCTTTACGCTGGGCGGTGGCCGATAATGACAGCAGGGATAAAACCATCATTTTTAAAAAAACTTTTCTCATAAAGAATTAAATAAATCTATTGATACAATATTGGAACAATTAAATAATTAATGGATAACTGAGCGTATTCAGCATCAAAATTAAATTATAATTACTAAACAAATGTTTAATTAAATTAAACATTTGTAAAATAATCGTGATGAACATCTTTCAGATGAGCGATTAGTTAATACGCTATATCCAAATTGCCAGACCTAAATTGACTGGGGAACCTCCTCATCAAATTTAATATAAAAAGGAACTTGTCTCAAATAGCATAAATTTGTCTTAAGCGACTATAGAGTTTTTCGATCCAGATTGATCAGAAAGTCCCAGCTGACAGATTTTATAGCTAAACCGTATTTATGAAACAAGTTCCATCACCATTTGGTATTAATAATTTGGATTTTGAACAAGCTTTACCTTATCCAGCTCGTATTTTGGAATGGGAAACAAATAATGTTTAGTCGCGTCAAATTTGCGTGTTTCAACCAGCAAGCTGTAGTCGTAGGTAAATGATCCGTTTGCATTTTTGATCACATTAACCCCCATGGCATTTTTGTTATCGGTGATTTCGGCAATTTTCCACCGGCGTACATCAAAGAAACGGTGCCCTTCTAAACAAAGTTCTACTTCTCTTTCATGGCGGATTTTATCGCGTAAATCAGTGCCGGTGGCCGAAACCGCAGGCATATTTACCCCTGTTCTCTGGCGTATTTTATTGAGCCAAATTACAGCTTCACCGTCGTTACCAGCACCATTTAACGCTTCAGCATAATTCAAATAAATCTCTGATAAGCGAAAAATGATAAAAGGCGTTTTACTTTCTCCTTCAATGGCTTCATTATGTGTTTCATCATTATATTTTTTCCAGTTATAACAGGTATTGCTTGCGTTTCCGGCATTAACTGGCGCCGTTCTGCTGTCTGCACCTTTATCATAATAGGCAAGTGTTCTGCCTTTAAATTGTGCGCCGTTATACAATATATTGGCATAAAACCTTGGATCGCGATCGATGTACGGATTCTGATCGCTGTAACCAGAGCCCGTTTCGGTAATCATTTTTCCATTTTTCATTTCAAACTGATCTACAATATGTTGCGTAGGGATATAAGCCGAGTAACCGTTTGAGCCGCATGGACTAAAAAAGGTATCAGAATAAGCATTGGTTTTAATCGGATCAATGTGGTAACCAATAATAACCTCAGGCAGATCGGGCTGGATGAAAAGATTATGGTAATCACCCTGATATAAAACATATTGATTCATATCAATTACTGCTTTTGCAGCATCTGCAGCAGCTTTCCATTTGGTCTGATCGTTATTGGTATTCCAAAGCGGACTTGCTGCGTATAACAACGTTCTCGATTTTAGTGCAAGGGCGGCTCCCTTTGTTGCACGGCCTAAATCAAGGTTGGCCGAATAACTTAAGGGCAACAAGGGTACAGCCTTGTCCAGCTCGTCTACAACAAACTTGATCACCTCTTCGTAACTGGCTCTCTTTTCAACAAAATTTTGATCGGTAGCATTGTATACTTTGGTAATTAAAGGTACGCCACCATACTTTGAAGCCAGATCGAAGTAACAATAAGCCCTTAAAAAAGTAGCCTCGCCTTTTAACCTGTTTTTCTTGCCCTGATCGCCAGGTACCGATTCAATTTTACTAAAAAACACATTTAGCTCCCTGATGTAATTGTAATCAACCGTCCAGCTATCTAATGCTAAAAGATCTGCTGAAAGTGCGCCTGTGGTAATGCGGTTTACGTTTTCGTAGAGAAACTTGGCATACGTTTCATCTGATGCTGCTGCGTAGCCCAAATGGCTTGGCACACCGCTATACATATAAAAGTGTGGCAATACCACATATTTTTCGTTCACGAATTTTTCAACCAGGTTCACATCGCTCCATAGGGTTTCGTCGCTGATTAAATTAAGCGGTTTAGAGTCTAGTAAATCTTTCTTACAGGAAACCAGTCCCATAAAAGATAAAGCAATAATTATATTTTTAAATTTCATAAAATCTTATTTAGAATGACACATTTACACCAGCACCAATAATTCTGGTTTGCGGATAATAGGCACCGTTGACATAATAGCCATTGTTATCAGATGGCACATAATTTAGCTCCGGATCATAGTTTTTAATTTTGCTCAGTACAAACAGGTTGGATCCATTTACAAATACCCTTGCACTGCGCACCTTAATTTTCGACAAAAATTCTTTTGGGAGATCGTAACTTAACTGAAGGGTTTTTAACCTTAAGAAAGCGCCATCATTTAACCAGAAATCAGAATCCAGGTTGTTCACCGTACTGTTCCTGTCGAATGCGGCAGGCAGATTATTGTCAGGCGTTTGCGGTGTCCAGCGACCTTCATATTGCCAAAGCGCTGGCGTGGTTTCTGAATTGTTTCCTTGCGGACGGATGATGTGTTTTACACCACTTACGCCGTAAAACAAGGCTTCTACACCAAAACCTTTATACCTTAGCCCCAGGTTAATACCAAAATTGTTTCTTGGGATCTGGCTATCAAAAAAACGTTCCCTATCGTTGCTGGTAATTTTGCCGTCATTGTTTACATCAATATATTTAATGTCGCCAGGTTTTGTTCCGGTTAAGGGTGTTACTTTTCCACCGTTGGCATTGGTATAGCTATTTATCTCATCCTGGTTGTTGTAAATACCATCGGTTTTATAAATTAAAAAAGAGCGGATTGGATAACCGGTTTGGCGCTGATAATCAATCGTTAGAGGCGACTCATCCATAAACACAATTTCGTTGTTGGTATGGGTAAAATTACCGCCAACCGTATAACTGAAATCGGTACCGATTTTGCCATTGTAGTTTAACTCTAGTTCGAAACCATTGCTATTGGCAATCCCGATATTTTCGGGTGGGAGTTTGCTAGGTGTACTACCTAAGGGGCCCAATCCCGCGTAACTAGGTATAGATGCATTTCTCTGGGTTAAAATATCGTAACGGTGTCTCCAGAAATAATCACCGTTAAAGGTTAGTGCATTGTTAAAAAAGCCGAGTTCCAGACCAAGGTCCATACTTTTAACTTTCTCCCAGGTAAAGTTTGGATTTGGCGAAACATTGGTGGCTAAGCCCAGGGCTGGTACATCTGGATTGCCAAAATAGTAGGCATTCTGATTAATTTTATAGGTACTTAAATAAAGATATGGGCTAATGGCATCGTCACCCAAAATGCCCCACGAGCCTCTCAATTTTGCAAAACTTACAAAAGGTAAAGCTTTGCTGAAGAAATTTTCCTTGCTCATTACCCATCCGGCCGAAATACCCGGAAAGAAACCAAATTTATTCCCCGGACCAAAATTGAATGATCCATTGTAACGGCCGCTAAACTCGAACAAATATTTTTCTTTGTAACTGTAATTTATCCTCCCAAAAACACTTCTTCTGCCATTTTGATCTCCTGAACCTCCATTCGATAAAAAGGTTGGGTCAGGGTTGGCCAATCCTAAAAACGGCAGTTGATCGCTTAACAGGCTTCTTGATCCCGTGGTGGTCTGGGCGGTTAAATAATCCGTTTCTTCATAGCCAAAAATGGAACTCACATTATGATCGTTGGCAAATACTCTATCATAGCCAAGTTTAATGTTATAGGTATTTCTTCTGGTGCGGCCCCAGGTTTCATTTAATCCAATTAAATTTCCGTTGGTCGATTCTTTTTTGTTGATGTATTCGCCGGTAGTTTTATTGTAATCATAATTATCATAAGGGCGGGAAAGGCGTTTATATTGCCAGAAAGTATTATCTAAACCTGCATAGGCATTTAAATAAAGTCCTTGGGTTACCCATGGCATTTTCAAGTCGATTGTACCCGTTGCCTGTGCATAATACGATAACTGACGGTCGTAACCCGGCTGATCGGTAACCCTCAATAATGGATTACTGCCTGTAGTTGTTCCAGTACCATATAAACCATTGGGATATTTAACGGCAACAGTTGGATATTGGGCCAAAATCCCCATAAATACCCCACCGTTTAGGTTTGCATTGTCAAGAGGTGCATATTTATCTTCATTACGGCCTGATAAATCGAGCGAAACCTTTAAATCCTTTGTAATATTGGCATCAATATTAGCCCTTAAGTTTTTTTGGTTATAGTTAAACGGCGATTCGTTATACAAATACTTTTGATACAGGTATTGCCCCGAGATATAATACTTTACATTATCGGTACCTCCAGAAACATTTAAGTCGTGCTGTGTCATCGGAGCCGTTTTAGCGATTACCGCATCATACCAGTTGGTATTAGGGTGTCCCATTGGATCAGTTCCGTTTTCGAACAGTTTAATATCCTCATCCGTGTATCTTGGCGCACCGTTTCTACGTGCCAAAAGTTCGTTATAATACCTGGCAAACTGGCCTGCATCAACCAGTTTGGTTACGCGGGTTGGCGATTGAAGGGAAACACTTCCATTGTAAGAAACCGTTGGTTTGCCGGTTTTACCACGTTTAGTGGTGATCAACATTACCCCATTGGCTGCACGAACCCCATAAATAGCGGCTGATGCGTCCTTTAATATCGAAACCGATTCGATATCTTCCGGATTGATCCGGCTGAAACTCCTGTCGGGAACACCATCAACCACAATTAATGGTCCGGCGTTTGGATTTGAAAAACTGGTTGCCCCTCTGATCGATAGCGCAGAACCATCGTTGCCAGGCTCACCGGAGCGGTTGGTTGCAATTAAACCTGGCGTTCTGCCCGTAAGGTTGTTGGAAAGATTTCCATTAGGACTTTGTTTGATCACATCGCCTTTAACCTGTACCACAGCACCAGTTAAGGTAGCCTTTTTCTGCGTACCGTAACCAACCACAACAACATCGTTTAAGTTATTGTTCTCCTCTAATAGCGTAATCGATAAGGTTTGCTTGCCACTTATGGCGATTTCCTGCGATGCAAAACCAATATAACGAATACTTAAAATTTCATTTCCTTTTAAGCCACTTAAACTAAAGTTACCATTTGCATCAGTGGTAGTGCCTTTCTGGGTACCCTTAACTAAAACACTCACGCCAGGTAAACCAGCTTTTTTGGCATCGGTAATCTTCCCCTTAACCACGGTGTCGGCTTTAATTAAATTACGTTTAAAATCCATCCTTTCAGGATGCGCATGCGCAGACGAAGAAGCAGTTAAGCAGAACAGTATACAGAGTACTGTAAAACTCAAAAATTCGGGAATTAGAAAATTCCCGGTCTTTTTTTTGGTCAAATTCATAGAATGGTTTTGTATTGTTTGTTATTTATTGATTTTGAGCAGTTTTACGGTTAAATCCATATGAATAGCCGGTGAACTTATGCAAATACGCATCCATCAAAGATTTATGGATTTTGCGTTTAAACATGATAATTACCTAATTCCCTTTTGATTATTCCGTAATTGGTTAGTGCGGTAAAGTTAAATCGGACAACTAAAAACGGCTCATAATACACCAACCAAACTCCACACAAAACCACGTACCCCTAAAGCACTAGTTATCAAAAAATTAAAAAGGAATTTCAATCTGTTATGGACGGTATGAAATCGGGATTTGTGCAGGTTTATTCAGAAAATAAGCGAAATGAACTGACTAAGCTGGCTTAAGCAGAAGTCAACTCTTCTGTAAACAATTTTTCCCTCGAATAATCACGGATGACCGATATTATGGGCTATGCACTATTTTTAAAGCGATATTTAGATTAAAAAATTAATGATTTTATATTAACAAGCTGTACACAGACTAAAATCCCGAACAATATTAACCTGTATATTAAAGCTTTACCTGTACAAAAATTTGCTACTCTTTTGTATTAGCGCTTATCCTTTTTTCTATTTTTATTAAAATAATTTTACAGTTGACAAAAAAAGAAACTATGTTTTATGAAAACATGAATCACATATATTTACGTTAAACGTGATTTTTATATTTCAACTGTTTAAAACCAATAAAACCAGGCACTACTTGATTAAAATAATGTACAAAAAACACTTCCCCCTCTTTTTTCTAATGATGGCAACCGGATTAACCAGCTTTGCACAGAAAACCATAGAAATTGCAACTAAAAACAATGCATTGATACTCGAAACCGATAAGGATAATACCTTACTATCAACCTACATCGGCAAAAAGCTGGAAAACATAGGGGAATACCCCAGTGTACAGGCCCTTGATAAATACAAACCAGGTTCTGATGATCTTTTGAACAAACGCGAAGCCTACATCGCTTCTGGCGCACTTAATTTAATGGAACCCGCTTTAAGCGTTACCCATGCCGATGGCAATAAATCTACTGTACTCAGCTTTTCTGAAGTAAAAACAGAACAAATTGACCCAAACCGGAAACTCACCAGCATTGTACTGAAAGATCTGAAATATAATTTCCAGGTGACCCTAAAATACCTGGCCTATTTTAACGAAGATGTAATAGAGCAATGGGCAGAAATTGTACATAAAGAAAAAGGAACTGTGGTGCTGAATAAATATGCTTCAGCAAACCTCACTTTAAGTGGCCGGAAATTCTTCCTTAAAAATCAATATAGCGGCGCCACACGCGAAATGCGTTCGGAAGAACAACAGTTATTGCACGGGATAAAAACCATCGATTCGAAACTGGGTACCCGGACAAACCTATTACATTCTTCTTCATTTATGGTTTCGGTTGATCAGCCTGCCACCGAAGATCTGGGTGAAGTAATTGCAGGTTCATTGGCCTGGACGGGAAACTTCAAACTTGATTTTGAAACCTTTGATGAATATTATCTGAGGATTACAGCAGGCATTAACAATTTCTCCTCGAACTATACTTTAAAAGCAGGCGAAAATTTTGTAACCCCACGTTTTATATATACTTACTCTTCAACAGGTAAAGGTTTGGCCAGCAGAAACCTGCAAAACTGGGCAAGAAATTATCAGCTATTGGATGGAAAAGGGGAAAGATCGACCATTTTAAACAACTGGGAAACCACCTATTTCGACTTTAACGACGAAAAATTAAACGAACTGACTAAAGACACCAAAAAGTTAGGTGTTGATGTATTTTTATTGGATGATGGCTGGTTTGGGAATAAATATCCGCGTAACGGTTCTACTTCTGGCCTTGGCGATTGGCAGTATAACAGGGAAAAACTTAAAAACGGCATCAGTACCTTAGGTAAGGAAGCCACTGCAAACGGTGTGAAATTTGGCATCTGGATAGAGCCGGAGATGGTAAACCCTAAAAGTGAATTGTATGAAAAACATCCCGATTGGATTATCAGACAACCGGAAAGAAAAGAATATTACATGCGTAACCAGCTGGTGCTCGATTTAACGAACCCTAAGGTGCAGGATTTTATATATAAAACCGTGGATGATATTTTTAAAGAAGTACCTGAGCTTGCTTTTATTAAGTGGGACTGCAATTCGCTGATCTACAATGCCAACTCCCCTACTTTAAAAAATCAGGATCATTTTTACATCGAATACATCAGGGGTTTAAATAATGTGCTGGAAAGGATTAGAAAAAAATACCCAAAAACTCCCATGATGCTTTGTGCAGGCGGTGGCTCGAGGGTAGATTATGCCGCACTGAAGTACTTTACGGAGTTTTGGCCAAGCGACAACACCAACCCATACGACCGCATTTTTATACAATGGGAATATTCGTACTATTTCCCATCGGTTGCTGTAGACAACCATATTACCGACATGGGTAAACAGCCCATAAAATTTAAGACTGACGTGGCCATGATGGGCAAACTGGGTTATGATGTACGCGTAAATGAACTGAGCAAAAACGACCTGCTTTTTAGCCAGAATGCGGTTAAAACCTATAACAGTTTTAAAGATATTGTTTGGCATGGCCAACAGTACCGTTTGCAGGATCCTTACGAAAACAAAATCGCTTCAATTGCTTATGTAAACGATGCCAAAGACCAGGCCATTGTATTTAACTATTATGTGGCCACCCTTTTTACCAATGGGGTAATATTGCCGATCAGATTGAAGGGTTTAGATCCTGCCAAAAAATATAAAATTGAAGAGATTAACCTATATCCAGGCACGAAATCGCCGATCGATAACAGCAAAGTTTATTCTGGCGACTTTTTAATGAAAGTAGGTTTTAATCCGGAAGCCAACAGTTACAGAACAAGTGTGGTTTTAAAAGTACAGGCCATATAAATTAATAAAACTAAACCTCATGATAGTAAGGGTGGCATTTTCGCCGCCCTTTTTTTTGACACCTACCTTAATACATTTCTATGAAAAAATATATTTTAAGCATTGCAAGCCTCATCATCATTAGCGTAATTGCTTTATCGTTCAAAAAGAAAAAGGATGCAGCACCCGAACGTCCGAACATTCTTTTTGCCATTATGGATGATGTTACCTATCAGCATATTGGCGCATATGGCTGCAAGTGGGTAAAAACGCCCAATTTCGACCGCATTGCAAAAGATGGTCTTTTGTTTAAAAATGCCTATACCCCAAATGCCAAATGTTCTCCATCACGCTCTTGTATCATCACCGGACGAAATTCATGGCAACTGGAAGAAGCCGGCAACCATTGGTCGTATTTCCCCGCTAAGTTTACTTCTTTTGCCGAGGTTTTGGCACAAAACGGATATGAAGTAGGTTATACCGGAAAAGGTGTGGCTCCTGTTGTGGCAAAAAATGTAGATGGTTCGCCACGCGAAACATTGGTAAAAGTATTTAACCAGATCAAAACAACACCTCCTACCGCGCAGATCAGCAATGTAGATTATGCGGCAAATTTTGATGTTTTTTTAGGTACAACGGGTAATAAACCCTTCTTTTTTTGGTACGGTGGCCTGGAGCCACACCGCGAATATGAATTTAATTCGGGGGTTAGCAAAGGCGGAAAAAAACTAACGGATATTCCAAATGCCGACATTTATCCTTTTTGGCCAAAAACGGATTCGGTGCGAAATGATCTGTTGGATTATGCTTTTGAAATTGAATATTTTGACAAACACCTGGGCAGAATGCTTAAAATGCTTGAAGATAAAGGCCAGTTGCACAATACCCTGATCGTGGTTACTTCTGATAACGGAATGCCTTTTCCACGGGTAAAGGGACAGGCTTACGAATATGCTAACCACCTGCCGCTTGCCATGATGTGGGCCGATGGTATCGCCCACAAGGGCCGCAAAATTGAAGATTTTATCAGTTTTATCGATTTTGCACCTACCTTTTTGGATCTGGCCAGAGTGCCTGCTGATCATAACAGGATGAAACCCATTACCGGCAACAGTTTTGCATCCATTTTTAGCTCGGATAAAGAAAAGGTATCTGAAAAACGCAATTTCGTATTGCTGGGTAAAGAACGGCATGATGTAGGCCGCCCCAAAGATGCAGGTTACCCCATCCGTGCCATTGTTCAGGAGAATTACCTCTTTATCAAAAATTTTGAACCTGAAAGATGGCCTGCCGGAAACCCCGAAACGGGTTACCTGAATGTAGACGGTGGCCCTACAAAAACGGCTTGCCTGAACACGGTATATGCAACCAACAACGATTTTAATTATTGGTTATGGTCCTTCGGCAAACGGAGTGCTGAAGAATTATACGACATTACAAAAGATCCTGCCTGTTTAAATAACCTGGCATCAGATCCATCACAGCAAAAAAAATCGGCACAGATGAGAAATAAATTATTAAGCCTCTTAAAAGACCAAGGCGATCCCCGCGTTTTTGGCAAAGGCAGTCAATTCGACCAATATCCATATGCCGATAAAAGAGGGGTAAATTTCTACGACCGTTACATGGCTAAAGATCCAACCTTAAGCTGGGGATGGGTAAATGATACTGACTTTCAGGATATCTCGAAAATAGAAAGGGCAAAAAAAGCAAGGAATAAATAATAAAATTAAAAAGGTAGTTTCCAGTGTCGGAAACTACCTCAATAGAGACCTGTTTTTCGAATAATTTAAATATTAATATAACCCCAGTTCGGCCAATGCCGCAAATTGGGTTCCATCCCATGAGTTGCTGGCAATAATTTTGAAATACCGGAAGGTTTGAGGTGAAGCAAAATTAAAATACTGAGCACCATCGTTATTAGCGGCCTGTTTATTAAAAACACTGGTAAAATTTACCCCATCGCTGCTGATCAGCAATTCGAAATCTTTAATTGCCCTGCTGGCACCAACCCGTTGTGTAAGGGAAAGGCCACCGTTTACAGTTTTAACAGAACCTAAATCAACAGTGATATAATGGGGATAAGTGGCGGCATTAGACGACCATCTGGAATGCCAGAAAGTAGTGGCCGATCCATCAATTGCATCAACTGCTTTACCCGCCGCAGCCGTTTCCTCTGAGCTAAAACCCGCAATAGACCATCCAGTTTTAGAGAGTTCTGTTCTGGTAGAAAAATCAAGAACAGGTACACCGCTCTGAAAAGTATAAGGATAAATGGTTTCGTTGATGATTCCATTATCGTGTACCAATTTTACCTTTAATTCGTAAGGAATACCATTGGTTTTCACATCCAGCTCAGCTATCGGCATTACTACCCTAAAACTATCTGTTCCGATAGGACTGGAAGCCCAGGTAATGGCATTATAATCTTTATTGGTTCCTGTTCCTTCGTTGTTTACATTCGGATCATTATAATACAATATTTTACTTACCGTTCCGCTGCTGGTAAATTTTCCCGAAACCACTATAGCCCCCAAACCTGCATCATAATTGGCGTAAATCCTGTTTATTTTCGATGTAGTGGTACCATAATAGGTTTTACTATCATTGTTAAATACTTCGCAGGCGTTAAATATGGCTGCTTCGGCATCCGTTAAAAAACTTGGTCTCACCTCCAGATAATAATTGCTCAACCACATCATTGGCATTTTATAATTGGCATTGGTACCATTGGCATAAATATTCTGAGATACCCATTGCCTATCGTGTGGAGCATTAAAGGCGTGACCAAGCTCGTGCATCATCCCACCAACCCATTTGGCAAAATTATTACGCCCGGGGTTCAGTACTCCTTTCAGTGCCATGTTCATATAAGGGTTATCATTTGCAAAACAATATCTGCCATATCCATAAAATGGCTGTACACCTTCTAAAGGCTGTGGACCTTCTGTAGTATTGTTATCATAGCCAAACGCAGGCACCAAAATAAGTACATGGTTACTGGTTTTTAACCCGGGGTGTGAAGTAAAATAATTATTGATCTCGGTAGTATACGCTGTAGCAGTAGTACCATAACTTGCTTTTGGGTTAGCGCCCCGAATCAATATGATCTCTGCATTACCGGTTGTACCATCCTGCTTCAACCCAAAAGTTTTAGCACCGTAACCTGCATTATTCATGGCGTTACTGTACCAGCCCTGGGCATAAATCATCACATCGCTTAAACGTTTTTTCCAATTAGGTAAGGTATCCAGATCTGATGGAATGAAATAAACTATGGCAAGGTTCCTGGTTTGGGTAATAATGCTTCCTGTAGTTGCCTGCTTTCCCGGCCCCTGTATTTTGCCGTCTCCAACGCCACCTTCTGTAGCGAGTTCGGCCTTTTTACATGATGACGCAAATAAAATGGCACATAATAAAGTTAATAAGGTTGTGGTTCTTTTCATATGAGGTGATTTTAATAATAATTGTTTAAGGCTTACTGGCCATAGTGGTTCTAATTATATTTTTATGAAATTAAAGAGGTGTTTTTTAGTGGCACGGCATATATTACAAGCCTGCAAAACTTTTTTTAGGTATCCATAATTGATAGGTTTGTTTTGTTGTTGATTTTTCCTTTTGAAAAATTATAGGCATTAAATATCCATAACGATCATTTACCCTAAGTTAAGTCTGAAAAAAAGACAAAAACATCTGTCTGACCGTACAAATCGGAAACAAAAATACGGACACATAAACCACTGTAAATAAAAGAACTAGACTATAAACCGAATTTAAATGGACAGATAAATCCCGATTATCCATCTGAAAAGCAACATTATGCATTAATGTAGCAGGGATTATAATTAGAAAGTTTCCTTTGTTGCTAAATCTTGAAGTTTTGGAGAAACCGCTTTACCGATGCCGCTAAATAAAATCTTGATGCCCATCACTTTACCTATAGATTTTTCGTAACTGGTAGACAATACTTTTTTTCCATTGAGAATTATAGATGCTTTTTTATGTTCAACCCTAATTTCGATATCTCCACCATTTAAAGGATCAAATGCTAAGGCACCCAGAAACTGATCAGAACCTAAAACTCTTTTCTCCGAAAACTTATACTGAGAAAATGCCACACAGCTGCCGCGGTTGAGTGTTATTAAATGACGATGCTTTTCGCCCAAAATAATGATGGTGGTTTCTACACACTGCGTACCTGGCC
>Ga0308165_1000610_pt1 | contig 61243 bp, 43 predicted proteins | sample PhyWR2_FD_201032 | JGI IMG/M metagenome (GOLD analysis project Ga0308165, IMG submission 201032) | Phyllosphere microbial communities from UC Gill Tract Community Farm, Albany, California, United States - DLSLW.R2 | ecosystem: Host-associated > Plants > Phyllosphere > Unclassified | place: USA... | reverse complement strand
CGCTGGAGAAGCTGGCGGTAGAAGCGTTCAAAATGGGTTACGAAGTGACCGAGCCAGAAGAGCTGGAAGTGGAAGAGGGCGAAACCGTCATCTGCTGCGATATCCTGAGCGAAGGCGCGCTGAAAGCGGAACTTATCGACGCGCAGGTAGAACAGCTGATGGATCTGGCTGATAAATTCGAAGTGGAATACGACGGCTGGGGAACGTACTACGAAGATCCTAATGGTGAAGACGGCGACGACGAAGATGATGAAGATAGCATCGACGAAGACGACGACGGCGTACGTCACTAAGTGTTAATAGCGGCAGCTCCGGCTGCCGCATCAGGAACCACAATGGATTACCCGCAGATTCTCTCCCCTGTTCTGAACTTCCTCCAGTGTCCGACTCCGCAAGCGTGGATTGATAAAGCCCGCGATCCTGCCAATTTACCGCTGCTGCTTACTGACCACATGGTGTGCGAACTCAAGGCCGCGCAGACTGCGCTCCTGCTGGTGCGTAAATACGTTGCCGATAAAAGGGGTGCGGATGCGTTGCTCGACTGGCTCAAGCCCTACGAAGCGTTCACCTTCCGCGACGGGCCGGAACCTGATTTTGTTGCTCTGCATAAGCAGATTGGCAAAAGCGTGATGCCAAAAACCGACGACCCGTGGGGGCAGGCGCTTATCGACAGTATGGTTCTGTTAATAAAAGAAGAGCTGCATCATTTTTGGCAGGTGCGTGAGGCGATGCTGACGCGCAACATTCCCTACGTCAAAATCACGGCCAGCCGCTACGCCAAAGGCATGTTGAAAGAGGTGCGCACTCACGAACCGCTGACGCTTATCGATAAACTGATCTGCGGAGCGTATATAGAAGCACGCTCTTGCGAACGCTTCGCCGCGCTGGCGCCGTGCCTGGATGACGACCTGCAAAAATTTTATTTGTCGCTATTGCGTTCTGAGGCGCGTCATTATCAGGACTATCTGACACTTGCCCAACAGGTAAGCGACAACGATATCTCTTCACGGATACAGATTTTTGGCGAAATAGAAGCCACACTTATCTCGACACCGGACAACGAGTTTCGCTTTCATAGCGGCGTGCCGGTGTAACCCGTCACTGCAAAAAGGATGCGAGATGAGAAGAACGTGGAAACCTATTGTTGCCGTCGCTGTACTGGCCGCCGCAGTGGCCTTCTGGGTCTATTACGACAAACAGCGTCTGCAGCATACCCCTGAATATCGCCTTGATACCACACTCAATAGCATGCCCGCGTGGCAAGTACTGAAAGAGCAGGACCCTGCTTTTCAGGAACGAATTCGCGCCCAGATCCTGGCGATGCAAAAAGAGGGCGATTCCGAGCAACACATTATTGACGTGATTCAGCCGCAAATCCTGCGCCTGCAGATGTCGCGGCTGCAAAATGCCCCGGACGCCAACGTGGTGGATTACATGCGCGCGAATATGGAACAGACCGCTGCTATTCAGAAGGTGAGTGACGATGCCTGTTTCCGCTTTCTTTATCCTGATGTGAAAGGCGGCATCAATCCGCTACGGGTGCTGGATAAACCGATGATGCAGCGCCGTATGCAGGCCGACGCCGACATGATGCGCGCCGCGTATGGAAAGAATAAACATACCGTGACGCCGCAGGAGCGTGAAACGGCCGTTGCCGATGTGCGACCGATCATGAAAGCGCTGGCCGCGAAATACGGCGAGGATATCCAGCTGTTGCAGACCCCTGATAAAGCGGCGGGTAAAGAGAAGGTGTCGTGCGATATGGTGCAGGAGATGTGGGCGAAGGTGCTGAAACTGCCCGAGAACCACGCCGCAGGCGTGATTCGGCTCGCGGTTTCGGAACTGGAATAGGCGTTACGCTGGTTTTTTCGACACTTAGCACAGGTTTAGCGCGCTGCCGCTTGCAAGGCAGCGCGTGACAGGTATAATCCACAACGTTTCCGCATCATCCCCTTCAGTGCCGAAGTGGCGAAATCGGTAGACGCAGTTGATTCAAAATCAACCGTAGAAATACGTGCCGGTTCGAGTCCGGCCTTCGGCACCATTAGTACTTCCAAGACCATCCGAGAAAGTCCAATTATCCCTTTAAAATCAATGCGTACAGCGATTTTTACGTCCTGAGCCGTCCGAGGTTGTCCGTTGAAATCCGAATGTCATTGGGGGCATAATTGGGGGCATCTTAACTTCGATTAGAAATGTGCCCCCAAATGAAGCTCAACGCCAGACAGGTCGAGACCGCAAAGCCAAAAGACAAAACCTACAAAATGGCCGATGGCGGCGGTTTGTATCTCGAGGTTTCGGCCAAGGGTTCTAAATACTGGCGCATGAAATACAGACGCCCTTCTGACAAAAAAGAGGATCGCCTCGCTTTTGGTGTTTGGCCTACCGTGACTCTTGCTCAGGCTAGGGCAAAGCGTGATGAAGCCAAAAAGCTGTTAGTGCAGGGCATTGACCCGAAAGCCGAACAGAAAGAAGCTCAGGCCGAGAATTCGGGGGCATATACTTTCGAAACTATTGCTCGTGAATGGCATGCCAGTAACAAGCGCTGGAGTGAAGACCATCGAACACGTGTACTTCGCTATCTTGAGCTTTATATTTTCCCTCATATCGGTTCGTCCGACATTCGCCAGCTCAAAACCAGTCACCTGTTAGCCCCGATTAAAAAAGTTGATGCCAGTGGTAAGCATGATGTTGCTCAGCGCCTGCAACAGCGCGTCACTGCCATTATGCGCTATGCCGTACAGAACGATTACATCGACTCTAATCCGGCTAGTGATATGGCCGGTGCGTTATCGATAACCAAAGCGCGACACTACCCTGCACTTCATTCCAGCCGTTTCCCTGAGTTTCTTGCACGTCTTGCTGCATATCGTGGCCGTTTAATGACTCGGATCGCGGTTGAGCTTTCATTGCTTACGTTCGTGCGTTCCAGTGAGTTGCGTTTCGCGAGATGGGAGGAGTTTGATTTTGATAAAGCCTGCTGGCGTATACCCGCGAAGCGTGAGGAAATTAATGGTGTACGTTATTCACATCGAGGTATGAAGATGAAAGAGGAACATATCGTCCCTTTAAGTCGCCAAGCATTGGCATTGCTTGAAAAACTAAGGCAACTTAATGGAGATCAACAGCGCCTTTTTCCTGGTGATCATGATCCCAAAAAAGTAATGAGTGAGAACACAGTTAACAATGCATTACGGGCGATGGGATATGATACTAAAACTGAGGTTTGTGGGCATGGTTTTAGAACTATGGCGCGGGGCGCGCTTGGTGAGTCTAGGCTATGGAGTGATGATGCAATTGAACGGCAGATGAGCCATTCAGAACGTAACAATGTACGAGCTGCGTACATCCATACATCCGAGCATTTAGATGAGCGTAAACAGATGATACAGTGGTGGGCTGACTATCTTTATGCCAATTTACATGAATACATAAGCCCGTATGAATACGCCCAGGAAAATAATTAAAACATATACAATTCTCAGGTGATTTTTCATATTTTTTAAAATATTGTTATAGAGGAACATTATATGATTGAAGTTTTAGGAATGAAACCCCGAAACTATTATGTCGGCGATATGATAGAAGGGCAGCTAGAAAAAATTCAGGGTGTTGATGGAGTCTATTACAGAGGATTCCCCGTCATATCTTTAACTGATGGGGGAGTAACCTTAGATGGCATCCTTTGTTCGAACAAACACGGATTGATTGTCTTTCACTTTACAGAAGAAAGATCAATAAGCTATGATTTCATTGATACAATTGATGAAATCCATATGAAATTTATTTCTAGGCTATCAGAAGTAAAAGCATTAACTAAAAATAGAGTTTTGAATGTCCCACTAAACAGTATTGTGTTTTGCCCCAATTGCAATAATCTCGATGAGATTGATTGTGAAGCAGGTTTATTAGTCTCTAATGACATTAATGAAATAGTTGCAAAAATCAATGCTGTAAACTGGGGCGATGGATCTTTACTAAAAGTTTTACTCTCAAATGTTCAGTCTCTTTCAAAACTGCAGCCTAGAAAGAAAAGGTTATATGTAAAAAAAGAAGACTCAAAAGGTCATGTGCTCAAAAAGCTTGAAAACTCTCTTGCTACACTTGACTCAAGTCAAACAACGGCTGTCTTAGTTAATGTCGATGGTGTCCAGAGAATCCGAGGTCTTGCGGGGTCTGGGAAAACTATTGTCTTGGCGAGAAAAGTTGCTCACATACATTCTCAGCATCCTGAATGGAAAATTGCAGTAACATTCAATAGCAGATCTCTAAAAGAACAGTTGAAGAATTTAATAATTTCTTTCTCAGGTGAAGATGGTGTCAATTGGGACAATGTTGATATCATTCATGCTTGGGGAGGAACAAAAATTGATGGGGTATATTATAACGCGTGTTTGTTACACAATGTTCCTTATTTTGACTTCTCTTCTGCGCAATCAATTGTTGAGGGAGATGAGACACCTTTCCAAGCAGCTTGTAAAAACTTTCTAGAAGCCAAAAAAGAGGATATTCCTTTATATGACTTTATTCTAATCGATGAAGCCCAAGATTTTTCTGTAGAATTTCTAAGAATATGCTATAGCCTTCTTAAAGAGGAAAAAAGGTTGGTTTATGCTTATGATGAGTTACAGAATTTAGGAGATCAGTCAATGCCCTCCCCAGAACAAATATGGGGAAAAAAAGAAGATGGAACTCCATTGGTTTCCTTCACCAGTGAAGATCAGGATATTACTTTAGATATATGCTATAGAAATCCTGGCCCTACCCTGACTACGGCTCATGCTTTAGGATTTGGGATTTATCATTCCCCAATGATACAAATGTTCGACTTTGAAGGTCTCTGGACCGAAATTGGATACCAGCGATTAGATGGTGAGTTGGTTGAAGGTAAAGAGGTCATATTAGCTAGAACAGAAAAATCTAGCCCATCATTATTGAGCGCTCATAACTCAATAGATGAAATGATTCAGTTTAATAAGTTTTATAATAAAACTGAACAAGCAAATTGGATTGCTAAAGAAATTGTTAAAAATATAAATGAGGAAGAAATATTACCTAGTGATATTGTTGTCATACATCCTGACACATTGCGGATGAGAAGAGAGGTTGGATATCTTAGGGATGTACTCTTTAATCATGGGATTAATAATTCAATTGCAGGTATAACCAGTTCGCCTGACGAATTCTTTTCAGATAACTCAGTTACTTTTACTTCAATATTCAGGGCTAAGGGTAATGAGGCAGCTATGGTATACATTATGGATGCTGACTACTGTAACTTAGATTACCAGTTATCTAAAAAAAGAAATATCCTATTTACCGCAATGACTAGGACAAAAGCTTGGCTTAGAGTTTGTGGAATAGGTCAATATTTTGATGGCCTTGTGGAAGAGTATGAAAAAGTAAAAAGTAAACAGTTCACACTGGACTTCCGTTACCCTACAGCTGTAGAACGTGAGAAAATGAAAGTCGTCAATCGGGACATGACTTCACAGGACCGAAAAAGAGTAAATGCCGCAAAACTTAATGCGCAAAACTTGAGTAATTTATTAGATGGTCAAGTGAAAATTGAAGATATCCCCGAGGATTTAAGAATTGCTCTAATCAAAAAGTTGACGGGCGGTTAATCTATGAACGCTAATGAAGTATGCACATCTATTGTAAATATTACATCCTATTTAATTAGAATGGGTATCAGTGATAGTCAGAATTATCCTCGTGTTGTTGAAGATCATCAACGTAGATACGTTAATTACTCAGGTTTTTCTGATATATCTAAAACTCTGAGGAATATTGAATACTCAGAGGTATATAAATTTTTAGATGAATCTAAGCAGTTTAATTTCAAGCTGATTGATGGTGCTTTAATTCATCTTTTGTATACTTTCGATAAAAAAGGTGCATTCATCAAACAGAGGTTATGTTACTTCCCGGCCCCCAATTATGAATCATTCCAGAATGATCCCCAAACCTATCTCGATGAAAGCAACATCTATGCTGATATAGTGAGTAAATCAATTTTGCCAGTACCCATTAGAGTTGACTATGCACCTGGTGATGCCGTAGATATTGTACACCCTGCCTCTCATATGACGTTGGGGCAGTACAAAAATTGTAGGATTCCAATTAATTCGCCCTTATGCCCTGTGACGTTTATAAAATTTGTGCTTAGCTCTTTTTATAGTACTGCCTTTTTTGAATTTGACTGTAATTTAAAACATTTTATTTACCCCTCCACGATAAAACCTCTGGAAAAAAATATGCTTCATCTTTCGATTGAATGAATCGTATTTTAAATTTTGGAGAGCATAATGTTTGTAAAATTACTTTTAGGTCTCAATTTTACAAGGCTTTTTTGGTCTGTCTTTTGATTTTATATTTGAAGGTTTAATTAATAGCCAGTGTGACCAGTTTTTCAGCTAACTTAAGATTTCCATCCGATGCGCGCGCTCGTATCCCCGCCACGCCTGCGCGCTTTATGTAGTGGTTTTCATGCACCTGCATGAATGAGCCTGATCCGCACGGTGGTTGGCCTGAGCTACTAGAATATAGGTGCATTGATTCATGCGTTTTCATGCAGCATAGTCATGCACTCTCAGTCTGAGTAAATAAGCCAAAAAAATGACACAAAAAACCGGCTTGCGAGCCGGTGTAGGGATGTTTAGAACTTATCAGACTGGAATTTGCTGGCGACTCGAGAGCTTGGACGCTGCGCCATACTTTCCTAGTGTTTGAGCTGGTTTTTCGGGCTCCCCGACAGTGGCTTCATCTTTCACTTCAACTTTAAGAGGCCGGGAAATAATCGTATCGACGCTTTCGAGTGCAGTGAATGTGCAGGAGCACTCCAGATTTTTACACTGATAGTATGTGCGCTTAACAGACGGGGCCGGATAGAAGCTGGAACGGCTATGCGCTATTCCCTGGCACTCAGGACATTGTAAAGCCATAGTTTTTCTCCTCGATTTTCAGACGAATCAGTCTACTTTGAAAAGTCTTGTGCTTTGCCGGGGTATAATTTTTAGTTGCATCCATACGCATCGATGCATCAGGAGATAAGCCAGATTCATTTAGTACCTCACGGCAGGAATCAAGCAGCTCTGGTGTCTTGAGTTCGGCCTGGCGCGCCACAGCTGAGCGCATAGCGCGAACAGCTACATCCAGCCCAAAGGGACCGTTCAGATAGGGGGCAAGGGCTGAAGTTAATGCCTGGCCAGATTGAGCCATAAAGTTATTAACGGCATTCTCCACGCACGCATCCACAACACCCCGTTGCGCATAAAGACTGTCACTGGCGGCACAGTTTATCTGCCATTCCAGGATCTCAAGCTTTTCCCGAAGGATTTCTAGCTGTCTTGAGTAGTGAGTTGGCTTGTCTGTTGATTGTAACAATGCCTGTAGTCGTAACTGAGCGGTGCTGTGTTCGTTACGCAGGGAAAGCCAGTTTTGAGAGGCATCGCGATAATGTTGCAGCGCTTCTTGAGGGTTCAGGAATGTATCCATCAGAGTTGCCCTTTTTTTGCTTTTGCACGCTGATTTTTGATGCGCATTTGTGCTGCCGGGCTGGGAGCCTTTTGAGCATCATGGTAGGCAGCGTTATCAGCAAAAACGCCATTCTCGCGAAGGAATGGATCTTCCTGAAGGGATGCTTCTTGTGCCAGCGCCGGGGCAGTGATTTTGGCAGCAATGAAATCTCTCAAAACAGTTTCTGGATCATTTACTGAATGAACAACGCCAATAACAGAACTGGCACTTCGCCCCTTAGTCACTTTGATAAGACTTAGCAGCTGAATCAGTTGTTGACCATGCTGCTTCATGAAGCTGTTCCAGAGCTGGGACAAATGAGTTTCTACCAGAGTGTCATGTGCCCGAATGTAATTCTGCGCCAGCTCTGCGGTTTTCCACGGGAGAAATTCATTATCCCCGGCATGAGTTGCAAGCAGCTGATCGAATTCATCAAGCGTTTCACGACCCAGGGCGATGTCTGCACGCAGCGTCTTCATTGCTGCCGTAACCTGTCCCTGGTTGTCATGGAACATCTGACGCCATTCCTCGTTCTGTGCCTTGGTTTCGCTTTCCGTTTCAGCGCGACGCTTGTGAATAGTGGCAATCATTTCTGTGGCCTCAGTCTGCTTACGGCGAGATTCCAGCCAGACTGATTTAGCTGAATTCGCTTTTTCAAGCATCAGCTGCGTGGCAGAAGAGACAGAAACGCTGGAGGCGTGGCTAATGTTTTGTTGTGGGATTGTCATGTGGGCACCTTTCAGTTTGTCGTGGTGTCAATTGTGCTGTCCCGTATACAAAACCGCTAACGAGCACGATTGTACGGTCTCCCAGACAACCAACCCAAACAGGCAAGCCAGAGAAAGGAGTTAAAGCCCTTTAGTCTCTTCCTGATTTATATTAACTATTCACTACTATTCACTTTAAAAAAAAGATAATTAAAACATGCTGTTAAGGAGTGAATGGTTAGATAAGGAGTATGCATTTACTGTTCATTACTGTTCATGCGATAAAAAGTTTTTTATGATTTTTTTTCATAAAATCGCCTCCTATTATTCGAGTTATTTATTTCATTTTATCTCCTCACCACTATTCACCCTTATTCAATACTATTAAATAGCCTGGTACATATGCAGCGGGTATTTATTGTTTAAACCCAATTCCAGCTCAGACCACTCTATTGCATTGCGACTGGATATTGATAACAATAGTTCTACCCGGTTCTTACAGGTTTTATTCGGATGCAGACGGAATACGCTATGGGTATAAATAAGTATGAAAGTGTTTTGTTTATTTATTGCTGGCATCTCTGCATAACCCCAGGGAGCTTTCCACTATGAATAATTTAATGGAAACATCGGCATGATCCCTTCTTGTCTTCGCTGTGTAAGGGTTTTATGCAGGATCTATCTGTCCTGATGTATGGTTTTTGCTCCATTCAGAAAGACTTTTTTAATTTTAAAAATCCTGCGCACATTGCCTTTTGATATAAAAGGTATGCTCCCGTTTTATCAGGTTTTAATTAATTCTAATAATTATAAAGTCAATATGCGATGCTGAATAAATAAAGAATGAATTATCGGTAGATATATACATAATCAGAAACCACCTGAAGCCGGATGGATTTATCCGGACTGCTGTGAATATTAAAAAGAGGAAGCCAAATGCAGAATGTTTCTGTTTCCGCGTCAGCCCCTGCTGCGCCATTGTTCCCTGTTCCGGCTCAGCATGAACGTTTTTTACGACTGCCAGAGGTAATGCATTTGTGCGGGTTGTCCAGGTCAACCATTTACGACCTCATCAGCCGTGATGCTTTTCCGCAGCAGGTATCTCTGGGCGGTAAAAATGTTGCCTGGGTACAGTCAGAAGTCCGGGCATGGATGGCTGACCGCATCAGCGCTCGTGGTCAGGGATGCGATGCATGATAATGCCAGCTCAACACAACCACCATTTTTCTGGCTTGCTTCCTGTTGCTGTTTCCAGGTATAGTTTTGCCACTGCCGCAAAATCGGCAGTCGGAATTGGCGTTCCGTGTAACTTATTGGCGACACCAGACGCGCCTTGCGTCTTTTTTTACGTCGTAGCTCAGGCACACCCATTTTCCGGGCTGTGGTGTCTTTACTTTCACCATAGTTCTTTCAAGATAATGGTAGTCCGGGCGGGGCAGCCTTCGGGCTGGCCGGTTTCCAATAAGGCCGGTTACGCCAACCCCGTTCGGGCTGCCACCAGAGAAATTGGCGTTTCCGGTGGTAGCAATAACCGCTACTTATTGGAGGCTGCCATCATGGCTACAATCCTCACCCAATCACACCCGCATTTTGTCTTTGTGTTTGCCGCGATCCGCCGAGCAGATCGTAAACCCCGAATTTGTATGCTCCGCACCGTCGCCTGCGATGAGCGCTCCGCACGGCTGTCCTTAGTCCGCGATTATGTTCTTTCACTTTCCGCGCGGTTGCCTGTTGTGGAGGTGATGCTATGAGCCAGCTCGAAATTTCCTATGACGATGTTGCACGCCTGAAACATTTGCGCAATGTGGGTGAATTTGTCACTGGCATGGCTGCCCTGCAGGACTGCTATGAAAAACCGACAGGCATTCAATGCGAACAGCTTACCTCCCTGATTTTCCTGATGACAGAACAGCTGGATGGCGTGGTGCAGCGCTGCCATGACGATCTGATGAATGCGGAGGTGATGTGATGAAACCATACACTCCTACTCTGGCGCTTCGTGCAGCACTGTATCGCCGCGCAGTTGCATGTGCATGGCTGACGCTCTGTAGCCAGCAGGAACGCTATCCCCGCCTGACGCTGGATGAGCTGGAAGATGCAATTGCGCGTGAACTGGAAGGTTTTTATCTGCGCCAGCATGGGCAGCAAAGAGGGATGGAAATTGCCTGCGCGTTGCTTTCGGATCTGATGTTGTCGGGGCCGCTAAAGGCTTGTCCGGCTCTCTCTCTGCTCGGTATGACCGTAATGGATGAACTTTGCTCCCGTCACCTCAATAAACCAGCGCTGCACTAAGGAGGGTCGCACAATGTCAGGAATGAAAGTTAGCCAGGCTGAGAAAGCCGCACGCGGTCACTGGTCAAGAATCTTACCCGCGTTGGGCGTAAACGTACTTAAAAACCGGCATCAGCCCTGTCCGGTATGTGCCGGTAAGGATCGTTTTCGCTTTGATGATCAGGAGGGAAGGGGAACGTGGTTCTGTAACCAGTGCGGGGCGGGTGATGGTTTGACGCTTGTGAGTAAAGTACTGGACGTGAATATCAGTGAAGCGGCGGAAAGGGTCAACGGTTTGATCGGGAATCATCCGCCAGTCCCTCAGGAAACATTGGTTTCAAATCACAATGAGAAAGAAGCCGGACAAAAAGAAGCTGCGCTGCAGGCCCTCCGTCTGCTGGATAAATCGCGACAGAGAACAGGCAATACCTATCTTTCGGGTAAGGGGTTTTCTGATTACCCTTGTCGGGAACTGACCTCCATACATAAAACAGGTGGTCTTACCTTCCGACCAGGAGACCTAATCGTTCCGCTATATGCAGGTGGAGAGCTGGTAAATCTTCAACTTATTAATGGCTGTGGGGGCAAATGCTTCCTTAAAGGTGGCAAGGTTAAGGCGGCGTATCACCTGATTGAAGGAACGGCCAAACCTGCTAAAAGGCTCTGGATCGCGGAAGGGTATGCCACTGCACTCACTATCCATCGTTTGACAGGTGAGAATGTCATGGTGGCATTTTCGGCCGTCAACTTCCTTTCTCTGGCGAGCCATGCCCGAAGCGAGTATCCGGGGTGCCAGATAATTATTGCTGCAGACCGTGATTTCAACGGTGCAGGACAAACAAAAGGCGCAGCGGCGGCCAAAGCCTGCAATTGCACAATGGCTCTCCCGCCTGTATTTGGTGACTGGAATGATGCATTTATGCAGGATGGTGAAGAAGCTATCCGGCACGCAATATATGAAACCATAAAACCAGCCGTTGCAAGCCCGTTCGATACAATGAGTGAAGCCGAATTCACAGCGTTGAGCGTCAGCGAAAAAGCGCAGAGGGTAGTGGATCACTACAAAAATTCGCTGGCAGTAGACCCTAACGGGCAACTCCTTTCACGCTATGAAGCAGGCGCCTGGAAAGTTATCTCTTACGCCGATTTTGCTCGCGATGTGGCCGCGCTGTTTCAGCGCCTCGGCGCACCTTTTTCATCCGGAAAAATTGCCTCTCTCGTTGAAACCCTCAAATTGATTGTTCCGCAACAGCAGAATCCGGCGCGGCAGCTGATCGGGTTTCGCAACGGTGTGCTCGATACCCGGACAGGATTGTTTAGCCTGCACAATAAGAAGCACTGGTTACGTACGCTGTGCGAGGTGAATTACACACAGCCCGTTGACGGCGAGGCACTGGAAACTCATGCCCCGGCATTCTGGCGCTGGCTGGATCGTGCCGCAGGTTTCAAACCTGAAAAACGGGACATTATTTTGGCTGCATTGTTTATGGTGCTGGCTAACCGCTATGACTGGCAGTTGTTTCTGGAGGTCACAGGCCCCGGTGGAAGTGGCAAGAGTATCCTGGCTGAAATCGCAACCATGCTGGCAGGTGAGGATAACGCTACCTCGGCAACCATTGAAATGCTTGAGTCGCCACGAGAACGAGCCGCATTAATAGGTTTTTCACTGATTCGCCTTCCCGATCAGGAGAAGTGGAGCGGTGACGGGGCCGGACTAAAAGCCATCACTGGCGGCGACGCGGTATCCGTTGATCCCAAATATCAGAACGCCTATTCAACCCACATTCCGGCGGTCATCCTGGCTGTGAACAATAATCCGATGCGTTTCACTGATCGTAGTGGTGGAGTTTCACGCCGAAGGGTGATCCTGCATTTCCCCGACCAGATAGCCCCGGAGGAACGTGATACCCAGCTCAAAGAGAAAATTGCCAGCGAGCTGGCGGTAATTGTTCGCCAGCTTATGCAACGTTTCAGCGATCCAATGAGTGCAAGAGCATTACTTCAGTCGCAGCAAAATTCCGATGAAGCGCTCACCATCAAACGTGATGCCGATTCTGCGTTTGATTTTTGCGGCTACCTTGAAGTCTTGCCTGACACCACGGGCATGTTTATGGGAAACGCTAATATTATTCCACGTCAGCCTCGTACGTACCTTTATCATGCATATCTGGTCTACATGGAGGCCAATGGCTATAAAAATACGCTCAGTCTGACCATGTTTGGCAAGGGGTTGCCGTTAATGCTGAAAGAGTATGGGCTGCAGTATGAGAAACGGCGTACCAATCAGGGAATGCAGACTAACCTCACGCTCAGAGAGGAAAGTAATGCAGACTGGTTGCCTAAATGTGATTGATACACCGTGAATCTACTAACACCCAGCCCGGCTAACGCCGGGTTTTTTTATAAATGAATGTCATCAATGTAGAGTTAACTGTTCACTCTTCACCCAATGATTCACCTCTAACATCATGATGTTAAATTCTAAAGTTGATGTGTGAACAGTGTGCATGGTTATCACAAGAAAAAGTTAATTTGGCAGCTAATGCGTTCCGGTTAGGATCCGTTACACGGAACCTAACCGGGGGAGGGATCAAGCTTTCATCATGTCTCGAACCTATCAAAATAAAGATACATTGCAAAAACTGCAGAAAAAAATGAGGGGGCACAAAAGGGGGCATAACTGGTTTGTGAAAAAATTAAATCCTTTATTAATATGTATTTAAGTTATGATTTGAGTCCGGCCTTCGCACCATACAAAGCTTTTTTCAAGTCTACTAACATCTACTTTAGTCCATAAAAACAGTAAGTTAAGCAGAATTTTGGCTTTTCTTAGTCTGTCCACGTCTACTTACTTCTATCCACATATACCAACGAATGATGGTATAACTGGTGGTATCTTCGGTTCGATTGATTTTGATACCAACAGCGGAGGTATCAACTGATGGCACTCACTGATATCAAAGTTAGGACTACCAAGCCCTCCGACAAACCTTTCAAACTCACAGATGGGCAGGGTATGCACCTGCTGATCAACCCCAATGGTTCAAAATACTGGCGACTCCAATACCGTTTCGATGGCAAACAGAAAGTTTTAGCATTGGGTGTTTAAGGGGTCTAAATACTGGCGCATGAAATACAGACGTCCCTCAGACAAAAAAGAGGATCGCCTCGCGTTTGGTGTTTGGTCTACTGTGACGCTTGCTCAGGCAAGAGCAAAGCGCGACGAAGCTAAAAAGCTGTTAGTGCAGGGCATCGACCCAAAAGCCGAACAGAAAGAAGCTCAGGCCAAGAACTCGAGGGCATACACTTTTGAAACCATAGCTCGTGAATGGCATGCCAGTAACAAGCGCTGGAGCGAAGACCATCGATCGCGCGTTCTTCGCTATCATGCTCTCCCCGCCACGCCTGCACGCTTAAGGGGTCGCTTTTAATGCAGGTGCATAAGCAGTCTCAGGCCGCGCCAGAGCTGGCGCTGACGAGGGGGGGGTGAAAACGCATGCAAAACTATGCACCTTACGCATGCATGGCTTAATTCGGGGGAAATGGCGGTATTTACGGGGATTTTCTGACGGGCTACCGTGCGGCCAGTTCAGCGCGTTTATTCACGTAATTCTGGTTTTGTGCAGGTGTATATTTTTCACGATTATCATCCCGCGAAGCCGCGTCAGGCCTGAATCCAATGGCCGTTAAAATGTCATTATCCTGTGCGCAATATTTAATTTTTTCACCGGCGGCCAGCCACACCGTCAGCGCCTCGCGCAGATAATCGAATGAATGCTGAATCGCGCAGTGTCTGACGGCGGGATGCTGATTGTTGTAACCCATTAATTCAGGCGCAAGCGCGGCGGCCAGCTCTGCGCCGTGCGCCTGCATAAATCATTCAGCCGGTCACGGATACTGATGCGCTGCACATTTTCATGTGAGCGTATATAGCGGCCAGCCGCCTGATTAATTTCCCACTTTTTCACGTCGATAATCTCGCGCAGTCTTTGCAGACTCCGGGTGCGGCTGTCATTACCGGTGGCAATGAGTTCGCGGTATTCATGTTCGGCTTCGGCCAGCTCCTGTTGTAAGTATCCCGGCTAAACGAACCATTCGCTTCTGGAGATCTTCCGACATACTGACTACGTCCCCTGAGGAGATCGCTATGCACAAGATCCGATTCACCGAGCACCAGATCATCGCCGTTCTGAAGCCTGTCGAAGCCGGACGTACCGCCAAAGATGTGTGCCGTGAGGCCACTATATCCGAAGCCAGCTATTACAACTGGAAAGCGAAATATGGCGGGATGGAAACGGCTGATATTAAAAAGATCAAAGATCTGGAAGACGAGAACCGACGGCTCTAACAGATGTTTGCTGACCTGAGTCTGGAATACCGGGCGCTGAAAAACGTTATCGAAAAAAAGCTTTAAAACCAGCGATAAAACGTGAGCTCGTCAGTTATCTGACCGCGCAGTTTTCGATGAGCATACGTCAGGCATGCAGGACGTTATCGTTGAGCAGGACCGTGTTTTTATACCAGCCAGATACAGGGCGTGATGAACCGGTGATCCAGGCGCTGACCGTGATGGCTGAACGCTATCCGCGATACGGATTTAAGACGCTTTTTCAGGTATTGCGCAGGCAGGTAAGTGCCTGGAACCACAAGCGTGTTCACCGGATTTACTGTCTGCTGAAACTGAATTTTCGTCGCAAGGGCAAACAGCGTTTGCCGGTACGCAACCCAGCTCCACTGGCGACACCGGAGGCGCTTAATCAGAGCTGGTCCATCTATTTCATGCACGATGCACTGGTCTGCGGCAGGCGCTTCTGGACCTTCAATGTGGTGGATGATTTTATTCGTGAGGCGCTGGCGATTGAAATTGACCTGAATATCCCGGCCCAGCGGGTTGACCGGTTACTGGACAGGATCGTAGCAAACCGTGGATATCCGCTGAAGATGCGGATGGGTAATGGCCCGGAACTGGTCTCCCTGGCTCTGGCGCAATGGGCCGAAGAGCATGGCGTGATACTGGAATTTATTAAGCCGGGAAAGCAGACACCGAATGCGTTTATCGAACGGTTCAACCGGACGTACCGTACATAAATCCTGGATTTTTATCTGTTCAGAACGCTGAGTGAAACGCGAGAAATCACAGAGCGCTGGCTGGCTGAATATAACAGTGAGCGGCCTCATGAATTCCTGAATAACCTGACACCGGAAGAGTACCGGCTGATTCCTGAAAACCCGGAAATATCGAAAAGTGCGTGGAACTAAAACGGGTCTGCTTACACTGAGACCTGAGTGAATATCAGGTCTCTTTCAAATTTTTACTGAATTAAAATATAACCCCAGATTGTATCTGTCTAACGAGTTCACCAACTGTGAAAATTTCCCAACCTTCTACTTGTATTTCGGTTAAATTCACTGCGATTTTTAATGTGGGCCATGCAGCTTCTACAGTTGCAATAATCTCATGTGCAGAGTTCTGTAAGTCTAAACCTGGAACCGGAGGTTGATATCCTTTGTGCTGCATAATGTTAATATCACCGTGAACAGATGGGTCAGTTAGCTCATAAATATCTTTCCAAGAATCAGCCTTTAATAACCCCTGCTGAGAACGTAAACGTTGAATAATTGCCATTTCAGCTTGAGTAACAAATATCCCTTCGTGGAGAGGTTGTTTGCGATGGCAATCCTTGCAAAGAACATGCAAGTTCTCTGGTGAATTATCGTATTTAACACCATTTTTATGATGAACATCGCAGAGCTGGCGTGTGGAGCTTAAATCAACACCGCAATCATTACATTTATAGCTTGATTGTTCACGTACAGATCGTGAAATATCTTTCCAATTATCTACATAGCCACTATTTGCTTTATCATGAATACCTTTTGGCATATGACGGAAACAAGTACTGTAGTGAGAGAAAAAGTTATTTAAGGAGAATAATTTAAATATTATTCTCTTTTGTATCTTATCAATGCTACCTTTATAATTTAGTCGTTCAAGGCAATTCATGCAAACTCTCAAGTCAGCATCTTGACTGCGACCTAAACCATCGTCAATTTCAAATAAACCATCAACACGGTTTGTTGCATGGTAACGTTCAAAACGATTTCTCTGGCGCATTTCATCAAGAGTGCGACACCATGCGATATGAAATCTTTTTCCTTTCTCACCATCCTCAATAGCAGCATCATATCGTCCGGAGTGATCCCGAATATATAGAAGAACTTGACGACCCTGGTAGGAAATTAAACCACTACCAGGATCAAGGTCAGCAATACTGACTTCCTTTCCTGCAGACAATTCAATGTCAATAGGATCAAATACAACAAGTGCTTCATCAAGAGAAAATTTAGCACCAGAAGGAAGCATTTTTTTTCCTAGCGCAATCAATTCAGAAAAATCAAGAGTTAGCTTCATTTTGACTATTCCTGAATAATACGACGAATTTGTAATTCGGCATTTGTAATAACTTTAAACGTGACTCGTCGTGAACGGCTTGGGTCTTCTTTTCCTTCAGGGGTAAGGATTGGATGTGAAGATGAATATCCTACCGCAGAAAATTTACTTTTCACCCATTTTTGGTGAGCAGCTGATTCTTTTAAAGAATATACATATTGTAATACTGCGCGAGTTCTTCCTTGAGATAACTCCATATTATTAAAATAGGCAATATCTTGATTGGCTGCACCCGTCCAATCTGTACTGGTATGTCCCTCTATACGGACCTCAGTAATATGCTGCTTATACTCATCTAATACTTTCAAATAGCGTGGGAAAAAGTCGTTGAGAATTTCTTTGAATTTTGGTTTTAAGTCTGAGCTGCCTAATCCAAAAAGAACATCGGGGGATTTAAATCTTACTTCAAGGGTTTGCTTATCGATTTCGGCATCCCAGGATGGTAGGTCTTTCGAAAACTCAACCTCTAAAGCATTATAAAGCTGCTGTTGAGCTTGCTCATAGGCAACAGCCACTTCTTTTATTTTTTCTTTTTCAATACGCACATAATGCATATAAGCAATAGAAATAAACATAAATACCATCATTAGTCCGGCCATTAGGTCTGACATAGAAACCCAGTGTTCATTATCTTGGGTTTTATTCGGGGTAGCTTTGCCTATAATGTTATCCATTGATTGTTACCCACGGTTTTGTCTTGAGTTAATTAATGGTTGTAGTTGGCCAAGAACACCTTGATATTCTTTTATTAGATGATCGTAGTTTTTAACAAATCCCTGGCTGATTGCCAGTAATGAATTGCCTAGAGCTTGCATTTCCCTATTCATTTCACGTTCAGTAGCTTGTTCAAAAGCGTGCAGTTGTTCGTTGATGGAACTACCAAAGCGCTCGACTGATTCTTTTACCTGAGAATTCAAACCAGCACTTGCTTTGTCAAATGTTGATTGGATGGTTCCAAACATATTATCTGCATTATTAGATAACTGTTGATTAAATTTATCACCGGTTTTAGTGAAGAGTTCAATAACACTGGCTGTTTTTTGTTCCATATTACGGTGAAGCTCTTTAGAATGTGATTCAAGAGACTTCAAGAACTCATCACCACTTTGCTTCATTTCAATAATGGTTTCACCCAAAGTTGAAGTCAAAGTCTCAGAAGAATTACTTACATCATGTGCCATTGATGCAAATGCTTGCTGAGTCTGAGTAACCGACTGTCTGAAACCTTCTGAGCCTTCATCCAGGGCAATGCGCATGGCATTTGCATTGGTAAGTAGTTCCTCTCCTGTTTGCCCCAGGGAGGTGCTGACACTCAAGGCACCTGCTTTAAGCAATTCACCTACTTCATTCAGTTTTTCATGGATAGCCGGAACTGCATCGGTTGCTTTATCACGTAACAATACAAAAGCATCAAGGTGCTGAGATAACTCGCCTATTTGATGTTGGTTAACCTGCAAAACATCGCGTAACTCAGCCATTGCAAGTGGTATCTCTTTGCACTCCTCCCATATACCAGCGACTGCACCACGTGTTTCAACTAATGATTCGACACTTTGTTGGTACTGCGCGCCCATTTGTTCGACTTGGGTTTTATAATTTTCTTGCCAATCGACAAGTTTTTTTACCGAAGCATCAAGTGCCTTGAAGTTCTCACCGAATTGTTCTGTTAAGTTATTATTAAAATCAATAATGACTTGTCTCAATGCATCAATAATTTGTTCGGTTGCACCTTTTGCCATTAAGTCCGCAAATTGTTGTAATTGTTCCCATAGTTTGTTACTAAACTCGGCATGATTTGTAATTTGTGCACGGGAGGAATCATTAATTTCATTGCGTAATAGTTTCATTTGTACAACAAGTGAACCCTCTTCGTTGCCACTCATGCCGGAAATCATTTTCTCAAGATGTTGGTTTTGCTCTTTTAACTCACGGTGTATATCTTCTGGAGTGACAGACTCTGGATGCATTTCCTGTAATTTGCTACGTTTGTTAGCAAAGAAAAAAGCATCTAATCCATTGAATAGAATGGCAAAAAACATCCCGATAATACTTGTTATAAACGCTGTTTTCAGACCTCCCAGTAATACGGGAATACTGGTGTCAATGCTCTCTGTATTAAAATTAAGTAATCCAATAATAATACCGATAAAGGTACCCAATATACCTAATGCACCCATAAGTGTTGGGGCATATTCACGAAATTTACTATGAATATTTTTATGGTCACACCACCAGGCACCCGAAAATACGAAAATAACCGCCCAAATGAATACGTTAGTAACGAATGTGGAATCAATAGATTGAAACAAATGTTCAAAGATCTGAGCTAGCATTGCTATTCCTGTGATCGTGACGATGTGTTGTGGTATTAGAGCTTCATCGCCACCATGTCATAGAGGGAAGTTTGGCCCTCAAAATTTTGTGATGATTGTATCAAAATTATTCAAGACATAAATGACTTACATCACATTCTGCCCGGTGAATCCGTTGAGCTTTCTACCTATCGTAGTAATGTGTTATGCATTGAATCAATAAGATATAGGCTGCTTGTGAAGACATCTGTTAACCCACTTCTGCATTGGCTCAAGACGTTCTTTTTAAATCGTTCATTAATCGCTTCTGACGGCAGGGCACTCTATGCTTACCGCTGCAATGAAAAGGAATACAAAGAGCTAGCCAAGCTTCTTTGTAATCATGTTCCCAGAACCTATCCAAAAACTGTTTTTATTTCCTACAGTGACGCCTTGTTCTGCCTTTATGCAGCCGAGTTTATTCGCCGGAATCACACTGCTGGGCACCCAAAATGGGATGCTATTTTACAGTCCATAAACTGGCAAATCCCTTATCCACATCGCCAAAAGCTTGTTAGTGAAGGTATACGGCACTGGAAAAGAGAAGTGAGGAGTCTAGGGCAAGCTTCAGGCTACTTACATACACTGGCCTGCGAAGGTGGATTGCCAGTGCGTATGATAGAAAACGAGAGTGGTTATTTAATAAACTACTTTAGGCGGATTTATCAGGCTTTGAGAGGGTCACAAGGTAATGTCTCAGCAGTGAAGATTGCGGAAGACTTGAGTGACACTATTCCTGGTACAATGCAAAACGAGCTTGTCTATGAAGTCGCGGGTGAATTTTGCTGGACGCTTTCTAAACTTCTTAACGAAAGTGGTCATCAGGGGGGAGATCCCATTGCCTCACTACGCAAGACATTGCCAAACTGGCATCACCAACTACCTCTCGTTCTTCTGGAAGAAAATGCAGCAGAAATAGTCAGGCGTTTACTTTCACAAACATCAGAAACCCGAGTCGCTCCTGGCATCTTAATAGAAAGAATTTGGATCGATGTCGATGACAGTTGGTTCTGTGATGCGCGCTTCCGTTTTCCTGGGATGCTACGTAATGAACAGCTTAAAGCCTTATTTGAATGTGAAATACAAGAAGATCAATCCCGGCTTATTATTTCTGCACAATGGAAAAATGGTGGCGCACGACTGGCGATGTTAAGCCGTCATGAATACCAAGACTGGCAGGTCGAGTTATTGCCAGCAGCGACACAAAAAATCTCAGGCGTGGAAGCGATGGGAGAAATATCATTAATGCTGTTTGAAGGACCGGCACTCATAGGCAAAGGCATTCCGAAAGGAGGATATGAGCTGACAGAAGATCTTCCATGGGTTTTTGAAAAAATGAACGAAAGTGAGTCACAGCTAAAACTATTCGGCATGGGCTCTGTAAGTTCGGTTCAAGAATCTCTATTTATTTCGTTGCCGACAAATAGTCAGCTGGACATTAGTGGGGATGGCGAGTTTGATATTCCACGGGTTTTGAAGAACAGTGCCCGTAGTTTAACGAAAGTCAGTGGGGTATTTAGCGTTATTTTACATGATGGCGCGGTTTGTACAGTCCGTACTCGCCAAGCATTTGATTCATCTACTGAATATTTCATTAAACCTTCAGAAGTCGATCTGGTTAAGTCAGACTATCCTGTTCATCGAGCCAAGCCTAAGATAGCCTGGAAAAAGGAACTTCAGCATGGAATTGTTCCTGAGCACGAGCTTTACTGGCGTTCAATACGTTCAGGTAACATTACATGGTCCCCAGTCTCAACTGCAATACCGAAAGGGCAAATTGAAGTACGGCATGTGGTTAATAATGAAGTGTTATTCAGTGGCCGAATGGTAGTTCTACCAGCAGATTTTGATATTAAAATTGTTCCCGACTCAGCCCAAAAAGGTATTGTTACTCTTTCCGGGATTGCTGAAACGCGGGTGGAGCAGTATACAAATAACGAAACTTATTTATTAAAAACTGACTATCTAGCTCAAGAGTGTATCGTTCCTTTCGACGGTAATGTTTCTAAAAATATTACCATAGACCTGCGTGTTACCTGGCGTGATGGTTGTAATCTTAAGCTGCTATTACCCTCTCCTGTGGCAGGTGGTCGATTTGTTAATCATGAAGGTGAGACATTTTCTGAAGGTATTGCATCAGTAGACCATTTACATGGGGTGAGTGCTGACTTGCTAACAATATCTCCAGTGGGAAAAGGTTTTCTAAACATAGAGTTAAAAGATGAGAATCCACTTTCTAAAAATTATCATTTTTTATCCATGGATATTCCATTATTTACTGGGCGTAATGAAAACTTACAACAAATTTCTCTATATGAGAAATATAACCTCTTAAAGTCGCTTCTAGCGTGCTCATGGGCGAAAAATAGCTCATTACATCTTGATTTTTACGCTGAAAAATTAGGAAAGGTCGGTTCAACGCTAAACGTAAAACGATATGATGGTAAGTTTATTGAACGAGATGATCGTCTACATATTGATGTTGAGGACGCAATTAGCTTTCCACAAGATCGAGCTAGTGAAATAATTGTACAAGCTGTTTCACTTACAGATCCTGCTTCATGCTTTATGACCTTACAGAAAGATGCATTAGGTTATGATTTTCCGTCAAAGAATGATAGCAGTGGGCCTTGGTTAATAATTGGCAAGCTAGATAACTATATTCGTGTTGAACCATTATTAAGATGGAGCGATAAATTACCCGTACACGATGAATTGTTAATTAAATCACTTTGTGAGCCGGAGCAGTCAAAACGTAAGAGGGAGATAAACTCACTGCTTTCCAATGTGATAAACAATCCATTGCAGCAGTCTGCTTATTCAATAGTCGAGTATTTAAAAAAATATAAAAGCTCTGATGACTTACCTCTGCATACGCACGATTTGTTTAATAAACTATCCAGGGACCCACTGGCTTTAATTCAGCTCTTAATCACATCCTGTTTGTCTGGTGATAGTGAGCTTATTTACGATATGCAAAATGAATTGCCATTCTCATGGGGTTGGATTCCATTCGAGCATTGGAGTAAATCTTTTCATGATTGTTATTTTTCACTTGCAACTCAGTTTGGTGATGAAGCGCTGGCGTTAAATATATTACAGCCATTTGTTGTATTTATTAGTAATAAATCCGCGATTGACCGTCGATTCGCAGCGATTGCCAATATGCTTCAAATGAATTTGAAATTATCACAATCAGTCTGTGTCGGAATTTCATCTGTTGATCGTGAGCAGTTTAATGAAGCAAAACAGATGCTGCTACGTACTCCGGATAGCTTTGGCCGTGTTGGAACCTTTTCCAAGGAACAATGGTTAACTGCTATATCGCCTGATCTGAAATCTATATTTAAAAAGTTTTGGATTGAAGACAGTTACCAACAAAAATTTGAGAAATTATTTAATTTGATGTTGGTCGCCGCGTTGTTATCTCATAAAGATAATAATGTAATGCAACAGCTTTCTTCACTATTCGAAATACACTATCAACAAGCCCCGCAACAGTTGGGGATCATTTATCAGTATTATTTTGAGCAAGCAGGAGTTTGTCATTGATGAAAGTCCAGCAACTACATTATGCGCCGCTTTTAAATCAACTTCATCAGCGTGCAGTGCGTTCGGTGGTGAGCCAACTGGCATTACGTAGCAAATCGCTGACTGAGTATCTGGAATCTCAGTACTTCAGAGCACCAGGGCAACAAGGTTCTCTGCTTGCCGACCCCGTATTTGAAAGTACTTTTGGTTGGATGCCTGCCAGTGAAACAATGGATGGGCTTCGAAACCAACTCATATCTAACCATTTGGTTAATGCACTCAGTCATGCACCAGTGCCCTTTTCCCACCAGCTAACAGCCTGGCGTACTATTCTTGAAGATAAACAATCCTTATTAGTGAGCAGTGGTACTGGGTCAGGAAAAACAGAATGTTTCATGGTCCCTGTGCTGGAAGATCTGATTCGTCAGCAAGAGGCTCATAGGCAGCCACTGATAGGTACTCAGGCTATTTTTTTGTATCCTCTTAATGCCCTCATCAACAGCCAACAGGAACGGTTACGTGACTGGACCAAAGGGTTTAAAGGAAAAATTCGTTTTGCGCTTTATAACGGTGAAACGAAACACACGAAATATGAGGTTCAGGAAGAGCAGAAAAAAGTTCCAGAACAAGCTTTGAGTAGAGAGGAAATATACGAGTCCCCACCTTCTATTATGGTGACGAATACCACCATGCTGGAATATATGCTTATTCGACGTAAAGATGCTCCTATCGTTGATAAATCACAGGGGATATTGAAATATATCGTTCTTGATGAGGCGCATAGTTATATTGGTTCCCAGGCGGCAGAGCTGGCATTATTACTGCGCCGTGTCATGCAGGCCTTTAATGTCGGTCCAGGGACTGATAATCCTGTTCAGGTCATTGCAACATCGGCCACAATTGGTGAAGATTCAGTCGAGGGCAATCAAGAACTGGCAAAATTTGTTGCTGATTTGGCCGGTGTGACTGAGCGGAATGTAAAAGTAGTACGTGGTTACCGTCAGATCCCTCCTATATCTGATACGCATATTCGAGCTGAATTTCCATTGTCATTAACTTTACTTAATAATCTTAATCCGACAGAACTTTATCAGCAGCTTTGTCAGTACCGAGTGACACAAGAACTACGGCGAGCCTTAACTCAGCAAAAGAACCCAGCAGTGCGTTTAAGTGAATTACTGGCGATTGCTCGGCATATTTGGCCTGAGATTTCCAACAGGGAATTATTGCAATTACTTGATCTCATGGCTAAAGCACGTGCAGATACATCAGATAATTCGCTGGCTTTTACTCCTTTACGTATGCACGGGTTTATTCGAACTCTGGCTGGGCTATGGGCGTGTTCAAATCGGCAATGTGCCCATAAATCTCATGAATTAAAGAATAAGGATTGGTCATTTGGACAAATTTGGTCTGAGCAACGCCTGTTTTGTGATTGTGGTGCACCAGTCTTCGAAGTACTCCGTTGTTCCGGCTGTGGCACAGCTTATTTATCGGCAAAGGAAGAATTAAAAAACGATGGCACTACATGGTTGTCTGCACAACCAACTGTTGCCGATGAAGACGAGTTTGCTCTTGAAGTAGACTTATATCGTGAGGATGAAGATGAAGACAGTGAAGAGAGCGGTCACCAGTTTGATCGTCTTTTAGCTGATACCGGTGAGAAAACATTTGTCTCACTCGAAGAGAACAGCCAAGGGAAAATAGTCAGTAATTCCGCAGTTGGTTATGAAGTAAATTTGCTGAGACCGGAAAACCGTGATGCAGGGAAATCGACGTTTTTTACTTGTATTTGCTGTGGTGATGCTGAGCGGAAAAATAACCCTTTATTTCGCCCACTGCGTTTGGGGGCACCTTTCTTTCTAAGTGACATTATTCCAACGTTACTTGAATTCTCCCCATTACCAAAAAACCTGGAAGAACAGCAAGGGCCTTTCAATGGTCGTCGGTTACTGACTTTTACCGATTCCCGTCAGGGTACGGCACGAATTTCTGCACGCTTACAGCAAGATGCAGATAAATCAACCCTCAGAACCCTTTGCTATCAAGAGTTAGCGAACATAACAGAGCATTCTGCTGGTTTGAGCGATGAGCAGAAAGAATTGCTCAAACCTTATATTGCCCAATTCTCTGTAGTTCCAATATTTAAGAGTGCAGTCGAGGCTTTAAGTAAGGCGATAACCTCACATGAAGTGTTAAGCCCAAATGAAATTCTCGCTTTGAATACCATTACGGCAGCCATCAGTTCACAAAGCGAAGCACATGCTCAGGCAGTGGAAGTATTACTTTCTGGTTCGGGTGGTCAGAAGGTTAAATCTGTTTCCTGGCAAACATTGGTCGAGCAGCTATCCGGTAGTGTAGACCTGGCTGACCGAATGCGAGGTAGTTTCAAAGAAATCTCTGGGCTTGATTTAACCAAACATCAGTTTGCCGATTTTTGTCTGTACAGTGAATTTGGACGCCGTCCTAAAAATGCATGGACGTTAGAAAATTTGGGTCTCGTTGCTATTCATTACCCTTTTATTGATAACGTGAATCGTTGTCCTCAGGATTGGAAAAGCCTTCTGCCAGATCCTGATAAGCAACTTGCCGAATGGCGTAATCTACTGAAAATTACCCTTGATTTCTTTATTCGCGAAAACAGTGCTGTCTTTTACGAAAATGAACAATATCCCCGTTGGATGGGGGCACGTTTCCCAGTAAAAATGCTGCAAGGGCCGGATAAAAAATATAAAGAGCAGAAGCGTGATCAACTTTGGCCCCAAATTCGGGATCGCCATTACAACCGGGTTATTAAGTTACTGGTGGCTGTATTCCCAGCTATTCAGCCAGATCAAACTTACTGGAAAGATTTAGTTAACAATTTAATGAAAGAGGCCTGGGATGCCATCAGGCCAAATCTACGTCAATTTGAGTCGGGTTATCAATTTGATATTAAAGAACAAGCTTATTTTTACAGCCCAAAAGACATCTGGCGTTGTCCTTATACCAGGCGCGCACTTGATGTAACTCTGTTAGGTCACTCACCTTATTTACCTGGAAGCGAAGGCATTGCTCCTGAGAAAGCCGTATTGGTTGAGATGCCGGAATTGCCAATGCGTCATTGGCGGTTATCTGGTGGCGGTGAGTTGCCTAGAGATGAGCGGTTGCAATGGTTGGAAAATGATCCGCAAATCAAGAGTGCTCGTCGTGAAGGTGTGTGGTCTACCCGAAGTGACAGGCTGGCACTGAAAGATGGCTGGTATCGTCTGGAAGAGCATTCGGCGCAGCGTACACCACAACAAAACCAGTTTAACGAAAAACAGTTTAAGACTGGGAAAGTGAACGTGTTGAATTGTTCTACCACTATGGAAATGGGAGTAGATATTGGCGGCATGAGCCTGGTCGCGATGAACAATGTCCCCCCTGCTCCTGCTAACTATTTGCAGCGTGCTGGCCGTGCCGGGCGTAGAGGGGAAACGGCTTCAGCAGCAATCACCTTATGCAAAAATACTGCTCATGGTATGGAAGTCTTCAAGGACCCTCTCTGGCCGTTTAATACAAGTTCCAAGGCACCACAGGTACGCTTTGAGAGCGACAGCATTGTTCAACGGCATGTTAATGCGTTGGTGCTCGGTCTGTTTTTAAGAGCAGAAGTGCCGGATGCGACGAAGCTGAGTTGTAAATGGTTTTTTGAGGGGGAAGATAGCCAGTGCCAGCGTTTCTTGAATTGGATGGATGGTCAATCAGAAGCATTGGCTAACAAGCTGAAGCGGCTGGTTCAGGGAACGATATTAACGTCTCTCACTGCTTCCCAGCTACTTTCCCGTACCAATACAATGATGAAGAAAGCGGAGCTTCACTGGCGTAATCAACTCGCTATTTTGCTGCAAAATATTGAATCTTTGAAAGCAGACAATATTGCCTGGGAAGAGACTCCTGCCGGTAAAGCAATTGCCTATCAATTACGTGATTATCGTAGCGCATATCTTTTTTCAAAACTGATCAGTGAAGCTTTTCTTCCTGGACACGGTTTCCCTGTGGGGGTGGTTAACTTTAACTTCCTGACAGCTGATGAACTTGAAAAGCGTAAAGCTTTAAAAGCCAGTCAATTGGATCAGAAAGAGGGGACAGAGAACTTTTCACGTAGTCTCGAGAAACTGCCAAGTCGTGATTTGCCTACAGCATTGCGTGAATATGCACCGGGTGCTGATGTGGTTTTAGGCGGAAAAGTCTACCGGTCGGCAGGAATTATGCTCGGCAAAGTATTGGGGAGTGGGCAGGAGCTAAAAGGCGACCATCATATTCCGTGGTTCTGGCACTGCCGCCAATGTGGCGCGGGGTCTACCAGCGCAACATATCCTGCAGGTTGTAGCCATTGTGGTGCAGAAAAATCACTACTTACTGTGAGGCGATATTTGCAACCAATTGGTTTTGCAACCGATATCCGTTATCAGGCCCATAACGATGTGTCTATGCCCGCACAATTGCCTTATCAGGACCCTCGGGTGTTGGTACCTTCAGCTGTATGGGTTTCTCTGCCAGATACATCACTGGGGCGTTACCGTTTCAGTAATAGTGGTGAGTTATTCCATTTCAGCGATGGTGAGTTCGGTAAAGGCTATGCCATTTGCTTGTCTTGTGGTCGCACTGAGTCACAAACGGAAGCTGAACGCACACCGACAGCACTCAAAAATCCTGCACTAGAAAATACGCATCTTCTGTTACGTGGCGGCAGTAATGATCGGCAGGGCAGCAGCAAGCTATGCCATGGTCATGTTCATAAAGATTTGTGGTTAGGTTACAGCAGCCGTACAGACATGGTTGAACTGCAGCTTAATGACGAAAACGGTTTGCTGATTACTGATGATGTTGCTGCACGTTCCCTGGCTGTCGCATTACGTGAAGGGTTGGCGCATAAATTAGGTATTGAAAATACCGAGCTGGGCATCACTACACAGCAATCCCGCGACAGTAACAATGCTTATGGATACTCCATTTTTATCTATGACAATAACGCTGGTGGTGCGGGTTATGCGGTTCAACTAATTGACCTCTGGGGCGAAGTCTTTAACTACGCAAAAAAATTACTGGATTGCTCATGCGATAAATTCTGTCATCACTGCTTACTCAGTTACGACAGCCAGCACTATGTCAGTAAGTTGGATCGTCATCGTCCCTTACCATTGCTCACCAGCACGCGTTTGCAGATGCTAAAACTAGCACCGGAATATCAATTCTTCGGGGAGAGCAGCCGAGTTGAAACTATCCCCCTGATGCTGCGTTTATCGCAGAGTCTCAGTTCAGGGCGTTACGGTGCTCTCTCATTGGTGATATCCGGAGTGACAGAAGAGTGGGATTTTGCACAGTGGCCACTGTTGAAGGATGCATTGCGGTTTGCATCCTCGGGAGGCAAGGTCGAGCTGTTAATCACCACTGTATTAGCTGAGTTACCTGAGAAAATACGCCATCAGTTGTCGGCATTGTCAGGTATGCCGGGTAATACATTATGCATCCGTCCTATCACTGAGAGCCAACTTACCCAGGGTAAAGGTCACTGGTTGGCGCAAATTGTTGGTGATGATCATTGCCTACAGTGGGCTGCAGGCATTGATGCCATTACCACCCCTGGTGAAAGCTGGGGACAGAGCGCAACGAGTCCTGTTGTATCTTGTCCGGTGCATGTTGCTAAGGTGCTTCCTGGAGATGCGTTCTCCCCGGAAGAACTGTTACCTGAGTTGCCTGCAGGAGTTGTTCGAATCAATTTATCGCACCAACTGGATGGCTCGCTGGAAGGCTTTGGGTCACGTTTCTGGGCACTTATAAGTAATCAGCACCCATTCTGGAAGCGTGCTTTCGCCGAAAAACGTGAAATAGCTCAGGTACAATATAGCGATCGTTATGTGAATAGTCCTTTCACTGCACGTCTGCTGGCCGAACTTTTGACTGAATTGGTCGAACAAGGAATGGCAGAACGAGCGGCACTCTCGATATCGGTGAAAAAACTCGACTACAGTTCGCGTCAACATGACTCGTTATTTAACGCATGGCTCAATGAGCAAGACCGGGAACAGGTGGTGAGGACATTGCTGGAGGAAGGGTATCTTGGCCCTGCCTGGTCCGGGAATATTTCATGGTTTATTGGTGATAACCGAACGACTGACCATGGCCGTGAGTTAACCGTATCATTCAAAGATGGCAGCACAGGTTATCTATTGCTGGATATGGGACTTGGCTACTGGCGTTGCCAGGGGGATTCATTCTTTGACTTCGAAGAACATCCATCTCGGCAAGTCGAAATAGTCGCTTCCAGTAGGGCAAGACTTATCGCTCCGGATAATGGTCTGCGAAGCTACATTATTGTCGGGTAATTGAACGCCCCCTGCCTGTTCAGGGCAGGGGGTTGACGAAGCGCACTATTCTCATGTCTCTGGTTAATAAATAAACTAAATTATTGCGAGATATCTCCCATTAAGCCATCACATTAATCAGTCATCGTGATACTCTTTAACTCCCTCTTTTTTATCGCAGTATGCCGTGCTGGTGCCGATAAACCGCCGATTTGCATTGCTGCTACAACAGACAGAAAAACCGATGAACGAACAAAATTATGCACCCGGGATGCGGGTAGTCATTCGTGACGCAGAGTGGCGTATTCGTCGCGCGGACAACAGTGGTGATGGTGGTCACTTGCTTATTTGTGACGGCATTTCTGAACTGGTACGCGGTAAAGAAGGGTTGTTTCTAACAGGATTGGAAGAAAATATAGAAATATTGGATCCTGCAAAAACGAAGCTGGTAGAGGACGACTCAGCCAACTATCAGGCATCACAACTTTATATCGAAAGCCAGCTTCGCCAGCGAGTGCCGACGGATAGTCTGGTTCACTTTGGTCATAACGCGGCGATGGATTCGATGCCTTTCCAGCTTGATCCAACGCGGATGGCGCTGGCACAGCCACGCCAAAGAATTTTGATTGCCGATGCGGTAGGGTTGGGTAAAACGCTCGAAGCGGGCATTCTGGTTTCCGAGTTAATCCGCCGTGGCCGTGGTAAACGTATTCTGGTGCTGGCGGTTAAATCGATGCTGACCCAGTTTCAGAAAGAATTCTGGAGTCGTTTTGCCATTCCTTTAACCCGTCTGGACTCTGCTGGTCTGCAAAAAGTACGCAACCGTATCCCCACGAACCACAACCCGTTTCACTATTTTGATAAAACGATTATTTCCATCGATACCCTGAAACAAGACATCGAATACCGTCACCATCTGGAAAACGCCTGGTGGGACATTATCGTTATTGATGAAGCCCATAACGTCGCCGAGCGTGGCAGCAGTTCATTACGTAGCAAACTGGCGAAATTGTTGGCCGGGCGAAGCGATACGTTAATTATGCTCTCTGCGACCCCTCACGATGGGAAAGCTGAAAGTTTTGCCAGCCTGATGAACATGCTTGATCCCACGGCGATCGCTAATCCAAAAGAGTATGAATACACCGATTTCGCGGATAAAAATTTGGTTGTGCGCCGCTTCAAGAAAGACGTGAAAGACCAAATGGCTGGCGAATTCCCTGAGCGTGAAATCAAGGAACTTCAACGAGAAGCGACATCCGCAGAAGAAGAGGTTTACCGCCGTCTTCTGGAAAGTAAATTCCGCGATGACGACGATGAAGATACTTCAGCAAACAAAGGTCGTTTGTTCAAAATCACGCTGGAGAAAGCGCTATTCTCAAGCCCTATGGCTTGTGCCAGCGTCGTCGCGAATCGTTTGAAACGCCTGGAAAGTCGCAAAGAAGTTAATAGCCAGAGCCAAATTAATGAACTGCACTCTTTGTTATTGGCGTTGAATAATGTTGATGCCAGTCAGTTCAGCAAATACCAGCTATTGCTAGAAACCATCCGCAACGATCTCAAATGGAAAGCGAATAATACTGACGATCGTCTGGTGATCTTTACCGAGAGCATAAAAACGCTGGAATTCTTGCACCAGCAACTGCTTGCAGATCTCAAAATCAAACCAGAGCAAGTCGCTACATTACGTGGCGACCAGGGCGATACCGTGCTGATGGAGACTGTTGAAGCCTTCGGTAAGCAACAGTCACCCTTGCGTTTGCTGATCTGTTCGGATGTGGCATCGGAAGGTATCAACTTGCACCACCTGAGCCACAAAATGGTTCACTTCGATATTCCCTGGTCATTGATGGTATTCCAGCAACGTAACGGGCGTATCGACCGCTACGGGCAAAAGCACGTTCCACAAATTCGTTACCTGCTAACTGAAGCAAACGAACCGCAAATCAATGGCGATATGCGCGTTCTGCAAGTACTGATCAACAAAGATGAGCAAGCGCAGAAAAATATCGGTGACAGTTCAGAATTCACGGGCAAATTTACTCAAGAAGAGGAAGAAGAACTGGTCGCAGGCTACATGATGAAAGGTAGCAATAATGCTGCCAGCCTCTTCGATGAGCTGCTGAACAGTCACGTCGGTGAAAGTGCTGAACATGATTTATTCAGCGAACTGAGTAATGTGGTTTCCAACGACATTCAGTCACTAACGGCCACTGATACCAGCCTCTTCGCTGATGAACAAACCTACTGTGAAAAAGCCCTGGGTTATCTGAAAGCCAGTGGCCAACGTATTCAATTTGAAACCTTGCCTGATAACACTCTGTCGCTAGTGGCACCGGAAGAGTTACGCCGACGCTTTAATCAGCTTCCTCCAGAAATCACCCCGGAAAATGGCCAGCTTTACCTAAGCCAGGATAAAAAAGTCATCACTGATTCCATTATCCGTTCCCGTGGGGAGCAACACGCCTGGCCAGATATTCATTATCTCTGGCAAATCAACCCGGTGGTGCAGTGGTTAGATGACAAAATGCAGTCTGCTTTTGGTCGTCATCAGGCCCCGGTGATTCGCCTGCCACATCTATTTTCGCCGGATGAAGACCATTTTATTCTTTCGGGTTTATTCCCGAATCGTAAATCCCACCCGATGGTGAATTCATGGCTGGTGGTGAGTTTTAATCTTGACCAGCTAACCGGGAGTTTGCCGTTTGCTGAATTCCTGACAAACAATCCACAGCTTGGCAGAAAGCTGACCAATGCCGGTGGCGAGCTACGTAACCATCAGCGCCAGCAGCAGCTACTGGAAAAAGCGATTGATCATGCTCGCGATGTTTTTGCGCATGATCGTCAGGCGTTCGAAGACAAAATTAATCAACAGCTCAATGAACATCTGATAAAGCTGGAGAAACTCAAAGGGCGTCAGATAAGCCAGCTGGAGATGGATTTTGCTGAAAATAAACAGCAAGAGTCAGTTAAACAGAGCCGTAAAGAGCAGCGCCAGCGTGAAATTGAACACAACTTTAACAGCTATATCGAATGGATTGAGGACACGATGACCACAGAAAAAGAACCCTACATTCAGGTCATTGCTGTTATCACCGGAGCGGAGGGTTAATCATGGCGCTGGTCGGTATTAATAACGAAAACGAATTTTACTCCAACCACTATTTGGGCGAAGTGTTTACCAGCGATATCCGCGATGTTCTGGAGCCGTGGAACGAACAGGAAAATGCCGCTCGCGAAGTAGAACGAGCTGCCAGAGAAAAAGGCGAAGATTTTACGCCAGGCTACCGGGCACCCTGGAATCAGCTAAACAGCCTGGCGACTGCCTTCTTCCGCCAGTTAGCTGAACAGGAAAAACAGCGCCAGATCCCGCAACGACTGGTGGATCAACGCAGCCGCTGGCAGCCACTGATGCAGGGCTTAGGCTATGAACTGAACCCGCAAATTCAGGTGCTGGAGGACGGTTCACCTCTCCCTGTTCTGGCGCGTTATAACAGTGTGGATGGCAGCCCGTGGTTATGGATTGTTGAAGCCCACGATGTGGAAGAGGGCACTCTCGATCCACTGGCGTTATCCTTGCTGAAGGCTCAATTCCCGGTTGATGTAGATAAAAAGCACCGTGATAATCTGCGTAAAAATGCCCGTGGTGAATACCGTTCCTGGCAGGATCTGATTTCGACAGAAGTCTTCACTCAGCCAGAACCACCGCGGTTTGTCTTGCTGCTTGGCAACCGCCAGTTGCTGTTGCTGGACCGCACCAAGTGGGCGCAAAACCGCCTGCTGCGTTTTGATTTCGAAGAGATTTTAAGCCGCCGCGAAACGGAAACGCTGAAAGCGACGGCGGTGTTACTGCACAAAGATTCGCTTATGCCAGGCAGTGGCGCACCTTATCTCGATTCATTGGATGACAATTCCCACAAACATGCGTTTGGGGTATCCGAAGATCTGAAATATGCGCTGCGTGAAAGTATCGAGCTGCTCGGTAATGAAGCGATGCGCTACCTCATTGAACGCGGGCTGGCGAACTATACGGGGAGTCGTGCCGTTAACCCGGAAGATCTCAGCCGCGAATGCCTGCGCTATATGTACCGCCTGCTGTTCCTGTTCTATATCGAAGCACGTCCGGAACTGGGCTATGCACCCATGCAGGCGCGGACCTATCTGCAAGGCTACAGCCTGGAAACACTGCGTGACCTGGAAATGATCCCGCTTACCAGCGAAGAGGACAGAAATGGCCGCTACCTGCATGACAGCCTGAATATGCTGTTCAAGCTGGTGCGTGAGGGCTACAAAGGCGGCGAGAAGATCCAGAGTGACTGGATTAGCGGCGAACAGATCAGCGTCCACAGCAACCAGTTCAAAATCCCTCGTCTGGAAAGCCATCTTTTCGCTGCAGAAAACACGCCTTATTTGAACCGTGTTGTGTTCCGCAACGAAACGCTGCAACAGGTCATTCAGGCGATGTCCCTGAGCCGTCCAGGCAAAGGGCGCTTTGCGCGTCGCGGGCGTATTTCTTATCGCCAGTTAGGGATTAACCAGTTAGGTGCGGTGTATGAAGCGCTGCTCTCCTATCGTGGATTCTTTGCCAGCCACGATCTCTACGAAGTGAAAAAGGCCGGGGAAGAGTTCAATGAGCTGGAAACCGGCTACTTCGTCAGTGCCGATGAGATAACAAAATATCACGATGACGAAAAGGTTTACGAGAAAGACGGTAGCCTGCGTATTCACCGCCGTGGCTGCTTTATCTATCGCATGGCCGGGCGTGACCGTGAGAAATCGGCGTCTTACTACACCCCCGAAGTGCTGACTCGATCGTTAGTTAAATACGCACTTAAAGAGCTGTTTAAAGAGCAAATTGAGCCGATAGCCGACCCACATGCTAAAGCCGATGCGATTTTAAAACTCACCGTTTGCGAACCGGCAATGGGAAGTGCTGCGTTCCTTAACGAAGCCATCAACCAGTTAGCAGAAGCTTATCTGTTCCACAAACAGCAGGCTGAAGGGCGCCGCATTCCGCAGGATCAGTACACCCAGGAATTACAACGGGTGAAAATGTACATCGCGGATAATAACGTCTTCGGCGTTGACTTAAACCCGGTGGCGGTTGAGCTGGCGGAAGTCTCCCTGTGGTTGAACGCCATTAGCGGCGACACCTTTGTACCCTGGTTCGGTTACCAGCTGCACTGCGGTAACTCGCTGGTAGGCACCCGTCGTCAGGTATTCAATAAAAGCGAACTGATCTACAAAAAAGCCAAGGATCCAAGCTGGCTTAACAGTGAACCTGCCGAACTGGCAATGAATACGCCGCGTGACGAAAAACAGGTTTTCCACTTCCTGCTGCCAGATAGCGGCATGGCAAACTACAGCGATAAAACGGTTAAGCAGCGTTACCCGGATGATTACAAGCTGTTAGATGCCTGGCGTAAGGCGTTTACCGCAAGCTTTGAGCCTCATGAAATTAATGACTTGCAGCGTATCAGCAGCAAAGTAGAAACGTTGTGGAGTGCGTATCGCCAGCAGCTTAAAGCTGAACGCGAAGCCACCGCTGATGGTTATGCCGTCTGGCCATTGCCAGCCGAAGCGCAGCTGCACTCCAGCATGCGCAGCAAGGACGAGACGTTCAGCAAACGCCACCAGGACAATAGCGACTATCAAAAACTGCGCTGGGTAATGGATTACTGGTGTGCGCTGTGGTTCTGGCCGATTGATAAAGCCGATGAACTGCCGGATCGCAGTGACTGGCTGTTTGATCTGGAGACCCTGCTCGACGGTATTGTGGTGACGGAAGAATTCACCGCTGCTGAGTCAAATACCATGGCCGGTTTGTTTGACGAAGAGAAAAGCCTTCGGGAAGAAGAATCGTTATTCTCCGGCACCGGTCGCCTGAAAACCGATGTGTTGTTCCGTCATTTACCGCGCCTGAAAGTGGTTGATGCTTTACGCAAACAACATCGCTTCTTCCACTGGGATTTAGAGTTCAGCGATCTGTTTGCCGAACGCGGCGGTTTTGACCTGACGCTGGGTAACCCGCCGTGGCTGAAAGTGGAATGGCAGGAAGCGGGGGTGCTGGGTGATTACGAGCCGGAGTTTGTGCTGCGTAAGCTGAGTGCGTCAAAGCTGGTAACGCTGCGTGAACAAACCTTTATTCACATCCCTGAGCTCGAAGATGCCTGGCGCAGTGAGTACGAAGGCTGTGAAGGGATGCAGAACTTCCTGAATGCGCAGCAGAACTATCCGGTGCTTCGCGGCGTGCAGACCAACCTGTATAAATGTTTCTTGCCGCAGGCATGGCGTTTGGGCGCTGAAAAAGGTGTAGCAGGGTTCCTGCACCCAGAAGGCATTTATGACGATCCGAAAGGTGGGCAGTTGCGTGCTGCTGTTTATTCGAGGTTAAGAGCACATTTTCAATTTATTAATGAAACGAAGCTCTTCTCTGAAGTCCATAACCAGACATTATTTAGTATTAATGTCTACGGCCCGTTTTGTTTTAGCCCTGAATTTTCTCATGTGTCGAATTTATTTATTCCCCAAACAATTGATGCAAGCTTTGAACATAAGGGTGAGGGCATTGTTCCTGGTATCAAAGAAGAAAGTGAAGTTGATGGGAAAGTAAAGGTTAAGTGGAACTTCCAGGGACATAAGGAACGGGTACTAAACATTGATCAAAAGCAATTAGAGCTTTTCTCTCGGCTCTATGATTCAGCTGGAACTCCTGCATTGGAAGCTCGCCTGCCTGCCTTACATGCAACACAACTTGTTGCAGTACTTGAGAAGTTTGCTGATCAGCCGAAGCGTTTGGGAGATTTGCAGGGTGAGTATATGTCACTGGAAATGTGGCATGAAACTAATCAGCAACTTGATGGCACTATTGAACGGCAAACGAAGTTTCCAGAAGGTGCCTCACAATGGATTTTATCAGGACCGCATTTCTTTGTAGGAAATCCATTCTACAATACGCCGAGGACAGTTTGTGAAACAAATAAAGCATATGACAATCTCGATCTGTTGACTCTGCCAGACGACTACTTGCCTCGTACCAACTATATTCCCGCATGTGATGCGCAGGAATATGCCAGACGTACACCACGAGTAACCTGGACAGAGCCGGGCGAAGATGAACCGAGAAAGGTGACGGATTACTATCGTCTTACCTCAAGAACAATGATTGGCGCATCTTCTGAAAGAACACTTCAAAGCGCTATCATTCCGAAGAACGTTGCGCACATTGATCTAGGATTCACTATATTACTGAAAAATCGCGAAATATTATTGCCATTAACCGCTTCATATAATTCGATTCTCTTTGATTTTTTCGTCAAAAGCACAGGCAAAGGTCATTTTCGTAACGACATAGCTTCACTTCTTCCCGTTGTAAGTTTCAAGGAAAGAATAAACGATGTTTGTCTTAGAACATTAACTCTTAACTCATTGACTTCCTTATACGGTGAGCTTTGGAAAGAATCATATTCCTCTGAGTTCATGGCGCAAAAATGGAGCCGCAATCTCCCACAGCTCCCACAAGATTTCTTCGCCAATTTGACCCCAGAATGGCAGCGTAACTGCGCCTTGCGCACCGATTACAGCCGCCGTCAGGCGCTGGTCGAAATCGACGTGCTTGTCGCTCAGGCCTTGGGTTTAACACTCGAAGAGCTGCTGACCATCTACCGGGTGCAGTTCCCGGTGATGCGTCAGTACGAAGCCGATACCTGGTACGATCAAATCGGTCGCATCATCTTTACGCCAAGCAAAGGCTTGGTGGGCGTTGGTCTGCCGCGAAGCGCACGTAAAGCCGATCTGAAAAATGGTTATGCGTTCTCGGTGGATAGCCCGGACTGGAAGGGCGGTGATGGCGAGGAATTGGCGATTGGCTGGGACGATGTTAAACATCTGCAAACCGGCACCGTCAGCGTCACCTTTGATGACTACACCCGCAGCGATGCAGGCGAGCGCCGCACCGTGACCTGGCAGGCACCGTTTATCAAACCCGACCGCGAAGACGACTATAAAGTCGCCTGGGCATTCTTTGAAAATGATAAGGAGTGCATCTGATGCTGCCTTCCGTTGTCAGTCGGCAGGTTGCCGACAGCGTAGCCGAGTTTTTACGTGCGGCATTTCCGCTCAATAGCCCGCTCTTCAATGGCGAAGAAAACGAAAATATCAATATGCTGGAGCAGTTTCTGCGCCAGCCGGAAGCGTTACTGAAAGGGCCGTATCTCTCGGCCCAGCTGCCGTTCCGCAAAAGTACCTTGCCGCTGGATTTCTTCCCCAATCTGGCGCTGCCGTTTCCGCCGCATGCCCATCAGGCACAGGCGTTTGAACGGCTGGGGAATGATGAGCCTCAGCCCACATTAGTGGCAACCGGCACGGGTTCCGGTAAGACAGAATGCTTTATGTTCCCGCTGCTAAACTACTGCGCAGGAAAACCGGGTGCCGGGGTAAAAGCGATAGTCATCTACCCCATGAATGCCCTGGCAACCGATCAGGCCAGCCGCTTTGCTCAAACTATCAGTGGCGATCCACGCCTGCACGGTAAAGTCACCGTAGGTTTGTTTGTGGGTGATAGCGAAGAACACCCAAGCAAAAAAATGTCCGCCGATAAGGTGATTACCTGCAAGCATACGCTGCGCGACAGCCCGCCAGATATCCTGCTGACTAACTATAAAATGCTCGATTACCTGCTGATGCGTCCCGGCGACCAAAAGCTATGGCGGCACAATAAGCCCGGTATGTTGCGCTATCTGGTGGTGGATGAACTGCATACTTTTGATGGTGCGCAAGGCTCCGATTTGGCCTGTCTGGTGCGCCGCCTTAAATACCATGTCGGTGTCGATAACGGACGTTTTGCTTGCGTTGGCACTTCCGCGACAGTGGGAGATGAGCTGGGGCAATTGCTGGATTACGCGCAAACTATTTTTGATCAGCCGTTCACTGATGCTGCGGTGATCCGCGAAGATCGTTATAGCGCAGCCGAGTACCTGCAAGGCTTTGAAATTACTCACAGCCAGTATCCCGCGCAAGAAGATAAAACGGCGCTGGAACCTCATCGTTATGCCACGCCAGTTGACTATCTAAACGGGCAAATACCTCTTTGGTTCCCGGAAAGTACATTGCGTCTTCCTGAGAATCTGGAAGACGATAACGGGCGTGAAAAACGCGTCGCGCTCGGTGAAATGCTACGTCGTCACAGCGTATTGCATGTGTTGCTGCGTGATTTACAGGGCGGTATTCTTTCCGAACAGCAGTGCCTTGAAAACTTACAGGTCATGCTTTCTGAAAGCCCGGAACACGCTGCTCTGGTGTTGCAAAGTATTCTGGCGCTGATTGCTCAGGCCAGGCTGGAAGTACCGGAAAACCCAGGCGACCATCACCAGCGAATTGCAGCAGGTAAACCACGCCCGGTCTTACCCTTTGTACAGCTGCGTTCACAATTATGGTTACGTGAAATGCGCCGCCTGGTGGCCAGCGTTTCAAAAACACCGCAACTGGTTTTTGCCGATGACCTGACTGTTGAAGACAGAGAACATCACCTGCCGGTCATCCACTGCCGTGACTGCCATGCCACCGGTTGGGTGAGTATGCGCCACGGACAAAATGTGCAGCTGGAAACCGATCTTGATGGGATTTACCGCCAGTTCTTTGAAAAGGGCCGCTCGATTGTGCTGGCCTTCCCGGATAAGAGTGAAAAAGCCGTTAGCGGTGTGCATCAAAAAGTATGCCCGGCTTGTCTGAAGCTTAATAAGCAATCCAACGTGCAGTGTGGGCACTGCGGATATAGCGAAATGGTGCGGGTACTGATCCCTGACATGCTCAAAGAGCGCAAAGACCAGCTTGAGTTCGCCAACGAATGCCCTTATTGCAACAGCAAAAATGGCATTTCGATCCTCGGTTCTAGAGCGGCTAGCTTATCGGCGGTGATGATCCACCAGCTCTATGGCAGTAAGTTTAACGAACATAAAAAGCTGATCACTTTTTCAGACTCCGTGCAAGACGCAGCTCACCGCGCCAGTTTCTTTACTGCCCGTACGTGGCCATTAATGGTGCGTGGGCAGATTGCCCGTTTACTCAATGTGGGTGAAACCTTACGGCTTGACGAATTCGCCCAGAAGGTTTGCCAGCAAACGCGTGAGTCCTCGACCGATGACGCACATTTCGTGGCGAATTTCATCGCGCCAAATATGCAGTGGCGAAACGATTATCAGACGTTAAAAATCGAAGGCCATCTTACTGAAAACTCGAATCTCCCGGAATTTGTTCGGTTACGTCTCGACTGGGAGGTGTGGAGCGAGTTTACCCTACGCGCTAGCATCGGGCGAACGTTAGAAACCACGGGGTTTGCTGCTACTGGCGTGGATACTGAACGGCTTAACCCGGCTATCAAAGCGTTACATCAGCAGCTTTGCGAAGAGCTGGGTGACCTGATGAATGGCGTAACGGTTGAACAAGTTACGCATTTGGCATTAGGGGTTTTGTGGTATCAGCGCCATGCTGGTGCGGTGATGCATCCGGCGTTTGAAAGCTATCGGCGGGATGGCACGACCTTTATGATGACGCAAAAAGAGCGTACATCAAGCTACATGCCATCTATCGGCCCGAAAACGCGTAAACCTGTTTACGCCTCATTTGAAAAAATCACCGGCTTCCACCGTCTTATCGGATCTAAGGACAACCCGAGCTGGTATCAGCGTTGGTTAACGCGCTCATTAAACAGCGGCGATAATATTTTCATCAGTAGTACTTCGGAAACAATATTGCGGCTGCTTTATACGGCGCTGCAACGTGCAGGAATCGTGACATCTTTCGATACCAAAGGCCGTGAAGCCTGGGGATTGAGTACTTCAGCACTGGTTGTCAGCCGCGATGTCACTCAACTTAGCTGTACGTGCTGCCGGGAAATCGTTCGAGCCCCATCCGAACAGGCGTGGCTTTGGGAAAATGCCCCCTGTATGTCACTGCGCTGCGATGAAGGTCGCTACCAGATTACAGATAGCAAGCCGACGCTGCGTTGGGACAATATGGATATTGCTCGCGTCATGGGGGCTGAGCATACCGGCTTGCTGACCCGAGAAGATCGCGAGGCAACAGAAAAATCGTTCTATCGCGGCGCCAAGCCCTGGAACATCAATTTATTATCAGCGACCCCTACGCTGGAGATGGGGATCGATGTTGGCGATCTTTCTTCGGTTCTACTGTGTTCCGTACCCCCGGCTCAGGCTAACTATTTACAGCGTATCGGGCGTGCCGGTCGTAAAGACGGGAATGCATTTAACATTACTGTTGCCGAAGGGAATCCGCACGATCAGTTCTTCTTTGAAGAACCGCTGGAGATGATGCAAGGGCAGGTTCAGGCTCCCGGCGTATTTCTCAATGCAGTGGCGATTCTCGAACGACAACTCGCCGCATTTTGCCTGGACAACTGGGTAAAAACAGGGGTGCCGGAATCCGGAATCAGTAAAAATGTGAAGCAGATGCTCGATGAATTGGATACTGGCCGCAAGGGCGGTTTCCCGTACAATTTCCTGCGCTATGTGCAGGAACATCGTGTGGCGATTGCTGAACGTTTTGCCGGGATTTTTCCGCAACTGGAAGCTGATACCCTGCTGCAACTGACCCATTACCTCACCGGTGAGCAAAATTATCGTTCGCTTGAACAAAGAATAGATACTGCACTGGCGCAACTACTCGAAGATCGCAAGTCACTACGTGCACGTATTGATAAGTTGAAATACAGCATCGAGAAGTTGAAAGCCGCGCCTCAGGATCAAAATTACGAAGCTGATTTGCGTGAACTGACTTCTGAGCGTTCAGCATTGCAGTCACTGATTCGTCAAATAAACGACAAGCAGACCCTGAACTTCCTCACTGATGAAGGCTTGCTGCCGAACTATGCTTTCCCGGAAGCCGGTGTGACTTTACGTTCTGTTTTGTGGAGGCGTAAAGAAGGGGGGCAAGAACGTGAATTCCAGAATACAACCTACGAGTATGAACGCCCTGCCGCCACTGCGCTGGCTGAGCTAGCCCCCTTGAATAACTTTTATGCTGGTGGGCATAAAGTAGAGATCGAACAAATTGATCTTAACGTCTCGAAGCCTGAAAACTGGCGGATATGTAGCCACTGCAACTACAGCGAAAATATCGATCAAACGGGTGATCAGCATAAGTACTGCCCAAAATGTGGCACGCCTGTTTGGGCTGATGCAGGGCAGAAAACGACCTTACTGAAATTGCGTCAGGTCTATGCTCGTGCCAGTGCACGCGATAGCCAAATCAGCGATGAAAGTGATAGCCGCGACCCGACTTTCTTCCAGCGGCAGTTACTGGTGAGTTATGAACCTCAGGATGTCACGGCGGCCTATGCCATTGACGAAGGCGAAGTCCCGTTTGGCTTTGAGTTCTTGAGTAAAGTGACTCTGCGCGATATTAACTTCGGCAAGATGGCTGATGATGCCAGCGAGTTGATGATTGCGGGTGACAAAAAGCGACGTACTGGTTTCCAGGTTTGCCTGAGCTGTGGAATGGTTAAACGCCCGCGTAACAATGATCCGCGGCGAGATCATGATCTGAGCTGTAAATACCGCAGTGAGCCAGAAAAAGCGAAGTTTGAAGATTATCTCTATCTTTATCGCCAGCTTGAATCTGAAGCGCTGCGTATTTTATTGCCAGTAACCAGTTACAGTAATGACCGTATTGTTGAGTCGTCACTTGCTGCTGCCATCCAACTTGGGTTGAAACATTACTTTAAGGGGAATGTTGATCACCTGAAGGGCGTTGTGTATCGCGAACCTGAAAACGAGGGTGAGTCGTGGCGGCAATATCTGGTCATCTACGATACGGTGCCCGGAGGAACGGGCTCTCTAAAAGAGCTGATGAGAACGCCAGACAACCTGCTGAAATTGTTGCAGCAGGCATATCAGGCATTAGTGGAATGTAGCTGTAATCACGATAGCAGCAAAGATGGCTGTTACCGTTGTGTGTACGCCTATCGTGACCGTGGGCGCATGAAGTTTGTTTCACGTGACCAGTCACGCGTACTCTTGGCGCAAATTCTTAAAGCCAGCGATAAAATTCGCCAAATTAAAACCATCAATAGTATTTCGCTCGACGCAATGATGGGGTCCGAGCTTGAGAAGCGATTCATCAGCTGCTTGCAGGAACAAAAAAGTCTGGTTGTTAGCCGCAGCTACGCGCACCAAAGCGCTGGCTGGGTTATCAACACCCGAGCGGAGTCTTCGTCCAGTTGGCATTTAAAAGCACAGGTAGATTTAGGGGTTAAAGAGGGGGTGGGTATTCCATCACGCCCTGATTTTGTTCTTTACCCTATTGCGCAACCAGCAGATATAAAGCCAGTCGCGATTTTCCTCGATGGTTATGCATTCCATAAAGACTGTGTGTCAGAAGACGTACAGAAACGACAAGCAATTAAAGATAGTGGTCATTATCATGTCTGGACTATCGGTTGGCGTGACCTCAACGAAGCGGGCTGTAAGCATCTGCAGGATGTACTAGGTCTTTTGCATAATCCGGAAATGAAAAAGCCTACGGTTTATAACCGATTCCATGATGTCAATTTTGTGACCTTGCATACTTCGGTACAGGACAGGAACAGCTTCGATTTGTTACTTGATTATCTGACTGAGCCTGAACAAAAAACCACGCTTTGGAAAAAGCTGGCTGCTGCACATGCCTGGGTATGGCTGGACGTTAAGCGTTCGCAAGAGCCAGGTGTCCAGCAAAAATATGCTTATGAAATGCAGGAAAATGCCTCACCTGTACGTCAGAAGCAGATTTTACCCGACGAACCCTTTGTTTTTGGCGGGCTTCTGGACAGTTGCGGTTCATCTCAACCATTTATTGAGTTGGCATCAGTATTACTTCAAAGCTATCTCAAGACTACGCCAACAGCGGATCAGCTGTGTGAGGCATTACGACTTCATCTCTGCTTTGATGACCGCCATTCAGAAGATAGCGGTTATGAAGCTGGATTTTATGGTTTTTGGCGCCTGGTGAACCTGCTGCAATTTTTGCCTGATATGTCGTTTACCAGTCGTAAAGCAATACACCAGCCACAAGAAAAATTAGTAGTGTTGCCGATAGAAGCAGCTCAAGAAGTGCAGTCAGATGCCAGTTGGGCAGAAATTATTGAGTTTGAATTACTTACTAATGATGAAATTGCTTTGCTTCAGACTCATGGCTTCGGAGCGCCTGTTCCTGGCTACGCCTTACAAAACGATCTGGGTGAGATTATTGCAGAAGCCGATATTGCCTGGCCTGAACGGAAACTGGTCATCATTTTCGAAGATGAGAACTTCGCTTCTCATTTCACAACTCATGGCTGGCAGGTCGCTTTAGGCCCAATCAGCGAAGAAACCTTACAACATCTGTCAGGAGGTGATAAATGACGGTTCAATCGCCAAAAGTGGCACTTTCTGATGGCTTTTTGGGAGCGTTTGCTCGTATCCCAAAAGCGCAGCAGAAGAAAGTTCAGGAGTTTATTTCTAAGTTTCGCCAGGATCCCACCAGTAATGGGCTGAACTATGAAAAGATTCACGATGCTCGAAGTGCCAATGTTCATTCAGTACGCATTGATCAAACATACCGCGGTATCGTGCTTAAACCAGAACAAGGCGCGATATATATGCTGATGTGGGTGGACAAGCATGACGAAGCCTATGAATGGGCGCGCCGTCATGACTGTTCGATTCACCCAATAACGGGGGCGATTCAGGTTATTGATATTAGTTATATCAAGGCTGTGCCTGAACCTGTTGCACCTGATAAACCTAAGCTGTTTGCTGCATATTCAGCCGATCAGATTTTGGCATTAGGTGTTCCTCCTGTATTTATCGATCAGGTTATGGTTCTTACGGATGTCGATGGGCTTAACCAGCTTGAAAGCGTTATGCCTGCAGAGGCCTGGGAGCCACTTCATTGGTTGTCTGAAGGATTGGATTACCAAGAGGTTCTGGAAGAGTTTAACGACCGCAAAGATGTGCCTGTCGATACTAACGACTTCATCGAAGCTATTGAACGCAGTAAGCGTCGATTCCATGTAGTGGAAAATGAGCAAGAACTGCTCCAAATGCTTAATGCACCACTAGAAAAGTGGCGAATCTTTTTGCACCCCAGCCAGCGTAAGTTGGTAGAAAATCCAGCGACCGGACCTGTTCGTGTCTTGGGTGGCGCTGGTACAGGGAAAACCGTCGTTGCTATGCATCGTGCAAGATGGCTTGCTCAACGTTTGGGTGATCAACCTGGCAAGAAAATTCTGTTTACGACTTTTACTCGTAACCTTGCTGCAGATATTCGCGCCAATTTACAGCGTCTTTGTTCTCGTGAAGAAATGGCTCGCATCGAAGTTATTAATATTGATGCCTGGATGAGTGAGCAACTTAAACGCCATGGTTATGATTTTCGTGTAGTTTATGATAGCGATGAAGGTCGACGTAAGTGCTGGAGTTATGCCTTGCAGCAAGCCCCAGCAGAGCTCGGTTTATCTGATAATTTTTACGCGGAAGAATGGGCTCGGGTAGTGCAACCCAATGCGGTCTACAGTCGTGAAGATTACCTTAAAGTGAGCCGGTTAGGGCGAGGGACGGCATTATCGCGTATTCAGCGAGCCAAAATATGGCCTGTATTTGAAGAGTTCCGTTCCCAGATGGCACGCGCAAAATTGCGTGAAATGGGGGATGCGATGCATGAAGCGATTGTCCTGTTTAAAGAAAAACAGGTTCAGTTACCTTATAGCAGCATTGTGGTCGATGAAGCCCAGGATATTGGTGCTCCGGCCTTTACTCTAATTCGTAGTCTGGTACCTGAGTCACCTAATGATCTGTTTATTGTCGGTGATGGGCATCAGAGGATCTATCGCAATAAGGTTGTCCTGGGGCAATGTGGCATTAATGTCCGTGGCCGCCGAAGTAAGAAACTAAAAATTAACTACCGTACAACCGAAGAAACTCGTCGGTTTGCCGTTGGGTTGTTGACTGGAGTTAAGGTAGATAACCTGGATGGTGAAGCTGATGCCAGCAATGATTATTTGTCATTGCTGCACGGTGACCAACCCACCATAACGCATGCTACCGATTTTAAAGAAGAAGCAGGCACCATCGTTAAACAGATTCAGGCGTTACTGGCTAATAATGTGCGTTCCCAGGATATTTGTATAACGGCCCGTACCAAGCACGCCTATGACCGTTATGCTTCTGCGTTAGATGATGCTGGAATTGAAACTTATTCTTTAGGCCAGGACAGCGGTGATACTGATCAACGTTCTGGTGTCCGTATGGCAACGATGCATCGCATCAAAGGGCTTGAGTTCCAGTATGTCTTCCTTGCCGGGATTAACGATGGTGTTGTACCAGAGGTGAAAGCCATCACTTCAGATGATCCTGTAGAGAAACGTGATGCGTTGTTTAATGAACGAGCATTGCTTCATGTGGCAGCAACGCGTGCGGTAAAAGGTTTATTTGTTTCATCATACGGTAAACCTAGTTTCTTACTGGAGCCAGAAAGCGAGTAACACAACCAGATAACCAGAAGCTGTAGCTTCTGGTTATCTGCATTTTAGCCCTAATCAATATCGGCCACTGATTTGCTGAATGGCTGATTTGGTAAGGATTTGGAAATCAAGTGGCACATGGAAGGGCTTTCTCAGTGCACAAATTGCGCGTTGTTAGCCCTGTGAGCATAAACGACTGACGCAACGAAATGTACATAGAAAAATTTCTGACTGAATACGATGACTCGCTAACAGGTGAATTGAATGTTGATCCGCTGGGGCAATTAGTCATCTGGTCGTCCTGGGGACAGGACATCTTTCATAGCCGCATTACTTCTATCGCAAATGATGTGCGGCAATATACGCTGAACCTGATACATCACAGCGTACTGCGCCAGCTGCTGGCAGATGACAAGCAGCAAACTGCTGGCGCGATGAAAAGCCTCTATCATAAAAAGCAGGTGCGCGAGTTCAGCGCAGCCTGTCTTATCCATCTTGAAAATATCTATATCTACTCCATGCTGGCGGCTGAAAAAAGGGGCGTCACGCTCACCGGTGTGCAGGGTATCAATAAAGCCCGGCCAAGATGGAATGCCGCAGACAAAAATCCTCCGTTACATTTTGGTCATGAGAAGCGCAGTGAGCTGCTGACCAATCAGATTGCGCTTGGCACCAATGGTCGCTACAAATCACCAATGATGAATATGCAGTTTTTCACTACTGATTACCGCTACGATCTGCCGGGTAATAAGTCTGTGTGGCAGGCTGCAGAGGCATTTATCCAGCATGTGCCAGAGCTGAATAAATTACGTGAAGCGGCTCTGACCCACTTGCAGTCACTGATGCAGGTATCACATAAGCGCGATCTCAGTCCGGTTTACGACGACATTCCTGCCAGCCTTAAAAAGGCTTATGTAACGGCATTCCGCGACCCTAAAATGGTGGGTGATTACTCCCGTGAATTCTGGCTGCAAAGAACAGGTTTGGATAAACACGCAGCTGGGGCGATTTATCTGGTACTTGAGCAAGAACGTGAGCGTTCGAACGAATCAGAGCTCACAGTCGCTGAGGTTTTCAAACGAGCCGTACAACAGGCTAAAAGCGTCCCTGAAATAAATGAAAACGATCTCGTGGCGTTACAGAATATCTGCCAGGCTGAGCCGTTTTTGTCGTTGATCGATCTGATGTTTTCTGGTCTACGCCGACAGGGTAGTCAAACACTGGCAGAATTCCGTCAATTCTGGCAGTCGCGCGGTCTCACGGAACTACATCTGCCTCAAATGGCGGCTCAGCTTCAGCAAAATGGTGCACTACTTTCATCCCTTTCCGGTACTCCGGCTAGACGTTTTCAGCAGTTACTAACGCTGGCCAGCGAGACATTGCTGGAAGAACAGGTACGGGGTCTGCTGGCCTATCATCACAAGCTAATGGAGGCTCGAGGGCAATTTCCGTGGCTGATGCTGGAAGGCGACGAGATTGTTTTGCAAGTACCGCCGTATTCGCTTCATGAAGAGCGCCGGAATAGCGACTGGGTAAACCGTTACTATTTGCCACAGTTCAGGCACATGCTGAATGGCTTATGGGGAAGCGCTGCATGAAACTGCTAGAAACTTTTAAAAAGCAGATTGCTGAAATGGGTGATCTAAAGCGCGTTTGGCTTACCACTTTTAATCTGGATATCTCTTTTGTTGAGACTTGGGTGCTACCTGCTGTACTGGGAATGGATGTACCTGCCAGTCGTATGGATTATGAAGGCCTGCAACGAGCGCTGAACGAGAGCGGCATTGATTTCCGCATTTATTGCGATCCGCGCATGATGGCGAAAGATAAGCCGAAACGAACCTCCATAGCGGTGTACCCGGTTTCTGTGCGTAAGCTGGCTCAAGGCGAAGCCTCTTATCTGGACAAGGATCGCGGTCTGTTTCACCCGAAAGTGTTTTATCTCGAAGATCACAACCGAAAGATTATTGTGGGTGCGGGCAGTGCCAACCTTACGCTGCGTGGATGGGGACGAAATCAGGAAGCAATAGTTTTTCGTTGCGTTGCCAGTAATACCCAGTACCAACAGGTAAAACAGTTTTTTACCTCTATCGACAACAGTTTGAATAAAGAAGCGTTCTTCCCCATACGCCGCAAGTTTCTTGGCGATGATCATGACTGGTCATTTATTCACAGTCTGGATGGCGTCACGTTGCTGGATAAACTGAAACAGGGTGTTGAGTTGAAAACGCTGAGCGTCTGGTCACCTTATCTTGCTGCGGATCTGGCAGGTTTTATTGGCAGGTTAGGGCCGGAATTACACGTAGAATTAGTTCCTGACTTGGTCGAAGGAAGCTATATACGCACTCGCTGGAGTGAAAGTATTCAGGAGCTAATAACAAGTAAAGCGCTGACCCTTCACGACTCGCCTGCTCCCAAAGACGATCGTGCGTTGATGACCCATGCCAAGCTCTGGCTGGCGAAAAGCAGCAAAAGCACGCAACTGGCAGTGGGTTCCTGGAATTTCACTTCTCCCGGTTGCAGCAGCCTCAAGGAGAAAAACTGGAACGTAGAAGCGGGAATTGTGCATCCGGTCTCTCGTAACATCACAATTTGCGGCAAAGAATGGGATGATGTTAATAAGGAGGATTTCGCCAGTGAAGCACTATTGAAGGAAGAGGAGCTGGAGCTGGGCGAACTCCCTCCTTTCGATCTTACCGTTATTTTTGACTGGACCCGCTGCGAATATCAGATTGTCGGGCAATGGTTCAGTGGCAAGCCAGAGTCGGGTTACCACTTGATACTGCCGGGTATCCATGGGTCGAATGAACTGGTATGGAAAGCTAATGGTAAAGTTCTGAAGTCACCACAGCAATTGGCGGTATTGAAGAGCGATGCCGTGTTGGATAACCCTTTTTATACCCTGCGTAGAGCAGGAAAAACTGACTGGCAGGGTATGATCGTCGAAACTGGTACTGAACACCGGCGCGCGCTGAGCTTTACATCGCTCGATGATCTGCTTAACAGTTATCTGAGTTCTGCGGATCCCGGTTTGAGCGATCGCCTTATGCTGCGGGGTGTTGGGGCGCAAGACGAAGTGCAAAGTGAGGTTGAGGCAGAAATCGTTAGGTTAGAGGTCACCAGTTATTTCCGCCTGTTTCAGGCCATCCAACAACGTCGCAACTGGCTGGAAGAGGTGGAAGATGGCACCCTGCTTTATCGTCGTCTGTTCAGCGACCCCGGCTGTCTGCTGGAACTGGCAGAAATAGCCAGAGAGCGGGCGAAGCAACTAACCCATCCGGTATTTAACTGGTTCCTGGCGCAGGAAGTTAACAGTCTGGCTGCTCTGGCAATAAAGCGTGTTAAAAGCATCCGACGCAAACAGGGGGCTGAAGCCATATTTGTCGCAGCGCACTTGTGGGAGTCTCTACAGGTTGCAATTCCACCTCTAACTAGCGATGCCGCTAGCCTGCGTTATCTCGCAGCCATCAGGGAAGACTGTAGTTATGGCGAATAAGTTAAAACAGATCATTACCCCGGTTGAGGTTTCAGCCGTGATGAATTTCGATGCGACTGATATGCACTGGCAGTATCAATCCGGTGCGTCCAGCATGGCGGCGAAGCAGGCTGAGGGTGTGGCTGGATTGTGGAATTTGCTGAGTAAACAACGACTGGCTCTTCTCGCCGATGAAGTCGGCATGGGCAAGACGTATCAGGCGATGGGTATAATGCTGCTGTTATGGGAGGCAAAACCCGATGCGCGCATTCTGGTGATGGCACCTAACAGGACGCTCTGCGACAACTGGGAAAAGGAATTCGGCACCTTCACCCAGAAGCACTACCGTGCGGCGAATAATGCGTTTACTTCAGCAGAGGGGAAGGAAAAATATGCTCCGCAAATTCAAGGCAGGCTGGCAGATCTGGCGGCGGCTGTGGAGAAAAAGGCACACCATTTCTACCTCACTACCATCCACTCATTAAGCGGCCTGGTGCCGCAGTCTGAAAAAGAAGATGCTCTGAACGCTGCAGAAGCCTATGGCGCGTCGTATCGCCAGCAGATTAAGCAAGCTCTGGGAAAAGGAGGCTTTGACTTAATTATCATTGATGAGGCGCACTACTTTCGTAACCGAAGCGGCTCACAGCGCGCTGCTGCCGCTCAGGCCTTCTTTGGTGATGCGCAGGATCGGCTGGGTAGCAACGTACTACTGTTAACGGGAACCCCCAATCACTCATCACCGCGAAATATTTATGACATTTTCAGCTACTTCAGTGACTTGCCAAAGCGGTACGCAGTGGATGATGTCAGCGCTCTGATGAATGATTTTGCCATCCGTCGCCTGCGAAAAATGCAGGGCAGGGAGGGCAGTCACAGCAAATATGAGTATCGTCATGAGCGCGCCAGCGTTTCCAACTTTACTGACCGGCTGGATGCAGAGCTGTTCTTTGCTCTTTATCAGAAACAACTGGTTGTCCAGCTGGATAAAGAGAAAAAGTCGGGTGGCGGCAGACGCATGCTCTATGGCTATCTTGAAGGGTTTGAATCAACGGGTAGCACAGCCAGTGAGCGGGACAATGGTGGCGATGAAGAAGAACAAACCCATAACGACTTCAACCAAGCCCCGGATTCTTCTCTGCTCAACAGGCTTACCCGACAGTTTAACGATATCTACCACCGCTTTCCGGATCACCCGAAATACGATGCGCTGGTGGATGCCTGCGTTACCAGCGATCCATTCGAGCAGTTGCAGCCGCTACACAGCAGAAAGCACCTGGTCTTTGTGCGCCGCATTCCGTCGGTGCGCGAAATTACCCAGCGCATCAACGCCCGTTATGACGAAATGATGGCTAAGCGGTTGATGGATGTCTGGCATCTACCCGCTGATGCACGGGAAAAATGGCGAGAATCGGGTTGGTCGCGGGAAACCTTCGTTGATCTTTTATCGGGAAAATCCAGCGGGGAGCCGGATCTGGAAGAGCATATGCAAGAAGATAGCGCGGCAGATGAACCCGAAGCAGATAATGAGCTGAAGCTTTCCAGTAAAATAGCGGAGTTGTTTGTAACGAAGAAAACCGGTCTGCGCCGCACTGACTGTGCCAACGTCAGTTTGCGTTTCCGCCGCCCGGACAGTCTTTTCTCTCTGTTTCTGGAACCTGCACTGGACGGCACAACTGGTACCTATCGTTATCATTACCGAAAAGAGTCTGGTGAACGTCAGCGCGACAGCTATGGTGATGCCGCGCGCGATGCCCGATGGTCGCAAACCCCATTAGCGGCGGGGATTGAATATACCAAGGCATTGCCCACCGCCTGGGGACTGATGTTCAATGAGCTCCCGCAACCGGCAAAAGAGCAACTGATAAAATGGCTCGACCAGCCTAACGGCATGGCAATCATTGAAAACTTTGCCAACTATCTGCGCACTGGTTACCTGTTTGCCAGCCCGGTGATGATTGAGCTCTATTGCTGGTTTACTGAGTTCAGGCGTGAACCTCAAAAGAGCGAAGTTCAGCAGCGCTATGAGCATTTTGTTGAGTGGGTGGCCCCCAAACTGAAGAGATCGCTGATGCAGCGTTACTTTGTGGCTGCCATCGAAACTTTCGAAACACTATGCGTGAAAATTGTTGGTCAGAAGTTGGATAGTAATCAGTACAGCTGGCGCGAGTTTACCAGCCTGAACAGCCCTGGCTGGTACGCTAGCGGGCAATCCCACAACCGTGAACGCTTGATTCGCGGATTTAACTCGCCCTTTTTCCCGAATGTCTTGGTAGCGACTTCAGTATTGCAGGAAGGTGTGAACCTCCATCTTCAATGTCATCAGGTACACCATTACGGCATTGCCTGGACGCCTGGTGATAATGAACAGCGGAATGGGCGAGTTGACCGCCTCTTTGGCCGTATCAATACCATGCTCAAGGTCCAGGGAGAAGCCGAGATGATAATAAATTATCCTTTCCTTGAAGGTTCATTTGACCAGGATCAGTTGGCATCATTTATTCGCCATAAACATAGTGTTGAAGAGAAGCTTGACAGTTGTGAACCCCAGGATTTCGATAGTGCAATTGATCTCCAGGAAGACACTCAGGATTGGCAACGATGGCTACGACAGCCTTGTAAGGACAAGGATAAAGAAGATCCTTATCCAGCAAGGTTTGATCTGCCGTGATTTACTCTAGGTGATTACCACACATGCGGTAATCACCCTCGTATATCAACGGATTATCAAAGAAGGGTGCCAGTGTGTAGTGGCTGGAGCTACTACACACTGGCCCAGCCGCTATATTGTCTTAAAAATTTTTATTTCGGTCATGCAGCAGCAGAAATCGGCGCTGCCGTCTCCCAACTATCTCGCTAATTTGCGCATGGCCATAGGTTAGAATCGGCCTTTGCTTAAGCGGACTGACTACCAGCGGCTTGATCAGCATATTGGCTGTTGCACGGCCTTGCTCTTTAGCAGCGAAGATGATCTCCAGCGTTTTTTGGTCGATCACAGTTGCCAGATTCGCGTTAAGGTTTGCAAGTTCGTGCTCTGTAAGCATGAGGTTTGTTACAAGCCATGTTACTGCTCCTGAATGAGCGTCAGCACCTTAACCCGATCGTCTTCAACCAGAGCACCAGCAATTTTTCTGGAAATAGCTGTAGCAATTATCCCACCTGGTAAGTCGCCTGCTGCGCGCCCAGCTAAAGCGCTAAACGGACCTAATGGGCTAAGCAGTACTCCGCCAGCAATGGAACCAAGTGCTCCGCCCGCCACATCGGAAGAAGTGACCGCCAGATTTTTTATAAACTGAGTTTCAGAAATATGACCACGTATCATCTTGATCATATCCGGGCCTGTGGTAACGGCTACCAGCACGAAAGATGTAACGAGTGTGCCGCGCATTATTTTATTCAGCGAATTCAGATTACTGGCCCCAACGCCTTGTTGAAGCGCATTCCTTACAGTTGGGCTGCTCGCCGCAAAATCAATATTCTTAAGTAGCCCCTGAATAGCACCAATACGATGCAGTTGTTGTACCGTCACATACACCGTCAACGTTCGAGTAAAGGTTTTCCCTGCTTGAATCGCAGCCGTTTGTAGAGCAGTTTTGCGATCGCCGGTATTGAGATAGAAAATAGAAGCCGTCAGGCCAAAGTTGATCCCACCTGCAGCAAGGCTGAGAATAGACCCTTCTGCAAGGTCGTAAGTAATGGATTCGAATGTGCCAAACTTAGTAATATTCTGGGCTTGGGGAATCTGCTCGTCGATCCTGCCGATCGGCAGGTCGCGCTTTCTCTTCACTCGGGAAAACGTACTGAGATTTTCCCCTGCTGGCGGAGCGCCACGCAAGAATTTCCCCCATCGGGTGATGGGGGAGGAGTTTACTTCTTACCGTTAGGCTTGAGCAGTTCACCCGGCTTAAGTTTGAATAACTCATCGTCACGGGTGGAGTAGCGAACCGTCCCGTCCGACATCAGATAAGCGCCTTCGGTGAATCCCGCACCGTTCAGGAACGGCGCAACCGCGTCCGATTTATTGTTGAAAGCCGCTTCCAGCGCAAGCAGTGCGTAAGGCGCAATATGGTCGATGTTGGCAAACTCAGCCTGCGGATCGTCCACGAAGAAGCCGTTCACGCGCTGGGTGTTGAGGATATTTTGTCCCACGCGATCGGCCAGCGTCAGATACGCTTTTTGCCCCGTCGCCTGCCACAGGTCGATCAGTGCAAAAATGGCATAGGGCTCGTGGTTATCCGTCTGCATGTTCAGCGCGAGTTTTGCACCGCCGGGCTCACCGATATCGCCAAGATTCTGGCCTTTGGCGATGCCGCGTGCCACGCGCCAGATGGCGTGATCAGGTTCGAGCGTCCAGGCGCGGGCGTAGGAAAGCAGGAATTCATTGCCCGCAGGATAGGCTTTCAGCGTTGTGCCTTTTTTGCCGTAGTAGCCGTCCCGTTTTAAGACGTAGCCAGAGAGATCCGTTCCATTGGCCAACATCGGACGGAAGGTATTGGTCGGCTCGTCATAGGCGTAGGTGGCGAAGGCATTCAGGCCATCCAGCGTCCATTTTTTGAGATCGTTACCGTCGTTACCCAGCTGTTTTGCCAGCGCCAGCTGCATCAGCGCGTTTTCGGAATAGAGTGTGCTGGTCCTGCCTTTCAGCAGCATATTGCCTTCCAGTGCGTCGGCGCCCAGCTCCGGGCCAAACTGCCGCTGGGCGCGATCGCCATACTTTGAGTGGGTATCGCTGTCATCGAGGGTGTCGGCGCGCTTGAGCGCCTGCGTAAACTGGTAAACCCCCAGCCCGGTTTTTTTATCGCGCGGCAGCACGTACTGCTCGGCAAGGCGCTTCGACCATGTCAGCGCGCCCGCGTCACGATCGTACTGGTAGAGCAGCGAAGCGGAGTAGATAAGATCGTTCCCGGCATTGAGGAAACTCAGTCCCTTAGTGGCAAAAAACGGTGGCTGTTGCTCAAAGTCGCTTTGCCACAGCGATCCCATCGCTTTGCCGTACTCACCATGGCGGCTGGTTTCCAGTGTTTTCCAGTCGTAAACGTGCGCATTCCAGAAGGCTTTGATAAATCGCGCGGTGGCTTTGTCATTCACAGCAAACATCAGATCGTAATAGGGATAGGCATTCTTGAGCTCGTGAACCCTCTCCTTTTCACTGGGGCCCTGTGGTTCAAGGGTTCTCAGGTCGATAAAACGATGCCCGCCCCACAGCAGCAGGCCGCTCGGATCTTGATAGTGGTCGAAGTAATAACGGACATTCGCTTCGGCCCGCTGTTTATATTTTGCCTCGCCGGTCAGGTGAGTTAATCCCACCAGGACGCGGATCAAGTTCTGTTGGGCGGAGAAGTTGGACAGCACTGCCGCTTTGCCATCCGGGAAGATCCACTCCATCTGTTTGCCTGTGCGCGGATCCACGCCGTCTGCCAGCAGCGGCGAGTTATGTCCGTATCGATCGCCAGCCTTATCGAGAACCGTGTCCGCGAACAGCTTAACGCTGCTCAAACGCTCACTGTCCTGTGCGAAAGCGGAAAACGAGAAGACGCTCAGAATACCCACCGTCAGCGCTATTTTTGAAATCGTCATTATTGTCCCCATAATAAAATAAGGGTTTAAAGAAACCCTTATTTATTGACTCCAGATTATTACACGTTCATCAGAATGAATATTTCACACCAACGCGGTAACGCGTTTGTCTTTCATCCGTGACTTTACTGCCGGACACATTCCCAACCGCCATATACGGGGACCAGTTTTTATCAAACTTATAGGTGAGTTTAAAATCATGCGTCCAATCATAATTTTCGCTGTCAGCTAACACCACGCCCGCTGAGTTCGCTTTTTTATAATCAATTTCGTAGTCGAGCTGGTAATCCTTCAGGAATTTCCACGACAGCACGCTCGTTAAGTTATAACCGTTTTCCGACGTGTCTTTTGCGGTGCCAATATTGCCGGAGTTACGTTTATAGTAAGGACGATAACGCAATGAGGCGCTGACGTCATCGGTCAGGTTAGCTTTACCGCGCAGGTATGGGCGGTAATTATTCGATGACGAGCTGGTATCCAGCGAGAAACCCGGCTCAATCTGGAAGGTATTATTAATTTTATATACGTAACTTGCTACCACTTCGGTGCCATTGCTGACGGTTTCATCAAAGGCTTTATCTTTATCCTGAGAACCTTTCCATTTTCCTTCAAGGGATAAGCCAAAGCCATTGGCAAAGCGGTGAGACATTAACAGCCTGTCTTTATGACTATTACCGGCGCTGTCGTTCATTTCATGACGATAATCAAAGGTGACTGCGTGTGCCGCAATACTCATAAAAGGGACGGTAAATAATAACAATGAGCGCAACATAGAGATCCTCTATTTTTATTTTCCAAAGGTATAAGATATTCTCTGCCACTAAGCAGTTGGGTCGATAAAAGTAATAATTAAAATGGGCGTGTGGTGCCGGGTGCCTCCCGGTGAATTGAGCGCCGATTTCTCAATTCGTCCATAAAAACGAAATACATTGAGGGTTCCCTCATGTCAGCATGACCCCTCCGCTTAGGGGGATTCACCACACATAATTCTGTCATTCCCTGGTGTTGTTGTTTTTAGTAAAGGCTGTGATTTTGTGGAATTAACTTTTACACAAAATGAAATAGCGTTTTGAGATCGAGATCTGAATCTTAATAAGAGGCGTTGGATTATTTAAGGTCATGCTTATAAAGATAATCTTAATAATCATTTTATGTTTAAAAACAATGGTGTATGGGTTGTCTGCTGGGTTTTACTATTATTTATAATACCGAGTTTAAGATATATCGGCAGTGTGTGGTAAATTTATTCCTGGATAAATGGCAACACACCGATGGAAAAATACCGTAAACTTATCGGCATAAATTACCGTGAAAGACACATCGAGCGTTTAGCAGGGAGTGAAGTTAAACAAACGTTAAACGAATTGACGGAATAATAAAAAAGTGTCGTGACCTCTGGAGCCTCAAAATGACTATCTATGGAAAAGATCATTTATTCATTTATGGAGTAGAGAAAGTACTGAAGCAACTGCGTCGGGAGCAGCACGTAGGACCAAACGGCGATCCCCCCTGTGTGTATGTCACGTCGGGAATGGATATTCAGGAAATGTATTCTCTGTTCTTCACCACCCCGCCGGATCACTGTTCAATATTTATCACCTCCGAGCGGTACTTTGATTCACTCAACCGCCTGTTTCCGGGGCTCATGAAGCTATGCCTGTCTGAAAAGCTGACGGTCGAAGAACTGCGTCAGGCGCTGAAGGTGATGAGCCTGCTGTCGGCGCAGAATCCAAGTTCAGGCTATCTGCCTGATACCTTTAAATTTACCAACGCTGAACAGCAGATCATGAGATTGATTCTGCGCGGACATTCACTCGATGATATCGCGCGGATCCGCGGCGTGAGCCCTACTACCGTGAGCGTTCAGCGCAATGGCTTGATGAAGCGCACGGGAACGAAAAGCCTGATGGAGCTCTGTTCGCTTTATACCGCGATACGTTCCCATTAACTGCGCCTGACGAAAAGCGCTAAAACACCGGCACGCCCAGCCCCAGCTTCACTTCACGCAGTGTCTGCTGGGTGATGTCGTGCGCGCGCTCGCTGCCTTTTTTTAGCAGTGACATCAGCGTTCCTTTATCCTGAATATAGGTCGCGCGTCGCTCGCGCATGGGCGCAATCAGCTCCTGCAGGCACACTTCCAGCTCATTTTTACATGTTCTGTCGCCCAGTCCGCCCTGCTGATAATGCGCTTTCATCGCGGCCACTTTGGCTTTGTCCGGGTGAAACGCGTCGAGATACGTGAACACCACGTTGCCGTCAATTTGCCCCGGATCGCTGATCTTTAAATGCTTCGGATCGGTATACATGGCGCTCACCGCGCGGTGAATGGTCTCTTCGCTGGCGGAAAGGAGCAGCGTGTTGCCGAGTGATTTCGACATTTTGGCGCTGCCGTTGATACCCGGCAGACGGCTGGTGTCGCTCAGCATGGCTTTGCAGTGGCGCAACACGGGCGCGGGCAGCAGGCTATTCATCTTATGGACGATTTCATTGGTTTGCTCGATCATCGGCAACTGGTCGTCACCAACGGGCACCACTTCGGCCTTGAACGCGCTGATATCTGCCGCCTGGCTGATGGGATACACCAGAAAACCGACCGGCAGCGAGCGAGCGAAACCTTTCTGCGCGATCTCGTTTTTCACCGTCGGGTTACGCTCCACGCGGGCGACGGTGACAATGTTCATGTACAGCGCGGTCAGCTCGGCGAGCGCGGGCAGGGAGGATTGCAGGCAGATCGTGGTGAGTGTGGGATCGATGCCCGCCGCCAGATAATCAGCCAGCACTTCAGGAATGTTGTCGCGGATTTTTTGCGGATTGCTGCCGTTATCGGTCAGACCCTGCAGGTCGGCGACCAGAACATACTGCTGATAGTCGTGTTGCAGTGCCACGCGCTGGCGCAGCGAGCCCACAAAATGGCCGAGATGCAAAGGGCCGGTTGGACGATCGCCGGTCAGAATAGTGGTTTTGGTGTGCATAAATGACTCCTTCATTTTTAAAAGCCGAAAGGAGTCTTTAGAAACGCAAAAACCGCCTTTCGGCGGCTATTGGAAATGGGAAAAACACATTTGGGCCGCCTTTAAGAAGGCAGCCACCAGCGGTTGATTGGATTGACGCTGAAATGTGTATTCATCAAATTACCGTACCATGGCTTAGCGCAGGGGTAAAGCGGCGCTCAGAGGTCCCAAATCATCTCATGCTGCGCCATCGACGCTGGCAGATATCCACTTCCAGTGAAAAGAGGCGCGAGACAACCTGGCACCGCAACGGGGGTAAAAAGACCTGAATAGCGTGCATTAAGTTCCTGGAGCATTCGCCGCGCATTGCCCTGGCCTCGCATCGCCGGCTCAACAAACAGAAAGCGCAGCTGCGGCGCAGGGGTCTGCGAGGTGATAGCGGCCCAGGTTCCGGCGTTGTCCGTCAAAACCTTGCCGGGAAGAACGGTCAGCATCTGGGGATCAAGCAGCCAGGGCGTGGGCTCAGCCGGTGCGCGAAAGACGGCGCGTAGCAGCGCATCGGGTGGAGTGGAAAAGAGTTCTGCCACGGGCGCATTCTGCGTTTCGGCACTTTTAAAGCCCTTTAAGCCCTGCGTGATGCGAAAACCCAACGACTGATACAGCGCAACGGCAGCGGTGTTTTCCGCAATCACTTCCAGGTAAAAGCGTTCAACACCGCGCGTTTTTAGTGTCTCAAACAGAGGTGCGAGCATGGGTTTTGCCAGCCCCTTCCCGCGAAATGCAGGGCTAATCGCAAATGCCGCCAGCCGCGCAGCGTTGGCGCGACGCGTAATAATGGCGATTGCTGCCGGTTCGCCATCCACTGTCCATACGCAGGAATCCTCCACGCTCATTCCTTCTGCCCGAAAGCGCAACGCAAACGCGTCTGGCGTGAGCGATACCGGCACAAAATAGTCCTCAAAGCAGCGCTCAAGAATGTCGGTAAGTTCTGCAAAACTGAAGTGAAGCGCGCTAACGGCGGTCAGTCCCATGGCGATTGTCCCTGCGTGATAGATGGACAGTCAGTGTAGCGGATTACTCGCCAACCAGCTCGATCCGGTTGCCGTCCGGGTCAGCGATCACCGCTTCATAATAGCCATCACCGGTCATGCGCGGGGCGCTTAACAACGTGCCGTTCTGACGGGCGTTTTCCGCCATCCGATCGACGTCCGCTTTGCCACCGACGTTGATGGCAATATGCGCCCAGCCGACATATTCTGCAGCCGACGGCGCGTCAGCAAGTTCCGGTAACGCCATCAGCTCAATCGTAGGGCCGTCACTTAGCGTAATAAAATGCGATTCAAACCCAGGGCGGTTTTTGCTGATGTAACGTTCATTACTCTGGCCGGCAAAAACCGTTTCCCAGAACTTAACCTGCGCGTCCAGATGGCGGGTCCAGAGTGCGACGTGTGCAATGTTCATATTTGTCCTCGTTGTCTGCTGTTAACCGTTGAGTGGCGATCGACCTGGCGGGCGGGCAGCTCTTCCTGCGCTACTTTCTCGCGCGATCGTTCTGCCTGAACGGGCTGAAACCAGAAACCCTCATTGGGCTTGCTGGCGACAATTTGCGGAGGCTGATGAGTCAGTTTCATACGGAAACTCCCTGGATTGACAGGCCGGGCGTCATGCAACATTATGCGCATTGATGCTCGATTTGGATTTTAACAGGATTTATCATGCTCGATTATGCTGCTTTTCCGGAACAACGGCAAGATCGGATCCGCGCGATCCTTCAGGAGAACGGCAGAGTGGTATGCGCCGAACTGGCGACGCAAATGAGGGTGTCGGAACATACGATTCGCCGTGATTTACATGAGCTTAGCAAAGAAGGTATTTGCAAAAAAGTCTACGGCGGCGCGGTGCTCCAGCTGCCGGATGCCGGAAATTTCTTTAGTCGTGAGCAGAAAAATAGTGCAATAAAAGACACAATCGCGCAGAAAGCTGCAACATTTATCAAGCCGGGGAGTTGTATTTTTATCGACACCGGCACGACCAATCTCGCGCTGGCGAAGGCGATTCCTGCCGATCTTAGCGTGACGATCGTAACCAATTCTCCGGCGATTGCGGCGGAACTGCTGCGTCATCCGCAGTGCGAGGTGATCATGACCGGCGGACAGATCCAGCGTGCATCGGGCGGAACGGTGTGCGCGACGGCGGCGAGCCAGATCCAGGGCATTATTTTTGATCAGGCCTTTATTGGCGGCTGCGCGATGGATCCGGAAACGGGTCTGACCGGCTTTGATTTTGCTGACTGTGAGTTCAAGAAAATGGTTATTGCACAGAGCAGTCAGACGCTGGTGGCGCTGACGACGGATAAAATCCCCGGCGTGGCGCGCTTTGTGGTGGCGAAAAGCAGCGATATCGATGTGCTGATCGTCGAAGCGAGTATGAATAAAGCGGTTTTAGACGCGTTTGCGACTCAGGATGTTCGCATTGTGTGCGCCTGAGGACTTTGACAGGCAAAACAGGCTACACTCTGATTTTGAGCGCTAAGAGCCGAGGATAAGAACAATGCACTACTCACAGAAAGATCGCGATAACACGGATAAAGCAGAAGGCAAAAACGGCGCGGGCGCTTTGCAGCAAAAGCTGCTTGAGTCACGCTCGATTATTATTTCCGGCGAAATTGACCAGACGCTGGCGGAAAAAGTGATCACCCAGATGATCCTGCTGCAAAGCGTCAGCAACGATCCTATCAAGCTCTACATCAACAGCCAGGGCGGCCACGTTGAAGCGGGCGACACCATCCACGACTTCATCAAATTTATTCGTCCGGACGTGCATGTCATCGGCACTGGTTGGGTCGCAAGCGCGGGGATCACTATCTTCCTGGCGGCGAAAAAAGAGCATCGTTACGCGCTGCCGAATACCCGTTTTATGATCCATCAGCCGCTGGGCGGCGTGCGCGGTCAGGCGACGGATATTGAAATCGAAGCGCGCGAAATCATCCGCATGCTGGAGCGTGTGAACAAACTGATTGCTGACGCGACCGGGCAGCCGCTGGAAAAAGTGAAAAAAGACACCGACCGTAACTTCTGGATGTCCCCTGCGGAGGCGCTGGACTACGGCATCGTGGGCAAAATCATCACACATTATGATGATTTAAAGCTGGATTAATCGCTCCCGTTAGCGCCCACGGTTCGGGCGCTAACGTACCTCAAACACCACGGCCATCCAGTTCGTTCTGGTATTTTCTGGAAAGGCTGGATAAGGATCGAGCGGTGTACATGCCCCCGCCCAAATATAGACATCCTCGTCGATGCGATACCAGTGCGCATTGCCTTCCACTGCGTCACCCACGACCGCTCCCTGAACACCCACCTGACTTCCGGCGAGCAGCTCACGCGCGACAGGCGAGAAAATCGACGGACTTTCTTTGCGCGCATACACGCTCATCAGGGTTTGCACGTTGCCGGTGACTGGCAGTTCGGTGAAGGGGCGCATATCTGACCTCATCAAAACACTCTCTTATTAATTAACGATATAAGTCGCAGTGAATCAGGCGCTCACGATAAAGAATGAAACTGTCACGGTGTGTCATGCGAATGGCT
>Ga0308165_1000609_pt1 | contig 61278 bp, 78 predicted proteins | sample PhyWR2_FD_201032 | JGI IMG/M metagenome (GOLD analysis project Ga0308165, IMG submission 201032) | Phyllosphere microbial communities from UC Gill Tract Community Farm, Albany, California, United States - DLSLW.R2 | ecosystem: Host-associated > Plants > Phyllosphere > Unclassified | place: USA... | reverse complement strand
TGCTGCAACTGCTGGAGCGAGCTGAACGGCAGCGAAGCCAGGTTGCGCGCCTCGTTGATGAGGCTGGTCGCCTGCTGCTGGATTTGCTGGATCTGGTTGTTGATCTGCTGGAGCGACCGTGCGGCGGTCAGCACATTTTGCGCGTAATTGGTCGGGTCATAGACGATCCCGCCGAACTGCGCGTAGGCCGGCATGGGCGCGACAACTGGGGCGATGGTCGTGGCGGCGACGGCGCCGGCCAGGATGGCGCGGCGCAGGGGAAAGCGGGTCATAGGGGTAACTCCTGCTGCGGTTGTTCGGGATCGGGGGGAAGAAGCTCGGCGGCCCAGGCGAGCCCGCGATGCCGCAGCCATTCGGCGGCGAACGCGGCCTGGCCGTGGGCGGCGATGATGTTGGCGATGGCGAGCTGGTCGGTCTTGGCCGAGGCGGCGGTGAAGGCCAGCGCGACCTCGCCCAGCCCCAGCTCGAACAGCCGGTTGCCCCGCCGCGACTGACAGTAGTAGTCGCGCTTGGGCGTCGCCCGGCTGAGGATTTCGATCTGCCGAGCGTTGAGCCCGAAGCGTTCGTAGATGTCCGCGATCTGCGGTTCGGCGGCGCGTTCGTTGGGAAGCAGGATGCGCGTCTGGCAGCTTTCCACGATCGCAGGCGCAACCACGCTGTCCTTGATCTGCGCGAGCGATTGGGTGGCGAAGACGACGCTGGCGTTCTTCTTGCGCAGCGTCACAAGCCATTCCGAAAGCTGCTTGGCGAAGGCCGGGGTTTTGAGGGCAAGCCAGCCCTCGTCGATGATGATGAGCGTCGGGCTCCCATCGAGCCGGCCGGCGATACGGTGGAACAGGTAGGACAGCACGGCCGGCGCCGCGCCGCTCTCCATCAGCCCCTCGGTCTCGAACGCCTGGATCGCCGCCTCGCCCAACCGCTCGGATTCGGCGTCGAGCAGGCGCCCCCAGGGGCCGCCGACGCACCAGGGCGCAAGCGCCTGCTTGAGCTGCTGGCTCTGGAGCAGGACGGCGAGGCCCGTCAGCGTGCGCTCGGCGACCGGCGCGCTCGCGAGCGAAGTCAGCGCCGACCAGAGATGTTCCTTCGCCTGGGGATCGACCGTGACGTTTTCGGTGTCGAGAATGGCGGCCAGCCATTCGGCCGCCCAGGCACGTTCGGCCGCCTCGTCGATCCGGGCTAGGGGTTGCATGGCGACGGGCGCGTCCTCGTCGGACAGCCCGCCGCCCAAATCCTGCCAGTCGCCGCCCATGCCGAGCGCGGCGGCGCGGATGCTACCGCCGAAGTCGAAGGCGAAGACCTGGGCGTTCTCGTAGCGGCGGAACTGCATCGCCATCAGCGCGAGCAGCACCGACTTGCCGGCGCCGGTCGGGCCGACAATGAGGGTGTGGCCGACATCGCCGACGTGAAGGGAAAACCGGAACGGGGTCGAGCCTTCGGTCTTGCCATAGAGCAAGGGGGGCGCACCGAAATGCTCGTCCCGTTCCGGCCCCGCCCATACTGCTGACAGGGGGATCAGGTGGGCGAGATTGAGCGTGGAGATCGGCGGTTGCCGAACATTGGCGTAGGTGTGGCCGGGCAGGCTTCCCAGCCATGCCTCGATCGCGTTCATCCCCTCGGGGATGACGGTAAAGTCGCGGCCCTGGATGACCTTCTCCACCAGCCGCAGCTTCTCGGCGGCGATGGCGGGATCGCGGTCCCATACCGTCACCGTCGCGGTGACATAGGCCATGCCGGCATAATCGGCGCCCAGCTCCTGCAAGGCGGTGTCGGCGTCGGCGGCCTTGTTGGAGGCGTCGCTGTCGAGCAGCGTGGACGCCTCGTTGGTCATCACTTCCTTGAGGATCGCCGCGACGCTCTTGCGCTTGGCGAACCACTGGCGGCGGATGCGGGTCAGCAGCTTGGTCGCATCGGTCTTGTCGAGCATGATCGCGCGGGTGGACCAGCGATAGCCGAACGCCAGGCGGTTCAATTCGTCGAGCAGGCCGGGAAAGGTGACGCTCGGGAAGCCAATGACGGTGAGCGTGCGCAGATGATGGTCGCCCAGGCGCGGCTCCAGCCCGCCGGTCAATGGCTCGTCGGCGAGTAGCGCGTCCAAGTGCATCGGCGTCTCGGGGACGCGCACACGCTGGCGACGGGTCGAGATCGTGCTGTGCAGATAGGTCAGCGTCTCGGCATCATCGAGCCAGCGGACTTCGGGCACGAAGCCTTCGATCAGGCCCAGAACGCGGTCGCTGCGATCGGTGAAGCCGGCCAGCAACTCCCTGGGATCGACGCCCGCGCCGGAACGGCCCTCATACAGCCAGGTTTCGGCGCGGGCGGCGTCCTCGGCCGGCGGCATCCAAAGCAGGGTCAGATAATAGGCGCTCTCGAAGTGGGCGCCTTCCTCATGGAATTGTTCCCGCCGCTCCATGTCCACGAGCGCCGAGACGGGATCGGGAAAATCGGATTCAGGATAGTCGAGCGCGGGGGTGCGCTGCGCCTCGACGAAGATCGCCCAGCCCGAGCCGAGCCGGCGCAGCGCGTTGTTGAGCCGCGCCGTGGTGGCGACCAGCTCGGCGGGCGTGGCGCTGTCGAGATCGGGGCCGCGAAAACGCGCCGTGCGCTGGAACGAGCCGTCCTTGTTGAGCACGACGCCTTCGCCGACAAGCGCGGCCCAAGGCAGGAAGTCGGCCAGGTGCGCCGCCCTGTTGCGGTATTCGCGCAAGCTCATCATGGCTGCATCCACGTCGGATAACGAAGGTGTCGGCGGGCTACGTCCACGAACTGCGGATCCCGCCGCGCGGCCCATACGGCGAGCACATGGCCGATCGCCCAAATCACCAGGCCAGGGATCCAGAGACGCAGGCCGAGCCCGATCGCGCCCGCCAGCGTCCCGTTGACGATGGCGAGCGAGCGCGGGGCGCCGCCGAGCAGAATCGGCTCGGTCAGCGCCCGATGCACCGGCGCGTAATATCCCGCGATCGGCTCGGCATGATCGGCCGCGCCGGTCATACGATCATCGCTCCGCCGCCGAACGAGAAGAAGCTGAGGAAGAACGAGCTGGCCGCGAACGCGATGCTGAGGCCGAAGACGATCTGGATCATTCGCCGCGACCCTCCCGAGGTGTCGCCGAAGGCCAGGGTCAGGCCGGTCACGATGATGATGATGACGGCGATGATCTTGGCGACCGGCCCCTCGATGCTTTCGAGGATGCTTTGCAGCGGCGCTTCCCACGGCATCGACGATCCGGCAGCGTGCGCGGGAAGCGCGTAGAGTAGCCCGGCGGCTGTGATCCCGGCGTGGCCGAGGCGGTCGAGCATGGTTCCGCCGAGCAGGCGGCGCTTGGAGGCTTTCTTCATTGGAGGTCTCCCGGTTGGGTGGTGGAAAGGGGCGCGATGCGGTAGTCGCCGGTCGCGGGATCGAGCCCGACGACGCGGGCCAGCTCGGAAAGCCGGCGGCCGTGTCCGTCGCGGACCAGCACGGCGATCAGGTCGATGGTCTCGGCGAGCAGCGCGCGGGGGACCGTCACGACGGCCTCCTGAACGAGCTGCTCCATGCGGCGGAGCGCGCCGAGCGCGGTTCCGGCGTGGATCGTGCCGACGCCGCCGGGGTGGCCGGTCCCCCAGGCTTTGATGAGGTCGAGGGCTTCCGCGCCGCGCACTTCGCCGATGGGGATGCGGTCGGGGCGTAGGCGGAGCGAGGATCGGACAAGATCGGACAGCGAGGCGACGCCATCCTTGGTCCGCATGGCGACCAGGTTGGGCGCGGCGCATTGCAACTCGCGCGTATCTTCTATGAGAACGATGCGGTCGCTGGTCTTCGCCACCTCCGCGAGAAGGGCATTGACCAGCGTCGTCTTGCCGGCGCCGGTGCCGCCCGCGACAAGGATGTTGGCGCGCGACGCCACCGCCTCGCGCAGCGCGCCGGCCTCGGCCGGCGACATAATCCCGGCCGCCGCATAGTCGTCGAGCGTGAAGATGGCGACGGCGGGCTTGCGGATGGCGAAGGCGGGCGCCGCGACGATCGGCGGCAGCAGCCCCTCGAAGCGTTCACCGCCCTCCGGCAGCTCGGCCGAGACACGCGGGCTGCGCGCGTGAACCTCGGCGCCGACATGGTGGGCGACCAGACGCACGATGCGCTCGCCGTCCGCCGCGCCCATCGTCATGCCGGTGTCGGAAATCCCCTCGCCGAGCCGGTCGATCCAGAGCCGGCCGTCCGGGTTCAGCATCACCTCGATGACAGCGGGGTCATCGAGCCAGGCCGCGATCGACGGCCCCAGCGCCGTGCGCAGCATCCGTGCGCCACGGGTCGAGCTTTCGGATCGGATCGGTTGAACGGACAAGAAACGGCCCCTGAAATGGGCCGGGCGACAAACCGCCCGGCGTCAGGGACGCATCAAGAGGGACAGGAAAACGTGCGCTGCAACAGTTGCGTCGCGGCGTAGTAGAGGCGGCGGCAGATACTTACCGGGTGCGGATTGAGCCTCGCGGCCCGGGACGGCCCTGCCGCATGGGATCATCGAGTCGCGATCCACATGGCCGCATGAGGACAGCCATATCGCGAGCGCAGCGGCCCACATCAGACTCCCGAAACACGCCTGCCAATCATGTGATTTCCGTCGCAGCTAACTGTCCCGTTTCTCCATTGCCAACGGAGCATCTCGGGAAAATGCAATCGGTATCAGGTCTTGGGAAAGTCTGAGCCGCCCGGAGTGCTTTTTCGGGTTGGCCCCAGTAATAAGCACGCATGATTTGTCAGTTTCGTAGTGATCTACCGCTCGCCGTCAAAGCGACGATGCCATGACATAAATGCCCACGGCGATCACCACCCCGGCAAAGCCTCGCTCCAGCAGACCCTTTCGCGCGCCCAACGATCGGCCCAGCGCGATGCCCGTGATCGTGCCGCCCACGCCACCCGCTACCAGTAGCGCCGTCACCGTCCAGTCCACCAGACCCGAGGCCGCATAGGATGTAGCGGTCGTCAGGCCGAGCGCGCTGACAACGACTAGCGACGTGCCGATCGCATAGGCCAGCGGCATTGCCGTGGCGAGGATCAGCCCCGGCACGATCAGGAACCCACCGCCAATGCCGAAGAATCCGGCGGCCAATCCCACGCCCAGCCCGATCGGTACGAGCCTGGGCAGCAGCGTCGCGGCACTATCGCGGGTTAAGCGGACATCAGGCGCGTCCGCCGTCCGCCGCTTGCGCAGCATCGACAGCCCGATACAGATCATCAGCAACCCGAACAGGACCAGCAATCGCTTGCCGTCGAACGCCTTGCCGAGTTCAGCGCCGAGCGCTGCCCCGATCATGCCGGACACGGCGAACACTCCCGCGCACCGCCATTTGACGCGGCCCGTGCGTGCATGGCCGACCAGACTGGCAAGTGCATTCACCGTCACCGCGACTGCGGCGGTGCCGATCGCGGCGTGCGGAGATCCGACACCGACCACATAGATCAGCAGCGGCACGGCAAGGATCGACCCACCCCCGCCGACCAGACCGAGAATGAGGCCAATCAACCCGCCCGAGGCAAGTGTAGCGATGATGGTGGCGGCGCCCATGATCGCCTCAGGCGGTCGCGCGCCGGTTCCACGGCATAACGCGCAGCAGGTTCGCCATCCCGCACCAGCCCGTTATCCCTGCGAACATCAGCCCCGCACCGACGAACGCCGATAGGCCGAAGAAGGTGGGGCCGACGAACAGGCCAAGCAGCACGCCCGCCAACACCAGCGCGCCCGCCGTAATCTGCACCTGCCGCATGATTTCCAGTGGCCGCGAGCGATCGGTGATGGTCGTCTGACCAGCGCCCCGCCACGCATCGATTCCCCCACCGAGGATATAGGCAGGTGCGCCGCCCGCCGCCTCGGCGAGCTGCGCTGCATTGGCGGAAGTGCGCATCCCCGATCGGCAATGGAACACCACCGTGTGTCCGTCACGCGGCAGGTCGCCGATCCGGTCGAGCGGCAAGTTGAGCGCGCCGGGGATGCGCTCGCGCGCATGTTCGTCGGCCCCGCGAATATCGACGAGCCGGGCGCCGGCATCGATCGCGGTGCGGGTGTCGGCGGGGGAAAGCGTCGGAAGCGTCATCGCATCAATCCTTGCAATAGAGCTGGTAGAGAGTGGCGAGCAGTGTTTCGACGCGAGGATCGGCGATCCGATACCAGAGCGTCTGGCTCTCGCGGCGGAAGGTGACGAGGCCTTCGTCGCGCATCTTGGCGAGATGCTGCGAACAGGCCGATTGCGACAGGCTGACATCGCGGGCGAGGTCGCTGACAGTCACCTCGCCATGCTCGACCAGCTTGCACAGCAGCATCAACCGTCGCGTGTTGCCGATCGCCTTCAGCGTATCGGCAACCTGCCCGGCCTTCACCTCGAATGTCGCCAGGTCCATCGGCGGCTTGAGCATCGTCGTCACTCCATTAGATATTGCTAATTTAGAAAGTGATTATATATAGTCAAGGCATAACGGAGGACGATCATGACCCAGCCCTTCATCGAGGCCTTTTTCGACGAGCCGACCAACACGATCAGCTATCTCGTCGGCGATCCCGCGACGCGCACCGCAGCCGTCGTCGACCCTGTGCTGGACTTCGACCTTGCCAGCGGCATCGCCGACACGCGCTCGGCGGAACGGATCGTTGCCTTTGCGCGTGAGCAGGACTGGCGGATCGCTATGGTGCTGGAGACGCACGCCCATGCTGACCACCTGTCCGCCGCGCCCTTCATCAAGGCGCACACCGGCGCATGGATTGGGATCGGCACGCATATCCGCGACGTGCAGCGTATCTTCCGCCCGGTCTTCGCGATGACCGACCTGAAAGCCGATGGTTCCGACTTCGACCGCCTGTTCGACGACGGGGACCGCTTCGCGATCGGCGAGCTAAAGGTTGAGGTGCTGCACGTCCCCGGCCACACCCTGGCTGACGTTGCCTATCAGATCGGTGACGCGGCGTTCGTTGGCGACACCCTGTTCATGCCCGACTATGGCACCGCGCGCGCCGACTTCCCCGGTGGTGATGCGCGCGCCCTCTATCGGTCGATACGGCGGCTATTGGCGCTACCCGACGAAACACGCCTGTTCCTGTGCCATGATTACAAAGCGCCGGGGCGTGATGACTATCGCTGGGAAACGACGGTCGGCGAACAGCGCCGGTCGAGCGTGCATGTCCATGACGGCGTGAGTGAAGACGATTTCGTCGCTATGCGTGAGCAGCGTGATGCGGGTTTAGCCGTGCCGAAGCTGCTGCTGCCCTCGATCCAGGTTAACATCCGCGCCGGCCACTTCGACGAGGCCGAGGCGAACGGTGTCACCTACCTGCGCATCCCGGTGAAGTGGAAGGGGCATGGGCAGTAAGCTATCTGACCATCAATCAGGTGTTTCCGTCAGTCCGCCTCTGCGGGCGCCTGCGGCCAGACATCTTCCGGTATCTCATCCAGCAAACTTTTGCCGCTGGCGTAGCGCCGGCCGAGCGTTTCGATGAAGCCCTCATAGCGTTTGCGGCCCTTCACCTGGGCGGCGGCTTGATCCTCATCGGGAAGCGGCGGCGTCACCGACAGCCAGAAGCGCACGAACAGCGCCAGCGTCTCGGTCGTAAGGCCGGTGTTGCGTTCAAGCCGTTGGACCTGGCGCGAGAGCCGGTCGAGCCGACGCGCGAATGCCGCCTCCAGCCGGTCGCCGCCATCCGGCGACAAATAGGAGGCGACGGCCGCCTCCACGATCGCCGAGCGCGAGATGCGCCGCCGGATCGCCAGTTCGCTCACCTGGCGGGCCAGTTCGGGCGGGAAATAGACATTGAGCCGAACACGCATGATCGCGTCCTACAGCTCGATGCCGTCGCCAGGGTCGAGCGACGCCTGCCGCGCGACTCCGCGCAATTGCTGGCGGCGCACCGCCGCCTGCCGCGCCGCGTCCTCGGGTTCATCTTCGACCACGGCAAACTCCTGGGCCGGCGGCGCTGGCGTCGTTTCCTTCACGATCGCCACATGATCGGGCAGCTCGGGTTCCCGGCGCAGGCCCGTATCTGCGGCGTCCTCCTGCGCCCGGACGATCTTCTCCACCTGGGCCGGATCGGCGACGACCACATGCCCGGTCCAGTCGTCGGCCTGGGGCGTGCCCGCCGCCGGGACCGGCGCGGTCATGATCCGCTCGGCGAAACGCCGATCCTGAAAATAGCGCGCCTTCTTCGCGCGGATTGGATGCACACCCGCCACCATGACGATCTCGTCGTCGGGCGGGAGAGACATCACCTCGCCGGGGGTGAGAAGCTGGCGGGCGGTTTCGGAACGCGAGACCATCAGATGCCCGAGCCAGGGGCTCAATCTATGTCCGGCATAGTTCTTCATCGCCCGCATCTCGGTCGCGGTGCCGAGTGCATCGCTTACCCTTTTTGCCGTCCTTTCGTCATTGGTGGCGAAGCTCACCCGGACATGGCAGTTGTCGAGAATGGCGTTGTTGGGGCCATAGGCACGCTCGATCTGATTGAGGCTCTGCGCGATCAGAAACGATTTGAGGCCATAGCCCGCCATGAAGGCCAGGGCGCTCTCGAAAAAGTCCAGCCGCCCGAGCGCCGGAAACTCGTCGAGCATCAGCAGCAGGCGATGGCGCTGGCCCGTAGGATTGAGTTCTTCGGTGAGCCTGCGGCCGATCTGATTGAGCACCAAGCGAATGAGCGGCTTGGTCCGCGAGATGTCGGACGGCGGCACGACAAGGTAGAGCGTCACCGGCTGCGCGCCTTCGACAAGATCGGCGATCCGCCAATGGCAGGCGCGCGTGACCTGCGCGACGACGGGATCGCGGTAGAGCCCGAGAAACGACATGGCGGTGGAAAGCACGCCCGACCGTTCGTTCTCCGACTTGTTCAACAGCTCGCGCGCGGCCGAGGCGACGACGGGATGGACGCCCGCCTCGCCCAAGTGCGGGGTCGCCATCATCGCCGCCAAGGTCTGCTCGATCGTCCGGGCCGGATCGGACAGGAACGCAGCGACGCCCGCCAGCGTCTTGTCGGGCTCGGCGTAAAGCACATGCAGGATCGCGCCGACCAGCAGCGAATGGCTGGTCTTCTCCCAATGGTTCCGCTTCTCTAGGCTCCCTTCGGGATCGACCAGCACGTCGGCGACATTCTGCACGTCGCGCACCTCCCACTGGCCGCGCCGCACCTCCAGCAGCGGGTTGTAGGCGGCCGATGCCGCGTTGGTCGGATCGAACAACAGGACGCGGCCGTGCTGCGCGCGAAAAGCGGCGGTGAGCGTCCAGTTCTCCCCCTTGATGTCGTGGACGATCGCCGAGGCCGGCCAGGTCAGCAGCGAGGGCACGACCAGGCCGACGCCTTTGCCCGATCGCGTCGGGGCGTAGCACAACACATGCTCGGGGCCGTCGTGGCGCAGATAGTGGATGCCGAGCTTGCCCAGCACCACGCCATCGCCACCCAGCAGGCCGGCGGCCTGAACCTCTTTCACGCTCGCCCAGCGCGCCGAGCCATAGGTCTCGGCGTTCTTCAATTCGCGCGCGCGCCAGACCGACATGCCGATGGCGACGATGATCGAGACGATGCCGCCGGACGCAGCGATGAACGCGCCAGTCTCGAATATCTCGGGCGCATATGCGTCGAACGAGAACCACCACCAGAAGAAGGCCGGCGGCGGATAGATGGGCCAGTCGCCGACCATGAACCAGGGCGGACCAAGCTCGGGCTGATAGGCCAGCGCGGCGGCCGTCCATTGGGTCGCGCTCCATATCGCTGCGAGCGCGATCAGGAATACGGCGATGAGCTGGCCCCAAAGGATTTTAGTAGCGGACATAGGGGAGTCTCCTTGTCTAGATGCCGAGGCCGCGCTGGCGGCCCAGCGTCCAGTCGATGCCGCCGCCGTCGCGCATGACGCCGGACACCTGTCGGCCAAGCTGGCACTCCAGGCCGTTCGACCAGGGCACGAGGCTGAACCCGAGTCCGTTGTCGATCATGGCGAAGCGGCCGGACGTGAGCGCGAGGCGCTGGCGGCAGATGCCGGCGATCTTTCCGCCCGCCGCTGCAGGCCGATATTCAAGCCCGGTCTCGGTGGCGATCCGCGCTCCCGCCGCGTCCAGCTCGCGGCGGCGCAGCGTGTCGATAAGCCCGCGCTGGAAGACGACACGCTCCCCGAAGCGCCGCGCCAATCCCTCGCGGACAAGATGGTCGGTGCGCCCGTCCATCGCCCGGCGCACCTCGGCGCCGAATCCGCCATCGGCGACGCCGGTCCCGCGCTCGATCAGCCGATGGTCGAGCCAGGTCGCGCCGGGCGCCTTCACCTGGGCGGCAAGATCGAGATCGGAACGGGTGGCGAGGACCAGCGTCGGCTTCTGCTCGCCCGGCCTGCCAATGGCGCGCAGCTCGACGATGCCGCCCAGGTCCGGGCTATGCTCCAGCGTCTCGATGCCGGGAAGCCGGACATGGTGCGTGCGTCCGTCAGTGCCGTCGATCACGGCATAGGCGGTGCCGGCGAGTTCATCGTGCAAGCCCTTGTCGATCAGCCGTCCGACGATCGGCGTCTCGGGCGGCGCGCTCACGATCGCGTAGCTGTCGAGCGGCCGGTCCTGGCCGCGATCCCTCAATGCCTGCCCGATGGTGCGGATGATGTCGCCGCGCGCGCCCAGGTCGCGCAACTTGGCTTGCGCGCCCTCGGCCATCACCCATTGACCGGGCTCGGCCTCGGCCGCGAGCCCCATCGTCTCAAGGCTTGCCAAGCGGCCGATCATCAGCCGTCGCAAGCGCGGATCGTCCGGGCCGGGCCGCTCGGGGCGAAGGTCGATGACGCCCAGCTCGTCGGCCGAGCGCATGATCTCGGCATCGAGCCGGGTCCAGCGTTCGGCCGTCACCTCGCGGTCCAGCGCGCGTTGAATTTCATGCTCGGGCTTCGGCCCGAGTTCGGCCTGGGCCAGTTCCTCGGCGCGCGAGCGCAGATTGTGGCTGATATAGTCACGGCTGATAACGAGATCGGCCCCCTGGTCGTTGACGCCGCGCACCAGCAGATGAACGTGGGGATTGTCAGTGTTCCAGTGATCGACCGCGACCCAATCCAAGCTGGTGCCAAGATCAGCCTCCATCTGGCGAACGAGATCGCGGGTGTATTCGCGCAGGTCGGTGAGGTCCGCCGCGTCCTCGGGCGAGACGATGATCCTGAAATGGTGCCGGTCGTCCTTGCAGCGATCCGTGAACGCGCGATCGTCGGCGGCATCGCCGTTGGCGTCGAACATTTGCGCTGGCGATCTGTCGCGGGTGACGCCCTCACGTTTGAGATAGGCGATGTGCGCAGACAGCGGCGCCTTGGGCCGGCCGCTCCGGGTGAGACGGGTAACGGGCAGCATCTTCACCAGCACGCGCCGGCCCGATCCGAACAGGCGGTTGCGGGCGAAGGCCGTGCGGCCCCGGCCAAAGTTCGATTGCCCGCGCGGGCGTGATCCACCCCAGCCGCCGCGCTTACCTCCACCACTGAGCGCGGCGACGCGCAGCACTTCGGCGACCAGGCCGCGCGCATTGCGGCCTTGGGCCGCGCTGCGCTTGGCCTTCCCTGGCCGGACGCGGAAATCGCTGTCCTCGCTCATGGCCGGCGCGCTTTCCGCCGAAAATGGCCTATGGTGCCATTCGGCGCTTTGAAATTGCTGGCTTTTTCCTTCCGAGCGGCACGCTCGCCGACCGACGCACCCGCATGAACCCCATGAAAAGCCAAGGCTTTTCGGCGAAATGGGGTGCGGCTTGTATCTTGCCGTCCCTTCTGCCGGCTTTCTCCTGCCCTCTCAGTCCCTTTCCTGACTGCAACCGGCGATCTGAAACGACGGGGGCTCATTGCGGTCGGGCCGTGCCAGCACGGCGGACAAACAGTGTCTCGGCGGCCGTTTCGCTGTCGCTCGAACCACGTTCCATCGGCGCGGTGGCGACGACTTCGGCGGTTGCGCTTTCGTCCTCGGCCGGCGCGGTGTTGGCGCTCGCGGTGACGCTCGCGCTGCGCACGAACAGCGCGGAGCGGCGCCAAGCGAAGGGATCGGGCGGTGGCGCAGCGGCAATCTGGACGGTAATGCCGTCACCGATCATCGGCTCGATCTGCGCAACATAGGCAACCGTCTGCGGAGGCAACGGTCTGCCCCGCGACCGATATTCGTCGTAGCGGCCCGGCCCCGCATTGTAGGCCGCCAGCATCCCCGTCACATCGCCATAGCGGTCGTGCATCTCGCGCAGATAGGCCGCGCCCGCCATGATGTTATCGCGCACGTTGAAGGGGTCGGCCCCCAGCCCATAACGTGTGCGCAGGCCCGCCCAGGTCGCGGGCATGACTTGCATCAGGCCCATCGCGCCCGCCGTCGAAACTGCGCGGGAGTCGCCGTTGCTCTCGACGCGCATGACGGCCCATATCCAGCGTTCGGGGATACCGAAGCGCCGTGCTGCGTCGGCGACATGCGGCGCATAAGGATGGGCGGTGCGCGTGTCGGCCGCTTGCTGCGCGACCGCGACGGTTGCGCAAGCCGGCTGCATCCCGAGCGCCAGCGCGAGGATCAAGGATCGGCGCTTCACGATCCAATTCCCCGCCAGGTAAGCGGCGCGTCGGGCGTGTCGCGGGTGAGGATCGGAATCGCCCGGCCAAGCAGCCCGGAAGTCGGCAGCGGCCCGAAATAGCGGCCGTCCATGCTGCCCGGAACGGCCGGGTTCAACAGCAGCAGCTCGCCCGGCGCGAGCGTCCGGCAACCCTGCCAGACTGGCAGCGGACGGTCCTGGCCGTCGCGCGCGCGGGCGACAGCGACGGGCCGGGCATCGACGCTCACCACGTCGCCAACGCGGCAAGCGCGCTGTCCAGGCTTGGCCGCGACATGCTTCAACAGCGGCACGCCCTCGGCCAGATATGCCCGCATGGAAAGCCAGTGGGCGAGCCGTTCGGGCGGCGTCACCGCAACGAGCGTGCCGACCGGCGGATCGTCCTCGGGCTCGATCCGGTAGAGCCCGATCGGCGCGCTCGCGCTCGGGTTCCAGACCAGGCGCGGGTTTGGATCGAGCAAGGCGACCGCGACGAACAGAACGGCGAATACCTGCGCGGCGACGACCGTCACCATGACATAGCCGAAGCGCGTCATCCCTCGATCTCCAGGCGCTTGAGCCAGGCGCGATGCCGCTCCATCGTGTAGGGCCGAGGCTGGTGGCCGGCGGCGATACGGTTATGGACGTGCCGCCAATGGTCGGGCGCGGCGTCGCACGGATCGACGCCGGCCAGCTCCACCGCGTCGATCGCGGCGAGCACCTGGGAAACCTTCGGCCAGCCTTCGGTATGGAGCAGGATGTCGCCGCCCGGCCGCACGAACGGCAGCGTCGTGTAGGCTTCGCCATCGCCGACCGCGCACACCACGTCGATGCGCGAGCTGATCGTGCCGAAGTCGTTGGACGCCCAGCGGACGAAGGCAAAGACGGCGCCCGGCCGGAAGCCCATGGCGCGCGTGCGGCGCGTGATGATGCGCTCCTGCGCAACCCGGCCGAAGCGTATCCAGTGCTCCAGCTTCTTCTCGATCCAGATCAACTCGACTTCGGTAAGACGTGGGCGCAGCGGCGTGGGCGTGCCGCCGACGCGCACGCCGAGCGGCATGTTGTCGTTCATCGCTTGTCTCCGGGGATTGGCAGTCGGCGCGGTGTCGGCGCGTGGCCGCCACGGTGGGCTGTCCACACCGCAGGCGGCGTTAGCAAGAATCCGAAGGATTCTTTTGTTAGGATGGTTAGAGGGCCAGATTTCCGCGAGCCGGCAAGGGTTTAGGGCCGGTTTCGGTCCCCGATAGCACGACTCTCCGGTCCCTGATGGCACGAGCCCGGCGGTCCCTGATAGCACGAGCGCCATCACCGCTTATCCACAAGCCGGATGCCGACGCGGCGCATGGCGGCGTCGAACGGATCGACGGGGATCGGCACGAAGTTGAGCCGTTCGCGGCCGAGCGCATGTTCAAGCGTGAGGACATAGCCGGGGAGCGGCTGGCGCTGGACGATCCGGCGCAGGTCGTGCGCGAAATGCTTGAGCGGCGAGAGCGCGCCGGACTTGAGATGAAGATGCGAAACGTCGAAGCTCCAGCCGCCGCTCTGCCGCCCGCCGTGCTTGCGCACGATGCGGTAGAGCCAGCGTTCCAGCCCGCCGGTAAGGTCGAAATAGGCGCGGTCGATGGTCAGAACGAGCGCGCGGTCGAGCACGCCCGCGTAGAACCAATCGGGCACGATCAGCTCCAGCCCGAGCGGTCGCCCGGCGCCGTCGAGGCGTTCCTGCCATTCGTTGATCCACGAGAAGCGATGGCGGCGGCGTTGGTGCTGCTGACGGATCGACGTGGCGACGGTGCTGGATTGCAGGCGGTCGAGCGCGGCGCGCAGCCTCTCATAGTCGCGGACGGACGTGCCGCGTCCGATGAAGGTCAGAATCTCGTGCGGGGTCGCCGCCATCAGCCGCGAGGTCGGGCGGCCGGCGTCGCGCGCCTCAACAAGCTGGCTGGCCGCCCATATCAGCACGTCGGCGTCCCATATTGTCGCCATGCCGTGTTCGGGGACCGCCTCGACGGAAATCCAGGTCGGCCCCATGCGAAACTCGATCGGCGTCACGCGCTTCGACTTGGCGAGGCTGAAAAACGGCCAGGCCATCAAGTCCTGCGCGTCGCGCGCTGCCAGGTCGCCGGGGATCGAGTGGAACAGGTCGAGCTGCGCGCGTTCCGCGCTCGCCCGGCTGCGGCGCATGGCTGGCGATACCGCGCTCATCGGCGGCTCTGCGCCAGCGCCGAATCCCGCCGGGGCATAAGGTCGTCCTGGCCCGGATCGGAGGTCGAGTATTTGGTGCCGAGATCGGCCCAGGCCCGAAGGTCGTCCACCGCATAGATCACCCGGCCACCGATCCGCCGATAGGCCGGCCCGGTGCCGAAATAGCGATGCTTCTCCAGCGTGCGGCCGGACAGCCCCAGGAAGCGCGCCGCCTCGGGCGTCCGCAGGAAACGCGGCGGCAGATTGGCGGGCGAATGGGTCAAGGGGTGTCTCCTGCGGAGCGTGGCGGCAGGAGGCGAACATGGCGAACTATGCGCGGCGTGGTGGAGAACGAAGATTCGTAACCGCGCGGATGTGACCACCCGTGGGGGCCTTGCGCGGGGGCGTTGCCGCGTGGAGCTGAGAGCGCATACTTCCAAGAAACTTGGCAGAGGCTATTATATCCGTTAATCTGGATATATGGAATCCGAGTCGACCATCCTTGCCCTGAGCGCGCTCGCGCAGACCACGCGCCTCGACACCTTCCGCCTGCTGGTGCGCTACGAGCCGGACGGCCTGCCCGCTGGCGAGATCGCTCGCCAGCTCGATGTGCCGCAGAACACCATGTCCACGCATCTCGGCATCCTGTCGCGCGCGGGGTTGGTGAAGTCCGAGCGGCAAAGCCGATCGATCATCTACCGCGCCGACCTTGATGTGCTGCGCGCGCTCACTCTCTTTCTGGTCAAGGACTGCTGCGCCGGGAAGCCGGAACTGTGCGCGCCGCTCGTCGCCGAACTCGTCCCCTGCTGCTGATGGAGACCGCCATGTCCGCCGATCGCGTGTTCAACGTCCTGTTCCTCTGCACCGGCAATTCGGCGCGTTCGATCCTCGCGGAAAGCGCCATGAACAAACTGGGTGCAGGCCGCTTCCGGGCGTTCTCGGCCGGCAGCTATCCCAGGGGGGCGGTCAATCCCGATGCGCTCGCGCTGCTGGAACGGATCGACTATCCGACCGAGGGGCTGCGCTCGAAAAGCTGGGAGGAGTTTTCCCGGCCCGGTGCGCCGCAAATGGATTTCGTGTTCACCGTCTGCGACGACGCGGCCGGTGAAGTCTGCCCGATATGGCCGGGCCATCCAATGACCGCGCATTGGGGCATCGAAGATCCAAGCCATGTCGAAGGAACATGGGTAGAGCGCGAGCGCGCCTTCGTGACGGCGCTACGCTATCTAGAAAACCGCATCCGGCTGTTCATTGCGCTGCCGATCGACAAGCTCGAAGCCACGGCGCTGACCGCAAAGCTGCGCGAGATCGGTCATGCCGAAGGCTCGACCGCTCGTCGGGGAGACGCTGCGTGACCGACATTATCATCTATCACAACCCGGAGTGCGGCACGTCGCGCAACGTGCTGGGCCTGATCCGCAACGCCGGGATTGAACCGCACGTGATCGAATATCTGAAAACCCCGCCATCGCATGCCTTGCTGGTCCAACTCATCGCACGCGCCGGCATTACGCCGCGCGAGTTGCTGCGCGAGAAGGGCACACCCTATGCCGAGCTGGGTTTGGACAATCCGTCACTGTCCGACGAAGCCCTGATCGACGCGATGATGGCGCATCCGATCCTTATCAACCGGCCGCTGGTCGTCTCGCCGCTGGGGGTGAAGCTGTGCCGGCCCTCGGAGGCGGTGCTGGACCTGCTGCCCGCGTCGCAACAGGGCGCCTTCGCCAAGGAGGACGGCCAGCAGGTTGTTAATGCGACCGGCGCGCGGGTGATCTGAGGCATGACGACCGTTTCCGCCGCCGGCACCGCGCCGGCCCGTCCCGGCATCTCCTTCTTCGAGCGGTATCTGAGCCTGTGGGTGGTGCTCTGCATTGTCGCGGGTATCGCGCTAGGCCATGCGCTGCCCGGCTTGTTCGGCGTCATCGCCTCGGCCGAAGTGGCGCGCGTCAATCTCGTGGTCGCGGTCCTGATCTGGCTGATGATCGTGCCGATGCTGCTCAAGATCGACTTCGGCGCACTCGGAAGTGTCCGACAACACTGGAAGGGCGTCGGCGTCACCCTGTTCATCAACTGGGCGGTCAAGCCCTTCTCGATGGCGCTGCTCGGCACGTTGTTCCTTGGGTATCTGTTCGCCCCGCTGCTGCCGGCGGGCGAAGCCTCGTCCTATATTGCCGGCCTGATCCTGCTCGCCGCCGCGCCCTGCACCGCGATGGTGTTCGTCTGGTCGAACCTGTGCGACGGCGAACCCAATTTCACGCTGAGTCAGGTGGCGCTCAACGACCTCATCATGGTGTTCGCCTTCGCGCCGCTGGTCGGCCTGCTGCTCGGCGTAGCATCGGTCACGGTGCCGTGGGACACGCTGCTGATCTCGGTCGGCCTCTATATCGTCGTGCCAGTGGTCGTCGCGCAACTCCTCCGGCGCTTCGTGCTGGCATCGGGCGGACAGGCCGCGCTCGACCGGCTACTGAGGCGTCTTGGCCCGGTGTCGCTGTTCTCCCTGCTGGCGACGCTGGTGCTGCTGTTCGGTTTCCAGGGCGAGGCGATCGTCGCGCAACCTCTGGTGATTGCGCTCATCGCCGTGCCGATCCTGGTGCAGGTCTATTTCAACGCCGGGCTGGCCTACTGGTTGAGCCGCCGGTTCGGTGTCGCGTGGTGCGTGGCTGCACCCGCCGCGCTGATCGGTGCCTCCAATTTCTTCGAGCTGGCGGTGGCCGCCGCGATCTCGCTGTTCGGGCTCAAGTCCGGCGCTGCGCTCGCCACCGTAGTCGGCGTGCTGGTCGAGGTGCCGGTAATGCTCTCGGTGGTGGCGATCGTGAAGCGGACGCGCGGCTGGTATGAGAAGGGGGCGATGGCTTGACCCGTATCCGACATCTGCTTGCCCCGGATCATCTGCCCGCGCTCGATCTCCGCTATGCCGGCGAACGGCCCGCACAGGGCCTTGGTGCGGGCGATCCGCCGCCGCGTATCCTGCTACTCTATGGTTCCTTACGCGAGCGGTCCTTCTCGCGCTTCGCGGTCGAGGAAGCCGCCCGCCTGCTCCAGTTCTTCGGGGCGGAGACACGCATCTTCGATCCGTCCGACCTGCCTTTGCCCGACCAGGTGAAGGGCGACGATCATCCCGCCGTCCATGAGCTGCGCGACCATGCGCTATGGTCGGAAGGCATGGTGTGGTGCAGCCCCGAGCGGCATGGGGCCATTACCAGCATCATGAAGGTGCAGATCGACCATCTGCCGCTGGAGATGAAGGGGATGCGGCCGACCCAGGGCCGCACCCTTGCGGTCATGCAGGTGTCGGGTGGTTCGCAATCGTTCAACGCGGTGAACGCGCTACGCCTGCTTGGTCGCTGGATGCGGATGTTCACCATCCCCAACCAGTCGAGCGTGGCGATGGCCTACAAGGAGTTCGACGACGCCGGACGCATGAAGCCGTCCAGCTACTATGACCGGATCGTCGATGTGATGGAGGAGCTGGTGCGCTTCACCGTGCTGCTGCGCCCGCACGCCGCGCAGCTCGTGGACCGCTATTCCGAACGCAAGGCTGCCCAGATCATCGTGAACCCATCCCATGATCTCGCCCACATCGCAGTATGTAACACTGATGAACACGTCGCCTGTTAGGTTGGATCGGTCTCAACGTGAAAATTTGAACATCAAGCGTGGCTCGCCCAAAAGCGGCAATGCAAAGCGATGTAGGGGTTGGTGCTAACCAACGGACTTTGAGTTATGCCGTGTTCGTTTGCGATCCGGGTGCCAAACGAGCGAAATGTGGGTGCGGTGGTCAGCGGATACGCAGTAGTTTGCGATAGTCGCCGTTCATCATGGCGCTGGCATCGCGCACCAGGCGATAGACGAAGGACCGCGCGCCCGAACCTTTCCATTCGGTCGCCGACAGATGCTCGGCGTCATCCTTGCCGAGCGCAATGGCGATCTCGCGATAGGTGGCGCCGGCAAGGCGGAGGTCGAGCGCGCGCAGCATCGCGTCGAGGCGCGCGCGCCGATATGCGGTGAGCGGCCAGCCGCGCGGCGACGGGCCAGTCCAGGTGCCGAACAGCAGGCGATGGAAGCGCAACAGGCTGGCGATGCGAGTGACGAAATCCTTGTCCAGCGGGATGATCGCGGCGAGCGGTCGGCCGGGTGTCGGATCGCGCAGCCACAGCCGATGCTCGCCTGCCAGGTCCGCGATGATGACATGACGGCCGTCGAGCCCGGCCTGGTCGGCGAGCAGGGCGCCGAGCGCGAGCGGGTCGATCGCCGCGCCGGTGAAGTCCTCGGGCACGGCGTCGAGGATCACGGTGACGGCGGCCAACTCGGGCCGCCAGATCACCGTGTCCGACAGGTCATCCGGCGCACAGGCGAAAAGATAACCCCCATCGGCGGGCGAGCGCCGCTTGTGCGGCCTCCTCGCTCACCGCGCCCTCCGCGATGCGGTGGACCATGCTGGCGTGATCGGCTCGATAGCGGCGATTGCGCCGCAGGAACTTGGCGGCGAACTCGGCCCGCCCGAGCGTGTCCAGCCTTCGGCCGGCACGCCGGGGCCGTTGTGGCGGCGTCGGCATAAGCATCCTCCCGCCCGCTTTGGCGCGGACCCTGGACGATCAGGATCGACAAGCGGATGCCTCGCCGACAGCGCGAAGGCTGCGCCCATACATGCCGGGGTTGCACGGCCAAAAAGTCCAATCTGGACCGAGTGTTAACGCTATTCGGTGGCGCGCGGGCCGAGCAGATAGGCGTAGCCGACTTCGGTCATCCACCGCGCGCGGGCGAGATGGCTGGTGTGCATCGCCTTCGCGCGATCGGGCTCGGCCGTGGGGTCGATGCCGAAAATAAGCGCGGTGACATCGGGCCAGTCGGCGCCCGCGTCGTCTTCGTCGAGCAGGCGCAGATAGTCCGCCAGATGACTCTCGTCATAGGCGGTGAGGCGCGGCGCTTCGGGCGCGCGATCCTCGAATTGCTTGCTGCTCATGATGTCCCCGACCTTCATCCCCGTTAACCTATTAGACCGAAACGGTGACGACGCTACGCGCGCGGCCGACATGGTTCCGCGCGCAATCCGCAACGGTCTAACGCCTGGGCAAAGAACGGTTTGTCTGCGGTGCGCCCCCGCAAACTGCTCCTTACCCATGATCGGGGAGTGGTAAACCGCGTTTAGTCGGCCCTACGACCTTTAGCACCGAGGCGCCTGGACATACGTCGCAGGCTCCCCGACCGCATGGTCAAGGATTCGCGACATCGTCTCGGCCGACGCCAAACCGCTAAACGTGGGGCTACCAACCCCAGGCCGCCGCGTAGCGACCCGCACCCTTCTTAGGACGTGGGGCCGGTTTTGGCTACCATCTCCCGCGAGCCGGGCCGTGCCCGGCGAGCGCGCGCAATCCGGCCGCGCGAACCTCGGGACGCGCGGCCGCCGCCGGCCGGGTTCTCCGGTCGGCGGCCTGTGGCGATGATGGGAAAATGGGGCGACCTATGCGGCCGCCCGGTGATGCTGTTGCGCCAGTCGCCTACGGGCGGTGTTATAATGGCCGTTGTCCAGTTCTATGCCGGTCCAGTCGCGCCCTAGCTGCTGCGCTGCCGCCAGTGTCGAGCCGCTGCCGCAAAACGGGTCCAGCACAAGGTCGCCGGGCTTGGTGAAAGCCTCGATCAATGGCGCCAGCGCCTCAACCGGCTTCTGCGTGGGATGCAGACGGTTCCCGCTATAAGGAAAATCCAGCACATCGGGGATGGGCCGCGCGGGACGGGCCGGATTGCCCTTCGCCAGCAAATAGGCTTGCTCGTGCTCATAGCGAAGGAAGCGGGCCGATGACGCATACCGCTTGCGAAACACAAGATGCCCGACGATGCGGAAGCCTGCGGCCTTCCAAGCATCCATGAACAAATCGACTTTGTTCCATCCGTAGAAGGAAACGCAGAAACCGCCATCCTTCAAAACGCGGTGCATCTCGCGGAACGCCGGGCGTAGCCACCGGCCGTTATCGTCGTTGGCGACAGTGCGCCCCTGGCGGTCACGGAAGCGGGTCACATAGGGCGGATCGGTCAGAATGAAATCCACCGTGCCGGTGTCGAAAGCCTGCATCACGTCGATGCAATCGGCATTGAAAACCACATTGCGCGGGGCGTTGGAATTGCCGGTCATATCTCAAATCCTTGGGCCTAAAGGTCAGCGAAGCGGTGTGCCGCGCCTGACCTTCTGGCCGTCGCCGAGACTAGGGTAGCAACGGGCAAGGGCGGCCAGGGCGGAGGGGGATCACCCGGCCTGCACAAGCGAAGCGCGGAAGGCTGGGGACACCGCCCTGGACGGTTCCACTTACCTTGCGCGGCGCGGGGGCAACGCCCTTAGCAACTGCCCCGCGCCGCTCACGGCGCGGGAAGAAAGGCAGCGAGTGCGCTCGCTTCGTCGCTATTCGGGTTGCTTTGAGACGCACTTTTGATTAGTTTATAATCACTCTGATTTGAGGTGATCTTCATGGCGACTGATACGAAAGTGCTGACCGCGCATGTCCCCCTCGGGCTTGCGGACAAGGTGGATGCGATGGCCGCGCGGCTCGAACGCTCGCGCGGCTGGGTGATGAAACAGGCGCTCGCCGCCTGGGTCGATCTGGAGGAAGAACGCCACCGGATGACGCTGGAAGCCCTGGCCGATGTGGATGCGGGGCGCGTGATCGACCATCAGGCGATCCTGGCGTGGGCCAACAGCCTTGGAACGGACAAGCCACTGCCCTCGCCCGTCAAATGAGAATCCAGTGGACCAGCAAGGCGTCCTCGGACCTTGTGCGCTTGCACGACCATCTGAGCCCGGTCGCGCCCGATGCGGCGGCGCGCGTGGTCCAGCAGCTCGCCCATGCACCCGATCGGCTGCTCGACTATCCCAGGATCGGCGAGAAGCTGGAAGCCTATGAGCCGCGCGAGGTCCGGCGGATCATCGTGGGCGACTACGAGATGCGTTACGAGATCGCGTCCGCAACCATCTTCATCCTGCGCCTCTGGCATTGCCGCGAGAACCGCAACTTCGATTCGGAGGACTAAGGGGCGATGGCACAAGCGGGCATGATCGGCGGCGAGAGGCAGCACGGTGCCGCCGCAGGCACTTATCTCTACTACGCCACAATGCGCCATTTGCGCCGATTGCCGCCGCGCGCCAGCGTTGGTGCATGGCTCTGCCTCGCAAACGTCGCTTCGGTGCGCCCCGTCACTGGTCGGAAGGTCTCGAAGACCTGCACGACTATATGCAGCCGCAGCCGCAACGGCGCGCGCCGGCCCGATCCCGAACATCCGATGATGGGGCGATCGTCGTCACCGACGACTGGCCCGAGCAGGTTCCCATCGGCGACGCCGAGTTGCGTGTCATCGAAGGCCATCTACGCGAGGAACTGGACGCGCTGTTCGGTCCCTTGCCATGAAATAAGGAGTGAAGCGTCATGACCAGCGCCGCCCTGCAACGACTAGAGGATGGGGTGCCGGTCGTGGCGACGGCCCGCGCCGCGCTCTACCTGCGGGTTTCGACCCCGCGCCAGGCCGACCATGATCTGTCGATCCCCGACCAGCGCCGCCAGCTTGAGGGCTATTGCCTCTCGCAAGGCTGGGAGGTCGCGGCCGAGTTCGTCGAGCCGGGCGTTTCGGGCACCGATGATCGTCGTCCCGCTTTCCAGGACATGATCGACGCGGCGCTGGAGAAGCCTCCCGCGTTCGATGTGGTCGTCGTCCATAGCTTCTCGCGTTTCTTCCGCGATCAGTTCCAGTTCGAGTTCTATGTCCGCAAGCTGGCGAAGAATGGCGTGCAGCTCGTCTCCATCACGCAGATTCTCGGCGATGATCCGGCGGGCGAGATGATGCGGAGGATCATGACGCTGTTCGACGAATATCAGTCGAAGGAAACCGCCAAGCATACGCTGCGCGCGATGAACGAAAACGCCCGCCAGGGCTTCTGGAATGGCGCCCGCCCGCCGATCGGCTACCGCGTGGTCGAGGCCGAACAGCGCGGCACGAAGATCAAGAAGAAGCTGGAAATCGACCCGATCCATGCCGAGACGGTGCGCCGGATTTTCCGCCTGGCGCTGGAGGGCGCCGATGGACGCGGGCCGATGGGCGTCATGGCGATCGCGTGCTGGCTCAATGAGAATAATATCCGCACCCGTTACGGCGGGCGCTGGGGCAAGGGCATGGTGCATCAGGTGCTGACGCGGACGACCTATATCGGCCAGCACCGCTTCAACACCTATGATGTCAAGAAAGGGCGTCGGAAGCCCGAGGAAGAGCACGCCATCATGGAGGTGCCGCCGATCGTCACGGTGCCGGAGTTCGAGGCCGTGCAACGGTCCTTGAAAGCGCGCAGCCCCAAGATGATGCCGCCGCGCGCGGTGGGCGGATCGACACTCCTGACCGGGATTTGCTTCTGCGCCTGCTGCGGTGGCGCGATGACGCTGCGCACCGGCACCAGCCGGAGCGGCCAAGAGTATCGTTATTACACCTGTGCAACCAAGGCCACGAAGGGAAAGACGGGCTGTCCCGGCGTGTCGCTTCCGATGGACCAGTTGAACAAGGCGGTGATCGAGCATCTGGAGACACGGCTGCTCGATCCCGCACGGCTTGAAGTGCTGATGGATCAGCTTATCGCCCGGCGGGAAGAATGGGTGATCGAGCGCCGCCAGCACGTCGCCGAGATGGAACGGCGTGCGACGGAGGCCGATACCAAGCTATCCCGGCTCTATGAGGCGATCGAGAATGGACTGGTCGATATGGGCGATTCGTCGCTCAAGGCGCGGATCACAGAGCTGACCGCCATCCGCGACCAGGCCAGGGGCGATGCCGAGCGTGCGGTCACGCACATCGAGCGGATCAGCCCGGAGATCACGGTCGAGAGCCTTCACGCCTTCGCGTTGGCCGCCAAGCGCAAGCTCCGCCACGATGACGGCACCTATGCGCGAAACCATGTGCGGGCGGTGGCCCAGCGGGTCGAAGTCCATAGCAAGACTGACGTGCGAATCCTCGGCACGCGCACCGAGTTGCTGCGGACCCTCACCGCCGCCTCTGGCGTAGAGGCGGCGGTGCTAGGGACTCGCGGTTTTGGACCGAAATGGTGCACCACCTAGGCCTTCGAACACTTCCGGTCCAAAGTTCAAAGGCCCTTGGAAGGGGCATACTCCTTCGAGTGGCCGGCGATCGTCCCACGTGACGCTCACATGCGGCCGATAATTTTCGAAGGCCCATCGGCCACCGGCTTGTCGCAGCACGGCATGCCGGGTCGAAAGGACGTTGGACCGAAACTCAAGAGTGATGAAGCCACCCATGCGGGCTACAACGCGACTGGGATGCGCGCCGATCGTGACGGAGGACCTGTCCAACAAATTGGCCGAGAGCGCCGCCGCGTTGCGGATCACCGTCAGGTGCCATGCTGTGGGGCGAAGCTCCTGAAAACCCTGCTCGCGCGCCCAATTGGCGAGCTCCCCGGCATTCAAAAGACGTCGAACGATCAATCCTTTATTGAGCCCGACTATCGCTCATCCCCATGAGGCAGCGTGATGAAACAGACCCGACCTCCGGCCGGGTCACCAATGCCACTTGTAGATAGCACGCTCCAAGAGCGTCGGAGAAAAGAGGGATGGGGGCGGCGAACTCAGACAGGAGATCGTCATGCAGAAGTTTGCCTCCATGCCCCGACCACAATTGTCGATCTGGGACGCGATCCAGGAGGCTGAAGAAATCCTCCCCGGCATCTGGTCGGTCTCGACAGCCTCGCACGGCGGCCTGATCTTGTCGGGCGAGCGCCAGGAGGCGATGCCTGACGCGCTGAAGATCGAGGGAGGATCCTACGAAGAGGACGTAAACTGGTCGCACGTCGCCCTCGCGTTCGACGCCGAGTTCCGCGCGCACTCCAAACTGCCGGCGGCGTACCTGGACCTCGCGCGCGATTGCGTCCGGTGCTGGCATCCCGACGCGTTCACCGCATACACCGGCGAGCCCGTGACCGAGGAGGAATCCTACATCCTCAAACGACGCCGAGCCTATCAGGCCTGCATCGGCGAACTGTGCGTGACCGCCGCATGGGGAAGCCGGGCAGACTGGGTGCCTGAAGGCAGGACTGGCGTCGTCGGATCCGTTATCCGGTCCGTCGACCATCTTGGCCACGCCACATACGACGGCGCACGCCAGTACGCGCTGGTCGACGCTGGGACCTACGAGGCCCGGTCCGACCCGGCCTCCTTTGCGAGCCTGGAAGCCGAGCTGATCGACTGCCCGACGGGCATGACCTGCTGAGGTGATCGCCATGATCGAGATCATCCTGGGCCTGCCTCACCTGAGGCAGGGCCCCATCCTGCGCCGCGCGCTGACGCTCAAGGCACCCGTACTCATATCGGCAAGTGCGCTGGCGCGTTGGCGCACGATCAACGGTTGCCGCCGGTGGGAAGGTTGGTACTACCCGCAGCTACGGAATCTGCCCGCCACAGCCGACGCCATTCTCGACTGCGGCGGCTTCACCAGCCACGTTGTCTACGGCGGCTTCCCGTGGTCGATCAATGATTACATCGAGCTGGCCCGCGCCCATCCGTTCCGTCAGTTCGCGAGCTTTGACTATCCATGCGAGGCCGAGATAGCCGCCGACGACGCGGCGGTGAAGGAGCGCCTTTCGCGCACGATCGGCGCCAACCGGGAAACTCGCCGCCGCGCTGAGGACGCTGGCATCGCTGACAGGTTCATGCCCGTGCTCCAGGGCCGGCAACCCGCCGACTATGAGCGCTGCGCGGACGCACTTGCGTGGTCCATGGTCCCTGGTCGGACGATCGGGGTCGGCTCAATGTGCCGGCGCGAGGTGCGAGGTCCCGAGGGCCTGATTGCCGTTGTCGAACACCTTGATCGCATTCTTCCTGTCGGCGTCAAACTGCACTGCTTCGGCGTGAAGGGCTCGGCCCTGCCATTCCTGCGGCCGTTCGAGCAGCGGATCGCCGGCATAGATTCACAAGCCTACGGGGTGGCTGCGAGGCGAGACGCCTTGCGCCGCGGCGTCTCGAAGACGGACGCGATCGTGGCCGAGCACATGACGCGGTGGTTCCTGCGCCAGCGGCGCGCCGCCTCTGGCCCGCCGCAGCGGCTTCCGCCCGTACCTCGGCCAAGGCCGAAATTGCCGCCATGCGACCCCTGGGAAGCCGCGATCGCCGAGGCCCGCGAGGAAATAGGCGCGCTAATCGAGACCGGCGACCTGTTAGGTCCTGTTGTTCCACCTGTCCTATTGGCGGCACACGCGGAGAGGGATCAGGCCGACCGCCGCGCTAACCCATAAAGCCGGCGGTGGTCGGCCTGATCCCTCTCTTGGCGCGGCGTTCGACCTAGGCGATCGACTGTGATGCCAAGTCGTTAGCAGCATCCTGCTTCGCCGCCTCAGCCTTCCGTCCCGAATAGCGGTCGACCAGCTGTGCGGCATGGCCACGGGTAAGCAGGGTGAACTGCACCACCTCCTCCATCACATCGACGATCCGGTCGTAATAGGGGGCATCGCAGAATCTGGTCGTAGACGTACGCTAGCCGACGCCACATGAATGTCTGGCAGCTATCGGGAGCCGCCTATCGTCGGGCGAATGTCTGAGATGGGGTGGGTAGCAGCCATAGGTGTTGTCGATTAGGGATAGAATAAGCCCCTAACTTCGATGTGATCGCGGCCTACGAGCCTGTCAGGGAGTGAGACCACTGGGAGCGCTTTACAAACGTCGGATGTGCCAATGAGGACCGCAGTTGCGCCCGCCTCACTCAATGCGGAAGCTGTGCCGGCGAGCGCTGCGCGTTCTTTTTGAGGCAGTACACTTTTTGATCGGAAGCAGAGAAGAAATGCGCCAAGCCTCTCATCACGCCGATGCGACCAGCCTTCGATGATGCGCGGAGCACTCGATGTATCCAAGGTTCCGTCGGCATCGACGAAGACCACGTAAGGCCCCTCCTGCGGGTGATAGAAAGCAGGCGGTGGCGGCGGTGCTACAAAAACCTGCACAGCAGCAGCGACTATGAGCGGTAAGCCGAAAGCGAGCATTGTCACGTCCCTTGATAATGGGAAAACGAAGCATGCCGGGGCCACTGGACGACCGCAACGAGGGCGGGTCTGGAACGCGCTGATCGGCGATTTTTGGTGGTAAAGCGACGGTTCTTTCGGAGGCTGGCCTCACTTGATATCGGTGCGGGCGCCCGTGGCAGAGAGCATATTGTCATAGAGCCGCGAACGGTCAATCCGCATCACCTTCTGGCCATCGAACGTGATCGTCTCGGTCAAATAGAAACCGCAGCAATCTCCCGGGATGCCGTTACTTCTCAAAACATAGTTGTCGACATTTTCGACAAGCATTATCTGCTGGCGAAATTTTCCATCGATTGTTGCGCCCGTTTGAAAGACATGCATGATCGTCACATTGAACGCTGGATTCATGAATGCCTCCCTCATCTCTTGCAACCACGCCTCGCGGGTGCGGGTCTTTTCGCCGTCGTCCGTATGTCCAACAAAATCTGCGGCTAACAAGTCTTCATAGGCGGCAAGGTCTTTGGATGTCAGCGCGTGGATCGTCGCGGAAGTTGCTTCTAGTGTCCCCGGCGCGGGCGGCGGGGGTGGGACGGCAGCGACGGGAACTGCGACCAAGGCAGCAAAGGCAGGTAATCGGCGCATAGGACCTCAATAATGGCAAATTTGTTTGATAGGATGACCAGAAGGCTGCGCCTGCTCAACCCTTAACTCCTGCGTCCTATGGCGGCTTGTAGGGCGTGAACCGACAGGCTCCTTTCGGCTGAAAGGGGTGGAGAGCGGTCATTCAATCCGCGCCCAATCGTTCATCAAGCCACGTCAGTGATCCAAGCGCATCTTTCATTGCCGCCTCGGAATCGTCGAAGAGGCCGGAAGCGTGAGAACGCGTCCAATATCCGTCCACACCCCCACCATGATCGTAGAGGTCGATATATACCTCTTCGTAATGAGTGAAGAAGCCATCGGCACGTCGCATCAAGCTCCAGCGCCTGTCACCCTCTTGAGGCTTGTCGCCCCGCTGATTGGTCGCCGTTTGGACTACTTCTGATTGCGTCTCCATTCAGCGAGGCTGACACGTGTCGGCAATGTCTGCAACGGGGCGTTTGCTGCCTGTCCGGATGTTCAAACGGGAATGCTAAGCAGCGAGTTACTCTGCCGCTGCGGGCAAATCGATAGTCACCGAATGGGTCTGTACAGGCATCATCGCCAACACAATCGCGCTACCAAAACCCAGCGCACTCCAAACGTACCTGCCTGCGCGAAGGTCAATTACAGCCTTAGCAACACAGTAACTGATGGCGACCAGCCCTGCGAGAGTCCAAACTATGAATGTCGACATAGGCGATAGCTATCTCGATGAGCCAAGCGCGCCAAGGTCGATCTTGAGCAGCATCGGTACGATCATCAACCAGATCAGCACCGCGACGACGAGGTTCACCCGCGCAATCTCGGCCGAGGCGATCGCCTCGAAAAGCCGCGGCATCGCGAAACCGAACGCGATGCCGACGACGATGAAGAGCGCGACCCAGACGCTCAGATAGCGCTCGAACGTCCCGATTGCTGGCTTCGTCGGTGCAGCCGTCGCCGCAGTCATGCCTCGATCCTGTTGCCGGCTGAATCGATCACCTGTTCCCCGTCTTCCTTGGCGAAGGCCCTTTGCTGTGGCGACGGCAGCAGGTCGAGCACCGCCTCCGATGGCCGGCAGAGTTTCACGCCAAGCGGCGAGACGACGATCGGTCGGTTGATCAGGATCGGGTGGGCCATCATCGCGTCGACAAGCTGGCCGTCGCGGAGCGAGGGATCGGCAAGACCAAGTGCGGCAAAGGGCGTGCCCTTCTCGCGCAGCAACCCACGCGGGCCAACCCCAGGCGGTCGATCAGCCACACCGGCATTGCCCGGGTTGGCGGGGTCTTGAGATATTCCACGACATGCGGCTCGATCCCGGCGTTGCGGATCCTCGCGAGGGTGTTGCGCGACGTGCCGCACTCGGGGTTGTGATAGATGACGATGTCGAGAGGCATGAAAACGTGATCGGGCATGGTGACCTCCATCAACAGCAGGGGACAAGCTCTGCGATCAGGGGCTCGCACAGCTCCGGCCTCCCGCCGCAGCAATCCTTGACGAGAAACAGGGTGAGCTCCTTCAACTGCTCCAGGTCAGCGCGATAGATGATCAGTCGGCTGCGGCGTTCAAACCGCAGCAGTCCGGCGCGCGTGAGCGCGGCCAAGTGCGCAGACATAGTGTTCTGCGGGACATCGAGCGCCTTTGCGACCTCACCGGCGGGCAATCCTTCGGGCTCGTGGCGAACCAGCAACGGAAAGGCGTCGAGGCGGGTGCCCTGCGCGAGGGCGGCAAAGGTAATTATGGCCGATTCGGTATCCATATATCCGAGATGGTCGATATTTGGATGGATGGGGATGGATGTTGTCTTGTCGCCCCAAATTGCGCTCGCCCTGCCGAGCCTTGGGGGCGGCGCGCCCGAAAAGATGCTATCCGCAGTCACCCTGGGTACGCGCAGCGGAGGCACGATCCATGGTGACGATTATCCGGGCGGGTACAGGCGAGGCGAGCATCCCACTCGGCTTCCCGATCCTGTTCAACACCAAGATGGCTATAATCGAGCCTGTGTTCGCCTATCTGCTCGAGCACGCTCAAGCTCATGGTCGCCCGCGGGCTTCGGAAACCGTCCGGACTTATGGCGAGCATCTCTATGAATGGTTCGATGCGCTCGAGCAGTCGGGCATCGAATGGGATGCGGCCGATGAACCCGTGCTTGCCGCGTATCGGGGGCGAATGCTCGGAGGGCCCAGCCAGCATACCGGGCGCCCGTTCGCCCGTTCGACCATCAATGCTCGGATCGCGACCGTCTATCGCTTCTACGCCTGGGCCCTCGACCATGGCTTCATCACGTATCGCGCGTTCCCGCGTCCGCTGCAGACGCGGCACAGCGGCGGCCCTCCTGCCGTTCGGCGGTTCGGGCACCGTTCCTCTGGCGATCTATCTGTCTCGGTTCCCGAGCGGCTTCCACGGCCGATGCGCGTGGACGAGTTGGCGAGGCTCTTTGCGCAGCTCGCGCCAACCGCACGGCTTGCGGCCGAATGGGCGTTGTGCGCCGGCCTTCGACGCAAGGAACTATGCGCCCTTGCCGTCGAACAGATCCCTGACAGCTGGCCCCTCCACCCGGAGGAGACGCCACTGGTGGGCGTGCCGCTCAGCATCACCAAGGGCGACCGACCCCGGACGGTCTATCCGCCGGTCCGCCTGCTCGATCGCACCCATTGGTATATCGGCGAGGACCGGACGCGGATCGTGCGGCGCGCGTGCAAATCCGACGTTCGCTATAGGGCTCCTCCCAATCTCTTCCTAAATAGCCTGGGCCATCCCGTCACGCGCAAGCGCATGACGGCGCTGTTCTCCGAGGGATTCGCGGCCGCCGGGTTGCCGGGCACGCTGCATTGGCTCCGCCACACTTTCGCGATGGTGATGCTCACGCGCCTCCAACTTCAGGTGCGCGTCAATCCTGCGCTGAATCCGCTAAAGATCGTGCAGGTGCTGCTGGGCCATGCCTCGATCACAACGACCGCGATTTACCTTCGCTGTGTCGAAATTTATGAGCCCGACATCAGCGAGAGTCTGGCTTGGCTCTATGGTGAGGTCATCCCCGATGCCGGCTGACGGCCGTACCGATCGCCGTATCGCGATCGACCGCCCGCACGCCGGGGAGCCGCAAGACAGCCGACAAATCGTCTTCCGTGACGAATGGGGCCAAGTCGTTCAGACGTTCGATCCTCATGCGCTCGACATGCCGGATGATCTCACCAGCGCTTTTGTCGAGGCGCTCCGCGTTCACGATGCTGGCTCTTCCGTCACCACGAGACGGGGACGGTGGCGTGTGCTTCGCCGCTTCGGCCGCTTTCTTCGCACCGAAGGGATATGCTGCGCCCGCGATGTCAACGCCGGGACGATCCGGCGTTATATAGATATGTTGGCGACGCCGGCGAGCGGCCACCAACTGAGCCGCGCCACGATGGCCCAGCGGATTGCGACCTTGAAGCCGCTGCTCGATCACGTCGAGCGAGCCCACCCCGATCTGTTCGGAAGTATTCTCGCCATCCCGTACAGCCCGTTCCCCAGCGTCGGATGGTCACCCGAAGCCAAGGCTCGCCTCACTGCGACGGAGATGAAAATGATCCTGGCGGCCGCCTATGACGAGATCGACATGGCGTGGGAGCGGTTCCAACGCGGCCAGGAGATCATCGCCGCGCCACTGTCGCCCGAGGGGACTCGTCCAGGGCAGGCGCTCGCGCGCTGGGTATGGAAACTTCACCGGATCGGCGGCGGAATCGCTCCCAGCGGCGAAGCAATACGCGCCGCCGGAATCAACCCGAACTCGCTTGAGCACTATGGGCGCCAAGAGGCGATCGCCCAGCATTACCACCTGACATCGCACACCATGGCGCCGTTCTATGTCGCTCTGGCGATCCAACTCGCGGCCAATCCTCAGCCGCTTCGCGAGATCCGGCGCGACTGCCTCGTACCCCATCCGCTCGATGACAATCGGGTGATGGTGGAATGGTTGAAACGGCGAACCGGCCGAAACGCGAAGATGCAACGCCGCTCGTTCGATCCGCGCAGACCGCGGTCAGCGCCCCGCCTGATCGAGATGCTGCTGGAAATGACCGAGCCGCTGATCGCGCATGCGCCGCCCGATGAGCGCGAATGCCTGTTCCTGATCCGCTACTGCTCCGCGGCCTATTGGCGGAGGCATAATTATCCCGCTGGCCTGATTGCAACAGACAGCATCCCAGGGTTCATCAACCGGTTCATCCGCCGCGCTAACCGCCGGATCGAGCGCTGGAACTGCTCCTATCCGGAGCGACCGAAACCGCTGGTGCCGAAGTTCACGGCGTCGCAGCTGCGCGGCAGTGTCGCCACCGAACACTATGTGGCTTCGGGCGGTGATCTGCGCGCGGCGGGCGCGGTCCTCAATCATGCGAGCCTGGTCACAACCGATCGCTACGTTGAGGGATCCGCCGCGCGGAAGCTGGAGCAGGAGACGATAGCGCGCCTTCAGAGGCTCATGGTCGCATGGGTCAGCGGACCTGACAGGGAGCAGCCCGCCCGGCATGGGCCGGTAACGGCGTTGTTCGGCCATCGCTGTCTTGCGCCCGTCGAGAAAAGTAGGGACGGGGATCCGAGTCTCTGTCCGAGACTACGCGGCTGCCTTGCCTGTCCAGGGCTGATCGTGCCGCTCGACGTCGAGCGGTTCGCGCGTGTGCTGCAGGCGCGCATGCATCTCCTTGCGGCCCGGGACCAGATCGATCCGGTTCGCTGGGCGTTGTTCTACGCGCCCAGCCTGCATGTGCTCGAGCATGATCTCCTTCCAGCGTTCCCGGCCGGAATGAGAGAGCAGGCGGAGCAACAGGCAGCCTTGCTGCCCAATCTCCCGGAACTCGAATGAGCGTCCCGCTTCTTGCTTTGCCGGAGGCTTCGGTTCGCGTCTCTCCGCACTCGCTGTTCGGCGACGATCATTGGCAAATGGCGAGGGGAGTCGTGGGCCGGCGTGACACGACCTTCCGCGTCGACTGGTCCTTCAACTTGCCCGACGGAAGCCGGTTCAGTGAATTGCACTGGCAGGTGCTGCGCGATGCAAGCAAGCACCTCCTATGGTCATTGCATAGCGATCCACCTCCTGGTCGCCCGGCGCTATCGCTGCGCTCGCTCGCTACGCAGGGAAACCTACTGCGCGTTGTTCTGGAGTGGATGGCGGGCCAAGGCTTTACCCGATGGTCGGAGCTGGATGACGGGGCCATCCGACGCCTGTTCGACGATCTTGCCGAGCGGCCACGCATCAACCCCACGATGGCGCTATCGACGGCCGGAAACTATCGCACGCTGCTACGCGCCTTCTATCAGCAGCGCGAGAAACTCCCTGACACGCCAGGGGCGGCGCCACCGGCACTCAACGAGCTGGGCCGGTGGCGACCGGTCGAGCGGTGGCCATACACACCTGACGAGGTCGCCATACCTCTCGTTGCGGGGGCGCTCCACCTCATCGGTGAACCGGCCGACATCATCCTTCGCATGAGGGACGATCTACAGGCGCTGCACGATGCGGCACGTGCCGAGGGGAATGCCAAGCCTGCGCGTTCGAGGCGCATCCGCAGATACCTGCGTGCCGCGGCGCCGGTCGAACTCGTCCCTGGGCAAGCCAAGCCGCTGACGGTTCAGCCGATGCTTGCCTTCAATGGCATGGTAGCCCGGTTGTACGAGGCATGCTTCATCGTCATCGCCTACCTCGTCGGTCCGCGCGCTTCCGAGATCCTATCGCTCGAGGCCGGATGCATCGAAATGGTGCAGGGTGAGCAGGAGGAAATGTTCGGCTATCTGAACGGTATGATCCGGAAGGATGCTCCGGGGGGCGGGATACCGCACCGCTGGGTAGCGCCGCAGCCCGCGGTGCGCGCGATTGAAATCCTGGAGCGTCTCTCCGCACCCTGGCGGGCGATCGCAGATAGACCTTACCTCTGGTTGCTCCAGACCCGTCCGGGCAGCGCAATTCGGTCTTCGGCATTACCGATCGAGCCGCTCACTGCACCGGCGATGAACATACGCCTGAACGACGGAATAGGCGCGGCGCTCCGCCTTCCCGAGATCGACGGCGAAGGCTGGCGACTGAGCACGCATCAGGGACGCAAGACGTTCGCGCGGTTCGTTGGCCGCCGCGATCGGACCGGCCTCGCAGCACTTGCCAAACACCTCGGGCACGTGACCCGCGCCATGACCGACCGTGCCTATGTGGGCACCGACTTCGAGCTCGCGGAACTTGTCGATGCTCAGGCAGCGCGAGAAACCCGCGCCGCGCTCGAAGAACTGCTGGTCGCGCCTCGCCTCGCCGGCAAAGCTGGCCGGGAGCTAGCCGCGCGCTCTCCGTTCCGCGGCCGCACGCAGGATGGTGATCTCGATGCATATATAACCCGCCTTCTCGCCGAGACGGACTTCAGGCTTGGGGTCTGCGACTGGGGGTACTGCCTTTACCGACGGGAAACGTCCGCTTGCATTGGTTCGGACAAGGAACCTAATCCTGTTCTGCGCACGCAGGGCACGTGCGTCACCTGCGCGAACTTCGCGGTGAGTGAGCATCACAAACCGGTCTGGGAGGCCCGCCTGCAGCGAAATCTTGCTCTTCTGGAAAGGCCCGGCCTCGATCCCGAAAGCCGAAATCTGGCTATGATACGCATCGAAGAAAGTCAGCGTGTGATCCGTGAGCTCGATCCGAAGATCGACGATGGCAACCGTGGCTGACACGCCCCAGGGACGACGCCGCGAGCGGGGCGCTGCCCAGTTGCAAGAGGCACTCGCAGCACTGCGCGCCGATCCCGCCGCCGAACTCACTGCTGCGGCATTGGCCCGGCGGGCGGGCATCGGTCGCAATGCTCTCTACACTAACCATCGGTGTGCGCTTGAAGATCTCCGCGGACTGCAGGCCGAGCGATCCTTCGCTTCGCGACCAAGCAAGCCCAGTGACGAACGGACAGGGAGGATGGAAGCTGAAGCGCACATCCAGGCGCTGGCCACAGAAAACGCCTCCCTCCTGCAGCGCGCGTTGATCGCGGAAACACGCGCCAGGCTGTTGGAGCGGCGGAATGCGGACCTCGTCCGCGAACTTCGAGCACAGCGCAAAGTGATAGCCCTGCGAGCCGTCGGGTTGAGCAAGGACGAAGAATAGCCTGCACGCGCCTAACGAGACGTCCTGTTAGCCAAGACGGCAAAAATCCATCTGGAACAGTCCGGTGCGCGTAATCGGGCAAATCTAACGAGACCTAAGACCTGGATCACGACGAACTCACCGAGTGCTGGGTCGAGCAATGGGCCGCCGACATCTACGCCGATCGACGCCAGGCAGCGTGAGAAAGACGAGGGGGAGGGAGGATCCGAGCACGTCCAACATGCGACGTGGAGCATCTGGAGCCTCCTCATGGACCAGCACACCCTCGATGTCACAGACCCCGCGACCTGGCTGACCCGAGGCCGCAATCCGGCCGAGGCGGCCGCCCTTGCGAAGGCGTGGCGCGACTATCCCGACCTGCATGCTGACGCGCCTGCGAACCGTCGCATGGCCCGCACGCGAGAGCGCACGATCGCTATGCGGCCGATCTTCGAGGCCATGCAGCAACGCACCGAGGCTGAACGCCAGGCCAACAACTTCGCCTTCATGCAGCGCAAGATCGAACAGGGCGAGGCGAACGCCCAGGACCGGGCCATCGTGCTTGGCCGGGATGAACATGGCTACGATTGGGATTGCGCAGTGCAGTATGCGCAAGGGTGGTACGCCGCCGTTGCGGGGTGGGAACATCGCGGGGTTATCTCGCTGCGCAGTGCATCATCAGCCCGGCTGCTGGCTGCCTACGATCATGGCTTTGCCCGAGGCGGCGGCGATACCAACGACGTCTTCGACGCGGCACGCCGCGCGAACATCGCGGCCGTCGACACGATCTGCAGCTCCAGCGAACGTGCGCCCGCCAGCGGCAAGCTGAAGCCGAGCGCGTGGCCGATGCCGCAGGACGGGAACCGCCCGGTCTCCTGGAATCGCCGGGCTGTTATTCTGACGGACAGCGACCTGCAGCCGCCACCCGGCCGCGACAGCAGACCATGCCGCCGTCCACCGGCGATCGAGCTGGTACGCGAGCGTTCGTTGGGGCAGGCGAAGATTATCGTCCTCAGCGCCGCACGCGGCTTCGTCGCGGGCGATGCTTGCCAGATCGCCACGGCCCCGATGACGAGCGCCCAGGCCAACGATCTGATCGCCGATGCCACGCAGGGCGAGATCCTGCGCGGCCTGCTGGCCGATCGCGAAATCGACGACCTCCTGGTGACCGCTCAAGGCGAGTACCTGCGTGTCCTCGATGCCGTCGGCGACGCGCTCCCGGTGCTGCGCACCATGGAGCGCACGCGCAATACGCCGCTGCAGCAGCGCGCGCACCTCGACATCTGGCTAAACCGCGGCCGCCTGCCCGGCCAGAACATGGGTGCCGGCCACATCCGCTGGAGCAAGGCCGCGAAGGGGCTGACCGCCAAGCTCGGTGAGTTCACGGCACGGTACGCCGGTCCCGCTCCCGATCGAGGCCACCTCATCGAAGTGAACCTCGATAATGGCGCCCCGGCCGAAGGTTTCATCACGGCCGACAACACGCCGCTCGCGGCCGAGATCCGCATCTCCAGCAAGGCAAAGCTGCGCCAGGAGATGGCCCGCGCCTTACGCAGCTTTGGCGGTGCAACCCGTCTCGGCACCCGCCTTCCACTCTGAACCGGACCGGCTTCGCCGAGCCCGGCGGCGTCGCGCGCCACTCCATCACCGAAGGAAAACACTGATGAAAATCCAGCTGCATAAACTGAAGCTCTCGCCGGCGCTCTCGCAGGAGACCACGGCCTACACGGCGGTGATCCTTGTCGATGGACGCCCCGCGTTTCACGCCAGCAACCACGGGCACGGCGCTGCCGATCAATTTCATTCCGTGCAAGACTATGACGGCCCTGACCTCGCAACTGTCAATCAGTGGCTCGCGGCCAACGAACCGCCCAGCGAGCCGCTCGAGGCCGATCCTGCGAAGCGAAGCCCCTTCGATTGCGGGCACGCCTGCGACCTGGAGTTACTCGTCGCCCGGTTGATCGACCGGCACCAGGCCGAGAAGCAGCTCAGCCGTCTCCTGAAGGCCAGCATTCTGCGGATCGGCGAGGACGAACAGATCTACAAGCTGAAGATGAAGCCGTCCGAGGCCGGCATTGCCGCTGTTCGGGAAACCCATCCAGTCTGGGTAATCGTCAACGGGGGATCGCCTGAGATCATCGGCCGTGCATTGAGGATCCTGAGCGGCGCTCGCGAGGTCGAGGAAGGGGTCTACACTCGCCAGCGCGAGAACCGTCTCACTCTTGAAGACGCCCGCTGGCTGCGCGCGCGCAACGAAGCCTCGGGGCAACCCTGTCCTGATCTTCACAGGCACCTGACGGAGGTCATCGAACGGCAAGAAGCAGCACTCGCGCGCTATCGCGCCGAGCGCGAAGCCGAGCACAGGATCCGCGCCGCCGGCCCGCTGACAGCGCCGGGACGCTCGAAATGAGCCGCGCCGCGCTAACCCTTCCGAGACCAGGCCAACAGGCGCCGCATATGGAACGGGCCCGGATGCTGGTGCTGAGCACCGCTCACCTTAGCGAACGCACGGCCTTGGACTGGATCCCGGTCTGCCCTTGGTCCTGCTTCGAGAAGGGCGAGTATGGGTGGTTCATGTACGTCTGCGACGACGTCGGGATTACCGAAGAGGCCGCCGTGCCACTCGAAGTGCGCTCCGCAATCCATGTTGCCAAGCGTGAAGGCTGCGAATGGATCATGTGGGACCACGATGCGCCGTGCATCGAGGAGCTCCCCCAGTACGAGTGGGGCGTCTTAATGTCGACGTCGCCAGCGTGACCTCTGCCTTGTCAGAAACGCGGCGCGGACCATCCCGACCACGTCGATCGCCCGAATATCTCCATCTCCCGCGCACGCCGAGCGTCCTCTCCTACGGCGTCGGCGTCGATTCCACTGCAATGCTGATCGAACTCGTGAGCCAGGGCCGCAAACCCGATCTCGTGCTGACAGCCGACCCCGGCGCCGAGAAGCCCGAAACTTATGCGTACCTGGATATGATGCGTGGATGGATGGCGAACCACGATATCGAGTTCCACGTTGTTCGCTACGTCACCAAGCGCTTCAAAAACTATCCGCCCTACAATGACTTGGCCGGTTCGCTCCTGACGAACGGTTGCCTGCCGAGCATAGCTTTTGGTCGGAGCAGCTGCAGCCTGAAGTACAAGGCCGCCCCGCAGGAGGCCTTCATAAAGACCTGGCAGCCGGCGATTGACGCCTGGGCACGAGGCGAGAAGGTCATTCGCTACATTGGCTACGATGCCTCCAAGCGCGATGGCCAGCGCTACGCCCACGCGGCGACGATCGAGGATCCCCTCTTCGATAACAGCTACCCTTTAAGAGAATGGCTCTGGGACCGCGACGCATGCGAGAATCGCATCCGCGCCGAAGGCCTGCCCGTACCGCCAAAGTCCAGCTGCTTCATATTATGTTTGCAGATGGTGTCTCGTCTCACCGCAACCCTTTATTTATGGGCTACAAAATTATCCGCCGTTTGAGACGATCCGAGGCCATTGAAGCGCTCGGGACAGTTGCAAAGCGCTACTGCACTTTGCAACTGTCCCGAGCGCAACCGCCGAAGGCGGTGCGACTCGTCGCGGCGGCATCCGGAATGACTTTGCTGAGCGGAAGAAACTGACTTGCCATTGCCCGTCGGGACTTGCTGATGCGGCCTTGATCGTTGCGCCGACAGATTGGGAAATGTCTGTTACGCGCCTATCCAAGCCGCTCAATTGGAAACGTCTCGCGACTACGAGCGGTCAGTCCGGTTATGGCCGGGGCCGGGACATTTCTGCCGTTTGGATGGGTTAGCCCGGATGGCTGTTTTCAGCATAAGCGGCCATTCTAAGTCTAACTGGTGGGCAACCCGCGGCCATCAGCCGAGCGCGCGCGAGGCAAGATCGGCCGCAGCATCACGCTTCGCCTGTGCGGCCTTCCGTTCGGAATAGCGATCGACGAGTTGCCAAGCGTGAGCGCGGGTCAGGATCGTGAATCGGACCAGTTCCTCCATCACGTCCACGATCCGGTCATAATAGCTCGACGGGCGCATGCGGCCGGCTTCGTCGAACTCCTTGAACGCCATTGCCACGCTCGACTGGTTGGGGATGGTAATCATGCGCATCCAGCGGCCGAGAAGGCGCAGCGTGTTGACCGCGTTGAACGACTGCGAGCCGCCAGACACCTGCATGACCGCGAGGGTGCGACCTTGGGTCGGACGCATGCCGCCGAACTCCAGCGGCAGATGGTCGATCTGCGCCTTCATGATGCCGGTGATCTGGCCGTGTCGCTCGGGGCTGCACCAGACCATGCCTTCCGACCATAGCGCATGCTGCCGGAGTTCGTGGACGGCGGGATGATCGTCGCCCTTCACCTGATCGGGGAGCGGCAGGTCGCTCGGATCGAATATCCGCACCTCTGCGCCGAACAGGATCAGCAGTCGCGACGCTTCCTCGGCTACAAGCCGGCTGAACGAGCGTTCGCGCAGCGACCCATAGAGCAGCAGGATGCGCGGCGGTGGCCGATCGTCGCCCATGCCGGTGCCCGGCCGGGCGATCGCGATGCTGCGATCTAGCGCGGGCAGATGGTCGGGGTCGGTCAGGTCACGAAGGCGAGTCATCCAAGATCCTTGACGAGATAGGTCGCGCGCGGACCGCACAGCGACGTGAACTGCGCAGTCGCGGCGATGAACGCCGGCGCGGCATCGCGATCGGCATCGGCGTAGCCGAGCCTGCGGAAGAACTCCCCGGAGCCGCTGGTCAGAAGGTGTAGCCGATCGACCGCGCCATCGGCGACGCCTTCGAGGCGCTCGACCAGCATCCGGCCGTAGCCCTTGCCGCGCTGGGTCGGCAGCACGACCAGCGAGCGGAGCAGCCGGTCAGCGTCGTTGCCTTCCAGACCGATGAACCCGATCAGCCCTTCATCGTCGGACAGGCTGAAGAACATCTGGTCGAGACCGCCGAGATCGTCGGTCGGGAGCTGCGCGGCGCCGAGCGCGAGGCGCAGGACATCATCAGCGTGCCGAGCCTCCGAGAAATAGACCTGGGTCATGCCGTCGCTCTCGCCTCGTACCAGGGCCGCGTCCGCTTCACGATCGAGACGACCGACAGCATCACCGGCACCTCGACCAGCACGCCGACGACGGTCGCCAGCGCCGCTCCCGAGTTGAGCCCGAACAGGCTGATCGCGGCGGCGACGGCCAGCTCGAAAAAGTTGGAGGCGCCGATCAACGCAGCCGGGGCCGCGACGCGCCATGCCACACCGAGCCTACGGCTCAGCCAGTAGGCGAGCCCCGCGTTGAAATAGACCTGAATGAGGATCGGCACCGCGATCAGGGCAATGACCAGCGGATGGGCGATGATCGCCTCACCCTGAAACCCGAACAGCAGAATCAGCGTGGTCAGCAGCGCCAGCAGCGACACCGGCCCAAGCCGAGCCAGCAGCCGGTCCAATGCCTCCTGTCCGCCCGCTCCGATCACGACACTGCGGACGATCTGCGCGACGATGACTGGCACGACGATGTAGAGCATCACCGAGATCAACAGCGTGTCCCACGGCACCGTGATCGACGCGACGCCGAGGAGCAGGCCGACCAGCGGCGCGAAGGCAAAGACCATGATCACGTCGTTCAGCGCGACCTGGCTCAGCGTGTAAGTGGGCTCGCCCTCGCAGAGGTTGGACCAGACGAACACCATCGCCGTACAGGGTGCGGCGGCCAACAGGATCAAACCTGCGATATAGGAGCTGACCTCGCCCGCCGGCAGCAGGGGCCGAAACAGCCAGCCCAGAAACAGCGTGCCGAGCAGCGCCATCGAAAACGGCTTCACCGCCCAGTTGATGAACAGGGTGACGCCGACGCCCTTCCAGTGTTGGCGAACAGAGCCGAGCGCGCGGAGGTCGATCTTGAGCAGCATGGGGATGATCATCAGCCAGATGAGCACCGCGACGACGAGGTTGACCCGCGCCACCTCGGCTGCGGCGATCGCGCCGAACAGGCCCGGCAGCGCGTAGCCGAGCGCGATCCCGACCACGATGCACAGCGCAACCCAGACGCTGAGATAGCGCTCGAATGTGCTGATCCCCGGCTTGGCCGACGCGGCGGTGGTCATGCGCCGATCCTGTTGCCCGCGTCGTCGATGACCTTCTCGCCATCTTCCTTGGTGAAGGCGCCGCGCTGCCGGGCCGGCAGCAGGTCGAGCACCTCTTCCGACGGACGGCACAGCTTCACGCCGAGCGGCGAGACGACGATCGGGCGGTTGATGAGGATCGGATGCTCGATCATCGCGTCGATAAGCCGGTCGTCGCTGAGCGCCGGGTCGCCGAGGCCAAGCTCGGCATAGGGCGTGCCCTTCTCGCGCAACAGCGCGCGAGGCGTGATGCCCATGCGACTGATCAGCGAGACGAGGCGCGAGCGGTTCGGCGGCGTCTTCAGATACTCGATGACGTGCGGCTCGATGCCGGCGTTCTGGATCATCGCCAGCGTGTTGCGCGACGTCCCACACTCGGGGTTGTGATAGATGATGATATCGACGGTCATGGCAGCCTTCAGCAGCAGGGGTTAAGCTCGGCGATCAGCGGCTCGCAAAGCTCCGCCTTGCCGCCGCAGCAATCCTTCACAAGGAACAGGGTCAGCGCCTTCAACTGGTCGAGATCGGCGCGATAGTTGATGATGCGGCTGCGCCGCTCAGACCGGATGAGGCCGGCGCGCGCGAGGGTCGCGAGATGCACCGACATCGTGTTCTGCGGCACGTCGAGCGCCTTGGCGACCTCGCCGGCGGCCAGGCCCTCAGGCTCGTGGCGGACCAACAGGCGAAATGCGTCGAGGCGCGTGCCCTGCGCGAGCGCGCCAAGGGCCGTGATGGCTGAGTCGTTGTCCATATATCCACATTGCTGGATATATGGATTTAATCAAGGAGCATCTGACTTTACCAGAAGCCGGCCTTGGCCGCTCCGTCACGAAAGGCCGGGCCTAGTCAGCACGAGCCCCACAGCAAAATCCTGCACATCCTCGTCGGCAAGCGTTCTCCAGATGGCCAATGTGGCCATAGGAGAACGATCATGGAGACGCCTGAAACAGAACTCACTGCTACCAATCGCCCGGTTTGGAATGCCGGAAGGACCGTGGGTGCAAAGCGGGCTCTGAAACCGAAGCAGATTTGGGAAATCCGTTTCTACCTCAATCAGCACCGTCGGCTGCGAGATCGCGCGCTATTCGATCTGGCGATCGACAGCAAACTTCGCGGCTACGACTTGGTGCAGATGAAGATCGGCGACCTTGTCAGCGGAGGGCAAATCCGAATGCGGGCGATCGTAATGCAGCAGAAAACGAGCCGGCCCGTTCAGTTCGAACTGCTGCCAGATGCTCGAGCGAGCTTGCTGGCATGGCTCGAACAAAGGGGCGGCACGCTGGACGATTATGTGTTTCCGAGCCGAGTTGATCATAATGGGCATCTCAGCACTCGCCAGTATGCTCGGCTCGTCGATGAATGGGTGACAGGGGTCGGCCTCATGCGGAGCGAGTATGGCACCCATTCGCTTCGGCGAACGAAGGCATCGATCATCTACAGGGCGACCGGCAATCTACGGGCAGTCCAGATCCTGCTCGGCCACAGCAAGATCGAGAATACGGTGCGCTATCTCGGGATCGACGTAGAGGACGCGCTGGCCCTCGCTGAAAATACCGAAATTTGAGTGTTGGCCCCTCACCTAAGGCGAGGGGCCATTTATCGTAGCCACCAGCGGAGCATTCCGCCCACAAGCGCCAACGCGGAAACGCTCGCAGCCCAGATGCCGACGAACCAACCGAGACGGCTCAGCAACAGGCGCATCAGTGATATCCTTCCGTGCCAACCTTGCCCCGGAAGACCCAATAGGACCAGGCCGTGTAGGCAAGGATCATCGGCACCATGATCGCGGCTCCCACCAGCATGAACAACTGGCTGCGGACGGGCGCCGCCGCTTCCCATATCGTCACGCGCGCCGGAACGACATCGGGCCAGATCGAGACGCCAAGCCCGACCAGGCACAGTCCGAAAAGCGAGAGCGCCCAGAAGAACGGCTGCACATCTCGCTTCACGCGGAGGCTGCGATAAAAGAGGAATGTCACGATAAGCGTGGCAAGCGGCACCTGCGCTGTCGCTACCACGCCCGGGAAGCTTAGCCAGCGCTGATAATATTGCGTTTCGAGCCGCAGCGTTGCGAGGCTAATCACGCCGATCATGATGAGCAGGCCGATTCCAAGCCGCCCGGCATAGGTCACCGTCTGCCGCTGCAATCCGCCTTCGGTCTTCCAGTTGAGCCAGCAGGCGCCGAGCAGGGCATAGCCGATCAGCAGGCCGACGCCGGTCAGCAGGCTGAAAGGCGACAGCCATTCCCACCAGCCTCCGGCATAACTGCGCCCCTCGACGGTGATGCCCTGTAGCAGGGCCCCGAGCGCAATGCCTTGCGCAAAGGTGGCGATAACCGACCCTGTCGTGAAGGCCGTGTCCCAGAAAGCACGGTGCGCCGGATCCCGCCAGCGGAACTCGAAGGCCACGCCGCGGAACACGAGTCCCAGCAGCATCGCGATCATCGGCGCGTAAAGCGCGGGAAGGATGATGGCATAGGCCAGCGGAAATGCGGCAAACAGGCCGCCTACGCCCATCACGAGCCAGGTTTCGTTGCCATCCCAGACGGGCGCGATGCTGTTCATCGCAGTGTCGCGGTCCTGCCCGACCTTGAAGAACGGAAACAGGATGCCGATCCCAAGATCGAAGCCGTCCATCACGACATAGGCGATGATCGCAAAGCCGATGATGCAGGCCCAGATGACGGTGAGGTCGATCATGCCGAAGCTCCTTCGATGATAGCCGGTGCGGGCGTGATACCTGCGCTGCGAATGGGCGCGTCGCTCGGCGGGGTTTCATGCGCCTCTGGCGGCTTCTTCATGAGATGAAGCAGATACCAGATGCCCATGCCGAAGACGGTGAAATAGACGATCACGAAGGCCAGCAGCGACGAGGCGACCGCAGGGGCATCGAGCGGCGAAGCGCTCTGGGCGGTCCGGAGCACGCCATAGACCGTGAAAGGTTGCCTCCCGACTTCCGTCACGATCCAGCCGGCCAGCACGGCAATCAGTCCCGACGGCCCCATGAGCACAGCGAAGCGGTGCAACAGCGGCCAGTCGTAGAGCGCTTTACGCCAGCGCGCGATGAGGCTCAGGAGTCCGATCCCGAGCATTGCGAACCCGATGCCGACCATCACGCGGAACGCCCAGAAAACGATGCCGACGGGCGGACGATCAGCTTGCGGCACGGTATCGAGACCTTTCAAGGGCGCATCGAGTTCGTGCTTCAGGATGAGCGAGGATGCCTTGGGTATCTCGATGGCATAATCCACCCGCTGGTTCGCGCTGTCGGGAATGCCGAACAGGATCAAGGGCGCGCCATGCGGATGGCTCTGGAAATGCCCTTCCATCGCCATGACCTTCACCGGCTGATGTTCGAGCGTGTTGAGGCCATGCATGTCGCCCGCGAAAATCTGGATGGGCGCGACGATCGCGGCCATCCACATGGCCATGGAGAACATCTTGCGCGCGCCGGGATTGCTGCGGTCCTTAAGAAGATGCCAGGCACCCACCGCGCCGACGATAAACGCGGTCGTCAGATAGGCGGCAAGGACTGTGTGAAAGAGCCGATAGGGGAAGCTGGGATTGAAGATGATTGTCAGCCAGCTTGGCCCCGGGAGGAACTGGCCGTTGGCGCCGACCTCATAGCCAACGGGCGTTTGCATCCAGCTGTTGACCGACAGGATCCAGAATGCGGAAATAAAAGTCCCCAGCGCGACTGCAAGCGTCGCGACGAAGTGCAGCTTGCGCCCAACCTTGTTGATCCCGAACAGCATGACCCCGAGGAATCCGGCTTCTAGGAAGAAGGCGGTCAGCACCTCATAGGCCATCAGCGGTCCGATGACAGGTCCTGCCTTGTCCGAGAACACCGACCAGTTGGTGCCGAACTGGTAGGACATGACGATGCCCGAGACGACGCCCATCGCGAACACGACGGCGAAGATCTTCAGCCAGTAGCGAAACAGGTTCGCATAGACGCCCTTGCCTGTCTTCAGCCACAGAGCTTCGAGCACGGCCAGATAGCTTGCCAGCCCGATGGAAAAGGCCGGGAAGAGGAAGTGAAAGCTCACCGTGAAGGCGAATTGCGCCCTTGCGAGAATGATGGCGTCCATGAATATCCCTGTTCAGCTGGCGAGTTCGGACCAGCTCTTGAATAGCATGTAGATGGCAACGACGAGCACGAAAACGGCGAAGAGGCTGTTCAACCGGCCCTTTTCGGCGGCCAGCACCTGCGATGCACGCGTGCCGATCACGCTTCCGACAATGCCGCCGACAATAAACACGCCAGCCAGGCCCCAAAGGACATAGCCCGAAAGCGCATAGTTAAGCGCCGTCGTCAGGCCGAAGGCCGCGACCGCGACAAGCGAGGTGCCGATCGCGCGCAGGATGGGCATGTGGGTCGAAGCGATCAGGCCTGGCACGATCAGGAAACCGCCGCCGATCCCGAAGAAGCCGGAAAAGGCACCGGTGCCGAGACCATAGCCGACGACCTTGCCGACATTCTCCCGATTGCACTGCGCGCCCTCGACGCCCTGGTCGCCGCGACCGCGAAACATCAGCACCGCCACAACAATCATCAGGATCGCGAACAGGAAGAGCAGCTTGTGCCCGTCGATGCTCTTGCCGAGCGTCGAGCCGCCAAGCGCGCCGACGACGCCGGCGGCAGCATAAATGCCCCCGCATCGCCAGTTGACGGTGCGGGCATGGGCGTGGTTCCAGAGGCCGGCGAGCGCATTGGCCGCGACTGCCAGTGCGCTGGTGCCGATCGCCTCATGCGGATTGCGTATCCCCACAAGATAGAGCAGCAGTGGCACGGCGAGGATCGACCCGCCGCCCCCGACGAGCCCGAGGACAAAGCCCACAAGTGCGCCCGACAGGCCGCCGAGGGCATATTGTAGCGGCTCAAGCATGGTTCAGTGCGCCGCCTTGATCGCGTGCGGCGCGACCATCCATTCCCGGCCCTTGAGCATGCCGTGCCAGTAAACTGGCGGCAGGATCGTATCCTTGAGGAGCCAGGAGAGGCGCGAGGGCCGCGTTCCGTCGATCAGCCAGTTGGGAAAGCTGGGCAGCAATTTCCCGCCATAGCCGAACTCGGCGAGGACGATCTTGCCCGCCTCGACCGTCAGCGGGCAGGAGCCATAGCCGTCATATTCGGCGGCCGGCGGCTTGCCCTCGAGCGCGGCAAGAACATTGACCGCGACGACCGGCGCCTGCTTGCGCGCCGCGGCAGCGGTCTTGGCATTCGAGACGGAGCAGGCGTCGCCCAATGCAAAGACATTGGGATAGTGCACATGTTGCAGCGTCGCCTCGTTGACCTCAATGAAGCCGGAGGCTGCCGCGAGCGGACTGGTGCGCACGAAATCGGGCGCGACCTGCGGCGGCACGACGTGGATCATGTCAAAGCGCTCCTCGACGAGCCGGGTGCCTTCGCCATCCTTGCGTTCGAACGTCGCCACCTTTGCGGCGCCGTCGATCGCGACGAGCTTCGATTCGAAATTGAGGTGGGCCCCGTAGCGCTCGACATATTCCATCAGCGCCGGAACATAGGCGGCAACGCCGAACAGCACCGCGCCAGCGGTGTGGAACTGGACGTCGATGTCTTGCAGGACGCCCGCCTTTTCCCAGCGATGACAGGAGAGATACATCGCTTTCTGCGGCGCGCCCGCACATTTGATCGGCATCGCCGGTTGGGTGAACAGCGCCCGTCCGCCCCTGAATTCCTTCACCAGCCGGTTGGTGTAGGGCGCCAGATCATAGCCATAGTTGGAGGTCACGCCGTTATGGCCGATCGTCTCGGCCAGGCCCGGTATTACGTTCCAGTCGAGTTTGATGCCGGGACAGGCGACGAGGACCCGGTAGCGAACTTCGCTGCCGTCACTGAGGACCACCTTGTTTTCATCGGGAGCAAAGCCGGAGGCGGCGGCCCGGATCCACGTCACGCGGCTGGGCATAACCTGCGCTTCGGTGCGGCGAGTGAAATCCTTGTCGAATACACCCGCGCCAACCATCGTCCAGCCAGGCTGATAGTAATGCACCTCGGAGGGCTCGACCACCGCGATATCCAGCTTGGGATTGCGCTTGAGGAGGCTGGACGCCGTTGCAATCCCGGCCGCGCCACCGCCGACAATCACAACATCGTGAACGCGGGCGCTAGGTGCCGAAGGGTTTTGCGATGAGACCAATTCATATAATTTCGTTGATCGTGCGCCGGAACGGCAAAAGGCCAGGACTGGTTGAGGGAGGCGCGCAAGCGCATCCGCCATGGCCGCGACATTCGCATCAGTGATCGCCCCGGAGATTGCGGGGACATAAGCAAAGCGCAGGCCCTGTCGTTCGGCAGCTTCACCTATTTGCGCGGCGGCGATCTGGCCCGGTTCCTCATCATCGGGTCGATTGCAGATGATCGCCTTATAGCCTTGGGCGAAGATCGCGGGAATGTCCGCAACATCGACCTGCGGGGAGACAGCAAAATCCCGGTTGAGCGGCTTGATGTTCATGGCTTCTCCTCGCTCCCGCTTCGAAGCGGGCCTCTTTTCATTGTGTGGTGATGCGGTGCGCGGTCATGCCGGCGAGCATGGCGACCACGAAAATCCCCGCCTCAAATGGCGCGATGGCAAGGTCGGCGAGTGCGGGGCCGGGACATAGTCCCGCGATCCCCCAACCGATCCCGAACAGCGACGCTCCGCCAAGCAATTTGGCATCTAGTAGGCTTGTGCCAGGCAAGTCGAACGCCTCGCAGACGATCGGTCGTGGCATCCGCTTCTGAACCAACCAGGAGATCGCCATAGGCATCATCGCACCGGTCATTACGAAGGCGAGAGTAGGGTCCCACGCCCCGAACAGATCGAGGAACGCGCGCACCCGCGCCGGGTCAGCCATGCCGGACACGGTGAGCCCCGCTCCAAATAGGAGGCCGGCAAGCAACGAGATGGCGGGGACCTTCACTTGGCCCTGCCGCAGGTCGAAAGACCGAGCGGGCGGTAGAGCGGACAGACGCCGACCGCGCTCGTGAGAAGGAAGACAACCGCAAGGATCGCCAAACCGACACCGAGGGGTCCGCTGATCGTTCCGGTCCACCAAAGATAAGCAAGCACCAGCGCCACGATCGTGCGCAGCAGCCGGTCGAATGTTCCCATATTCTTCTTCATCCCCAGCCTCCCGATTATCCGTTGATGAATCCAAAAGCGCGCATCAGCCCGACAGTCGCGAAGCCGCTCGTCATGAAGGTCAAGGTCGCGACCATGGATCGGCGCGAGAGTCGGGAAAGACCGCAGACCCCGTGCCCGCTCGTGCATCCCGAACCGAGCCGCGTCCCGAAACCCACGAGCAGCCCGGCAATGACCAGTTGCAGGATCGATCCCGTGAAACGCGGCTCGACCCCGTTGGAAGCCAGCGTGGCGACCAGCGCTCCCAGCGGCAGCCCGATAACAAAGGCGAGCGCGACGGCGCGCGGCGCGCCCGTATCGGCAATGCCCGACGCTCCGGCGAGCATGCCGCTGACCCCGGCAATGCGACCAAGTCCGAGCAGCATGATTGCTGCAGCAAGCCCGATCAGCAGGCCACCCGCCAAGCCCGCAACGGGCATAGCGCTAGGGAAGCTGGGCAGTATCATACCGCGTTGACCGGGATCTTGAGATACGTGACGCCATTGTCCTCGGCCGGCGGCAAGTGCCCCGCGCGCATGTTCACCTGGACCGAAGGCAGGATCAGGCGCGGCATCGCGAGCGTTTTGTCGCGGGCCTCGCGCATCGCGACGAATTCGTCTTCACTTACCCCTTCATGGATATGGACGTTGGCCTTGCGCTCGGCCTCTACGGTCGTTTCCCAGACATAGTCCTTGCGCCCCTCCGGCAGATAATCGTGGCACATGAAGAGCCGCGTCTCCGGCGGCAGCGACAAAAGCCGCATCGCAGAGTGATAGAGAGTGCGGGCATCGCCGCCGGGGAAATCAGCGCGCGCCGTGCCATAATCCGGCATGAACATGGTGTCGCCGACAAAGACGGCATCACCGATCACATATGCGATGCACGCCGGCGTATGCCCCGGCACATGCAGCACGGTGACATCGAGATTGCCGATACGGAAACGATCGCCGTCCTTCCACAGATGATCGAAGTCCGAGCCGTCGCGCTCGAAGTCCGTGCCGGCATTGAACAGCTTGCCGAAGGTCTGCTGCACGGTGACGATATGTTCGCCGATGGCGATCTTGCCGCCGAGCTTCTGCTGTAGGTAGGGTGCGGCCGAGAGGTGATCGGCGTGGGCGTGGGTCTCCAGGTGCCAGTCGACCGACAGGCCCTTCTCCTTGACATAGCCGAGCACCGCATCTGCCGCGGAGAAGGATGTGCGACCCGAAGCCGGATCATAATCCAACACGCTGTCGATGATCGCGGCGCGAAGGCTCTCTGGGTCATGAACGACATAGGTCACCGTGAAAGTCGGCTCGTCGAAAAAGGCCTTGATCTGGGGAATGCCAGCCTGAGCGGCGGAGATTTGCGAGGAAGCTGCAGCCAGCGCGGAGTCGGTCACGGAAAACCTCATAAATTCATATTTACACATATCGTGTAATTGACTAATCCTCTTGCGTCAAGGGGCGGAAGTGTCGAAGGAAGCGCTATGGAAATCGCACAAAGAACGGAGAGCCGCTCACCGCGCATCGGAGAGATCGCGCCGGATTTCCGCGCCCGGTCGACGGGAGGCGAGATCCAGCTTTCCAAGCTGCGCGGACGCTGGGTCATCTTTTTTTCCCATCCGGCAGACTTCACGCCCGTCTGCAGCACGGAATTCGCCGAACTCGCCCGGTGTCAGTCGGAATTTGACGCCCTCGAGACGTCACTGTTGGGGCTATCCGTCGACAGCCTTTACTCGCATCTGGCGTGGGTCCGGGCGATCCGTGTGACACTGAACGCCGATGTCCGCTTTCCCATAATTGAAGATCCGAGCATGGCGATCGGGCGTGCCTATGGCATGATCGACGAGCAATCGGCCGACAGCATGGCGATGCGCTCGACTTTCTTCATCGACCCTGAAGGCATCATTAGAGCGATTACCTGCTATCCCCATAATGTGGGGCGTTCGGTTTATGAGATGCTACGGATGCTGAAGGCGTTGAAGGCTGTGAGCAATGCCCAAACCCTGGCTCCTGAAGGATGGCGCGAAGGGAAACCGTTACTCAGTCCCCCATCCGACATTGATGAAGATCGCGAGGACTGGTTCTGCCGCTTCGTGGACGCGCCATGACGGCCGCATTTTACGAGGACCGCGATGCTGCGACCGTCGCATGCGACAAGCTCAAGGTCTTTGCGCAACCTCAGCGCCTCATGATCCTCTCCTGTCTGTTGCGCGGTGAGCGCAACGTGTCGGAAATCGGTGAAGCAACCCAGATCGCTCAGCCAGCACTAAGCCAGCAGCTCGGCGAATTGCGCCGCGCCAATCTCGTTCAAACGCGCAAGGAGGCCAAGTTGGTCTGGTATACGCTTGCCGACGAGGGCGTCGCTTTATGTGTCCGAACGATGGAAGCGATTTTCGGGGGGCTGGGTGAGGTCGACGATCTGCGCCCGCCCTTACATCTGACAAAACGCGCACCATCTCCGGAGGGTGTTGCCGGTTTCGCTAAAATAATCGATTAGAATTACATTGTGCCGATCGACGTAGTGATTGGGCAGGTGTGTTCGAGGCGAGGACTGACCATCAGATCCAACCACCGCGATCGATCGCTTTCCAGCAGAATATGACGTCTACCGGCGCGAATGGGAACGTCTGGCTTTGGTCGGCAGGCGACGCAGCTGAGAGGCAACTATCTCTGTATCTGCGCTCCAAACGCGACCGTCGTCTACCGGCCAATCGCGGTCATTTACATGCGAGATACCCATTCAAGCTGCTGGTCGCAGGCGGGCCGTTGATTGAGGGAATTCTTCGTCGAGTGATGGGCCCAACCAAAATCCATCAAGCGTTGTGCAGGGGAGGATCAGTGCTGCGCAAGCGGGGAGGGTTTTACACTGAACCTGCCTTCAATGCGTAGCCCGCCCGTGGCGGTCTCGCGTCGCCATGTAGCGTAGAGCGAATTGAGCGTGCAACGTGGCGTCGATTGTAATGTCCTCAGGACTTGCTCGCATCATGAGTCGGCCGGCCGTGGTTTTGGCAGCATTGAGCGCAATTGCCGGAGTTCCGCGTCTTTGGCTTCCAACGCAGCCTCCAGCATGATGATACGATTGAGCAACTGGTTGATCACGTTTCGCAGCTCGGCCTTGCCGCTCGTGCTTTGTGGTTTAGCCTTCGGCGGCTTCGGAGCTTCATCGAACAAAGCGAGAAGTTTGGAGCATCGATAGGCCGTCGCTCGACTGACCCCCGCCTCGCGCGCAACATTGGTTATGCTCAGGTTGCCATTCGTCGCGGTGCCTTTGCCGTCGCGCAAGCGGTTATAGGCGTCAAGCAGCGCGACGGTGGCTTGCGATTTCCGGGGAGGGTTCGCTTTCGTCGTCATCGTTCGACCTGTTCCAGCAACTGCCTGTAAATATCGATCTGTGCCTCAATGGCGTGTTTCTGGATCGGGCTGATGTTCTTGCCATTTTTCATGGTCTCGGCATCTGCGATGCATGATTGCAGAGCCAGCACATGCCGCCTCGCCACCACGCTGTTCGGACAACGAGCAGGCTGGCACCTCGTAAATGCCGGCTGCGCCTCAGCTCCTTTCACCTTCAAGCAGAGGGCGTGGTCGGCATAGAAGAAGCAGTCGTTGATATAACCCGGATGAAGCGTGACGGCGGTGTTCGAGAGCATTTTTGCGCGGCGCCGATCATCAACGACCGTGCCGGGCAGATCTCCGATCTTGTTTCTGATGCTTGTAAATTCGGCGACGAGTTTCGATCGCATGGGGCCGCCTGGATTGATCCCTGCCTTCCAGTCCTCGTACATCTCGACGATATCGCTGAGCTGAGCGAGGCGACGTTCCTCTTCGATCTCCGAACGGAAGCCGGATTGGGAAGTGCCCGCATAGCCTTCGAACATCATGGCGCTCGCGTGCCCATATTGTATCATGCCCGCGATCACGCCGAAGGGCTGACTGGCGATGTACCATGCAAGGGTGCGGCGGAGCTGACGCGTGCGCCACCGCCAGGGTTCATCACCCTCGTCCGGGATATGATAAAGTGCCAGTATGCGGTCGGCTTCGGCGGGCGCCGCCGCTGCCATTTCTTCGGCGAGCCGGCGACACTCTTTGGCAAAGTAATTCAGGTATACGGTCGATTGATGCGCCGTAAGCTGGACATTGCCCACCCCCCGAATCAAGGCCGGTTTGAACAGGGGCTCATCATCTCGCGGCGCTTCCGTTCGATCGGCGCAGTTGTGTAGATAGTCCTGCAACCGTATTGCTGCCAATACGGCCCTGGCAACAGGCTCTATCACGGTCCAGCGATGTTCAGCGCCGTCGACGTTTTTACGGGTTTTGAAGATTCTTCCGACGAGTTCGTAGCCCTTAACCTTCCCATGTTCGTCGCGCATGAGTCTGAGGCAACCACGCTTGAGCGCGGCCGCTTCCTCGCCGCGCATTCCTGATAATAGGCCGATTACGAGATAGCACGCGGCTATCGCCGGTATGAAGGTATAACGGCTGCTGAAGCTGGGAAGATGCGACCGCCACGCAATGTTTGTTCCTGGCATGCTGGCCCAACCACTGCTTGCGCCTGGGCGCTCGGTTCCGAGTTGCGAGATTGCCTTCTCGAGCATAGCTGAGCGTGCCTTCAGCACTGCCACGCCGAGGCCGCTGGCCTTGCAGATTTCTGGCCACGCGGGTCGACCATCTTGGGTCGCCGGTACTCCAGAGCCCGATGCTTCAAGCGCATCCAAATAAGCGCGCAGGCGCTGGTCGCTTAGTTTCGGTGACACTCTCTGCCGACGCGCGGCGATGTTGATGCCAGCTATACGATGTCGGGCGATAAGATCGTCGATCCCATGATGGACGTAGAACATGGCCCACCGCAACGCCGGCGCGCTAATGGCTTCCGGTATTCGCGGTGTGACATTTTCTCGGCCACCCCGGTATCCCGCGATCCTAGTCGCTGAACGGTTACCCCAAGGAGCTATCTCGATTCCCCGGAACGACAGGGAGGGCGTATAGAGCGCAAGTCGCCGTACGCAGAGGATCTTGTAGACAAGAGTTGCCGGTGCGAGGTGCCGCTTCGCGGACAGCCACTGATCCAGCCAAGGCTGATCGATCTCGTGGAGTCGAAGTCCGGCTTCCCGCACTTCTTGTAGAAAATGCCGGATTATATTGCCGACCTGCATCAGCGAACCAGGTTTCAGGACGCCGAGGCGGCCGCGCACATTGTCTCGGGAGTCGTAGTTTAAAGACAGGAACAGGTATTCTCGTATGAGCTCCCGCTCATCAGCATCGGCGATCCGACCGAAGCAGATACAGGCTTCATGGGCCTTTGTCGGCCGCGCGATGGCACATTCGAGCAGCCACTTATCGTCCCCGACCAGAGAGATATTCTGCTGCTCACGGCCACTCACGACCATCTGGGGCGGAATCACCAATGCCGAACGGTCAATCCGCCAAGATGCTTCGGCACGTTCCAGAACCCGACGCATGTTCAGCCCCGCTGAAGATGTGGCGGCAGCGCTGGCGCCACAGCGGCATTTTCCGCCGTGGACCGAGCCTGTTCGATATCGCCAGCGTCGAACACGGGGAGTATCTGTACCATAATTCGATTATGGTCGGCGCTGTAGCGCTCGTGCCACTCCGCTTCCGTCATGACGGCGCGCCGTTCAGCTAGCCATGTCAGATAGGTCAGCAATGCAGGCAGTTTTCGTGCGGTGAACACTGCATTCGAGCAATGGAGGCAGCCGGTGAACGCGGTGGCGCAGGAGCCGTTGTCGTTCCGCCCAAGAGGGCTCGACCAAAAGCCGGAACACATGCCAAGGAACGTATCGGCATCGCCTGAGACCAACGACGCGACCGCGCCTGCGTCGAGCTTTTGGTTTCCGATCGAGAGGCCGGATGCGAGCGCGCTGACTTCCTCCTTCGGTGGCAGGACCAACGGCATCATCGCCATGTCGAACAGTTGACCTTCAGCGACCGCTACCGAGCGTGCATGCTCTTCTCGAAGCCCGTCCACCGCGGCATAATGCCGAGCGGCAACTGGCTTCGAGTGATCGCTCGCGAAGCGCCGAAGGTGGCCTGTGTGGCGCAAGTAATTGTCCCGCTTCACCGTCTTCCTTAGCCGGGCGGGAACGATCTTGGTTATCGGCTTGCCCGCTTCGTCGACGAGCCCAAGGCTCCTGATCGCGGCATAGAAGTTGTGGGTAGAAAGGCTGAACCGCCGCCAGCTCGGCAGTCCGGCTGCAACGAAGCCCACCCACAGGTAATCCGCATTCGGGTCCCCTCGATCGGCCATTCGCTCGGCGGCGGGTCGGGATAGTTCGAGGGCAAGGCGAACGAGTCCGCCGGGCGTATTAATTCCACCATCACGCACGCGTTCGCGCTTGATCTTCGCGCGGGGGCCGCCTCGTCCCTTTGTGTATTCAATGGAGACGTACCCTCTCGCGGGGTTCTTCAGGCAGTCGCGCCGCAGGGTCCGCAGGCATTCTATCGGCATTTCGACCCGGAGCGCGATGGCGATGATGAAGCAGATCGCATCAGGCAGGGTCAGAACGAGAAGATCGCTGGCCGCGGCGATGGCAACCTTGCGATATTTGAACATGTCGAACTCGCTTCGAGCGGGGCGCGTGCCGTCGGCGACCCTCAGGAACACATTCTCAAAGCGGCTCCTCTCCGGCTTGTTTCGCAAAGCTTCGATCTGCTCGCGGCCCGACAAGATCCTTTCGCGTGTAGCTACCACGCTGCGATCAGCGGCGTCTTTCAGGACGCGAGCGACGAACGGTGTCAACGGTTCGCGGGGCCGTAATGCCGTTCCGTTGTGCCGGCTCGTGAAGTTGATCCGCGCCTTCAGATCCGGACGAAGCAGATCAGGGTTTCGTTCGTCTATCGCGCGAAGGCCGTGAACAAGGCAACGGAACCGGGAGTATTGACCCCGAACGTCGCAGGCATCGATGTCAGCGGCCGTGATCACGCGAAGCCCCCCGTTGAGGCGCCCGCTGGAGGACAGATGTTTCCCGAGCGGGATCCAGCTCTGTCGATACTGTTCGACACTCGGGACGGCCAGGCCGGCGAACAGCTCGTTCATCATCGGCCCAAGGTACAAGGCAAGATCGCGACCCAGGCCTTCGTTCCCCACCTCGTGCAGCAACCAGGTCATTTCGCGCCCGACACCGTCACGATGATGATAGGCTACGATCGCGTCGGCTCGCGGCTCCTCATCCTGCTGCGGAGGTAAATCGCGGAACGAGAGGCGAGGGCGACCCACTGCTAGAAGAAGCCCATCAGACGAGAGTCCAGCGCCTCGGCCGCCTGATCTACGATTTCGAAGGCTTCATCGAGGTAGGTGAGATATTTTTCAGTGGTCAGGACGCTGGCGTGACCCAGCCATCGCTGGACCCGGCGCAAGGGGTCGCTGACAACCTTCATGTAGATTTCCTCGGTTCGATCCGGGACAGATCGATCGTCGAGCCTCATCACTTCCGCTTTGACGAGGTGTGTAAGCCAGTAGACGGCAAAGGTATGCCGGAGGGTATGGGGCGATACGTGTAGGTCCCAGCCCATGTCCTCCGACAACTTCTTGCTGGTACGCCGGAATATCGACTGCCATGCCGCGGGGGTGAGGGCTTGGCCGTCCTGCGCCAGCCACAATGCTGCCGGCTGCGCACTTTCCAATGGTGCGCCCGATCCGGGCAGCAATAGGAGGTTGCGTCGTTCGTCGATGCGCAGAGTCGCCAGTGATCGAGGGCGCCGCTCGCCCTTGATCAAAACGCGTTGCCCGCCTGCAAGCGTGCCGATGAGCGGCTGCCGCATGGTCCGGACCCCACCCGCGCGTCGCCAGCGATCGACCAACTGGCTCCGCTCCTCGCGAATATAAGCGTCGATGAAGTTACTGGCTACCCGCCTCGGGAACGGCACTGATCGAGGTTTGCGCCCTTTGGTGATTGTGGCGGGCAGGTCGATCATGGTGCTGCGACAGCCGTGAAAGACGCGGGCGTTCGTCGTCGGAAGCTCACCGATCAGAAGGCTTGCGCCTTCTTCGAGCCTAACCCCTGTCGTCACAAGCAGCTCGGCGAACGCGGCATCGCGCATCGGATTCCGCCGGTGAGTGATGCCGTTCGCGTAACCCCCACCGAGCAGGCCTTGGTCTCGGAACAGAACGTAATCCTCGAGCGGGATCATGCGGATCGTATCTTCGGCAACCGCGCCATCACGGCGGAATCTGGTTTTCGGCGCAACTGATATCAGTCCTGCGTCCTCGCTGGCGGCCCATTGATAGAACCGCGTTAGCGCCGCAGAGGTGCGCTTCCAAGACGATCCCGATAGTCGGAGCTCGCCCGGCCCTTCGAGCCGAAGGCTGCGATATTTCCCTACGTCGGCACTCGATGCGTCGAGTAACGACTTTGAACGCGCATCCCGCAGGTAACGGGCAAAGACCTGAAGATCTCGAGCATAGTGGCCTGCGCTGGCAAGGGACACGCCATCGGATCGCAGGAACGTGATGAACGAATTGACTTCTACAACGGGGCTCCCGTCGGAATGAAGGAGAGAAGGGAGATTTGTTTCGGGTAAGTATTTGGTTGCGTCCTGCTTTATGGAGTCATCAAGCGCAGGCCGGATCATCGTCCCATCAAGAAGTATAGGCTCGACGCCGAGCCAAGGATCGAACGGGAAAAGATGCACTGAACCCTCGACATGACACTGGGCGTTTCCATTTTATTGCCCCGACCCGATCGATAATGGGACAATATCCTTATCCCGTCAAAGGGAATGGATCGTCTCAATGGCGACATAAGTGTTCTGCACCGCGATGAAGCCCGCCGAGGTGCGCGCTCTGCCTGAATACTGGTTGCGCATGATCGTCCTAATCGAGGCCCGCGCCGCTCCACGTCTCAGGACCGTCGAGGGCCTGTGGCGCCGCTCGACCAAGTCGAAACCAGGGCGAATGACCGACTTCATCCGTGCAGAGCGGCTGCTCCCCGAGGCCGAAATAGACCGGATCATCGCATCGGCGCCAACGTCGTTGGTGCGCTTCCAGGAAGCGGCCGCTCAACAGCCACTGGACGCCAGACCCACGCTCGAAACCTGGCTCGAGCGCTTTCACGCCATCTCACCTGAAGGAGACACCAATGCCCAAGCAAGCCTTGAACCGCTGGATGCCCAGCAATGTCGCCGAGCTGCGTGACGCGCTGGCCGAGATCCTGACGGACATCGCCTGTGAGGGTGCCGATCCTGACACCGTCTACGTCGACGTGCGCGATATCGCCCTGGTCCGCGAAACTCTCACGGACGGCTCCGCCGTCTTCAACATCGTGATGCGTGAGAGCCTGCCCGCTCGGGACGCTCATGTTTCCACCAGCAAGGCCGCAGCCTTCGTAAGCCAGGTCGCTGCTCACCGCCCCGGCTACGACACCTATGTAGACGATTTCGACTACATCACAGAGCTTGGCACCATCATAGAACAGGCGCGGCGGCTGATTTCATCGCCTCTCTCGCCAGCATCAGCGTTCCTACCGGAACGCGAAAATGCACTGGCCGAACACCCTGCGGATTCCAGGGATCGAAGAGGAGCGGGGGAGGGGGCGAGCGAACTTGCTGAAAGGAACGGCCATGTTCGCAACCCAACACAATCCGGCCGAGACAATCGCCCGCCTGAATGATCGTGTCCGTCAAGGCCTGGACCGAACCGCCAAGGTGGTGATGACCTCGAACCTTCTGGCTCACTTGTCCGATGGCACCGGGCCGAGCAGGATCCTGGCTCAAGCCAAGGTGCTGAAGGCCTTGCGCAACTGCCCCTTCAGCCCGGACTCTCCCGAACGCGACTTCGCACGCTTTGAAGTGGACGGGGTCACCGTCCTGATGAAGATCGACTACTTCGATCTTGAGCTCGAGTACGGATCGGAAGATCCCGCTGACGCTTCGGTGACCTGCCGCGTGCTGACCATCATGGCCCCGGAGGACTACTGATGCGCCGGCTCAAACCTGCCAAGCCGCATGCGAAGCGCCAGATAGACGAGGCGTTGCAACTCATGCGGCAAGCCCGCAAACTGCTGCGAGAAGCTGGAGCCCCCAGAGCCACGCAAAAGATCGGCTTCGCGATCAACAGCGCGGAGGGCGCCCTCCGGCATTGCGAACGTAGACCGATGATCTCGGAGCCATAAGCCATGAACCAGACTGCTGCCCTCGCTCTACCGACCGCCAACCTGACCCAAACCTTGGCGATGGAGGCCGGGTATACCTCGCCGGTGATCGCCGACTGCGGCATGCACACGCTCGAACTTCTGATCGAACCGAATGTGGACCTGGATTCCACCTTCGTTGCCTATGACCGGGACGAGAACACCTGGTTGAAAGTCAATGGCTGGCTCTTCGAGTTCAGCCCTGACTTGCCCGGCGCCGCGGCTCCGTAACAGCTGCGGCCGCTTCTTCCTGGTCGGCGCGAACGATCCGTTGCTTGAGTTTCGAGCTGGCGCGGAACGTCATGACGCGGCGCGGCTCAATCGCATGCTCCTCGCCCGTCTTGGGATTGCGCCCGACGCGCTCCGCCTTGTCGCGCAGGAGAAACGGCCCAAAGCCGCTGATCTTCACGTTCTCCCCGCGCGCCATGGCCGAGCACATATGCTCGAGGATCGAATTGACGATCTCGAGCGCATCAAGATTGCTCAGTCCGAGCTCGTTCTGAATCGCGGTCGCGATCGCCGCCCGGGTGAGAGTTTCGTCTCGCCGCATCGCCGTAACTGCCCCCTTTTTGACCTAACTTATGATAATACGTAGCTTCCCATGACGATAGTGCCGCCGTTCACTATTCCCGGTGCAGCGCCCCTCGCAATTACTTCGCACCGTAGCCCTCCGCCGTGACGCCTCGCCTGACCGGCGTGGCGGCTACGCGCGTTCGCGCGGGCCGGGCCGGAAGGGCCCGGGGGAGGAGGGGGAAGGAGGATGGTGGGTCCGGACAATGGGTTCGGGCGCATCAGGAGAAGTGGCATGAGCATGAACATTGGCAATCTGAAGCTGAACGAGCAGGGCACCCCGGTTGGTCGCATCGTGACGCTGGGCTTCAACGCAGTCGTGGCGCTGCGCGAGGTCGCCTCGAACAACGAGAAGGCACCCGCTTTCGACGTGATGGGCCTTTCGGCCGATCGCCGCACCTGGGTGAAGATCGGCGCGCTGTGGGAATATTCGGCCACCGGCTCGGGCGAGAGCTTCTACTCGGGCCGGCTCGACGATCCCGCGCTGGAGAAGCCCCTCGACGTGGCACTCTTCCGGCAGGAGGACGGCAGCTACAACGTCAGCTGGCGGCGCCCGCAGCGCAAGCGCGAGCTGCCCGCCATGGGCGGTGACAGCGCCCTCCCGCCGATGCCGCCTGCAGGTCCCGAGGACGAGCATGCCGGCGGTCAGACCCCCGCTGCCGGCGATGGCCTCGGCGACAGCACCGCACCCGCTCCCAAGACGCCCGCTCGCGGCAAGCAGCAGAAGGAGCCCGAAACCGCCTGACGATGTCCCCCGGAGGCCGACGCCTTCCTCCAGCGTCGGCCCACATCCTGGGCTCGCCTCCCCTTCGCGAGGCGGGCCCATTTTTTTGCGCGATGCTCGCGCGCTCAGGCCACGGGTCAAAGGTGAGAGGGAGAGGGAGCTGCGTACGAAAGGAGATGACGATGACCTACACCGTCGAAATCGGCGCCGCACCGATCAACGAGGAATGCGCGCAACTGGGGCAGACTAAGGACTTCGAGGCGATCAACCGGCTTGAAGTCCGCCTGTACCGAGCGGCTATCATCGCCAGGTACGGCGTCCCCCCCGAAGCTGTCACCCTTCGCGCCAAGGCTAACGCTCACGATTTTGGCACTTACCGCGAGCTCGTCGCCGAGGTCAGCGATGGCGCACAGGACGATCCTGCCGTCGCAGACTACGTCGCCCAGGTCGAAGACGGTCTCTTCTCCTGGCTGTGCGCGGGCTTCGCTCCGCCGATCCGCTACAAACCCGGTGGTATCGCCGATTCCGGAGGCCGCACGTTCGACCAGATCGTTGCCGGCGCCATGATGACGACCCGGCCCAAACCCGACGGGTCCTTCTTCCCCCCGGATAACAAGACACTGCATGATAACCTGTGCACCGGCTTCCCCGAGCATGTGCCGGACTGCCTGAAAGCCAGCGCTTCGCGCTACGTCGTCGTCGAAAACGCCGGATATGTCGGTGAGCGCGATGTCCACGACACCCCGGAGCGAGAACGGGCGGAAAGCTGGATGAGGCAGACCTACACCCCTGACGAAATCCAGGAGCTTCACGTCGCCGTTGCCCATGATACCGGCAATCATCGTTCTTACGAGCTGCTGTGAGGTGCCAGCCATGGACATCCATCACACCGCTCCCGCGGATCGCGTACCGTGCCTGCTCGATGTGCTGAAGGCGGTGGTCGGCGTCATCGACATGAGCGATCCCGAGCATCCCTCATTTGCCGACAGCGCGGCTGACTGCCTGGATGAGCTGCTCCGGCATGAGGCCGACATCCGCGCCTTGGCGCGGGCCCAGACCTATGGGCGGCAGACGCTTTCGCGCGGTTCCTCATGAGCACGCCGGCCTATCGCCTGCGGCTGATGCGGGATCGTCGGAACGACAATCAGCAACGCCTCCAGATCCTCGAGCGACGCCTCGCACACCAAGCCGAGGCGGAAACGCGATCGGACCAGTCGCTGCCGGAGACCTTCGGCCGCTACGCCAGCGACTGGACCAAGCGCCACGAGGCGGAGTTCCAACGCCGGCTGTCCGAACTGCGGCTTGGCGCGCGTAACGAGATCGGCTCGATCAAGCAGAAGCTCGAACGTCAATCCAATGCGATTGCAGACTTCCATCTGCGCCAGGCGCGGACCAACCAGAGGTAATCACTATGGCGCATGTACTGGCCATCTATGAGGTCGATCGAGCTTGGGGCGGTGCCGAAGAAGGAGGTTGGTGGTACGATTGCGGGCAGCTCGCCCGCATCATCGCCGTCATCCACGACAAAAAGCGTGCCCGAGCGATATGCACCCGTGCGAACCGGCTCCTGCAGCACCTGCAGCGTTGCAAGCGACCCGTAGACTCCGTCACCTATGTGGGCGGACGCCACACCGTGCTGGCATTCGAGCGCATCGCTCCCAGGTTCTTCCCTGAACAGCGGCCGCACTACGAGTAAGGTCGTTGACGCCGCGGAACGACTGTCGAAGAATGGCAGTATGCCGCAAGAAAAAGAAACGATCGACACCAGCCTTGGCAAGGTCTGGATCACCCGCTTCGACAATGGCGACGTCTCTATCTGGACACCGCCAGGATCGGCGCAAGGCAACGCGATCGCAGAGATTATCGACGGCCGCGCCGCGTGGAAACCCAAGTATCGGGCCTGGTTCGTACCGCCGATCCACGCCGAGCGGTTGCTCGCAGACATCGAAGACCTCTGACCGGCTAACGCCGCACGACCAGCCACACCGTCGCCCCAAGCCGTGACGCCTCGCCTGATCGGCGTGGCGGCTACGCGCGTTCGCGCGGGCCGGGCCGGAAGGGCCCGGGGGAGGAGGGGGAAGGAGGATGATGAGTCCGGACAATGGGTTCGGGCGCATCTGGAGAAGCGGCATGAGCATGAACATTGGCAATCTGAAGCTGAACGAGCAGGGCACCCCGGTTGGTCGCATCGTGACGCTGGGCTTCAACGCAGTCGTGGCGCTGCGCGAGGTCGCCTCGAACA